>OHBJ01000346.1_pt1 | contig 29011 bp, 22 predicted proteins | sample 1577241 | NCBI WGS metagenome assembly OHBJ01 (sample SAMEA3541594, study PRJEB24748) | human gut metagenome | biome: human gut; feature: human-associated habitat; material: faeces | place: China | collected 2012 | reverse complement strand
CACGTCAGGCTTTTGCAGCAACAGCTTGGCAAGCTCGATGCGCATGCGCCATCCGTCCTCGCCGTCCAGCGCTACGCGCCGAACGCCGACATGGATCTGATCGAGCGCGCTTACCGCTACGCCGACGGAAAGCATAAGGATCAGCTTCGCAAGTCCGGCGAGCCGTATATCATCCATCCGCTGGCCGTGGCGGAGATCGTGGCCGAGATCGGCCTTGACTCCGACGCCATCGCCGCCGCGCTGCTGCAGTCCCGCGGCATATCTTTCATACCCCTCCCGATCCAATTCTTTCAAGCGCTTGGCATCGAAGTGATACTCGGGATAAGTGCAAAATCTACTGCTTTGCTGCCTGCCGGTGGCTTTTCCCAAACCGTTTTTCTCGATCCAGTCACAGATCTCCGGCATACCCGAGTTATTGATGTCGACAAAGGCATGATCTTTCTCACATGGTACACTCAAATTTACGGTGATCGTATCCCAATCCTCCGGTTCCTTTTCCTCCCATGATACCAACTCAAGAGCAAGGCCGCTGCCATCTTCATATTGACCAATGCGCAGTTCCATTGGTATCGTTTCACTGAGAAACTCATAGTTTAGCAGCACGCTTCCATCCATGATCTTTTCAAATTTCTCGTTATCATATCCATCCCACCGCAGATAATTCCAATCCGGCTGCGGGCATTCTTCATCCTGCACGCTCTCGCGCGGCACAATCGCCAGCGGCATATCCTGTACCTGCCCCGTTTGCATTAGCACAAGTGCAGGCAGCAACTCCTGCACCAGAAATTTCCGTTCCGGGCACACATCGACCATTCCCGTACGTGCTGTCAAAAACATCTTATAGTCCAACGTGCAGATCAATAGTTCCGGCGCTGCTCTGTTCTGGCAAATAAATGCGGCCACATTCGAGGCTTTCGCTTCGAACACAACTGCCTGTCCACCTTCTGCAGCCATACCCATTAAGTATTTCTGATTCATGCTGTCCTCTCTCCTATATATAATGTATTATAAAGATTTCAGCAAAAGTATTCTGGCGCCTTGCGCTCCCGAATGAACTGTGCTATATGCTCCATACTGCTCGTTATCCGGCACTCTGGCAGGGCTTCCAGCACAGCCGCATGGTACCGCTGCCCCTCGGCTGCCCACCTGTCCAAAACCGCCACGACGCAGGTATCTGTTTCCGTGCGGATTGCCCGTCCAAATCCCTGTCGCAGCTTACTTTGCATGTCCGGCAGCACCACTGCACGGATATATTCCTGCAAACTGTGATACTGCTTCCGCTCCGCCTCACTGACCGGGTCCGGTACGGGGAACGGCAGGCGCGCGATCACCAGCAGCGACACCATATCTCCGGGAAAATCCATCCCTTCCCAACAAGGCCCCGCTGCAAACAGTACTGCATTGGAAAGGTTCTTGAACAGTCGGACGGCCTGATGTCCGTTCCGCCACGCCTCCAGTAATGGAAACGGCAGACGGTTCTGCAAATGCGTATGCACTTCTCCCATCAAGCTGTACGATGTGAACAATACCAGCGCATGACCATGCGTGGCTATGATCAATTCTTCAATGCGTCGGGCTAGGTGCTCCGCTTCTGTCCCGATTCTGCTGTCCGGCATATCTTTCGGAATGTACAGCAGGCAATTCCGCTCATAATCAAACGGCGACAACGCCACAAATTTTTTTGTTCGGCCACACTGTTCCAATCCCAGCATCTGTTCGGCCCGCGCAAAGTTCCCGCCTGTTGCAAGCGTACCGGAGGTAAGGATCGCCGGTCTGCCGGACGCCCACAGCGCCCGCGCAAGCTGCACGGGAGTTTCCCGGCTGGCCGCGCAGAGCGCCGGCGTACCAGAATGGCTATATTGAATGTACAGAACATACCACGGATCCTGGTTTCGGAACAGTTCAAGCATATCCCCCATCCCTTCCAACCGGTGGAGCAGCCATCCCGGCAGGTACGGGGCAAGCTGAACGGCTGTTTGCCGCAGACAGGCGATGGCAGCGTCCATCGCGCGGGTGCGCTCCGGAGTGAGCTCAAATGCAACACTCGTTTCTTCCTGCTGATGCTCCAGGCGCGAAAGGCTTGCCATAAGCACCGCCTGCTTTTCAGCCAGCCGTTCTGATATGGAAACAAAGCGCTCTCTTCTCAGCGCTTCGCACACTCCGCGTATATCCTCCCACGATACGCTCCGGCTGTACATCTGGCGTGCCGCCTCCGGCAGCTTATGCGCTTCGTCCACCACCAGAACATGGTGCTCCTTCAAGAGAGGCCGCAGTTCCTGCTGACGGTGTACTGCGTCGGCCAGCAGATAATTGTGGTTGCAGATTTGAATCATAACTTTCGCACCGCGTGATTCCCTCAGATATTGCTGATACCGGCAAAAGTCCCGCATAGTACAGTTCCGCGGACACATGGGCGGTACACATACATGACGGCGGTCAAAGCCCGAAAGGTCTGGCGCCTCGTCCAGGTCATATGTTTTTTCCAAAATTCGAAGAGAAGCCGCCTGCCGTCTGCTGATATTTGTTTTTGTACGCACCTGTGCCATGCGCTCCGCAAGTCTTGCTTCGCATACAAACCGCTCTTTTCCTTTCCGTACTACTGCACAGATTGGGTATTCCAGTATCCCCGCCTGCAAAAGCACACGCGATAGAAATGGGATGTACTCGCTCACGATCGCCCTCTGAAGAGCAACGCTGGATGTGGAGATCACCACTGTGCCCGGAAGATGTACAGGACGAAATCGCTGCCACAGCAGGCATGCTGCCAGATAGGCGTGCGTTTTCCCAATGCCTACGCCTGCATCACAGAGTGCGATTTTCCCCTCGAACAGCGTATCCAGCATTTCATGGCACAGCATGATCTGCGCTTCCCGTATCATAAGGCCGTGTTCGGGCAGCAGCGCCCGAAAAATGTGTTCCACCATGGCGTGTGCCTTTTCAAAAGACGTTTGTTGTTCCATACGGCATTTCTCCAGTCTCATCCGCCGTTGACGGCAAACGGATGCGGCGCAGAGCACCCCGCTCTGCGCCGCACCGATCTGACGTCAACGACAGCGTCGTTTTCATCGTCTGATTTGATTTTTGTGCCGTATTTGCAGCTCGCCCCCCGCACACATGGGAACACGACAGGCGGGTCAATCGCTTACAACCACTCGCTGGCTCCCCAGGGGTCTTACTGATTACAACCCAAGGTCGGCCACCCGGTCTGTTGTGCCGGGCAACAGGCGTATCATTATTCCCCGCTCCATAGTCAAACGCAAAAGAGCATGCTTTGGCTCCTTTTCGGGCAAAATGGATCGCTCGGCGCAGACAGACAACACCGCTGTCCTGCAGAGAGGACCGCAGCATTGCCGTCTGCACGTCATGGCGCTTTTCCCTGTGTCGCTCGTATGGGCGGGAACGTACCTGCCGTGCTGGTATACGGTTGTCAAGCTACAAGTGAACTGCGAATTTTTCGTCGTTCACTTAGTAGCCCAGGAAAAAGGGCAAAATATAACGCACCTCAAAAATATTTTTTCAGTTTTTTTCGGAGCCGATAAATGCGCATACTGACCGCATACTTATCTAAGTCCATCATATGGGCAATTTCCGAGTCACTGTATCCCTCCATCCTCATAAGTAAGATTTCAAGAGTCAGTTTATCCGCCTTTCTCAGAATATCAAACAACTGCTCATTTCCGATTTCGTCCAGTAAATCTTCCATTGTCCTCACTGGTGGAAGCTGTTCTTCTTGTTGCTCAATCTCCTCTAGTTCATCCCGCCATCGCTGCTGGTACTGCCGTTCCTTATTGAACTGCTGCCAGTCGTATGTATGCAGGCGCTGGATCGTATCTTCATCGACACCCAGCTCCCTCAGTTGTTTTTCTTCTTTCTCTTTCCAATTGAGCCATTCTATTTCTGCCCTTCGATGGTTGTATGCCATCGCCTTTTCCTCCAATCAATCTGAAATTCAAAAATTCAGATTGATCGGAGGTGCACGTGACCAATATACTGCCATATTTACCGCTGGCTATGAAATATCAATATCATTAATAAAAAAAGAAAGCAGCCAAGCACGAACTGTGCATTGGCTGCCTTAAAGTATGTAGAGCATAAATTAGCTCAAATCTTATTTCATAAACGCCCAAGTGTTATAGCAACTGATTCCAATGATAACAAACATCAGCACGACAAACAGCTTCTCCACCTGTTTATTATCGATTCGCTTGTTGACCAACCGCCCGACAACACCGCCACCGATTCCCCCGACCACCATCAAAACCAGCCAGAGCCATTCAAACTCCGGCACGGTTTTTGTAAACAGCGTTGTCGCAATACTTGTAATCTGAGAAACTAAAATAATGTACAAACTGTTCTGGGCTGCTGTTTTTGTGGACATAGAAAAGAAATAGTACAGAACCACCAGATTAATCGGCCCGCCGCCGATTCCCAAAAAGCTTGACATAATACCAAGTGCCACGCCTATTGTCACACAGGGAATTGGCCCTTGAATCTGACGCGTTTTTATATGCGCTTTGTTTACCGTATAGGCAAGCGTATAAATTGTGATGATTGCGAGACATCCAGCCTGTACACCCCCCACCATATTCGGGTTGGAAGCGGCTTCCTTGACGGCAGTAAACAGTTGTTTGCCGAAAACACCACCAATTGCCGCGCCCAGCGCCAGCGGTGTCCCTGTTTTGAAGTCCACTGTACTGTCATGTGCCAGCAATCCCCTGCCAACAGAGTACAAACTCATTGAAAGCACCGTACAGCCCGATAAAAAGCTGATCGTAGACACACTGGCCATTTGGAATAAATCCAGAGTCGGTTTGATGATAACTCCGCCGCCAATCCCGCAAATCGCACCTGCTGTCGAGGCCAAAAAACTAATTAGGAACGCTAAAATTGACACCCTAAACTCCCCTCTTATCCTCTTACCACTTTTTCATACACTGCACCCAACTTCGGCCACGCATATTCAAAGAAATGCTCGTAGGCTGTGCAGTAATAATTTCGACCAATGCCATCTTGATAATAGTCCCTATCTCTTCGGCATCCTCCACGGCACAGTTGATACCATCTGCATATCTTGCACTTTTCGTCTACTGCACAGCTCTGCTCTATAAATCCAATCTCTTTCCGTCTGGCATCTATTTGGGCAAGCGTATCTGTATTCAGATTCCCTAGCTTATACTGATCCAGCATATAGAAATCGCAAGGATACACGCTGCCGTCTGCTTCCACAACATACTGCATCCCGCATGTTCCCAACATGCCGCAGGCCTCCGGCGGCTGGCCGTTCAGCATTAAAAGCAGATTATCAAAATAGCGGTGATATCTTTTCCTTCCCCGCATTGTATCTTGATACCAGCAATCAAACGCCGTCTTAAGGTATTGCTCAAACCGCTCCGGTGTCAACGACCATGGCTGCTGACCCCGCGGTTCATTCAGAGGGTCTAAACAGGGGATATATTGCTGATAATCAAACCCGCTGCGAACGAAAAAGTTATATGACTTACGATAGTTCTTCGCAGTGTCCGCTGTGACAACCGTTAAGATATTCGTATCCACTCCTTGACTTTTCAACAGTTGCAATGCGTGCATCACTCTGCTGTATGTTCCTTTTCCGACAGTGTCCGGCCTGTTTGCATCGTGCAGTTCTTTCGGGCCGTCCAATGAAATACCGACCAGAAAATGATTTTCTGCAAAGAATTCGCACCATTCATCATCAATCAAAAGGCCATTCGTTTGTATGGCAAAAGAGATGCTGCAATGATTCACATTTTTTCCTTTACAGATGCTGATTGCCTGCCGAAAGAATGGCAGACCCGCCAATGTTGGTTCCCCGCCCTGGAATGCAATCGTGCATGACCGAGTTGCTTCCGATAAAACTTTTTCCAGTACAGAGTGGAGTGTGTCGAAGGACATAAGGCCATAGCTCGCTACCGCTCTTTTGGACGTTTCATCCGCATAAAAACAATATTTACAGCGCATATTGCACAAACCGCTTGCAGGTTTCAGCATTACATTAATACTGTGCATAGACAATTTTCTCTTCTTTCTTTTGTCCGTAGTAAGCGTTCGGCCCGTGTTTGCGCATAAAGTGCTTTTCCACCACATGGGCGGGGGCCGGTTCAGCGTCCTGCTTCACCTGCCGGGTCAGTAGCGCCATCTTCGCCACCTCTTCCAGAACCGCCGCGTGATACACCGCCTCGACCACCGTTTCGCCCCAAGCAAAGGGCCCGTGGCTGCGGCAGATGACCGCCGGCAGATGCACGGGGTCGAGGTCCCGCCCCGTGAAGGTCTCCACGATGATTTTGCCGGTGTTCTTCTCGTAGTCCTCGTCCAGCTCCTCTTTGGTCAGGTCGCGGGCGCAGGGCACCGGGCCGTAGAAGTAGTCCGCGTGGGTGGTGCCGTAGCAGGGAATGTCTTCCCCCGCTTGGGCCCAGGCCACCGCGTGAGGGCTGTGCGTGTGCACCACTCCGCCCAACGCCGGGAAGGCTTTGTACAGTTCCAGATGAGTCTTTGTGTCACTGGAGGGGTTCAGTTCCCCCTCCATGATGTTGCCATCCAAATCCAGCACCACCAGCTTGTCAGGGGTGAGTTCCTCATACTCCACGCCAGAGGGCTTGATGACCACTAGGCCTTGTTCCCGGTCAATTCCGGACACATTGCCCCAAGTATAGGTCACCAGCCCGCGGCGGGGCAGTTCCATATTGGCCTCATAGACGGCCTGTTTCAGTTGTTCCAGCATAGACGGCTCCTTATTTCATCTTCCAGGCCAGGTCGGACAGGAACAGATCGTGCTCCAGGCTTTCCACGGTGGTGTCCTTGCCGATGTGCACGAACTCGATGTCCATCATCCGGGCCCAGTCCCGCATCTGCTCGGCGGTCACGTCGTAGCTGAGTACGGTGTGGTGGGCGCCGCCGGCGGTAATCCAGCATTCCAGACCGGTGGTCAAATCGGGCATGGCTTTCCACATGACCCGGGCTACCGGCAGGTTGGGCATGGGCAGGATGGGCTTGACGCACTGGATATCCTGGCAGATCAGGCGCAAGCGGCCGCCCATGTCGATCAGGCTGACCACAATGGCCGGGCCCTCGTGACCCTCAAACACCAGACGGGCGGGCGGCTCCCGATCGCCGATGCCCAGAGGATGCACCTCGATGCGGGGTTTGGCCGCGGCCACGCTGGGGCAGATCTCCAGCATATGGGCACCCAGGCTGTACTCCTTGCCCGGCTCCAGATGGTAGGTGTAGTCCTCCATAAAGGCCGTGCCGCCGGTTTTGCCCTCGCTCATGGCTTTCAGGATGGCGGTCATGGCGGATACCTTCCAGTCGCCCTCGCCGCCGTAGCCGTAGCCCTGGGCCATCAGGTGCTGGCTGGCCAGGCCCGGCAGCTGCTTCATGCCGTACAGATCCTGGAAGGTGTTGGAGAAGGCCAGGCACCCCTCGGCGTCCAGCATCTTCTTCATGGCGATCTCTTCCCGGGCCTGGTAGCGCACGGTAGCCAGATCGTCGGTGGCAAAGTCATACTGGGCCTTGTACTCGTCTATCAGCGCGTCGATCTCCGCTTCGGTGACCGCGTCCATGGTCTCCACCAGCTGGCCCACCGGCCAGGTGTTCACCTGCCAGCCGAGCTTGGTCTGTACTTCCACCTTGTCGCCCTCGGTGACGGCCACCTCCCGCATGTTGTCGCCGAAACGCATGACCTTCAGCTCCTTGCTGACGGCCACGCCCACGGCGGCGCGCATCCAGTCACCCAGGCGATTCTGTACGGCCTCGTCCTGCCAGTAGCCGGCGATGACCTTGCGGGCGGCACGCAGCCGGGCCCCGATGAAGCCGTGTTCCCGGTCGCCGTGGGCGGCCTGGTTCAGGTTCATGAAGTCCATGTCGATCTCTTCGTTGGGTATGGTGCGGTTGTACTGGGTGGCAAAATGGCACCAGGGCTTCTGCAGATTGGCCAGGTCGTTGATCCACATTTTGCTGGGGCTGAAGGTGTGGCACCAGGTCACGATGCCGGCGCAGGCCGGGTCGTAGTTGGCCTGGCGCACCACGTCGGTGATCTCCTTGTTGGTCTTGGCGGTGACCTTGTAGACCAGCTTGCAGGGCAGACGGCCGGAGACGTTCAGCTCCTCGGTCATCTCGGCGGCTCGGGCGGCCACTGTTTCCAGCACTTCGGGGCCGTACAGGAACTGACTGCCCACCACAAACCAGAATTCATACTGTTTCATGCTCATTGGTATGTACCTCCTGTCAGCGCAGCGCCTCCACGGCGACTTTTTCCACCGGGATGCAGGCTGTATAGTCACGGATAAAGGCGGCAAATCCCGCTTGGTCGGCTTCGTCAGGAGTCTGGGTATTGCCGGCGACCTCTCCAAAGACGGCAGTGTTCAGCCAGTCTTCCAGGGCTGGTGCGTCACCTTCGATACAGCGTAGCCGGTAGAGGGACAGAAGGGCCATGCCCCAGGGACCGCCTTCGCCAGCGGTCTCCATCACCGACACCGGCACCCCCAGTGCTCCGGCCAGCAGCTTCTGGCCAACCAAAGGGGTTTTGAATAAACCGCCATGCCCCAGAAGGCTGTCCAGCTTGACCTGCTCTTTCTCCAGCAGGATATCCATGCCAAGTTTTAAGGTTGCCATGGTGGAATATAGCTGTGCCCGCACAAAGTTGGCCAAGGTGAGCTTTGCGCCCGGACGGCGCACAAACAGCGGTCGCCCCTCGTCCAGGCCGGTAACCGGCTCGCCGGAATAGTAGTTGAAGTTTACAAGACCGCCGCAGTCGACGTCAGCCTCCAGCGCTTTCTGGTAGAACAGGTCATAAAGGGCGGGTTTTGCCAGCGGCGCACCGGCGGCTTCGGCCATCTGGCCCAGCAGTTTCACCCAGGCGTCCAGGTCGGAGGTGCAGGTATTGCAGTGCACCATGGCCACCGGACGGCCGGTGGGGGTGGTGACCATGTCGATCTCCGGATACACCCCGGACAGGGGCATTTCCAGCACCGCCATAGCGAACACCGACGTGCCCGCAGACACGTTGCCGGTGCGGGCGGCCACACTGTTGGTGGCCACCATGCCGGTGCCCGCGTCGCCTTCCGGCGGGGCCATCATCGCGCCGGGAGCCAGAGTGCCGGTGGGATCCAGCAACTTTGCACCGGCCTCGGTCAGGCGGCCCGCGTCGTCTCCGGCGGCCAGCACCCGGGGCAGGATGTCCCGCAGGGTGTAAGGCAGGAAGGCGGCTTTCAGCAGCTCGTCAAAGCTGGCCAGCATCCCGGCGTCGTAGTCGCCGGCAGCGCTGTCGATGGGGAACATGCCGGAGGCTTCACCCACGCCCAGCACCTTTTCGCCGGTGAGCTGCCAATGTACATAGCCCGCCAAGGTAGTCAGACAGGCGATCTCCGTTACATGGGGTTCCTTGTTCAGCATAGCCTGATAGAGATGGGCGATACTCCACCGCTGGGGGATGTTGAATCCGAAACGTTCAGTCAGGGCCTTGGCGGCCGGGTCGGTGGTGGTGTTGCGCCATGTGCGGAAAGCCGCCAGCTGCCGCCCGGCCTCGTCAAAAGGCAGATAGCCGTGCATCATGGCGGACACGCCTAGCGCCCCCACTTGCCGCAGTTCTTCTCCGTATTTGGCCTTGTAGTCCGCCGCAAGGCGGGCGTAAGCGTCCTGAATACCCGCCCACACGTCGTCGAGATGGTAGGTCCAGTAGCCATCCTCAAAACGGTTTTCCCAGTCGTGGGCACCGCTGGCCAGCACTGAGCCATCGAAAGCAATGAGTACCGCCTTTATACGTGTTGATCCCAATTCAATGCCAATACTCTTTATTTTTTGGTATTTTGAAAGCATTTTATCACCGTCTAATAACCATTTACATTTCGTGTACTCAAAGCATCGATCTTACAAAACAAATCTCTGATTTCCACAAATCTCTCCTACCTTTATTTGTTCCTTTTCTGGATATATGTGGATTGCAAGCTGTGCCTGTGCCGAGTCCAATTCGCTGCTACGCCCACATTCTCCAGCAGAAGCGCGGTATGCCACCGTCTCCAGCTTTCCGGGCACATATTTTGTCTTGAATACCGTTTTGCATAAGTCGATAAGCATAAAAGAATATTCAAAGTTCAATTACAGGGATATCTAAAACTTTGGCAACAGCAATCATCGCGTCCGCAACGTCCTGCCAGACGACGCTGTAGTGGTGGCTCATGCCGCTCTCCGCGATTTTCTGCACCAGCTCGAGCACGGGCGTATCCACTTTCACGTTGACCATCGCGCCGCGCGTGTTGCGCGTCGTGGGCAGCGCCTCGCCGCGCAGCAGAAACAGACGGTACTGGCCGTCGATGTTCGTGAACCGGGCGGCCGTCACCGGGCCGCTCTTGAGCGCGCACCAGAATGCCGTGCCCTGTCCCGCCAGCGGATGGTTGCACATCGTCACGCCGTCCGACACATCGTGCAGACTGGGCGCGGCGTTGCCGCAATGCCAGAACGTCACGGTGTTCTCCGACTCGTCGATGTTGATGAGGTCGGTGATGAACGTCGGCTGATCGGTAAGCATCGTCTGGACGATCGCCGCAAGGCCCGCGTCCACATCGCCCTCGCAGGAAAGGCCGATGCCCTCGTCCGCCAGACGGCCGATGACCGCGCAGGGCGTGGTGTGCAGGTTTCCCATCTCGGGCCAGCACTTGAGCGCCGAATACTCGTATCCCTGTTTCGCGACAAGCTGCTTGAGCGCGAGATACAGGCGGGCGTGGTTCTCGAGATGCCCGTCGGGCAGGGCCTTCGTGTCCCAGTCGCCGTCGATCCGCGCCATCTCCGCTTCGACTTCGCTCCACGGCAGCTCCGCCATCGTGTCGAACACGACCTTGAGATCTGTCTCTTCGAAGTTGATGCCGAACACACGGCGAATCACCGTCTCGTCAAAGGCGCAGTTGTAGAATGCGGTGGGGCGGTAGCCGAACAGGCCGAACGTGAAGCCCTGCAGGTTCTTGATAACCGCGTACGCCGAGATGAGATTTGAAATCTCTGTTTTGACCCGCGCTTCTTCCTTGTCTCCGAAGATTATAGAATGCGGCGCATGGATGCGCGCGAGGCTTGCGCCGTTCATGGCCGCGCTGCACAGCGCGTTGGCGTACAACCGGTCCTGACGCTCCCATTTCTCTTCCCGCGGCGCCCAGAGGACAATTGGGCAGCGGCACTTGTCCGCCAGACCGCACGGGATGTCGTCGCCCGTGAATGCACCGTACACGAGGACGATGAGATCCACTTTGTTCTCCGTGAAGTACGCCGCGCACTCATTCATATCGTCTTTCGAACTGACAAGGCGCGGGAAGCGGAACACTTCCGCATGTTCCGCATTCTGCTCCAGCCAGTCGCCGTATTCTTTCAGACGCTTCTCCGGCAGTTCGCGCGGCCAGCGGCCGGACAGCGTCACAACAAAACCGATGTTCAGTTTTTTCTTCATGATATGAAACCTCCCATGTTCGTTTGCATCAATGTAAACTCGAGTGTACATCTGCCTTTATTATAGTGCGGGAACCGCTTGCTGTCAACCGGGAATGCTGTTTCGGGCCGTCTGATTCGAATGCGGACGAAGGCACAGCTCTCCCTGCTCCCACGAAACCTCCACGACACCGATCCCCGCTTTGCGGCTGAACGGAGCCGTTCTGTCGTTGCCGAACATCGTAAAGCGGAGGCGTCCTTCGCGGTCGTAAAACAGACAGCCGTGACCGCCGTGAGGAATCAGTAACCGCCGCTTTGAATAGGGGCCATAGAGGGAGTTCGAGACAGCGTACATCATATCATATGTGCCGTCGATGCGCATGTCGCCGTTCCACTCCGCGGCATAGAGCACGTATTTCCCGCCGACTTTGATGATTCCGGCGCCTTCGTAGCCGACCTGTGTGCCGTCTTCACAGAGAAGGAGCTGCGGCTCCCGCGCGAAGGATGTCATGTCTGCGTTGAACGGCGCAATCCGGCCGTTCTGCCAGACGAGGTAGAGCGTGCCATCGTCGTCCCGGAAAAAACCCGAGTCGATCCCGTTCATCACGACGCGGCCGCAGTCCGCATACGGCCCTTCCGGCTTTCCGCTGATGCTCTTCAGAAGCCCGCAGCCCGGCGCAACGGAGTACGTGATCCAGTATGTGTCGTTGTGATAGCAGATCTCCGGCTCCCAGCAGTTGTTTCCGATCCGGGACTGCCACGCCCCGGCCTGCTCCTGATAGTCAAACACCTTTCCGACAAATTCCCAGCGGGAAAGCTCTTTTGTTTTCCACAGACAGATCCCGTTCGTGTTGTCCCAGAACGTGCCGCCGGGTCTCGCCGTCGTTCCCGTGAGGTAGTACCATCCGTCCGGGGCTGCACAGACGAACGTGTCGCGGATTTCCACGCCGCCGTTGTCGGCGGGCACGAGCAGGTCAACGGGCGAGCACTCCGGCACCGCGCCGCCGCACAGCCGCCAGAAGCCGCTCTCCTGCCGTTCCAGACGAACGACGGCCGGTTTTCCGAAGACGGCGCTGTGCGGCGTGCTTCCGACAAACGCCGCGCTCAGCCCGCCGGTCTCATCTTCAAAAAGAGTGGCCGCGCCGCCGTTCGGGATCAGCAGATACCTCCGGGAAAGGCACGCAGCGAGGTCAGGGCCTTCGCAGAGGAAGGTATCCAGATTCTCCCGTGCGCAGTGCCCGAACTTCTGCGCGCACAGATACAGATACTTCCCGTGGTATTTCAGCACGAATCCCCCGACGTCGCCGGGGACATCCGTCCCCTTCTCCGCGAGTGCATCGTACCGGTTGTTGTTGATGAAATAGGGTGCCGCCTTGATTCTGCCGCACGCTTCGAGACGTTTGTCCGGCGTCAGGCGGAATCGCGCGCCGTCGCACAGAAAGTACAGCTGCCCGCCCTCGCTGTAGGCCGAGACGTATCTTCCGGGCACGTCGAGAATGTCCTCCGTGTGCCCGGCATCGCTGAGCAGATAACCCCGGCCGGCCAGCGCAAACAGATGCCATGCGTCTTCCGTGCGGTATGCATTGATGCACCGGATGCAAGACGGCAGTTCGCAGAGGCGTTTCACAAAGAAAAACGGCCCGTTTGCCCGGCGCACGTACAGGTCGATCCGGTTCGGTTCGGATTCCGGCACGACGCACAGAAAACACTCCGCGCCGCAGCTCCACGCGCAGCACGCGAGAGCCCGCACGTCGACCGCCGGGGCGAGCAGCGCGCCTCCGTCTGTTGTGCACCGGGTCTCGCGGCATTCGGGATGCGGCTGTCTCAACAGAAAGTTCTCCACCGCTTCACGCCTCTGCTCTGCGCATGGGCTGCGCCGCGCCCCCCGCGGAATACCAGTACGGCCGTCCGGCTGCGGTTTTGTGCTCGAAGAGCACCGAGAGCACGGCCGAGCGCTGTTCCAGTTCGTCCAGACGCGCCAGCAGCCCCGCCTGCGCGTCTGCGTATTCCGGGCGATTCCACACGTTTTCGAATTCGTGCGGATCGCGGTTGAGGTCATACAGTTCCATGTAGACCTGCCCTGTGCGGTCATAGCGGTTTTTGCAGAGCTTGCAGCCGTTTTCGATAACGGCGATGCGCCCCTCGCAGCTGCTGACGATCACATCGCGCCCACCCTCCGAGACGACCTGATGCAGAGGCTTGCCGTCGCACTCCGCAGGGATTTCGCAGCCCGCCTGCTCGAGGATTGTCGGGAAGAGATCGACCGAATTGACGGTTTCGGACACTTCCTGTTTCTGCGTCTGGCCGGGGTACCGGATGACGAGAGGCACGCGCAGCACGTCCTCGTGCAGACTGAAATTCTTGCCCCACAGGCTGTGGTTGCCCATCATGTCGCCGTGGTCGCTGGTGAAAATGATCATCAGATTGTCGCCGTACTTTTCTTCCGCGAGCGAAATGATTTTTCCGATCATGGCGTCGATCTGCACGACGTTCGCATAATAGCGCTTTCTCCACTCGCGCCAGTATTCCTCCGTGAACTCCCTCTGCGCGCCGCCGGGCGCGTTCCCGCTGCCCTCCGTGGTGCCGGGACCGTTGTAGCCGTTGCAGTGGATCTTGTCGCCGCCGTCCCATTCGCCGGGACGGAAAATGCGCTCGAGATCCTGTTCCATGTCGATGCGGTCGAACCACTCCGAGGGGGCGTCCATGGGATAGTGCGGGCCGGAGAAGCTCACCCACGTGAACTGCGGCGTTTCCAGGTCCTGCCGTGCGATCCAGTCGAGCGCCTTCCGCCCCACCCACGTGTCCGGGTGATCCTCGTTTTCCAGCGGGAAATCCGGCAGACGGAACGGCTGCGGCGCGCCCTGATACGTCTGCTTGTACGCTTTCAGACAGTCCTTTTCCTCCATCTCCTTGGAGTAGTCGTCATAATACCACAGCGAGACGTTGTTTCCGTCCTGAACGTCGAGATGGTCCATCCCGAGCGACTGATAGTAGCGCAGGAAGTGCTCGTATTCCTGCGTCACGTCCTTTCGCGTGGCGGGATACGGCACGGGGACAAAGTGGCATTTTCCGTGCATGGACGTGTGATACCCTGCCTGTTTGAGACAGGTGAACAGGTTTGGCAGGTTCAGCGGAAGGGAGCGCCCCATCCGGTTGCTGCAACAGCTGGTGGAGAACGGGTACAGGCCCGTCATCCACGTGCAGCGGGACGGCAGACAAACCGGGCTGGCCGTGTAGCACGTCCCGTAATTCGTTGCCTGCGAAAGCAGCCGCTCGATCCCGGGGATACTGTACGGTTTGCGCTGCGCAAAGACGGTATCCCGGTGCTGCTCGTCGGTCGTGATCAGCAAAATATGTGGTTTCTTCGGTTTCATCTCTCTATCCTCTCTTTCGTCGTGTGACGCTGGTCATATGCGCGTCCAGTCAATCTCGCCCGTCCCCTGCGACACCTCCGCGTTCCACGGCAGGATCTGCGGGCACGCTTCGCCCGCGATTTTCATCTGCTGTTTCAGAAGCTCCGCAAGCTGCGCGCGGGTCTGCGCGAAGTTCGGGTCATTGGCGAGATTCGTCCGCTCGAACGGGTCGTGTTTCAGATCGTACAGGCAGTCCTCGTAGTAGACGTCCGCACCGCTGTCCGCAATGCCGTCGGCGTCGGCGCGGACGGAGTATTTCCACTCCGGCGTGCGAATGGCGCGCCCCACCTGATTTTCGCTGATCTGCATGAAGATGACTTCCGGCCATTCGCCCGCCTCGCCCTGCACGAGCCGCTTCAGCGAAAAGCGCTGGAAATCGGCGGGGACGGGGATCTGCGCGCAGTCCAGAATGGTGGACGGCAGATCCAGCAGGCTGACCATCCGGTCGATCTTCTCGCTCCGGTTGAAACCGGGGCCGTGGATGATGAGCGGAATGTGCGTGCATCCGTCGTGACATGAGCGCTTGTATTCCCGGTTTCTCGTGCGGAAGTGCGAGCCGTGGTCTGACGTGTAAATGAAGATCGTGTTCTCCCACTCTCCGGCGGCTTTCAGGGTGTCGATCAGGCGCCCCACGTTCTCGTCGAGGCTGTGGCACTGACCGAGGTAATCCGGATAGTTTTCGCGCCAGTCTCCTTCGGTTCCCGCCAGATCGCCCGGCACTTCATACTCCCGGAACCGCTCCTTGCTCCCGTCCGGGCCCTCGAACCGGTTGTGGTCGTTCTGGTGGTGCGGCTCGATCTGGGAAATGAAGAGGAAGAACGGTTTTTCCGTCTTTCTGTGATGCAGATAGTCGATGGCGTAGTTGTTGATGCAGTCCGCGCGGTATCCGATGAACTCATGCTTGCGGTTTTCGCCGTCAAACACATAGCCGTTGTACCCGTGCGACGTGAATTCGAGCACATCCGCCGCCATCCAGTAATACCGGTAGCCTCCCCGGTACTCCTCCGGGATGGCCGTGCGCTGGTGGTCGATGCCCTGTTTTGTGCTCGATGCCAGATGCCATTTTCCGACGTACGCCGTCTCATAATCGTTTTCGTTCAGATAGTCGGCGAGCGTTTTCACGTCGTGCGGCAAATGGATGTTGTTGCGGAAGCACCCGACCTCCGTGGCGTATCTGCCCGTCTGAAGGCAGGCTCTCGCCGGGCCGCAGACCGGCTGGCAGGTATACGCGTTCAGAAACAGCGTGCCCTCCTGCGCCAGGCGGTCCAGATTCGGGGTACGTCCAGCTTCTGCCCGTAGCAGCCTATGGTGTCCCACCGTTGCTGATCCGCAAAATAAAATACGATATTCGGCCGTTTCACAGGCACCTCTCCTCTCGGTTGCCGCGCGGGATGCGCGTGCGTTTTCAGGTTCCGCTTTGCTTTGGGAAGACGCGGTCGCCGTCCCACTCCATCGGAATGATCGCGGGTTTCGCGTAGAACGGCGCGAAGCTGTTGTTGACCGGGTTGCCGAACATGGTGGCGTAGAACGTGCCGTCCTTCGCCGTGAAGAAGCTGTTGTGGCCGCCGCCGGTAATCGCCGTGTAGCGCTCTCCGTACGGGCCGTACACGTTGTCGGCGCTCGCCACCACGCAGTCGTAGCTGACTTTCTGCGGGATGCTGCCCACGGAGTACGCGATGTGGTCGCCTTCGTCCATTGTCCAGATGGCCAGCGCCATGTGATACTTTCCGCCGTGCTTGAAGAGGAAAACGCCCTCGCAGTAGGGTTCCGGGTCAAAGTGCTGCTGGATCACGCGGCGGGGTTCTTCCGCAAAGCCGGTCATATCGTCCTTCATTCTGGCGATCCGCCCGTCCTGCCACACGTAGTAGACCGTGCCATCGTCGTCCACGAACAGGCTCGAGTCGATGCGGGTCGTCATCGGCTTTTCGCACACGTCCTTGTACGGGCCCTCGGGCTTTCCCGTCGTGCTTTTCAAAAGGCACGTATAGCTGCCCTCTTCCTCCGGGGTCTGCTTGGGCCAGCTGATGCTCGCCGTGATATAGAACTCGCCCTTGATCTGGTAGATCTCCGGCGCATAGACGGAGCGGAATCCCTCTTCGGGAGAGACTTCCACGTAATTTCCCTGCGGGGCATACCACTTGTTGTGCCACGTGCCGTCTTTTTCGAAGCTCCAGACCATTCCAAGGCTCTCCCAGTTCTTCAGATTGGACGAGCGCCACAGCTCGATGCCGTCGTTGTAGCGCTTGGCGTTCTCCGTGCCCGGCGCGCGCGTGGTTCCCGTGCAGTAGTAATATCCGTCTTGTGCCAGCGTGATGTGCGTGTCGCGGATCCACGCGTCGAACAGCGGTTTCACGTCCTCCGGGATTAGCGAGCGGGGATTGGCAAATTCCAGCAGCATTTTTTCACGGGTTTCTTTCGTATTCAGCATGTTCATTCTCCTTTTCCGGTTGCGTCAGGATGCCCGGGCCGAACGGCGCGAGCGCTGTCATGATATACGGGTTCACGCAGTTGTCCTGATGTTCACAGGCAAACTGCCACAGCTTCCGGCACATTTGTCTCACCGTCTGCCCGTAGGGCGAAGCCGCAATGTTAAAATCAGCCGTGCCGTGGAGCAGATTGTGCGTCTCGCCGGGATCGTTTTCAAGATCGTACAGTTCATCGTAGTCGAACGTGTTGAAAACATACTTCCACTTGTCGTTCCAGACCGCGCGCTGGATGCCGTAGATCTCATTTCCGTTCGACTGGGTATAGCTTTCCTCCCGCCAGCCGTCCGCCGGTTCATCCCGGAGAAGCGGTGCGAGGGAACGCCCAGCCATGGGGCGCGGCGGCGCGCCGGCCAGCTCCAGGAATGTGGGCGCCCAGTCCGCCAGGGACAGGCGGTGCGAGTCCTCGCGCCCGCCGTTTTTCACCACGCCGCCGCCCGCCAGCGAGCAGATGTGATACGCCTCACGGAAACACGGCAGCCCCTTGGCCCACAGGCCGTGCGATCCCATGTAGTCCCCGTGGTCGGAGACGTAGAGGATCAGCGTATTCTCCATCATCCCACGCGCCTCGACCTGATCGAGGATGCGCCCGAACAGCTCGTCCTCATAGCTGCAGAACGCGTAAAAATGGCGGAGCGATTCCCGGTGTTCCTCCCGGCTGAGCTGGGCATACCGCTCTTTCGTCCTCCGGTACAGTGCTGGTTTGTCGTCCATCGGATCGTCGAAATTTTCCGGGAGTTCGATGTCGTCCGCATCGTACAGATCGAGAAAGCGCTGCGGCACAAAATACGGGTCGTGCGGGCCCAGCGGTCCCACGAACAGGAAGAACGGGGCGTCTGTTCCGACCTGCGCCAGTTTCTCCACAGCCGCCTGCACGACGCGCTCGTCTTGATACGGCGTTTCGTCGATCCCGTACTGCACATAGGGCGGGTATCCTGCGCGCACGACGCGCCCGGGGGTGCGCTCTTCATCGCCCCGGTCCATCGGGCCGCCGCTGCGGTACGTGTGCCAGTCGCGCACGTCGGGGCAGTGCGGATACCGCTGGTAGCGCACCGGGTGAAAGAGCGTTTCAAAGCCGTATGCATCCGGCCCGTTCTCGGCGCTCACGTGCCATTTGCCGCTGAAATAAAGCCGGTACCCCGCCTCTTTCAGGTCCTGACTGAACAGTCTGACCGTGTCGAACGGGCGGTGGGAGAGCGCGTTGCCCACATTGACGTTGTTCCACACACCGTGCTGCGACGGGTAGAGCCCGCTGAAAAACGACGCGCGGCTGGGGCAGCAGTGCGGCGACGGGCACCACGCGTTGGAAAAGGCCACGGCGTGTTTGCGGAATCGGTCGATGTTCGGCGTGTGCACCGGGCTGTGCGTCAGAATCGTGTCGCCGCGCTGGTGATCGGTCATAAATACAATGATGTTCGGCTGATTCATGGTTGCACCTCACCTCGTGAAATGCGCACAGCCGCCTGCATCCAAAAGACACAAGCGGCTGCAGCTTTCGTGCAGTGCCCGCCCGGCTGTGCGCGGGAGGGCATCAGGTTCTTATTTCAGGAGCGGGATTCCCAGTTCTTCTTCCCGCGCCCACATTTCTTCAAACATCTGGCGCATCTGCGTGAGATTCAGCTTTGCGCAGCACTCGGGGTCCAGCATCATGGCCATGAACGCCTTCTGCTTGTCCTGCTCGCAGCACGCTTCGATCATCAGCAGCTGCTCGTTGATGTTCGTCTGGCACAGCGCCGCGCACTGCGTCGGGATCTCACCCACATAGTGCGGGTGCAGACCGTTACCGTCCACCGTGCAGGGCACTTCCACGATGCAGTTGCGGGGCAGGTTCGTGATGTAACCGTCATTCATCACGTTCGCACTGAACACGAACGTCTTTCCCGTCGTGACCGCCTCGATGATGCCCGAGGCCGCCTCGTGGGAGACGACCAGCTCCATGGATTCCTCCTGCTCGAGCGTCACGCCCGTGTCGGCATACCAGCTCTGGCGCTGCTCCTTGGTTCCCTTGGTGAACTCGCTGTACTCGTACAGATCTTTGTGATCATCGTTTTGGAACCAGGGCACGTACTCTACGATGTGGCGGTCGCTCTCCGTCGTGAACCAGCCGAACTCGCGCAGGATCTTCGAGCGGGAGGCCCAGTCCTGCGGCGAACGGCGCTTGCCGGTCTGGACGTGTTTGTAGTTTAAGATCAGATCGCGGATCTCCGGCAGGATGTCCTTGCCGTTGTGGCGAGCCTGGATGAACCACGTCATGTGGTTGATGCCGGCGCAGATGAAATCGATCTCCTCGCGGGGGATTCCGAGACGCTCCGCGATGATGTTGCAGTTGTAGGACACGCCGTGGCACAGACCGACGACCGGAACCTTTGCATAGCGCATGACGATCGCCGTCAGCATCGCCATCGGGTTCGTCAGGTTGAGGATCATGCTGTTGGGCGCGTAGCGGTTGACGTCCTCCACCATGCGGATCATCTCGGGAGCGGTGCGCATGCAGCGGAAAATCGCGCCCGGGCCCATCGTGTCGGCGACCGGCTGCGTGATGCCGTATTTCTCGGGAATGCCCACTTCCGACTCGTACGGTTCGCCGAAATAGGCAGGCCCACCAATCGACACCGACAGCAGAACGAAGTCTGCGTTCATCAGGCTCTCTTTGCGATCAAGCGTTGTTGTCACCTTCGTACGCGTGATGCCGTTTTTCTCCTTGACTTTTTCCAGATACTCTTTTACCGCGTTCAGCTTAAACGCGTCGATGTCGCACAGCGCCAGCTCCACGTCATGGGTCTTGCCCATGCGCGCCATGATATCGCAGGAGATACGGCGTCCGAAGCCGCTGCCTGCACCGATTACACTTACTTTTACCATAGCTGTTCTTCCCTTCATGCCTGATTCGGCATTATTCCGTGATCCATTCAGGGACGGGCTTCGTCAGGAACACTTCGTACTCCGATGCCGTGATGTCAATGGCGTCCTGCATTCCCATCTTGTCAAGCTGCTCCAGATAGGCGTCGAAGTTCTCCAGAGGCTCCGCGCCGGTGATGAACTTCAGCGTCATCTCGTCGATGTACGTCGTGATGTCGCGCATGATTTTCGAGCGCTCCGTGGAGGCTTCCATCGACATCTGGAACGCGGGGAGCACCTGAGAATCGTCCACCGTGGGATCGTCAGAGTACTGCATGCGGAACGCGAGGATGTCCGGATCGGTTAGATAATCCGGGAAGCAGTTGATGTCCGCCTCACGCAAGCCGGGGCAGGCATTCGCCTTGAGGATGTTGCCCACGTCACCGATGGGGATGTCCGGGTTGTTGAGCATATAGTCTGTGTACTGCTTTGTACCGTCTTCCGCAACAACGTATGACTTACCCTCAATGCCGAAGGACTGCAAATCGCAGCCTTCCTGCGTATAGTAATAGTTCATGTACTCGAGCGCCAGTTCAGGGTTCTCACAGTCCGCCGAAATTACCGTGGTCTGGCCGCCCAGGATCGGCAACTGCTCCCAAGACGTAGTCTCAAAGTGCATAGGGTCGCCCTTCTTAATTCGGGGATAATTTGCCTTGACGACATCGACACCCACTGTGGCTGCCTGTGCGCGGGCCTGATCCGCAGAACCGATCATCATGCCAACCTGCTGGTTGTTAAACAAGGCCTGAAGTTCAGTCTGCGTCATGTTAGTCATGAAGTCCTTGTAAAGGTAGCCGGCCTCATACCACTGATTCATCAGCGTCAGATAATCGCGGTACTCTTCCGTGGCCTGACCGTAACGGATACTGCCGTCCTCACCGAGGAAGAAGCCGCTTGTGATACCGAACGGATACATGAACTGAACAACCTGACCGTTGGACGTAGGCGAGAAGCCGGGCAGGCCGTCGGCAGCCATCTTCTTAAACAGTTCCGTGTACTCGTCCACGGTCTCGGGCGCTGCACCATCGGTGTAGCCGTACTTCTCCAGCACGCTCTTGTTCCACACGATGCGGTTAAATGCGGGAGCCGACGACTTGATGAGGTTGAACTCCGTAATGCGCCCCTCACTGTTCGTCGCAAGGCGATACGCCAGCTCGCTGGAGGTGATAGCCTTGTAATAATCCGGGGCGTAGATGGGCACAAGGTCGGTCAAATCCATGAACACGCCATCATCGACACCGGCCGAAGAACCGCCGTTGTACCAATTGCGGATCATGATGAGATCCGGAAGATCACCGCCCGCCAGCAGAACACCGAGCTGCTCTTTCTCCTGGCCGGACACCGGGTGAATGAACTCGACATTCACGTTGGTGCAGTTCGAGAATTCCGCATAAGCTTCCGCCTCGCTGTAATTGGTGATGTGTTTCGCAGCGGGAGGCGCCATCGGGATCCACCAGGAAAGCGTAACGTCATCCGGATTCTCCAACGGATACGTCACCGTGACTTCTTCTCCGGCCTCGGGGGCCTGCGGTGCAGAGGCCGCGCTCGACGCTTCGGATTGCGGGGACTTGCCGCACGCTGCCAGCATACCGGCAGCCAGCGCGGACGCAAGGATCAATGCGAGTGCTCTTTTTCTCATGATTCTTCTCCTTTTCATATTTTTATGCACGGAATGCATACTCAACCTTTTACCGAACCCATCATAACACCCTTCACGAAATATTTCTGGATGAAGGGATAGATACACAAGATGGGAACCGTGGATACAATAATGATGGCGTACCGGATCGACTCGCCCAGATAGTCGACCGAGATCTCGCTGGAGGAGTAGTCGGAGTTGGAAATCAGAACTTCGCGCAGAATGAGCTGGAGCGGGAACAGTTCTCTCTCGTTCGGCAGATAGATCAGCGCGTTGAACCATGAATTCCAGTGGCCAACCGCGTAGAACAGGAAGATGACCGCGAGCGTTGCCTTGGAAACGGGAAGAATCACCTTCGTGAGAATCTGCAGATCATTTGCACCGTCGATCAGGGCGGCCTCCTCGAGCGCCGAGGGAACGCTTGCAAACGCTGTTCGCATGATGAGCATGTTCCATGTGCCGATTGCGACCGGGAGGATGAGCGCCCAGCGCGTGTTGAGCAAACCCAGAGATTTCACGAGGATGAAGTTCGGGATTGTTCCTCCTGTAAAGTACATAGTGAACACGAACATCATCGTGAGCGGTTTGCGGAACATGAAGTCCCTGCGGGACAGCACGTAGGTGCCCATCACCGTCATCACCATGTTCAGCGAAGTACCAACAGTCACATAGAACAGTGTATTAGCGTATCCGGTCCAGACGTCCTGACGGCCGATGACCGCCTCATAGCCCTTGAGAGAGAAACCCAGCGGCCAAAGCAGGCCGCCCTGATGATACATAATCCTCGTCGGCTCACTCAGGGACGCAAACAGGACGTACAGCATCGGATACAGGCACGCCAGAGAAATCATGCCGACGAAAAAGTAGATGGCCGCGTCGAAAACGATCTCGCCCTTTGTTCTCTTGATTTTCATAGTTACCACAGACTCTCCTTCACATACTTCCGGCTGAACCAGTTAGCAAAGTACACGAGCACCAAATTGATCACCGCATTGAACATGCCGACCGCCGTGGCGAGACTGTAACTCTGCTCCTGAATGCCCGCACGGAAAACATACGAGGCGATGGTATCTGCCGTGTCATAGACCACCGGGCTGTAGAGCAGAATGGTTTTTTCCGCGCCCATGCTCATAATCTGGCCCATGCGCATGATGAGCTGGATGGAAATGATCGGAACAAGCGCCGGCAGCGTGATGTGACGGATCTGTTGGAACCGTCCTGCACCGTCAATGGCCGCCGCTTCGTACAGCGACTGGTCCACGCCCGACAGGGTGGCCAGATAGATGATGCTGCCCCAACCGATGTTTTTCCAGATGCCGCTGAGAACATAAACAACAATGTAATAGACCTTGTTGCTCAGCAGATTCTGCGGTTCCATTCCAAAGTACGTCAGGAAGTGAGTAATCACACCTTGACTGGATACGAAATCGACAACGATGCCGCACGCGACGACCAGTGAAATAAAGTGCGGCAGATACGAAATCGTCTGCGTGATGCTCTTGAACTTCTTGCAGCGAATCTCGTTGAACATCAGAGCCAGTATAATTGGCGCAGGAAACCCGACGAGGATCTCCAGAAAGCTGATCATGATGGTGTTCCGAATCGTGCGGAACGCAAACGGGCTCTGAAAGAAATCAATAAAGTTTTCAAGGCCAACCCAGTCGCTCTCCAGAATTCCCTTTGCAGGGCGGTAATCCTGAAACGCGATAATCTGACCCGCCATCGGAGCGTACAGGAACACCAGATAATACAGGATGACGGGAACTGCCATCCAGTACACCCATTTATGTTTTCTGTAATCTCTTTTTACGTTTGCCCAAAAAACGTTTTGAGACGCGGGCGCTGTCTTACGTCTTTTCGCCGCTACCGCTTTCGTTGCCATACGCTTCTTCCTTCCTCAGCCGATGGTTTTGTCTTTGGCCTGCTGCACATTCACAGCGCCAGTGTACACTCGAGTAATTCTTGCAAATTCATCGTAGCATCCGGCAAGCGAAGATACAATATGTAAAACTTCCGCGGAGGATTGTTTTTTTTGCTTTTGCCTCCCACCACAAATTCTGCAACCCCTCAAAAAATACATATTGCATTTATTTTTCGTTGTTGCACCGTCAAAAAAGCCGCGCTCTGCACAAAAGGATGCAGAGCGCGGCTCTTGTACCTCGAGGTCAATCTGCCGCGGGTTGACCCGCCTGTCGCACGGTCTGGCGCATCTGCCGGTACTGTCCCGGCGTCATTCCCTCGACCTGTTTGAATTTTCTCATGAAGTTCGCAACATCCACATATCCGGAGTCCAGCACGATGGTTTTGATCTGCTCGTCGGTCGTCTCCAGCTTCTGCTTCACGTACGCGATCCTCAGCTTTGTGATGTAACTGGAAAAGGATTCGCCCGTCTCGTCCTTGAAGATCTTGCTCGCATAGGTGTACGAAAGCCCGAATTCCTCTGCGAGCGTGTTCAGCGAGATCGTGTTGCTGCGGAAATGCTCCTGAACGTACTCGAGAAGCGACATTTTGGTGGCGAAGCGGTTCTGGTTCTTTTCATCCTCCACTTTCTGCGTCAGATGCACAATCTCCTGTTCGATCACCTTGCAGATCTCCTGCGGATCTTCCAGCATCGACATCTTTGAAATCTCGTGCGCCTTCATCGGCATTTTCAGTGAAACCGCAATTTTCACCATCATGTTGATGATATCGTAATGCAGGCACTTCTGGATGATCAGCGAAGGCGCGGCGCTCTCGATCTTCCGGAAGACTTCCCGCATCACGCCGATGGCCGTTTCCGAGCTTCCGTTGCGGATGCTCTGTTCGATCAAGGCGCGCTCAACGTATGGATACACAAATCCCTCCTCCTGCTGCAGATCGTTCCGGAACAGGAAGAGTCGGGCGTGGGAAGTCTCCATTTTTTCATTGACCGCCACGATCGCCTCGACATAGGCGTTGTCGATTTTGAACGGATTGTCGTAAACCTGCCCACAGCCCGTCAGGAACGGCCCGTCAATGTCCGCCCCGATGGCCCTGGCGACGAGCTCTGCGAGCTGTATCCGGTCAGCGTCCTGCCGCTGCATGTTCACGATCACGACGATCTGGTTGTCCTCGAGACGGTGGAGCACATACAGATGCATCTCTTCACTTGCAAGCGCGGCGATGTCGCAGACGATCCGGTGCGACTGCTCCGGCAGAAGCTCGATCTTATCCAGCATACACACCAGAACGCCGAAATACGGATGCTCAAATTCCAACTGGGTGCACATTAAATAATAGGAAAGGCTACGCTCGTCGCCGTCGCGTATCGTTCCTTTGATCAGACGGTTGAGCACCATCTGGCGTATGATCCGGTTCTGATTGTCTAGCCGCTCCTCAACGTGTCTGTGCTCCTCCTGCATCCGCTCGATGGACCGGGTCGCCCTCTTTGTAATGAGCAGCACAGCAACAATACCGAGAATCAACAGCGCCAGAACAAGCGTTGAAAAACTCAGCAGATCGGCTTTTCCGTACTCGAAAAGTTCCGCTGTCGGGATCAGCGCGACATATGTCATATTCTGCTGTGATGAGATGTTGCGCATCACCAGATAGTCGGTGCCGCCGACCGTCCGCTCCGAAATACCCACCGCAGAGTTTCTCACAACGTCACTCAACTGTTCTTCCGTCAGCTCCGTCCCGCCTCGATAGAGCACCTCATTCATCGTGTCGAAAACGTAGAATTCAAGATCGGTCTGCGGGAAGTACTTCTCGGTCAGCTCTTCAAAGTACTGGCTGCGGATCAAAAAGGCCACACAGCCCGTCTGCGACGCCGACATGACCGGCACCGGCGCAGCGATCACGCTCGCATACTGTTCCCCGCCGTTCTGCTGCGTCCCCGCCGGGAGCACGCGGATGGTGCTCGTCCGGTTGAGCGTCGTAAAAAAGCCCACATAGTTCAGCGCCTCGTCAAAGTATTCCGAGTCTTCGAATTCCGCGTATGACCAGCGCTGCCCCTGAATGTAGACCTCCAGCCCGATCCTTGAAAAGAACATCAGCTCCACATTGGCCGGAACATTCTGCACGTAACCATCCAGCGTCTGGATTTTTTCAACGTCACTCAGCGCGTCAAAGTTCAGGATCGCATCGTTGCCGGACATATGAAGCGCCATGTTTTCCAGCGCACTGTACAGAATGTCCAGCTCTCCGCACATCTGCTTCTGTACGCCGTCGAGATAGTTTGTCGCACTCTTCTCGTTGGTGCGCATGTTGATATACACAAACAGACACGAAAACGCAACGACCGGAACGATAAAAAGTGTAACGTACTTCGCAAATGTTTTCCTGAATGTGCTTCGCATTCGAGACTGCCTCCTGTTGCAGCTGTCTGTTTTCTCCGCAAGGCGTCTTTCGCTTACAGCATCATGTGCTCTCACGTTCCACCAATCTCGTCCGGACGTACTGTTCCCCGGCGTCCTCGCCGCGGATCATCGCATCCAGCATGTTGATGATGGCCGCCGCGACGGTGGCGCGGTCGATCTCCATGCTCGTCAGAGCAGGCGTGACGTAGGCGCTCATACGGGAGTTGTCGAACCCGATGACGGAGATATCCTGCGGGATGCGGCGGCCGCACGCCAGCGCCGCGCGCATAGCGACACAGGCCATGTTGTCGTTCCGGCCCACGATCCCGTCGACCGGCATGCCGCTTTTGATCTTCCGGCAGACAAGGTCGAACAGCTCCTGCTCGGTGCTGCACCCCGTCACGATGCTCTCATTCGTCAGTTCCAGCCCGCTCTCGCGCATCTGCTCGCAGAACGCGCGGTATCTCAGATCTTCCATCGTGCTGAACCGCCCGTGCTTGCTGATGCGGTCGATGTACAGAAGGTTCCTGCGCCCTTTCCGCACCAGAAATTCTACGCACTCGCGCATTCCTTCATACAGGCCGGTGTCGATGCGCCCGGCGCGCGAGTCAATCCCGGCATACTCCCGGCTCATCAGCAGGACGACCGGCACACCGGAATCGATCAGCTGCTGCACGTACTCCTCGTCGAAGCTCGCGGAGCTGATGATGATGCCGTCCACCTGACGGCTGATCACCTGTGAGACGAACTCGGCGTCGTTGCGGTCCGCCAGAAGGGAGATCAGATAACCCTTATCGTAGGCGATGCGGTCCATCTCTTCGACGATCTTGCCAAAATGCTCGTTCGAGATGTTGTCGGCGATGAACAGAATGTGATTGCTCTTTTTTCCTTTCAGCGCGCGGGCGACCGTGTTCGGCCGGTAGTGAAGCTCCTTGACGGCCTGCAGCACGCGGTCCCGTTTTTCCTTGGCTACATAGCGGTTGTTGTTGAGGACATACGATACAATCGTGACGGAAACTCCGGCGCGCTCTGCGACGTCCCGTCGCGTCGGGGCGCTCTTGTTCTGTTTCACTGTAACTCCTCCTCGCGCTTACTCTCGTGTGTATAATTTTATTATATCGTTTCTCCCCGCACCGTCAACCAGAAAAAAGAAGTCTCCCGTATTTTATCAAAAGTACTTGACGCGGGAAAAACGGCGGTGTATACTCAAAGTACACACGAGTGTATAAATTGATTTTCGGAGGAGCGGTTCATATGCTGACGAACAATCTGGATCAACTCAGGAAAGCCTCTCGGGAGGGGTACGCCATCCCGGCCATCAACACGCAGGGCGGAAACTATGACATCATCATGGGCATCTGCAAGGCGGCAGAAGAACTGAAATCCCCCATCATCCTTGCGCACTATGTCTCTACAGGGGCGTTTTCCGGCCACGACTGGTTCGTCAACGTTGCGAAATGGTGCGCCGGCAAGGTGTCCGTGCCGGTGTCCATCCATCTCGACCACGGCGACGGCTTTCCCATCTGCATGGAGGCGCTGCGTCTCGGCTTCACGTCCGTGATGATCGACGGCTCCACGCGCCCCATCGAGGAAAACGCGGGGCTGACGCAGAGCGTCGTCAATGTGGCAAAGTATTTCAACGTCCCCGTCGAAGCCGAGATCGGCGAGCTGCAGCGCCTGGACAACGGCGTTGTGATGGAGAACAAGAACGTGGCCGACCCCGAGCAGGTCCGCCAGTTCCTGGATCTGTGCACGCCGGACACTCTTGCGATTGGCATCGGAAACGCCCACGGCTACTACAAAGGCAAGCCGGACATCAAGCTGGACGTGCTGCGCGAGGTGCGCAAGTTCACGGACATCCCCCTTGTCCTCCACGGCTGCACGGGCATGGATGAGAGCGTCGTGAAGGAGGCCATCTCCCTCGGCGTCGCCAAGATCAACTTCGGCACGGAGATTCGCTACAAATATGTACAGCACTACGAAGAGGCGCTGCGCGAACTGGACCATCAGGGCCACTCGTGGAAGCTCTCGCAGTATGCGAGCAACGCTCTGTGCGAAGACGTGAAGAACATCATCCGCCTGTCCGGCTCGGAAGGCAAGGCCTGACCGCGGGAGGTGCACGCAATGGCCAATCTGCTCATCGCGCACGGCGGCGCGCCCACCGCCGTCATCAACGCCTCGCTGTACGGGGCCGTCATGGAGGCGAAGCGCTTTCCCGGCATCGAACACATCTACGCCGCGGTCTACGGTTCCGCCGGCATTCTGAATGAACAGTTCACGGATCTCGCACAGGTGCCCGAGGAAGAACTGGAAAAACTGCTCCGCACGCCCGGCTCGGCCATCGGGACCTCCCGCACCCATCTGGAGCCCGAGGACTACGCGGCGATGGCGCAGATCCTCAAAAAGCACGACATCCGCTATGTGCTGTTCACCGGCGGCAACGGCAGCGTTGCGCGCTTCAATGTTTTTCGCCCAGTCTGCATCGGAAATGTCGATGTAGTGCCACTCGAAGTCGATGTCGGCATTTTTGTAGTAGGCAGAAACATCTGTGCGCTCTTCGCGGCTCCAGAAGCCCCAATCTAAAATGACATTGCAGCCCGCGCGGGCGATGTCCACGGCTTTTTTGTGGAGATATGCTTTGATGTCCGCGCTAATCGCATCGCGGCGGTCGCCGAGGTCATGGTGGAAGAGGTCGTTTTCAATCTCATCGCAGGAGAGCACCACAGCGTGTTCTTTTTCCTTGAGCTGCCGGGTATAAAAGCCCTTGCCGCTGCAGATTTTGCCGCAGATCATATTCCCCTTTTGAAAAAGCGTTCCGGAGCCTTTGGCTCCGGAACGCTT
>OHBJ01000345.1_pt1 | contig 29034 bp, 24 predicted proteins | sample 1577241 | NCBI WGS metagenome assembly OHBJ01 (sample SAMEA3541594, study PRJEB24748) | human gut metagenome | biome: human gut; feature: human-associated habitat; material: faeces | place: China | collected 2012 | reverse complement strand
AGACCGGCTTCGGACAACATGGGCAAGTCATTCGCTCCGTCTCCTACAGCAATAGTTTGTGCTATGTCCACACGTTCTACTTGCATCCCAGGCGTTTCCTCTGTGACCTTTGGCGATCAGGTGGACGAGGATGAAAATACCATCGACGCCGATGACCGGGACGACTACTATAAGGATTCAGCCGCCCTGTATTCCGTGACCTTTGAGGGAGAGACCGACGATCCCGTCAGTGAAGAGGCCATGGTGCAGTTAAGGGAGACCTTAAAGGATTACGACCTTTCCATTTCCTCCGAGGTAGGAGAGGACGGGTCTGCAAGGCTTGAAAAGGAAATGCAGAGCATTCTTGTGGTGGCCGCCATCACGATCCTTGTGGTGCTCTTCCTGACCTCCAGGACTTATGGCGAGATCCCGGTGCTTCTTCTGACCTTTGTGGCTGCGGCTCTCTTAAATAAAGGAACCAACTATCTTCTGGGAGAGATCTCCTTTATTTCCGATTCCATCGCCGTGGTCTTACAGCTGGCCCTGGCCATTGACTATGCCATTATCCTGTGCCACCGGTTCAGCGAGGAGAAGGAGACGGCAGATACCCGTACAGCCTGTATCCTGGCCTTAAGCAAGGCGATCCCGGAGATCTCCTCCAGCTGCCTGACTACCCTGGCCGGCTTGGCTGCCATGATGTTCATGCAGTTTCAGATCGGCTTCGACATGGGCATCGTGCTGATCAAGTCCATTCTGTTCAGTATGCTGTCGGTGTTCACCCTGATGCCGGGGCTGCTGATGCTCTTTTCCAAGGCGATGGAGAGGACCCGCCACCGCAGCTTCATCCCCAGGATCGACCGCTGGGGCGGATTTGTCCTGAAGCTGCGCCATGTGGGAGTGCCGCTGTTCATTGTGGCCCTGGTGGGGGGCTTTTTCCTCTCCAACCGGTGCCCCTATGTGTACGGCTATACCCAGATCGAGACTGCGCGGCAGAACGAGTCCCAGGTGGCGGAGCAGCGGGTCAGCGACACCTTCGGCACCCAGAACAGCCTCGCCCTTGGAAGTCACAATCGGAATCTTGCGGTCTCCATTGGAAGTTTTGATGACCGTTGCCATCTGGCGGAAAATGCTCTCTTCCTCCAATGCTTCCACCAGTTTTCGTTCAAACTCATCTGGAACAAGATAGCCGCCCTCTGCATCTGTGCCAATGTGCAAATCGTCATGGACATCGATCCAATTGCGGTTTCTGACGCTGTTCCAGAATGCTTTCTTGTAAGTGTCGCTCGCTGTACCTGTCTTTTCCGTTACGTCTGGTGTGGCAGGCTTACCGAGAACAGGAGTGGAAGTTGCCTTGTTCATTTCAGCTTCGATTTCCGCCTGTCTTTCCAGACGCTGAATTTCCTTGCCAAGGTCGACAATGGTCTGTTCCATTGCATCATAGGTCTTGGAATCTTCCTCACTGAGCACGCCGTTTGCATTTCGCTTGCTGTCAAGGAAGTCACGTGCTGTATCCCAAGCCTTCTTTCTCTTTTCTCTGAGTTCCTGAATTGTCATAGCCATAGTTAAAATCCTCCTTAGTATTTCAGTAATGCCAGTCTTTTTTCAAGCTGGTCAATGGGTGTGCCTGTAACAGATTCTGCTGATGCAGATACTTTGGATAAGAATGCAGATAGATTCTTCGATTTGGAATAAGTCATTGCAGTCAGTGTATCTTCTTTTTCTTCTTCATCCTGTTCTTCCTCTTTGGGAACAACAGGCTTTTTCTTCTCTGCAAACAGAATCCCGTCTACAAACCCCATCTCATGAGCCTTTTTCGCATTGAGCCATGTTTCATCGGACATCAGTTTTGCAATCTTATTTCTGCTGAGATGGGATTTTGTTTCGTAGGCGTTGATGATTGATTCTTTGACTTCATCGAGCAAGATGATAGCCTTTTCCATATCCGCCTTATTTCCCATAGCACAAGTGCTGGGGTCATGAATCATCATTAGGGCAGTCGGTGCAATCAAAGTTTCATCGCCTGCCATTGCCACAACCGATGCGGCAGATGCAGCAATGCCGTCAATTTTCACGGTAACCTTGCCTTTATGATTTTTCAGCATGGAATAAATCTGACTTGCGGCGAACACATCGCCCCCTGGTGAGTTCAGCCAGACTGTCAGATTTCCGCTTACTTTTGAAAGTTCGTCACGGAAAAGGGCAGGTGTCACTTCATCGCCCCACCAGGTATCTTCAGAGATAGGACCGTTAAACAGAAGTTCCGTTTCTGATGTATCTTCATTTTGGATAAAGTTCCAGAATTTCTTCATTCGGTTTTTTCCTCCTTTTTTGGATTTGCAAATGCACCTGCATCAGCAAGTTTTGTAAAGCTGCCATTTACAAGATACAGATTACCTCCATCTTCATCAGAAAGCATATTCATATCTTCAAGTTCTCGGATGTCATTTGCCGACATCCAGCCGTTTTGTCTTGCGGTAGCATAGCCTTGCATACGGGAAGCATAATCACCACGCAGAAGTCCGTCCACATTGAACTTCACGAAATACTGCCCCTTTTCAGAATCAGCATCGAGGCACCGGCGACGCCGATGCGCACGAAGTGGTCATTTGAGGATGACCCGGAGCTCGCGCAGTGGGCGAATGAGATTGAGTACGCGGCAGAATATCACGGCATCGATGCGGGTATACTTGCGGCAATCATCAAGCACGAGTCGCACGGTGATGCTAATGTATGGTCGTCGGATCATGCGCATTGGGGGCTCGGGCAGATATCGGAAGACATCGCAAATGACCCGAACCTCGGTGGCGGCAGAGGATATGGGCCGGGCAGTAACCCGAATGACAACATCATGGCGTCGGCCGCCTATCTTGCCTACCTCGCAAAGCAGTACGGCAATGACCCGGAGATGATGATATCGGCTTACAACCTCGGCCACGCCGATCCATCTGCAAATCGGGGCTACGTGTCGACGGTCGAGGGCTACTACAATAGCTTTACGACATCACAGGTACCGCGGACGGGTGGCGCAGGCGCGACGCAGGCGCAGCCAGTGGCTTATGATATCCCGGTCGGCGATGTGGCGGCTTACATTGCCGCAAATAACTTCTGGGACGGCCAGGCATGGACCGGCTCGCTCGGCAGCGATGCGGCGGGCTGGTGCGACGATTGGGCGCACGAGGTCTACAGGCAGATGTTTGACGCGCTCGGCAAGGAGGATATCTTCGGCAGCGGCGTCGTCAATGACTCCAATTTCCGCGCGCTCGGTGCATATCATGAGGCCAATATCAATGATATCGGTGCACAGCTGCAACCTGGCGACCTCGTCGACACGCCGGGCCATGTCGGCATTTACTTGGGCAATAACATGGTACGCTCGCGCCAGAGCAGTATGGGCGTGCATGACTTAACCCTGCAGGACTTTGACGCCACCTTTGGCGGCATCCAGGGCTACGGCTCCATCGCCGAGGCGACGGGCGGCATGACAGCTAAGTCTACCTTAATTGGCCGGACGATGACGCAGGCCAATCACGCGGCCGAGGAAGCCGCGCGAAAGCTCAAGCAGGCGCAGGACGAGGCAAAGAAGCTGTCCATAGAGATGCAGAGCGCTGTCTTTGACAACAGCGCCTTCGAGTATCAAAAAGAATGGGCAAAATTTACCGGCGACATCAAAAAGAAGAAGCAGGAGATCAATAAGCTGGCAGCAGTGCCGGGCATGAGCAAAGAGACTATCGCGGCACTCAATAAGCAGCTCGACGAGTACACCGACAGCATGTACCAGAAATTTATAAAGAAATGGCGCGAGGCATGGCAGGACTTTGAGTTGACGTCGCGGGCGGCACTTGCACAGCAGCACCACGATTATGAGGAGTCGGCCGACATCGAGTATCAGCAGACCATCGTCAAGCTCGACCGCGAGCGTGAGAAGAAGGAAAAAGAGCTGATGCGCGACAAGGATGACTACAAGACGCGCAGGAAGATCAGCGATTGGTACTACGCACAGGTCGACGAAGCCCAGGACAAGCAGCGCAAGGCAAAGCAAGAGGCCCACGACAAGTACGTCGAGTACCTCGTCGAGGAGGGCAATCTCGCCCAGCTCGTCGCCTATATGGGCACGCCAGTCATTAAGGCTGACGGCACTGCCGAGAAGTCGAAGGGAATGAAGGCTGGCGAGGAATCGCTCAACCGTGAGGCCGAGCGCAAGCTCGCAAAGGAGTACGTCAAGATCTGGCAGGATGCTCACGGTAGCATGATTGGCTACATCGCAGACGTATCGGACAATCTCTACAGCACGATGACGGACTCGATGACGGAATTTATCCGTGGCACCAAAGGGGCCAAGGCGGCCTTGCAGGACTTCGGGAATTCTGTGCTCAGTATGATGGCCAAGATTGCCGCGCAGCGCCTCGCTGCGAGCTGGATGACGAGCATCCTCGGCATCTTCAGCGGCTCGCGCGGCGGCACCTCGGCGGCGTACAATTTCGGCGGCGTACAACATAGCAATACATTCGGCTTTGCCGGTGTCTCGCCGGTGACGCAATTTACAAGCGGCCTTTCCAATGCCGCCAACTTCTCAAGTCATCTCAAAGTGCCAGGCTTTGCTTCGGGCGGCATCGTCACCGCGCCGACGCTGGCGATGATTGGCGAGGGCGGCGCTAAAGAGGCTGTCATCCCGCTGACCGACCACAACCTTCGGACGATGGGCGGCTCGGGCGGCAAGGGCGGCGGCGTCGTCGTCAATATCACAAATAAGACAAGCTCAGAGGTCAGCGTCCAGAAAAGCGGCTTTGACGAAGACCTCGGCAAGTGGGTGCTCGACGTCGTCGTCGACGGTGCCCAGCGTGACCGCGGCGGCTTCGGGCGCAATCTCAAGACGGCACTCAAGGGGACAATGTAATGGCAGAGACATACACTTTTCCAACGGACTTTCCCGAGCCCAATATCGCATCTTCATCGGGTGCGGGTGACTCGTATAAGGACAAGCTGCAGGACAGCACGATCAGCGTCACGAGTGACGCGAATTATAAAAAGACGAGGCCGCGCACGACGCGCATGGTCGAGACGTGGACGTATACATGGGTCGGCGTCAATGATGCCGACTTTGCCAAGCTGCAGGCATTCTTCAGGCAGGTCGGCACCTTCCAGCAATTCGCCTGGAAGGACTGGAACACGAGGAAAGACCACGTCGTGCGCTTCATCGAAGCACTTGAGTGGCAAGAGAATTATCCGTATGGCTGGCAGGGGACACTGAAATTTGAGGAGGTGTAAGCGTGCTGCAATTTTCAAAGATCGCGACGCTGGAGAAGAATAAATTATCAACCGATGCGCCTTTTCTGTTGCTATTTGACATCAGCCATGAGCAGCTTGCCGAAAATATCCGCCTCGTACGCAATACAGAAGATGTGACCTGGGCAGGCAAGACCTGGACGGCCTTTCCCGTCGACATCGAGGATTACAGCGAGGACGGGAAATCACTGCCAGCGCTCAATATGAAGATCGCCGCAGGCCAGGGCCTCATCACGACATACCTGCAGAAGTACGGCGGCCTGACCGACGCGCGCGTGAGAATCTACATCGTACACGCAAAGTGCCTCGACGTCGACAAGGCCGAGATGGAACTGGAATTTCAAATCACCGAGACGACGTACGACGAGCAGTGGATTACCTTCACGCTCGGCGCATCGCCGGAACTCGCCAACCGCTTCCCGGCCTGGAAGTACCTGACCGACTTCTGCCCATTCGTCTGCGGCGATATCCGCTGCGGCTACGCGGGCAACAAGACGTGCAAGAATAACCTCGCCTCATGTCTCATCCCCGAGCGCTTCGGCGGCGAGCCGGGCATCCAGACAGGGAGATGATGATATGGATTTTGCGTATGATGACTTAATCGGGATCCCCTTCGTCGACGGCGGGCGGGACCCGAAGAAGGGCCTGGACTGCTGGGGGCTCGTCAAAGAGGCATTCAGGCGGCAGGGATATGAGGTGCCAGACTACAACATCTCAGCTGCCGAGGCGGCCGACATCGCGGGGACGATGAAGAAGCAGGAGGACGACTGGATTCATCTCGACGATCCGCGCGTCGGATGCCTTGTGCTGCTGCGGCTGACGCCGGGGCTCTGGGCTAATCATGTCGGCATCTACATCGGTGACGGCAGATTTTTACACGCTTACCTGCCGACAGGCGTCTGCATCGACCGGCTGCGGCGCTGGCAGTCGCGCATCGTCGGGTATTACAGCCCGGGAGGAGGATGGCATTGATACAGATTGTAAAGATTGCAAATCCATTCGAGCCGACACGGCGCGAGATTGAGGAGATCTGCTATACGGGCGGAAAAGTCACCGCGTACGTCGAGACGGAGGGACGCGATGTCTACATCGACGGCAACCTCGTCGAGCATCCTGACGAGACGACGCCACTCGACGGCTCACAGATCGTCGTCATCCCGCATATCGCGGGCAAGGGCATCATGCGCGTGCTCGGACTTGTTGCAATGATTGCGCTTTCCGTCTACTCGAGTAATATCGCGGGTGGACTTTGGAAAGGCCTCGGCACAGCCTTCCGCGCTGGCCATGTCGGTGCGCTGCTCGCCAGCGGTGCCGTGATGTTTCTGGGCGGCAAGATCATCAACGCAGTCTTCCCACAAGCGGTTGACAATATCAACTGGAACGACCACGAGACGACGCAGACCTACGGGTGGGACCTGCCGACGCCGACCACAACGGCGGGCACAGTCGTCGGTGAGACGTACGGCGAATGCATCCCAGCGCCGCAGCTGCTTGAGCAGCACGTCGAGACAGTCAATGATGAGCAGTATCTCAATCTCCTCTATTGCGGCGGCTACGGCCCGGTCGACAGCATCGACAATATCCGCATCGACTACACGGACATCGGCAATTTCTCGGGCGTCCAGCTCGAGACGCGCCTCGGCACGAATGACCAAAAACCGATATCCTTTTTTAAAAATACACCGCTCGACCAGAGTGTCGGCGTCGAACTCATGCAGGGCCAGGGCGTCGCGCGCACGAGTGACAGTACCAAGGCATCGGCGCTCGACGTCACGCTAGAATTTCCAGCAGGCCTCTATCATGTCAATGATAAGGGCGATTACGACAACGCGACCGCAAAGTTTTTGCTCGAGTACCGCAGGGGCCAGGGCGACAGCTGGCACAATTTTAACAAAAACGACACAGGCTATCATTACAGCGTAACGGCCGCGACAAATAGCGCCCTGCGCCGCACTTTTTCGGTCACCGGCCTCGAGGCGGGCCAATACGATGTCCGCGTGACGGCTGTAAATAAGCCGTCATCGTCGAGATACCAGAGCATGGTAAATTGGTCGATCATGACGTCGTACATCGACGGTATCTACAGCCGCCCAAATAAAGTCCTCGTCGCACTGCGCATCAAAGCAAATAATCAGTTGTCGGGAGGCGTGCCGTCGCTCAACTGGCGCCAGACGCGCAAAAATGTCTGGGTACACAACCCTGAGACAGGCTATTACGAGCAGCGGGCGGCAGACAATCCGATTTGGGCCTGCTACGACATCCTGCATGGCTGCCGGAGCCTCAAGAATATCAAGACCGGCGAAAATGAGTACGTCGTCGCCGGGTACCCAGCCAGCTGCTTGGACGCATACTGGCAGCAATGGAAGTCGGCCGCAGCCTACGCCGATGAGGAGATCACAAATCAGGACGGCGAGAAAGAGCCGCGTTACCGCTTTGATGCCTACTTTGATACGGCACAGAAACGCTGGAACGCCGCGCAGAAAGCGGCCAATGTCGGCCACGCGGTCATCATCCCGCACGGCCGCAATATCGGCATCGTCGTTGACAGGCCGGGGCACATCACACAGATTTTCGGCGAGGGGCGCACAACGGTCTCATCGGTCAAGGGATCTTTCAGCAGCACCGAGGACCGCGCAAGGGCAATCGAGGTCACGTACAACGACGGTCAGAATGACTTTAAAAATACCGTCATGACCGTGCGCTCGCCAAATTACAATACAGACCGCTCAAGCGATAACACGGCTCAGCTTACGCTTTTTGGCGTCAAGCGCCGCTCGCAGGCATACCGCGAGGCTATCACGGCACTCGCGACAAATGAGCGCCAGCTGCAATTTATCGAGCTCTCGACCGATATCGACGCCATCGTCGCAGAGTACGGCGACATCGTCGGCTTTAACCATGCCGTCAGCCGCCTCGGCATTGCGTCCGGCCGCATCGTCTCGGCGACTGCGACGACGGTCAAGCTCGACAAAACGGTGCAGCTCGACGCCTCGAAAAAATACGAGATTTACGTCTCACTGAGCAATGACAGCCTGATCCGCCGCGATGTCGTCGCCGAGACGGCAGAGACAGACACGCTCAAGCTCACGACGCCTTTTGAGAGCACAGCCCTGCCGCAGCGCTTCGATAATTACGCCTTTGGCGAGGTCGACAAGGCCGTCAAGCCTTTCCGCATCGTCAATGCGGAGCGCGACGGCGACCTAAAAGTGTCACTCAAGCTCGCTGAGTACGATGAGGCGATGTACAGCGACGAGCTCGATTACAGCAAGTATCCGGTCATCGACTACAGCAATACGCCGAGCGTCGCGCAGATCACGACGCTGACTGCGTCAGAGGAGTCGTACACCGCCGACAAGACGAGCGTCTCCAATGTGCGTGTGACGTGGCAGCTCGCGCGCCAGGGCATCGCACCAGACAGCTACATCGTGCGCATCAAGTCGCGCACGAGCGATTACGACGAGCAAGTGAGCACGCGGACGACGTCGCACGTCTTTCGCGGCGTGCACCAGGGCGACGATTACGACATCACGGTCTACAGCATCTTCGACGCGCTGACTGCCGACAGCAAGACGACGAGCCTGCACGTACATGGCACGGCCTACGCTGTCAATAATGCGAGCGGCCTTGTGATTGTGCTCGTCGGCAAGGGCTTCAACCTGTCATGGCGCGGGGCGACCGGCACAGCCGTCGCTGGGTACAATGTCTACCGTGGTAAGTACGGTATGACTATGCAGCAGTGCGACAAGGTAAGCACGGCACAGGCCGCGACATCGTGCTACGTGCCGACGCAAGACGCCGGGCGGTATGTGTTTTACGTCGAGTCAATCGACAAAGACGGTAATACCTTCGGCGAGACACTGAGTGGCATCGGCTCTATTGCGATGCCCGGCAAAGTCACTGACGCATCGGCTTATACGATATATCGGCAGTATCAGGACGGCGCGACCGGCTACGACATTGTCGTGAGCTTCGACCTGCCAGCAACGGCGGCTGTTGCCGACGTCGCTGTCTACTACAAGACTAACCACATCGACATGACCAAGCTGACCGGGGCGCTGCCGGAAGGCGTGCCCGCCGACGAGCTCGGCTACTATGCCGACTGGCGCTACGCAGGCAAGGGCACGAGCCGCGTCACGATCCCTGCAGCGCAGCTCGGCGACACGTACCGCATCAAGCTTGTCGCAGAGGACGTCAATGGCTTTACTACACCGGATGAGGATGCGACATACATCGAGCTGACTGTCGAGGCTAAGCAGACCGTACCCGACACGCCGACCGGATTCCAAAAATCCTTTGTACTTGGCAAGGGCTTTACTTTTACATGGGACGATGTCACAAATTCGGATGTCGATTACTACGAGCTGCGCTACGATCAAAACCCGGGTGCGGCCTACAACCTGCTCACGCGCGCCCAGGGCACGAGCATCACGCTCGAGTCGATGCCGTCGCGCAAGGCGACGATATACCTCTACGCTCACAACGCAACAAAAAAGTACAGCTATCCGGCATCACTGAGTTATGACTACCCAGTGCTTGCCGCGCCGGGCGGCTTGACGATCGAGAAGGCCATCCTGGCCGTCAATATCTCAGTGCCGGACATCCCTGCCGGAGCCGACGGCGTCCGCCTCTACATCGAGCAGCAGCCCATCGACCTTGGTAAGAATACGCACTACACATACTCCAATCAAGCGGGTATCTACACGGTCACAGCGTGCTACTACGACATTTTTGGCGAAGGCTACCAGACCACCGAGTACCAAGCCGTCATCGACCCGTACATCGACCCAAAATACATCGAGGATGAGAGCATCTCGCTCAAAAAAGTCGACGGCACGATCAAGACAGCTGTATCCGACGCCCGGCAAGCAATCCCGAGAATCGAAAAAATAGATGGCAATATTGAGACCATCAACGGGAATATCACCGAATTAAAAAAGACGGATGGAGAAATCCTATCGACCGTAGCAGCAAATAAGAAGACATCAGACGAAGCCGACGCCTCACTTGCATCTCAGCTCAAGCAGACCGCTGAAAGCATCACGAGCACAGTGCAAAGCAATAAGGCAGAGCAAGACAAGAAAAATCAGTCACTTGACGTCGACATCTCTCAGCTCAAGCAGACCGCTGAGAGTATCACCAGCACGGTACAGAGTAATAAAAAAGAGCTGTCATCGCAGATCTCGCAGAATGCAGACAAGATCACGAGCGTCGTCACCAATCTCAACGATAAAGATAAGGCCAGCACGGCCTACTCTGCCATCGCTCAGATGATAGATGCGATCCAGCTGCGCGTCACTGCCGACAACCTCAAGGAGATGGGGCAAAACGGCCAGCTCATGTCGTACATCAATCTGACGCCGACAGCGGTGTCCATCTTGAGCAAGCTGCTGCATATCACTGCCGATACACTCATCGACGGGAATGTCATCACAAATGGCATGATAAAAGCCGGAGCAATCACGGCGGACAAGCTGGCGGCAAGCATCATTGAGCTGACAAAAAGCCAGGGAATTAAAGGCGGCGGCGCAACACTTGATACCAATGGCCTTACTGTACGCGGTAATGATGGTTCCTATGTTGTTCACGGTTCAAACGGTATGGAATTTCATGATGGAAACGGCAACACATTTGCAATGGTCGGTGCAATGGTTATGGGAACAGCCAAGGATGGACAATGGATTAAGTTCACAAAGCCGTGGAAGACAGTGCCAAACGTCATTGTCACTCCAATTAGTTTGCAGACGGCTATCCCTGGCTATAACAGCACAAACCTCTACCTTGATTGCCGCCCACAAAACGTAACGACCAATGGATTCCAAGCTGTATGTAGGACGGTACTCAAAGCTGGTTCTGGCGGTCTCGTTCCTGTTAATAAAACAGTAACAGGGCATCTAGTATCTTACTCAATGACGATTGACGGCACGGAAATAACTATTCCTGAAAAGGCCACAACATTTACAATTAACACTACGTGGGCGATAACAAACTACGGAGAAGATAGGACAGCGCATGAAGACGATTACCATGCGTTCTTAGGCCCAGCGTATTTAAGCCTAAAAATAGACGTAAACGGAATAAACAAAGTAAACAAAAGAATAGGCGCTGCGCCCGCAGACGATTGGTATTATGAGAAAACATTCAGTGGTGGACATTCCGAGACAATTACTGTGAGTGGTGGAGACAAAATCAAGATATATTTTGTAGCAACAGCGGAGAGAGGTAGGTGGCAAGACTTCAACGAGGCAGATGTATCAGCTACCATTGGTAACTATTCTTTCAATACTACGGCAGATGCACCTCTTGCATCTGGTAATGCATTTTTCTTATGCACAGACCAGCACAATAGCCCATACACAATCAGTGATAGTCAATAAAAAGGATGTGATATAAATGCTAGATGGATTCAGATATCTCGAAGAGCGCGACGCAAGCGACAAGATTACGCGCGCTGGCGTCGTAAGCAAAAAGTCAGCTTTTGTGTCGCCGGACAATGCCGGCATCTACGACGCGATCGCTCTCGACCTGCGCCTGCTTGCCGAAGCCGCGGCGTCGCTTGCTGACGATGCCAACCTGCAGGCGATATTGACGCAAGTCAAGAGCATGTACGATGACATGCGCACCAACCCCAATTTTGGTAGCACTGCCGCCCGCGCGGCTGCTGAAGACGCGCTCAAGCAAGCCCAGGCCGCCGCCGCGAGTGCCGCCTCGGCGAAAGAATACGGCGACAAAGCGGCCAGCGTCGCGTCTGCGATCACAGCCGTCGAGAATTATCTCAAGACAATCGACGCGCTACAAAAATCCACATCAGACAGTGCGACCGTCGCGACGAATAAAGCCCAGGCTGCCGCTACAAGCGAGACCAACGCAGCCACCTCGGCCACAAATGCAAAAAAGAGCGAGACAGCTGCCGCATCGTCCGCATCTGCGGCAAATACCTCGGCGGCCGCCGCTAAGGCATCAGAGACAAATGCAAGCAGTAGCGCATCCGCCGCCGCCGCGAGCGCCAAGTCGGCGGGCACATCAGCGACCGCTGCATCAAAATCGCAGACTGACGCTGCAGTATCAAAGAGCGCTGCTGCAGCGTCGCAGACGGCGGCCAAGACCAGCGAGACCAACGCCGCCTCGTCAGCTTCGGCAGCATCATCGTCAAAGGAGGCAGCAAAGACGTCTGAGACGAATGCAAAAGCGTCTGAGACGAGCGCAAAAGCCTGGGCAGTATCGACGTCGTCACCGGATGGCGTGTCCGATTCGGGCTCCACGACCGGTAAGACACAGAGCTCGCGCACGTGGGCACTCGCGTCAAAAGCATCCGCTGCAGCTGCGCAAAATGCCGCCGCCCAGGCGACGAGCACACTCAAAAATGCTGTAGAGACAGTCAAAGCGGGCGTCACCGGGAGCCAGCGTATATACATGTGGGCGGGAGGAAAAGGCTACCCACTTGTATCAATGACAGATGTCGCGACCGGCAAGGTCTATGATGCGACATACTGCAGATTAAGCAAGACGGAGCCGACAGAAGCCACTGACGTATGGCTTAGACCAGTAGAATGAGGAGGATAAAATGGCAATCATTACAGACAGCACAATCAAAGATGGGAATGGCGTACAGCAGATGGTCCATCCGCGCACAGAAACGGAAGCAATCACAGACGCGACGACTCTTGCAAAAGCAATCATGAAGTCAAACGACGCAAAGACGATCCTCACCAAGCTCGGCGCGACAAGCTACGCGCAGACACTTCTCGCAAAAGCAACGGCGGGCGACTTCTTATCTGCCCTCGGCGTCTCGGCCTTTGTAAAATCCGCACTGGCCGGAGCAGACGCAGGCGAAGTGCTCAATGACATCATGCCCAAGACGGCGCAGGCCCACAATGGCATGTGCCGCGGCAAGGACCTTACGGCATACTACAATAACGGCGGCTTCTCAAAAGCAGTCGCGGCCGGTACATTCGACGACATTTTCCCAGGCGACTACATCACAAAAGAGATTACAGTCGACGGCACGAGCATCGGTACAGAAAAATGGCTGATCGGCGATCTCAATTATGAGATGTATGCAGGTGACGGCATGTGCACGACAAATCACGCGCTCATCGTGCCGCAAGATGTACTCAATGTAAATACACGCATGTGCGCGACAAATGACACGACGGGCGGCTATGTCGCATCTGAGATGTGGACGACGACGATCCCCAAGTACGTGACTGCCATCCAGAATGCGTTCGGCAGCGGCCACGTCTTGAAACACAGAGAGCTGCTGTCAAATGCGATTTCCGCCAGCGCTCCAGCGGGCGGCGGTGCCGGTTGGGTTGGCTCGTCGTCAGGATGGGCATGGTACGACGTCTATGTCAACCTCATGAACGAGAACATGGTCTACGGCAGTCGCGTTTTCGGCTCAGCTTTTGACACCGGCGAGCGCACGCAGCAGATTGCCCTCTTTAGACATAATCCGTCGGCGAGAATCGCAGGATACCGCGGCAACCGCACAGACAGAAAATGGTGGTGGCTGACAGCGGTCGCTTCGGCTTCGCGGTTTGCGCGTTGCGGCGATTACGGCGGTGCCAACTACCATGACGCGAGTTACTCGGATGCGTGGAGCGGCATCCGCCCGTGGTTCCTGCTGTACTGACCGATGACCTTGCTGCCGCCCTTTTATAGGGCGGCGCAAGGTAGAAAGGATACGAGATGAGTGTACTTGCTCGCAAGAGAAAATTATCTGAGCTGAAATTTTATGACAATGCCATCCGGCTGCGGCGGTCGATGCTGTATCTCTTGATGCGCGACCTCGGCGCGAAGCGCGGCGTGCGGGACATAAAGTGGATGACAAAAGACATGCCGCCGCAGGATGCCGAGCTGCTGCTTGCAGTAGCAGAGCGCAATGGATTGAAGCGCTTTGAGACAGACTGGCCGTCGTGGGTGATTGAGAAGCTGCGGAATAATATCTGGGCACTGCTGACCGACATGATGACGGCGATCACACGAGCATATACGATTTTTGCGACGAGCAAAGCCGAGGCAGACGAGCGGCGGCTCAATCAAGACCGCGCCATCGCGTGCTGTGAGAGCCTGCTTAAAGAGCTCGAACTCGCTATCGATATCCTGCCGGTCGATGCGAATAAATACAAAACGCAGGTCAAGATCATCACCGAGGAGATTATGCTCCTAAAAGGCTGGCGAAAAGCAGGAAATAAAAAAGTCAAAGAGCTAGAAGAGCAAGAAGCCGCCCGCGCGGCAAAGCTCATCAAAGAAAAGCTCAAAGAAGAATAAAATATAGGGTATGCTCTATGAGCGGTCGCTTCGGCTTCGCAGTTTGCGAATTGCAACAATAACGGCAATGCCAACTACAATGACGCGAGTTACTCGGATGCGTGGAGCGGCATCCGCCCGTGCTTCTCAAACGTGGCTACAAGGCTATATGCCGAGCTACTACAGCAGGGAATGAGAGCATATCCTTCCGGGATGGTAAATATTAGCCGCGACGCAGCTGCCTACGGGCCTCTGCTATCCGCACGGCTACTACACGAGAAAAGGAATTATGTCGTATATTGATTTTGTGTCAGATTACAATGCATTGATTGCAGCATACGCAAGAGTGCACAAAGTATCGGGCTGGAAATGCTCGGCGCAGAAAGCGGGCATCAATCTACTCAAAGAGGTGCAGCAGCTCAGTGAAGAGATTGAGAGCACATCATACCGGCCGGGTAGCGGCGTCACATTTAAAATGTGCGAGCGCGGCAATCTTCGGCTCGTGCGCGCGCTGAATGTACGCGACACGATCGCCCAGCAGGCGCTCTGCCAGTCTTTACTGATCCCGGTACTCGAGCGCTACATGATCTACGATAATGGCGCGAGCCTGAAGGGCAAGGGCATATCTTTTACGCGGCGACGATTTGAGGAGCATCTGCTCTGGCATTACCGTCGATATGGTACCGATGGATACGCGCTCAAGCTGGATTTTCGGAAGTATTTTGATAATATCGAGCACGAGAAATTGCTCAAAGCGATTATCAAAAAGATACCGGATGAGCGGCTGAGAATCGTACTGCAGCATATCTTAGAGAGCAATCGGCCGGACGTATCCTACGATCCGCGCAGCATCGACGAGATCATGCAGGAGCCCTTTAATTCACTCGAGCATGAGAAGATACCGAGAGAGCGACTGACGGGGGATAAATTTCTGCCGAAGTCGCTCGGCATCGGCTCACCGCTCTCGCAGATCGCAGGGATTTTCTTTCCCACACGTATCGACACGTACTGCAAGACCATCAGGCGGCTGCATTGCTACGACGCCTACATGGATGACCGTATCATCCTGCATCCCAATAAAGAGTACCTCAAAGAGCTGCGCAAAGACATCGAGCGCATCGCCAGAAGCATGGGCCTCTTTGTACATCCAAAAAAGACACAGATCATTAAAATCTCCCACGGCATTACATTCCTCAAGACAAAATATCTTCTGACCGATTCCGGGAAAATCATTCGCAGGATACCGCACGACACTGTCGTCACGCAGCGGCGGAAGATGAAGACATTGGCCAGGCTGGTCGCGGCTGGAAAGATGGAGTACACCGATTTTACACGGCAGTACCTGTCATGGCGAGGCGACAAAAAATGGTACAATGCGCATCAGACGGTCAGGAATATGGACAATCTTTATGGGAGGCTAAAAGAATGGCTGAAACAGCAGCAAGCACAGCAAGCGCGGAAGACACGACAAGAGAGCAGATCGCTCGAAAAGAGCAAGAAATCATCGACTTGAGATGCGCTTTTGCGCATCCGGCGTCAGACATCGCTGACTACAAAGTCACGCGGATCTACGAGGCTCGCATCAATGCCGAGCCGGACCCATACAGTGCCAACGACCTCGTCGCAAAGCGCCAGGCCGCCCGCGACCGCATCGACACACTCAAAAAAGAGATTCGCGAGCTGCGCGGCGAGGCCGAAAAAGCACTGAGCGATGAGGAGCAGAAAGCTCAAGAGCTCAATGAGCTCGACACCGGCTACGAGCGGGCGAAGAATCAGATTTTGATGGCCTACGTCGCCGCCGTGATGGCCGACGACGCAGATACACAGACGTCGCTCAAAGCGCAGCTCAAAGAGCTGGATGCCGACTACGACGCTCAGAGAAAGGGGTGATAGATATGGCGCTGAGATGGAAAAAGAGATGCTTCCGCTGCCTGCAGTACCTGCGGGACGACGGCACCTGCCAGAATCCAAAGTGCGTGCGCTATGTCGATGAGAGCAGCGCAGAAGAGAAGACTGAGACAAAGGCCGACGAGACGACAGCTTCGGCGAATGCGACGAGCACGGCGGCGGAGGGTAAAGCATGACTTTTGGAGACGCGCTTGAGCAGATGAAGGCGGGCAAAAGGATGAGGCGCAGTATGTGGATTTTTAGAGATGTCGTCTACGTGCGATATACAAGCGCAATGCAAGAGTATCTTGTCGTGCAATCTGGCACAGCCGATGCTGTACCGTACACGCCGCGCTGCTACGACATCTTTGCCGATGACTGGCAGGTGGTAAAATGAGCGAGATTGTCGAGGCCCTGCGCCAGCTCGTGCCGGTGCGCATTGAAGCGGTATGGGGCACGATTACGGGAGTGGTGGGCGTGGTAGCAGAAATACTTTTTGGTGCTTGGAGCGACGCCCTGGCGGCACTTGTCGTCGCGATGCTGATTGACTACGTAAGCGGCGTCATCGCAGCATACATCAACCCAGCGCTGTCGCTCAATAGCCAGAGAGGATTCCGCGGCATCCTCAAAAAAATCATGATCCTGCTGCTCGTGTCGCTCGGGCACGTGCTCGATACAGCGATGCATCAGCAGATCATCTGCATCGCAGTCACGTACTTTTTTCTTGGCAATGAGGGGCTCAGTATCGTCGAAAATGCAGCCAAAGCAGGCGTGCCGATACCGGCGCGCCTCAAGGAGACGCTCGAGCAGCTGACGGAGGAAAAAGAAGGTAGAGACAAATGACAGCACTGGAATGGCACGTGCTCTTCCGAGCATTCGCCGAATTTGCCGCCCTCGCGCGGCAGTACCATTTTTACGAAGACGAGATTGCAAAGATGGGCGCATCTCTGCTTGAGATGTCGCCATATCCAGACAAAAAGGAGGATGATTGACATGAGAGAGGTAAGCATCGAGGAGCTGCGAGAGCTCGCCAACGCCGCCCGCGAAGACATCTGGGATGCGGCCAGGGCACATGGTCGCGAGCCGAAAGTTTATTTGCACTGGTCGGCAGGGCATTATTTCCAGAAATTTAATGATTATCATGTCAATATCACGGGCGATGGCAAGATCTACGTCTCGACTGACGATCTCTCAGAGGTCCTCGCACATACGTACTATCGCAATAGCGGCTCGGTCGGCATCTCGCTCTGCTGCTGCGCGGGTGCGACGACGGGCGACCTCGGTGATGAGCCACCGACACCGCAGCAGATTGAGGCAATCGCACAGGCTACGTGCGCAGTAGCCGATGGACTGTGGCTCACGATTGACCGCGAGCATGTCATGACGCACGGCGAGGCAGCGGATGATGCGGACGGCCTCGATATCGATTATCCTGGCGGCCTGTACGGACCTCAGAATACTTGCGAGCGCTGGGACCTGCAGTATCTCGGCACTGACGAGAGCCGGGGGTACACGACAGATTACGACGACCCTGCGACGGGCGGCAATGTCCTGCGCGGCAAGGCAAATTGGTACCGCCAGCACGCTTGACCTGCCGCCGCATGAAGAAAATCAGTCTAAAATCACAGCGCAAGATGCAACAGGACGCCGCCCGCGGCAAGTGGTACAATCTCGTCCGTCTTCAGGACATACCGGCTTTTGCCGCCTGGCTCACGGATGATTTTCACGAGTGGATGGAGCAGAGCCCTGATGAAGGCGAAGTGCTTCGCGCGTACAAGTACGGCACGACGATCATCGTCTGGTACGACGGCCGCCGGACCATCTGCGGGCGGCATGTCATGGCGCTGTGGTATACATTTTTATGCTTTCGCGATCATCAATTTTGAGGAGGAGTAATTATGAGTAAGTGGACAGATATCAGAGACGGTGCACTCGACGCCATGAAGCAGGGTGCACTCAACGTAGCGGAAGAAACAAAGCAGAACTTCATGAAGAATTTCATCGAAGCCGGAGTGCCAGTTATTGAGAGTTATGCCGACCTCTTCACGGATACAGTCAAAAAACAGGCAGAGAATGAGACCGGCTGGAACAAAATCCGTGACGCGGTAGTAATCCCAGTTGCAGTCAAGACGCTACTATTTGTCGGCAAGCAGATCATCTCGCTGATTCCGACAGGTACGGCGAGCGAACAGACACAGAGCGCGGCGAACGCTTAATTCGCACAAGACCAAAATATCAAAGAGCCCCAATTCGGGGCTCTTTTTTTATGCCTGTTTTTAATTTTGTATCGAATACGGTATAGACATATTGTACCGTATGCGGTATAATATGTCTAGAAGGTAATGGTACAAACTAAAGGAGGCAATACAATGAAATATGAAGTTACTTATGCGTGTGGCCATACGGGGGAAGTAAACCTGTATGGGAAAAGTAAAGAGCGCGAGCGTAAGCTCGAATGGCTCAAAACGCAGCTGTGCCCAGCATGTGAAAAAGCAGAACGTGAAAAACGCTATGATGCCGAAGCAAAAGAGGCAGAAGAAAAAGCAGATGAGCTTGGTCTGCCAGAACTGCAGGGGAGCGAGAAACAGGTAAAATGGGCATTGACCATCAGAGAGAATATAATGGAAAAAGTAATGTCACGTGTAGACACCAATCAGCCGGAACAGCAGGCATTTGTTGATTGGATGTGTAGCCAAAGCACTGCAAGGTTCTGGATTGATTACAGAGACTACACCATGCGTCACTTGGTAAGCATCTTCAGAGAAGAAGCAAAAGAAAAGGAAAAGGAAGAAAGGATCAGCGAGCCGGACAATACCGAGCTGGCGAAGCCTCAGAATCAGGAAACGAATGTTGTTGCTAAAATCAGCGGAGACGAAAATGAAGTAAAAATCGTCTCTGACAAAGATGACAATGTTATCGAAACGGCAAGAAAGATGGGGTATAAGTGGCGCGATGGTGCATGGAGATTGACAATGACAGGCCGGATGGGGAGACCTGAAGACCGCATCGTCGAAGCCGGGAATCGTCTCTTGAATGCCGGCGTGCCGATTAAAATTAAAAAAGATTTGCTCCAGAAAGCAATCGACGGAGATTACAAACCACATATTCGTAAATGGATTACAAGCGACGGAACCAGCTTGTACATTTCGTGGGAACGCGATTTAGACTACTACGATGAAGCAAAGAGATTGCCGGGAGCCAGATGGGCGTCAGGCGTAGGCATGAAAGTAAAGTCAAATTATTTTGAAGAAATACGCGAATTTGCAAAGCTGTATGACTTTGCGATATCCAAGAAGGCTAAAAATGTACTCGAAAAAGCCGAAGAGAAAGCAAAAGGCATACGGACAGTAAAGCCGCAGCAAAAAGAAGATACAGCTGATAAGAAAGCAGATTTGAAAGATATCATGAAGTCGAGTCGCGATATTTTGGACGACCTGAGGGATGACTAAATGTTAACCAAGTTGTATCAGCATCAGCAGAAAGCCGTGGAAAAACTGATGCATCTAAAAGTCGGTGCCCTGTATATGGAGCAGGGCACCGGGAAGACAAGGACAACGCTGGAACTCATCGAGCGTCGCCTGAAAGCAGGGAAAGTAGACTGCGCTCTATGGCTGTGCCCATGCAGCACAAAGAAAAGTCTGCGAGAAGATATAGAATATCACACAGGAAAAGGAAGCAGGCTGTCACGGAATATCGTGATACGTGGCATCGAAAGCCTGTCATCGTCTGACAGGCTTTATTTGCAATTGCGCGAGTTAGTCAATGCGCATCACGTATATCTGGTTGTCGACGAGAGCACACTTGTGAAAAATAAGCGTGCCATCAGAACGGAACGAATCATAGAATTGAGTCGATGCTGCACATACAAGCTGATTCTAAACGGCACACCGGTGTCAAGAAATGAAGCGGATTTATTTTCGCAATGGTACATTCTGGATTGGCGTATTCTCGGGTATCAGTCGTACTACAGCTTCGCAGCCAATCACATTGAATATTATGAAATCCGCTTACCGAATGGCACAAAAGTGACAGACTATCACCGCATTAAGAATGTCCTAAATGTAGATTATCTGACGGAGAAAATAGCTCCATATACCTATCAAGTGAAAAAGTCGGAGTGCCTGAAGCTGCCGAAAAAGCAGCATATCCGGGAAAGGTTTGAAATGACGGCAGAGCAGAAGAAAGAATATGTTCGTGTCAAAGAAATATATCTGCTCAATATCGATGAATTTCGCTCGGACACAATCTATAAATACTTCACAGCTCTGCAGCATGTGACATCAGGGCGGAGAGTGCTGACCGGGCCGGAGATGCGGATGAAGACGCAGACGGCATTTGCGCCAGAAGATAATCCACGGTTAATAACTCTGGAAAAGATTGTTAAGCAGGATATAGGAGACGAGAAGTGCATCATCTTCGCAAAATATCAAGCAGAGGTGAATGAGATTATTGCCATGCTAGAGCGGGTCGGAAAGACCTCAACTGTATTCACGGGAATTGTGCCACAGAAAAAACGACAGGAAAATCGCCGAGAATTTCGGGATCATGTTCAATTCTTGGTGGCCAACAAAACGTGCGGGGCATTTGGTCTGAACCTGCAATTCTGTCATAACGTCATTTTTTATGACAATGATTTTGACCTTGCGACACGGATGCAGGCGGAAGATCGGGTGCATCGCATCGGCCAGACGCAGGAAGTCAGGATTTATGATATTTACGCGGAAGACAGCATTGATGAATTCATCTTAGGCTGCCTGGATAGAAAAGAGGGGATGGTCGATGCCTTTAAACGGTGGATTAGTAAGTGGAGGGAGACAGCAATGACACACAATATCAGCTTTACAGAGATTACCCCGTCAGAAGAACCAGAGAAATTCTGGCTGACGATGGGCCCAGTATTTGCGTCAAGAAGTATTCGGAAAGAATTCGATGGCTATCCGCTGTCAAATGACAATGGATGGAAATGGATACTGGCAGAGCATGATGGCAGCCTAGTGGGATTTATTTCGCTCGAGCCCATGAAACATGGTGAGCACGTCAATTCCATGTGGGTGAGTAGGGACTTCCGCAAGAAAGGTGTCTGCTCGGAATTATTGAAGCGAGCTCTTGATATTGCAGACAGGGAGAAGAAGCCGGTATCCATCACGACGCGGCCATTCATGCAGCATGTCATGGAGAAGCTCGGATTTGAGAAGACAGGCGAAAAGAAGAACTGGATGAATTTCAGGAGGGGGAGAGCATGAACAAAATATACTCGGACAAGAATGTTTATGAAGCGGCGCAGGAACGGCTGAACATGATTTTTGATGAATTTGAGAAAGTCATCGTGTCATTCTCGGGCGGCAAGGACAGCGGTGTCGTGCTCAACATGACCATCGACATCGCAAGACAGCGGCGCCGCAAGCTGGGCGTCATGTTCTTGGACCTGGAAGCGTTTTACCAAAAAACGATTGACTATGTCGAGAAAATGTTTTCCGAGAATGAAGATGTGCTCGAAGCATTTTGGGTGTGCTTGCCGATGGAATCGCCGAACAGCTTGTCATATCTGGAGCCGACATGGATATGGTGGCAGCCAGAAAAAGAGCCGATCTGGGTGCGGCCAATGCCTCAAAACAAGTGGGTAATTAATTTGAAAAATAATCCATTCGGATTTTACAAGCAGAATATGCCATTCGAAAAATTTATCCTGTATATGGGAGATTGGTACGGGCAAGGCAAGAAGACCGCCCAGCTCGTCGGCATCCGCACGGATGAAAGCCTCAACCGTTGGCGGGCAGTGGCGGCAGATAATGCCCAGAAGAACAACTACATATCAGAGAGCGGAAAGTCAATTACTTGGTCGGAGAAAATGAGTGATACATGTTATTCTTTTTATCCGATATATGACTGGACTGTGACGGACGATTGGACGTACTACGGGAAATATGGAAAGCCATATAATCATCTATACGACCTGTTTTACCGGGCGGGCATATCGCTGCCAAAGATGCGAGTCGATGAGCCGTTTGGCAACGAGGCGAAGGCCGGGCTGAACATGTTTCGTGTCATCGAGCCGGAGACATGGGCGCGAGTGGTCAATCGCGTGTCGGGGGCAAACTTCGGCAACATTTACACTGGCAAGAAAATCATGAACTCAAAGTACACGTTGCCAAAAGGGCACACGTGGAAGAGCTTTTGCAAATTCCTGCTGACAACACTACCTGAAGAGACGGCAAATAATTACCGCCGTAAGTTTATCAAATTTATCAAATACTGGGCACGGACTGGATGCCCAGTACGCGATGACTTTATCAAAGAAATCGAATCGACAGCACCGGGGGCTTACGAGAACACACATAAATTCAGTCGGCGCGGAAATGGCGATAAGGAAGTCATCAGAGCGAGAAAGGTGCTTGATGAGCTGCCAGGCATCGACAATAAGCAAGACCTCTGCACTTGGAAGCGCATGGCCATGTGCATCATAAAAAATGACTATATCTGCAAGGGCCTGTGCTTTGGTATCACCAAAGACCTGACACTCAGACAGAAAGCAATCATAGAGAAGTATAAAAATATCTAGGAGGGAGATATCATGGAATTCAAAAGCCCAGTATATAACGTCATCGCGGTGCCAATCGAGAAAATCCGCGCAAATGAATATAACCCGAACAGCGTTGCACCGCCAGAAATGCAATTGCTTTATGACAGCATCAAGGAAGATGGCTACACGATGCCGATCGTCTGCTACTACCACAAGGAAGACGATATGTATGAAATTGTTGACGGCTTCCATCGCTACTCTGTCATGCTGAAGCACAAGGATATTTATGAGAGAGAGCACGGGATGTTGCCAGTATCCGTCATCGACAAGCCGATTGGCGAGCGCATGGCGTCGACCATCCGACATAATCGCGCTCGCGGCAGTCACGACCTTGATTTAATGAGCAACATCGTCAGGGAATTGGTCGATATGGGCAAGTCGAATCGCTGGATCATGAAGCATCTAGGTATGGATGCAGACGAAGTGATTCGCCTGAAACAGATAACAGGATTGGCAGCTCTTTTCAAAGATAATGATTTCAGCAAGTCATGGGAGCCGGGAGGAAAGAAATGAAATTTGAGGACGTTTTATCAACAACAGAGGCCGCTGAGCTCTGGGGAATATCACCGACTACAGTGAAGCTGTACTGCCTTGGAACTAAAGATAGACCACCAAAATTTAAGAAGAACGAATGTCGGAAAAGCGGGAATGTCTGGCTGGTGACGCGGGCGGCGATGATCCGTGTCTTCGGAGAAATGCCACAGTAAAATCGATAAGGAACAGCCAAAAAAGGCAGGAGGTAAAATTATGAGAAGCGCAAAAGTGATGAGCCGTGACAGGATCCTAGAGGGCGTCGTCAAAACATGGGACGCCGTGAAAGTTGCAGAAGTCTGGAAGGAGCTGACGGCAATCCCGCAATATAGCGAATATGAGTATGATTCGTACAGCATGACCGTTGCAATCATGGAGCAGGGATTAGAAGACAAATACCTGCATGGGGATCCGACGAACAAGATCGTCAACACGCCAATGCATCCGTTCAATACGGTTTATGACAGCGACGGCGCGCGGTACTACTGCCGTGAAGCTAAATTTAGCTTTACGCGCGTCAATGGCAAGACGACACAGATATACAGCGCCTTCGCTATTAAGGATGGGGATACCGTGTACAAGTACGGGGAGCGCTACTTCGCGCCGCTATATGAAATACAGTGGGCAGTAACGGGAAAGACGCCCCTCGGGGCTGAAATTGGCGGCGGAAACTGCGACTGGAGTGAGCCGCTAAGAATTACGCGCTGTACTTGCATTGACGACGCAATGGATACAGTGGGGCTGATTGATGTAACGGATTACATCAAGACAGAGGACGAATAAGGGGAGGCACACAAAATGAAAACGGCGGCCAGCAATGGCCGCTTGTTCTTTTGAAACTTTGCAAGTTTAGGGGGCCGAAAAGTAATGGCGAAAGAAATAAAAAAGTGGTAAAATAAAAGTAATCCATACACCTGCGTACCTGTTCACGCGACGCTGGGCCTGCCGGCCTCAGCGAAATGAAGAGCAGGAGCGGCTCGGCTAAAGAGCAAAAGAGCAGGACATGCGAGGCCCTGCTCTTTTTGTATGTAGATGCTCGCCGATAAGTATACCAGTAAGACGACCGTGTGCTGGCGCACCGTCAGCAAGAGAGCTGATTTTAACCATCCTGCAAGATTTTGCAGGGCGCTCGTTGCAAAACATCTGCGAACATGGTAGTATGTAGTGGTGTGCCGGGGAAATCGGCATAATATCCAAAGAAAAGAGATTTTGACTATGACTATGTGGAAAAAAGTTTGCGCTGGTATGCTCAGCGCTGCGCTCGTAACGAGTGCAGCCGGAACGGTCTTCGCTGCTGAGTCAAGTGACGAAGTCGTCTCGCTCGTCACGCAGCCGGGCCAGCCGCTCGTCACGACGACGGCCAAGACGACGGCCGCTGCTCCTGCAAAGGAGACGGCTGCCAAGGCTGAAGCACCGGCCAAGGTAGAACTTGCAGATAAACTCGTCATCAACCTCGCTGCCCGCTCGATTGCCGCCATCCGCGACAACCAGAAGGTCGCCCTCTATCCGGTCGGCCCGGGCAAGGTCTCGACGCCGACGCCGACGGGTTACTATAAGGTCATCGACAAGGAAGTCAACCCGACCTGGACGGACCCGGGCGATGCCTCCGCATCCATCCCGTCCGGCCCGTCGAACCCGCTCGGCTATCGCTGGATCGGCATCGGCGGCAACTACGGCATCCACGGCACGAACCGTCCGGAGTCGATTGGCCATTACGTCTCCAACGGCTGCATCCGCATGCATGAGGAAGATGTCGAGAAGATCTACGACATGGTAGAGGTCGGCACGCCGGTTGAGATCACCTACAACCGCATCGTCGTCGAGAAGACGCCGGACGACCAGATTGCCTATTACATCTATCCGGACGGCTACGGCTGGCAGAATGTCACGACGGCTGATGTCAACAAGTGGCTCGCTGGCTACGGCGTGTCTGATTTCGTCACGGATGCCGATGTCGAGCAGAAGATTCAGGCATCGGACGGCAACCCGACGTATGTCGCAAAGGTCTATCCGCTCTACGTCAACGGCCAGAAGCTCAAGGGCAAGGCCGTCGTACAGGATGACATCACGTACCTGCCGGCTGTCGACCTCGCCGAGGCCGCTAAGGTATCCCTCGGCTGGAAGCCGGAGGAGAAGGTGCTCGTGAGCTCCTATGGCCAGGCCGTCGGCTACAAGAAGAAGGATACGCTCTACTGCAATGCCGACGACGTCGCTACGCTCTATCACCTCGACGGCGGCCTCAATGCTGGCAAGTTCGAGCTGAAGACGCAGGCTAAGAAGCAGGAGACTGTACCGGTTGTCGAGAACGGCAAGGCTGTCGAGAATGGCACGGCTAAGACCGAGGCTGAAGTCTATGCCGAGGCTACGAAAGAAACGGCTAAGAACGCTAAGGCAGCTGTGACGGATGCAAAAGCAGCAGCCAAGGATGTCAAGGCCGAAGCAAAAGCAAAATAAGCGGTTATCCGCATCAGATTTTATCCGGGACCGGCAAGCGCTGGTCCCTTTCGCTTTCTAGAAGAAAAGGGGGAACCTACGTGAAGCAGGAACACAGTAGCAAGCAGAAGCGCTTCCTCGTCCTCGACGGCAGCAGTCTGATCTTCCGCGCCTTTTACGCACTGCCGCCAGATCTCAGCGATTCGCATGGTCAGCCGACGGGGGCCATCTTCGGCTTCTCAAACATGCTGACGAAGCTCATTGCCGAGCAGCAGCCCGACCTCATGGCGCTGGCCTTTGATAAGAGCCGCCATACCTTCCGCACGGAGCGCTATGCCGACTACAAGGGCACGCGCGACAAGACGCCGGAGGAACTCCTCTCGCAGTTCCCGCTCCTGCGCGAGTTCGCCGCGAACATGGGCATCCCGTTCCTCGAGAAGGACAACTACGAAGCCGACGACATCATCGGCACGCTCGCGACGCAGGCCGCGGCTGAGGGCTATGATGTGCGCGTCGTCACGGGCGACCGCGACGCTCTGCAGCTCGTGCGGCCAAACCTGCGCGTGCTCTTGACCAAGAAGGGCATCTCGGAGCTCAAGGACTATGACACGGCTGCCTTCGAGGAGGAGTATGGCTTTGAGCCGCTCAAGCTCATCGATCTCAAGGGACTCATGGGCGATACGTCCGACAACATTCCGGGCATCCCGGGTGTCGGCCCGAAGACAGCTTCGAAGCTGCTGTTGACCTATGGTTCCGTTGAGAACGTGCTCGCACATGTGGAGGAAGTCTCCGGCAAGAAGCTCAAGGAGCGCCTGACGGAGTATGCCGACCAGGCACGCCTCTCGAAGGAGCTCGCGACAATCGAGCTCCATGTGCCGGAGATTGAATTTGTCGAGGCGGACTATCGCATCCAGCCGGACATGGAGAAGATGCAGGCGTTCTGTGACGCGCACGAACTGCGCGCCGTCTGGCGCAACTTTGAGCGCCTTTACGGACCAGCCGAGCTGGCGCTCGACCTCGGCGATACAGGAGATGCGGCCGCACAAGACCTCTCCTATGATCTCTGGGATGAGACGGCCGTCAGGGCCGCGGCCAAGGCGCCGTATCTGGCCGTCTCCGGCATCTTCGAAGGCCTCGCGCCGTTTGTCTCGCTCGAGGGCCTTGCCGTCGTGGCGGGACCGGAGGCAGAGAAGGCCGGCTTCGTGCCGAAAGACAGCGCGGCCTTCCCCGCGCTGCTGAGCCTGCTTGAATCGGAGAAACAAGTGGCCGTCTTTGGCCTTAAGCGCTACGACCAGGCAGGTGTCAGAGGGCAGAACGACTTCTTTGATATTGAGCTCGCCGCATACCTCCTGGAGCCGGAGCGCTCGAAGTACGCCCTGCCGGAGCTCTCGCAGAAATACCTGCAGGAGATGGCGCCGGAGTCGTTCGGCGACGCGCGCGCGCAGGCCGTCTGGGAGGCGAAGACCATCAGCCGCCTCTACCCGCTGCTCGGCGCGAAGCTTGAGGAGGAGGAGCTCACGCACCTCATGGACACGATCGAGCTGCCGCTCGTCGAAGTCCTCGCTGCGATGGAGCAGAACGGCGTCTACGTCAACCGCGCGCACCTCGCCGAGAAGACGGAGGAGGTCGCTGACCGCCTGCAGACGATCGAGCAGTCCATCTACGAGATGGCGGGCCATACCTTCAACCTCAATTCGCCCAAGCAGCTCGGCACCGTGCTCTTTGAAGAGCTCGACCTGCCCGTGCGCAAGAAGACGAAGACGGGATACTCGACGAATGCCGAGGTGCTCGAGAGCCTGCGCCTCGAGCACCCGATCGTCGAGCAGATTCTCGCCTACCGCCTCTGGAGCAAGCTCAAGTCGACCTACCTCGACGGCATCACGGGGCTCATCCGCACGGACACGGGCCGTGTCCACACGAGCTTCAACCAGACGGTCACGGCGACGGGCCGCCTCTCGAGCTCTGACCCCAACCTCCAGAACATCCCCGTGCGCACGGAAGAAGGGCGCATGATCCGCGCGCTGTTTGAGCCGGGCGAGGGGTATGACTACCTCCTGTCGGCCGACTACTCGCAGATCGAGCTTCGTCTGCTCGCACACATGTCGGGCGACGAGAACTTCATCGATGCGTTCAAGCGTGGCCAGGACATCCATGCGCGCACAGCCGCCGAGGTTTTTGGCATCCCCTTGGAGGAAGTCACGCCGGAGCTGCGCCGCCATGCGAAGGCCGTCAACTTCGGCATCGTCTACGGCATCAGCGACTTCGGCCTCGCGCGCAACCTGCACATCTCGCGCAAGGAAGCCGGCGACTACATCAGCCGCTACTTCGAACGCTATCCCGGCGTGCGCGCCTTCATGGACAAGGTCGTCGCCGAAGCGCATGAGACGGGCTACGTCACGACGATGTTCGGACGCCGCCGCGAACTGCCCGCCATCAAGAGCCGCAATTTCAACCAGCGCATGCTCGCCGAGCGCATGGCCATGAACACGCCGATACAGGGCACGGCCGCCGATGTCATCAAGCTCGCGATGATCGCCGCCTATCATAGGCTCAAGGAGGCGGGCGTCAAGAGCCGCATCCTGTTGCAGGTCCACGATGAGCTCGTGCTCGAAGTCGTCGAGAGCGAGCTCGATGTGGTGCAGGCCATCCTGCGCGAGTCGATGGAGCACGTCGTGGCGCTCTCCGTGCCGCTCTCTATCGACATCCACTGGGGCCGCAACTGGGCCGAAGCAAAGTGAGAGGAGGGACGCGCGATGCCAGAACTTCCTGAGGTAGAAATCATCCGCCAGTACCTCGATGAGCAGCTGCCGGGCCGCACGATTGCCTGCGTCGACATCCTGCTGCCGCGCCAGTTGAAGTACCCGGAACCCGAGGCGTTCCAGTCGCTCGTCGCGGGCAAGCGCATGAAAGGCATGCGCCGCCGCGGCAAATACCTGCTGCTCGACTTGCATGACGGCAGCATCATCGTCTTCCACCTGCGCATGACGGGCAGCCTCGTCTACGACCCGTCCGGCAGGCAGCGCGACGCTTACGCGCGCTTGGTCTTCCACCTTGCGGGCGGCGGCGCGCTCGTCTTTGCCGACGTGCGCACCTTC
>OHBJ01000344.1_pt1 | contig 29067 bp, 23 predicted proteins | sample 1577241 | NCBI WGS metagenome assembly OHBJ01 (sample SAMEA3541594, study PRJEB24748) | human gut metagenome | biome: human gut; feature: human-associated habitat; material: faeces | place: China | collected 2012 | reverse complement strand
CGATGGTAGTCCCCCTGCCAGATCCACTTCCACGCGGACCAGATATGCCTGCAGACCATAGACTGCAGCCGAACAAACTGTAGTAAACATAAAATACCTCCTTTAAAATGTTTTATTTATTATGGAAATAACAGTGAAACAAAACAGAAACAGATAAAACGAATGAATCTGACAAAAATAATCAGACTTAACAAAACAATTCATACAATGGGTAATCATAAGAGCCCGCAAAAGGGCAGTGAAACTACCGGAATCTTCTTAGAATTAATATCAGAAATTTTAAATGAAAACGTCTTTTGGTGAAAAATCCTCCGGAACCTCACTACAGATTCACAAAACCGTACGCTTTCCGCTGCGTCGTCTGGTCTGCTCCTATATAGCCGGTTCCGGATCATTCCTTTAAATTTTATTTTCCATGCTGTCGGGATCCTGAGCGAACTGGATCGCATGTTCCCTGTCGATCTTGCCTTCAAAATACAACTGAACAATAGCCTCATCCATGGTGATCATACCCAGTTTCCGGTTGGTCTGCATGACGCTGGCCAGCTGGTGGGATTTGCCCTCACGGATCAGGTTGCGGACCGCATGATTGGCATGCATGACCTCAAAAGCTGCCACACGATGCTTGCCGTCCGCTGTCGGGATCAGCTGCTGGGATATGACTGCTTCCAGTGTGTTGGACAGCTGGACACGGATCTGTTGCTGCTGATGTGGTGGGAAGACATCGATCACACGGTCTACGGTGCTGGCTGCACCGATCGTATGCAGGGTGGACAATACCAGATGTCCGGTCTCCGCTGCCGTAATAGCTACACTGATGGTCTCGAAGTCACGCATCTCTCCGACCAGAATGACATCGGGATCTTCACGGAGTGCCGCTCTTAAAGCATTGGCATAATTATTGGAATCTATGCCGATCTCACGCTGGTTGACCATGGACATCTTATGCTGATGCAGATACTCGATAGGGTCCTCCAGAGTGATGACATGGGCATCTCTGTTGTTGTTGATCTTGTCGATGATGGCGGCAAGCGTCGTGGATTTACCGCTTCCGGTAGGTCCGGTGACCAGTACCAGACCACGTTTGCGCTGATACAGTTCCACCACGGATTCCGGTACACCCAGCTCTTCCGGAGAAGGCACCACGGTTCCTACCAGTCGGAACGCCAGAGCCACGGAACCTCTCTGCTTGTAGGCATTGACACGGTAACGTCCGCAGTTGGGAATATTCAGGTGAAAGGCAACCAAGTGATTCTGATTGAACGTTGGGAACCATAACTAACACTAACTTACGATTACACAAAAAAGTCGCTTCCGGACGGGGGAGCGACTTTTTTGTGTAAGCGGGGGGATTAGCGGAGGAGGACTTTTTCGGTGCGGATGCCTTGGCGGCGGATGTAGAGGCCTTTGCCGGGGTTGGCTATGCGCACGCCCTGCATGTTGTAGTATTCTGCGGGAGCAGAGCTGTCGATGCCCTCGACGGCTTCTATGTCGCGGAGGGCGGTGGTATGGTCTTCGCTGACGTCTTCCTTAAAGTAGAAGCGGACGTTGCCGAAGTCGGCGATGCTCTCCGGGCTACCCTCTTTGCATACGCTCATGTTGCCGAAGTCGAGCACGGAGTTGGGGTTCGGGTCACGTTTGTCGAGGTCCCAGTCCACGTCGCGGATAATGCCGTTCACTTCGGTGGCGTGGTCGGCGTTGGTGAAGAAGTAGCGGTCCTCGCCCGAAAGGAACGACTGGTGCACTATCTGTGCGGTCTTGGCGGGATCGTTGATGGTGATTTCTACGGGTGTTTCCCAGCCGGTGCGGAAGGCATTATAGACCCATGCTTTCGTGCCGTTGCTCTGCGCGTGGATGACGGTGGCCTGCGTCTGGCCTCCGATGGTGTATTCCATTTCGCCGTGGCCGAGGTAGAAAGTGGAGTTCTGTGCTATCTCGAACCATCCGATGTCATTGCCGGAGTTGTCCTGCACGACATATCCCCAGGTGTCGTCGGTGGTCATTTTTGTGATGAAGCCGTTGTGGAGTTCGAAACGGCAGACCAACGGACGCTCGTAGTTGGCTGCATATTTCCCGTTGACTACGTCTACTGTTACGAAGTAGACCGGTTTTCCTGGGTCGTCGTAGTCGTCGGGGTCTTCGTAATATGTTATGGCTTTGCGCGACGGGACGGTAAGTGTGCCATTCTCCATATCTACCTTGCCTTTAAGGATAGCAGCTTGCAGAAATAGGTATCCGATGTTGACGTCTCCGCTTTCGCCCAGGAAGTCTTCTACCATCAGTGGCTGTTCCTGACACCAGCCGTAAGGAACGTTGTTCTCATCGGGCACGGGAGAGTAGTATTCGCAGGTGTAACGGCCGTAGACTTGCTTTTCGAGGTCGGAGATGACCATCTTTTCGGGAGACTGCTGCACGGGTATCTTAGCAGGCACTTCTGTGACGCGGATATCGGCGGCGGGAGTACGGTTAAAGGTAACGGGTCGGCGGTTTTCAGCCGGTGCTGCCATGGACGTGGCTACGGTGCCGGCAACAAGGAGTAAGGTGTAAATTTGTTTCATACGTTAAAAAAGTTTGTTTCGTGCCGCAAATATAGCAATTATTTTTCATTAATGATGAAAAATAATTGGAGAAATTTTAGCCTCGGCCGTAGAGGAACGAGCCTATGCCCCGAGCAAAGGAGTGAAATGGCGGAAACAGGGGGCTTTAAGGACATAAACGACGCACAATTCCGGAGCGCGGTTCTATGCTTTAAGCATACAGAAAATCGGGGCACGTCCGTGAGCGTGTCCCTGCGGTTGGGGTGAAAGGAGTGTTGCCGGGGCGGATTAGCGCTCGGTTTCGGCGGGTGTCGCTGCGTCCTGGCCGTTGTCGGTAGTATCAGGCTGCTGCACTTCTATTCTCTGGTATTGTGCGGGCCGCGGACCGTACATTACCATCATGCCGGGCAGTTCTTCGGGTTCGCCGGGCTGGCGCACGGCCGCCTTATGCTGCTTGCAGCTTGAAAATCCCAAAAGTCCGAGCACTACGCCGCAAAGGGTCGAAAACACTCCGATGGTGCGTAATTTTATTCTCTTCATAATTCCATGGATATTACGCCACAAAGGTAATGAAATTTTCCGGATTCTCAAAGAAAAAGTCCGCTTTGCGGCATGCGGGGCAGACTTTTTTCAATGAACGTATATTTTGGGTGAGGTTTTGCAATCGAACGGTTATTTGAGGATGGCGCTGCCGGCGCCCTGCTGTTGCCAAAGCTCGTTGTTGTGCTCCACTTTCTTGCCGTAGGGGATGGTGTAGGAGAGTGTTACCCTCAGCATCCGTGAGCAGTTTGACGACCACTGGCGGCTGTCGATGCTGTAGCGCTGCGAGGCGAACCGGCACGAAGTGAAGGCATCGCCGTCAAACCAGTTGTAGAAGCCCAGATAACCTTTGAAGTTGCCCGCGGAGTAGCCCACGTTCAGGCCGTAGGAACATTTATCGCGGTATGTGGAGCCATTGGTCCAGGCGTTGAGTTGCCGCGACGGTGTTTCATAGAAGACGTTAGCATTGAAGTTACCCACCGTGCAGCCAATCTGGAATGTGCCGGTAAACCACGAGGAGGCTATGGCATCGGCGCCGGTCAGTATGGCGCGGTGGAAGGTGCCTTGTGCGCCGAACATCAGCGCACCGTTGAGCAGCGTGGCGTTGGCTCCCGCGAAGGCTTCGAGGCGGTGGGCAGTGCCGCTGTTTATGCTGCGGCGCACGAGGCCGTCATGTCCGGACAGCGTGTAGAACTCGTAGGCCTGCTTGCTGCCGTTGCGTTCATATTCTATTTGCGTGGAGAAGCTCAGCAGATTGTTTGGGATATAAGAATAGGAAGCAGTGGCCTGCTGGAAGAGGGTGTTCTTGAGGTCGGGGTTACCTTGCAGCCACATCAGCTCATCGGTCTGCACCAGGGCTGTGCTTGAGGTGGAAGGCTGCGGGTGGGAGTTACCCCACCATCCTTCGATGGAGGCGGAGTGGTGTTTGTTGATTTGCCACTGCAACTGCGCGCCGAGGCGCGGGTTCCATTGCTTCAGCGTGGTCTTGCTGTTGACGCGCCCGATGACGTATGACATTCCCACGCGCGAGTAGAGGCTCAGGCCGAAGCCCCAGTTCTGCATGTATTCCAGGAAGAGCATGTTCTCGCTGGAGAGGAGTTTCTGGCGGTCGGTACACGAGCCGAAGTAATGCGTGTCGTAGATAGTGTTGTAGGTCATCAGCGCGGTGCGGAACGTGTTATCGTGGCCCAGATTCTTGGAGTACGAGATATTGGCGGTAGGATTGTACACCTTCTCGCGGTTATTATTGACGATCGGGTCGAGATTGCCGAGCGTGTAGCGAGAAAAGTTCTTGTGCGCGCCGTATGAGAAGTTCCAGCTGACGTTGAGGGTGTTGCCTTTTGGAAGGATGAAGCGGTAATAACCGCTAACGCCGGGGCTGAAGGAGAGGGAACTGCCGCGCGTCAGCGCCTGCGTGGGTGCTACGATTTCGGGCATAAACGACACGTTCGAGGCCGTGCGCTCGTAGGGCGTTTCGTTACGCGAAAGCCACGCTATGTGCTGCACCAGGACATTTTCGCCGCGATAGAGGGCTCGCAGCGAGAAATACTGGTTGTTGCTGCGCGTCAGGTTGTCGCGTCCCGAGTCAGAGGTGCGCACTATTTCGGGATAATGAACACCGCCGAAGTCCACGTCGCGGTAGGTTTCGCGGCTGTCGGTCCAGTCGTCGTTATTGTGGCGTCCGGTGCCGCTTGCGGAGGCATCGAACTGCCAGCGCCGATGCACGAATTTGGAGTAGATGTCTCCCGCGCCTAAGTCTGTGCCGAAAACTCCGGCACGTCCCGTGAGCTTGGTATAGCCGCCCCATTCATAGCGGCGCATGATGAAGTTTATGACGTGGTCGGCGCCGTTGAAGCGCGGGTCATCGGGAAAGTCGAGAATTTCGATACGCAACACATCATCGGTGCGCATTCCCTCGAGGTCCTCCTTGGTGGCCGGGACAAAGTCAATGAACATCGACACTCCCTTGCCGGAGAGGGTCTTTATGTCGCCGGTAATGGGGGAAACTTTCAGCTGCGGAGGCTGCATCAGCTGCAAGAGGCGCGTGGCGTCGGTAGCCGCTTTTTTCACTTTCTTGTCGGGGGTATATTCGGCTCCGAATTTCACGATACGGCGCGTAACGCCCTCCACCACAATTTCTTGCAGCTCGGTGGCGGCCACACTGTCGGTCGCCTCGGTCTGCGCGGCGGCGGGAAATGTTATGGCAGTGGCGGCCGCCATAGCTATAATCGAGTAGAAATGCTTCATATTCAACACGGTTTGGAAGGGTTACAATCCTAAGACGCAGCAACCCAAAAGTTGTGACAAAATTACTGGAAAAAATTCTAATTTTTCTCAACAAATGTTGAATAATAGCATTAAGGAAGGGGTTATTTCAGACGGAGGATTTTGCCGGGATACATTGGTGTGTACTTCGACATCTTGTTGAGGCGACAGATTTCCCCAACGCTCATGCCGTAGTTGCGGGCGATGCCGGCCAACGTATCGCCTCTGCGCACCTGATATGTGCCGGGGCGCGGTTTGCCCCCGTTGTTCCGGTTACCGGCCGATGCAATGGTCTCCACTTTGAGGTGCGGACGGCTCATCTTGGGCTGCTGTTTGCGTGACTCCCCTTTTTTACCCTCCTTCTTGGCTGGCTGTTGCTGCTTGCTCTTGGTGCGACCGCCGTCGTTGATGGGTGAGCGGGCGTCCTGACGCGCGCGTCCAGTGCCGAAGTCGAAGTAGGCCGACGGGTCTACCGCCGTGCCGTTGAGGCGTGTCTCAAAGTGTAGATGCGGGCCGGTGGCGTTGCCCGTGGCGCCCCCGAGGCCGAGCGCCTGTCCGGCACGGATATACTGTCCGGAAACCACAAGAGGTTCCGAAAGGTGGGCATAAAGCGTCTCCATGCCGTTGGAGTGCTTCACCTTCACGTAACGGCCGTAGCCGTCGGGATCGTTGCTGATGAGCACCACGCGGCCGTCGTAGGAGGAGCGCACCGTGTCGCCGGTATTGAGTGCAATGTCGATGCCGCGGTGCATACGCCCGAACTGAGGTCGGTAACCGTATCCCGAAGTTACGCTGCCGGATACCGGCAAGCGGAAGCGGGCGGAGTAACCGTCTGAGCCCTCCCCTCCGATGTGTATGTATTTGCGGCCGCCGGGAGTGGCGAATGTGCCGTCAACGGTATAGTCGCCCATCTTGAAGGGATTTCGGCGCGTGGTGGCGTTCTGTGTGGCTATTTCCTGGCGCGTGTCGGTGCCGTAGGTGGAATAATTGATATCGCCGGTGTAGAAACCGTCGTCGCCCTGTGCCGTCTGTGCCGTTCCGCCCGACGATATGGAGCGCATGGCGTCTGCCACTCCCGAAATAGTGGAAGAAGTGGACTGTTGCTCTAACGAGAGAGTCGAGTTCATCGAAGAGATAATGCCGTCGAAAGTCTGCGAAGCCGCGGCTGCCTTCTGGCGCGACGCCTCGTTGGCGCTCCGCATGATGGCGTCAAAATCGATACTCTGGGCACCGGCCGAAAGTATGGCCACCACTGTTAAAAACAGTGCCAATAGCTCTCTCATACCTATATAACGCGATGTTTCAGCGCTTTATTGTGAAAGGTAAAGCTTTAACACGTTAGTTAACGTGCCGCGTAGATAATTTTACGCGGCCACTAATCACGATTGGTTTCAATTCCTATAGTCAAGCCGTCTCCCAAGGACAATCCATTCCAATGAACGCGAGTTCGGGATAAGGATGACCACATCAATGCGTCCACAAATAGAGTAGCTTTTTCATCATGTTCTCATGTCGTTGTTTTTACGCTGCAAATTTCAGGCATTATGATTTCATTATTAAGTCCAAAATGTAAAGCATTTGTTAAAAATCACGGGTCGACATCGCTTGCCGGCCCGTGATTGAAAGGTGATTTGGATTCTTATTTGGTGCGTGTAACCTGATGGATTACATTTCCAGTGCTGTCGACCATCGACAGCGTGAGGACCGCAGGAGTGGCGGTGATTACGGAAAAGCCGGGGACGCCGCTACTGAACACCGTACCATCGACGGCCGTCACATCCGGGCGGGAGAGCGAACCGGACGTGTTGACCACATAATCGATGCTGTTCTTGCGGATATGCTGGAAGTTGTGGATATGTCCGCATACGTACATATCCGCTTTGTGTTTACGCAATATCGGGTCCACTTTCCGCTGCATATCATCGCGTTCGCTGCTTTGCTTGGGCGTCTGGGCATAGACAGGATGGTGGCCTGCCACGATGGTCCAGTCGACATTGTCGTCACGGCTTAGCTCGTTGTCGAGCCATTGCAGCTGCGCATCTACATCCTGCCGGCAGGCATCGGGGTATTCGGTGGGATTCGAATGGTATTTGTCGATTATCGGCGTGGTGTCGATGAAAACGACTTTGACACGAGTGCCATCGTGGTCAAATATACGGGTATAGTAGCGAGAAGGCATCTCCCACCGGCGGCTGATGGCGGAATAATCTATCACCGCCTGCGTATTGCCGCAATATTCATGGTTGCCCAGAATCGGACACCATTCCACCTGAAGTTCCGGATGGGAGTAGATCAGCTCGTAATTGGTGGTCCACAAAGGGTCGTTCACCGATTGGACGCCTATGTAGTGATGGGTGTCGCCGAGTGCGAGAAAGGCATCCGGACCCAATGCTTCGGCCACATTGCCCATCAGGGCGGCTATCGGTTTCTGTTCGTAATATCCGTTTCGGCCAAGGTCGTTGCCGATCATCAGCTTGACATCTCCTTTCAGTTCCGTTGCGGTTGTCTGCGCGCTTGCGTTCCAGGCTGTGGGAAGCACCAGAAGCAGGGATGCTAATATTTTGCGTATCATGGTCATTGTCATTTGGCACCGAATGCACCGTAATGAGGTTCAAGTGCGGGAGACTGATATAATTTGCCGTTGATTTCGAGACCGTTTGCAAAACAAGGAATCACCTTGGCCGAGGTGGCTCCGAGGGCAGGGGAGTCCGGCGACAGATGGAAGTCCCAGTCGGAATTATAGACATAATCGGTCAGACCGACGGCATTGATGTCGAAATTGACGAATTTAGGATTCACGAGATTCATTTCAGTTGCTATCACGCTATGGGCGTCGACTGCGGGATTATAGCTCTTATGCTTGTAGTTATAGCCTTCGTATGCGAAAGCCACGTTGCTTTCTTCGGGATAGACAATCGGGCTTTTCTGCGAGCCGGATACATACATGTTATAATCGATTACCGACTTGTCGTCAAATCCGGCATCGGAGGAATTCGGATTCTTGTAATTTGGAGTCATGGCGCGGAACTTACAGTTCACCATCAGGTTGTTCACAACGTTGGCCAGACAGTTTTTCTCCACATATACGCATCCGCCCTTTTCGCCGTCGCGACGCCATCCGGCGTTGATGATGGTGTTGTTGTAGGCATTGGCAATGGCCTGGCCACGAGTCTGGCTCTGCCCCGATGAGGAGAGCTTGAGTCCGTTGGTATTGGGGCTGAACATGATGTTGCCGGCTATGTCGACCTTGACGCCGGCCTTGATATTGACGGCCTCGGCGCCGCTGTAGCCGTTGGCCGCAAAGGTGTTGCCCGAGATGATGGCCGAACCGCCCATCAGATAGATGCCGTCGCTCCATCCGTTGCGGATTATGGAGTTTGTAATCACGTATTTGCCGTTGATGTTGGTTGTGGTAATCTGAGGATAGGCGTCATCTCCGGCTGTGTAGATTCCGGCTGTGGCTGCCGGCGACCCCTCAATCACCTGCCCGCCCGTGTATTCGATTACGGCATGGTCAATCACCATTTCCTTGCACGTTTCCGTGGCTACGATGCCTCCCCATAGCCCGGCGAATATGTTGGATGTCGTGCGTTTGGATTCCTCGACGGTGAAGAGTACGGGCTGCTCGTCGCTTCCCAGCACATATAGGTTGCCCTTCACGATTATCTCGACGGGAGTGTGGTTTATGCCTACACCGTCGGTCGAGACTATCACCTTGACTCCCGGCTCTACTGTGAGGCTTTCACCCTCCGGTATAACAAGGTGACGGTCGAGCTTGATTACAGAACCGGCCTTCCAGGTGCCCGACACTTTCATTTCCGTGTCCGTGACTTCGGTATTCGCCGAAGGATTCTCAGGTTCGTGGTTATCGCTGCTGCATGATGCAAGCGACATTGTTGCGCCAATCATGGCGACGAATAGTAAATTTTTCATCTGCATGAAATTATTATTGTATGGTTATATTCGAAAATTGTTACAGTTTGAGTCTCACTCCAAGGAGGATGGTCTGTCCATAGCGTTCTTTGCGCTCCACCACGTTGCCGCCTATACGTTCCACATCCGTGAGACTGTCGGTATGAGGCCCTTTCTGATAGTACCTTATCATAGGGAGGTTGAGAAGATTTGTGGCTTTCAGAAATACCGATACACCGCATCTGAATGACTTCTCGGCCGATAGCTCCATGCGGAAGTAATCATTTTCCCAGATATCGTTCCGGTACCAGTTGCTCACGTGAGCAAGACGCCGACTGATGAAACTTCCTGTAATCTGTGCGTCCCAGCCTTTGCTCGTGTCTTTGAACAGGAGCGAAAGATTGGCCACATGAGCAGCTTGACCGAAAAGCGGTCGGCTCTGCCGGACGGTGATTATGTCGTTTCCGGCCATCGTGCGCTTGTCGGTGGTGATGCGCGAATATGTGTATGTATAATTGGCCTTGATACCGAATTTGCTGAAATATTTCAGCACGTCGATTTCAGCACCCATATTGTTGGCGTTGCCCATGTTCATGGGCATGTAATAGGTGTCCTGTCCCTCGTTGATAAGTCCATATTCGATAGGATTCTGAAGGTGCTTGTAGAAGAGGCCGGCCATGAATTGTTCGGATGCTTTCGGAAAGAACTCCCACCGTAGGTCGATGTTGTCGGCCACGGTATGCTTCAGCGCCGGATTTCCCTTTTCCTTATACTCCTCGTTTATGATGCTGTAAGGCACTATCTCGAAGAAACTCGGACGGTTGATGGAGCGGGCATAGCTCAGGCGCAGGTTCATACGGTCGGTGAGTATGCGTTTTACATGGAGGCTCGGCAACCAGTCGGTATATTTCTGACGTCCTGTCGGGTCCACGTCGCGCGGGAATTTCAATGAATATCCCTGATTGGTGTTTTCCATGCGCAGTCCGGCAATGAATTCCCAGTCCTCAAGGGAAAGTTTCGCCATTGCGTATCCGGCCGCCACCTTCTCGTCGGCGTCATAGTTGAGAGGATCGCCCACGTTGCCGAACTCGCGTGGCGTTATCTGTATCCCGTCCAGGTTGTCCCAGTCCCGGCCGAACACCTGGACATGCCCCGTGCCTGTGGCAGAATCGAACGTATACTCGTTGAAAAAACTGTTGCGTTTCTTGGCACGGTACATTCCTCCGATGGAGAAATCCCAGTTGCCGGGCCGATATGAGAAATCCACATATCCGGCCCAGTCGCGATCGGAATTATGCTCCCAGCGGCGCACGGCGGCTTTGCTCGTGGCCAGATGGTTGCCCTGTATGTATACGGTAGCGTTGTCGGGAGTAAGGTTGGTGGCGTTGGAAAATACACCTTTCCAGTCAATCCGGAACCGGTCGTTGAAAAACAGATGGTTGCCCTGGAGAGTCGTGCTGATAATTCCTTGACGGTTCCATCGCATACGCACAGATGCGGCTTTGTCGTCCTGCGCCTGTCGGGTCTGCTCGTTGGTCATGGTGAGCCATCCCGCATACCAAGAGAGTTTATGCTGAGGTGAAATCACATAGTCGAGCTTGCCGTGTATGGCCAGGCGCTGACGGTTTTCAGAATATTCCCGGCGTTCTACGCCGTTAGTCATGTAGGCTGAACGGTAATACCAGTCGCTGTTCTTGCCGCGATTCAGATTCTGATAACTTACCGAGGCTATCAATCCAAACCGACTGTCGAAAAAACGGTCGCCGTAAGAGATACCTGCCAGTATGTCGGGACAGGGACGTGCGGTTCTCACACGCAAGGCGGAATTGTTGAAATCTTTATCAGTTACGCCATAGTCGCCGCTTGTGCCCTTTATCTCGTTAGGCGATTTGCGTTGTATGGCACCATGGTTGAACGACAGAAAATCGCGGCTGAAGTAAAGCGCGTTGTAGCCTGTAGTGATGTCGGCATGAAGCATACGCTGTGACGGGGCTTCCTTCATCACAAGATTGACGGCTCCTCCGATTCCGTCACCTTCCAGATTAGGCATCATTGACTTATATACCTCTATGCGGTCAAGTATTTCAGAGGGAAACAGATCCAGCGGAACAAAGCGGTTTTTGTTGTCGGGACTTGGTATTTTTACCCCGTTTACCAACGTATAGTTGTAACGTTTGTCCATGCCCCGGAGGATGGCATACTGACCTTCGCCCGACGAATTGCGCTCGGTCGTGACTCCAGACATCTTCTGTATGATGTTACCCACGGTGACGTCCGGCGAAAGTTCCATAGCGCGGGCACTAATTACGTTGACCACATTCATAGAGTTCCGCTCAATCATGCGGGCTCCAGACTCTGTGTTTTTTGCCGACGCCGTTACCACAACTTCGGAAAGCTGTGCGATGGATTCGGTCATCTTGATGGTGAGAGGTGAATGCCCTGATTCAGATATTAATTGCGTTACATAACCAGGATATGAACATATCAGTTCTGGATTTTTGAGATCAGTAGTGAGCTTGAATGTCCCGTCAAGCCCTGTGGTTGTGCCTGATTTAGCCTCTTCTTTCACATGGACAGTGACTCCGATGAGAACCTCTCCGGTCGACGAATCAATAACCGTACCTTGTATTTCGCGCCCGAATGCAGGGAGAAGAACGAGTGTACCAAGAATAAGCAGCGAGATGCGTTTCATTCGATAATAATGTGATTTTATGCTGCAAAATTACTCCCGGTTTATTACATAAATGTTATATGCGTGTAAACAAAATGTTAATATGCTTAGCATAATACCTCAAGACATCGCATATTATCAGATGCGGCCCGTAGAACACGCTGCCGCTCAATTGATTGCAAATCTTCGGGGTGCGAAAGCCCGAAAATGCTGCGCCTTTCCCTTCTGAAAATCACTTTCTGCAACCCTCCCGGGTCTGCATTTCTGTACCCGGCAAAATAGTTCAGACTGCGGCTACTTGCCATAACGGAATATCGGCCACCTAAACAGTACAGGAACAGTACAAGACCTTATGCTCTCCCTCCGGATTGCAAGGTAACGGGAGTGATGCACGACTTCCGGACTCAGGACGGAGACCTCTTTTCGGCAGTCGCTCCACCCCTCCGGGAATGCCGTCGCAAACGTGACGGACGGCTACCCATAGAATAACGTCGGATTTGCGGACGGGTGTGAAAAAGCGAGGCTCCCGAAGGGGGAGTCTCGCTGTGGGTCGTAAAAGAGCGAACGATTAGTGGAGCAGCTCGCGTCCTTTTTCTATGGCTTTCTCGTTGAGAGGTATCAGTTTGTGGTGACGCTCGGGCAGGGATTTCTTCAGACCCTTGATGACGTTCTCCATCGGGAGTTTGTAGCTCATGGCTTCGAGCAGGGCGCCCATTACCACCATGTTGTAAGCCTTGGAGTTGCCGATTTCCAGCGTTGCTTCCATTGCATCGATGGGGTAGATGGTGATGTCGTCGCGCTGCGGGCGGTTGTGAATACCGTTGGTGTCGTATATGAGGATGCCGCCGGGTTTAACTTTGGGGGCGAACTTGTCGAGCGACTGCTGGTTAAGGGCGATTACGATGTCATATTTGTCGAGCACGGGGGAGGAGATGCGTTCGTCGCTGAGGATTACGGTGACGTTGGCTGTACCGCCGCGCTGTTCGGGTCCGTAAGAGGGCATCCATGTTACTTCCTTGTCGTCCATCAGTCCTGAGTAAGCGAGGATTTTGCCCATTGAGAGCACGCCCTGGCCGCCGAAGCCGGCTATGATTATTTCTTGTTTCATGGTCTTCTTGTTGTTTTACTCGTTTTTAAGGTCTCCGAGGGGATATTTCTCGAACATGTGTTCTACCATCCATTCGTTTGCTTTTTCGGGGGAGAGTTTCCAGCCCGAGTTGCAGGTTGCAACCACTTCCACTACGCTGGTACCTTTCTTGGCGACGGCGTTTTCGAAGGCTTTCTTGAGGGCGGCTTTGGTCTTGCGCACGGCGGCGGGGGTGTGGACTGCCTGGCGTGTCACATAGCACGTACCGTCGAGGATAGCCATGAGGTTTGTGATTTCGAGGGGATGACCGTTCAGGTCGATGCGGCGTCCGTAGGGTGTGGTGGCTGTCTTCTGGCCTACGAGGGTGGTCGGGGCCATCTGGCCGCCGGTCATACCGTAGATGGCGTTGTTGACAAAGATCATCACGATGTTTTCACCGCGGTTGGCGGCGTGGATGGATTCTGCGGTACCGATGGCCGACATGTCGCCGTCGCCCTGGTATGTAAAGAGCACGTTTTCCGGCCACAGGCGGCTGATGGCGGTGGCAACGGCGGGAGCGCGGCCGTGTGCGGCTTCCACCCAGTCTACGTCGATGTAGTTGTATGCGAAGACGGCGCAACCTACCGGCGAGACGCCAATTGTTTTTTCGGTGAGGCCCATTTCGGCTATTACCTCTGCCACGAGTTTATGGATAACGCCGTGGCTGCATCCGGGGCAATAGTGCATGTGGACTTGTTCAAGGAGCTCAGGTGCTGCGTAGACCTTGTTCTCCGGACAGATTATATCGTTGATTTCCATTTATTTCCAGTGAGGTTAGCGGTTCTTACTTGTTGATGATTTTGTTCTCGAGTGCCACGAGCACTTCGTCGGGGCTGGGTATGATACCGCCCATGCGGCCGAAGTGTTCTACGGGGAGGGAGTCGTGGACGGCGAGGCGGACGTCTTCTATCATCTGCCCGGCGTTGAGCTCTACGCAGAGGATGCCTTTCTTACCTTCGGCGGCTTTGCGGATAGCCTCGGTGGGGAAGGGCCACAGCGTGATGGGGCGCACGATACCTACTTTCACACCCTTTTCGGCGGCGAGTTCCTGTGCTTTGGCGCAGATACGGGCCACTGTACCGAAGGCTACGATCAGGTAGTCGGCGTCTTCTACGCCTATTTCTTCCCAGCGTGTCTCGTTCTTTTCTATTTCGCGGTAGCGTGCCTGGAGGGCTTCGTTGATGACTTCCATCTTGGAGGATTCGAGTTCCAGCGAAGTGATGACGTTGCGTTTGCGACCGCCTTTACGTCCGTCGGCAGCCCAGGGGCACTGCTTGCGGATTTCCTCTTCGGTGCGGCGCGGACGCTGCTCGGGGAGGACCACTTTTTCCATCATCTGGCCTACGATACCGTCGGCGAGGATCATCGAGGGGTTGGTGTATTTGAATGCGAGGTCCATGCCGAGGCCTACGAAGTCAACCATTTCCTGCACAGTGGAGGGGGCGAGCACGATGAGGTGGTAGTCGCCGTGGCCGCCGCCTTTGGTAGCCTGGAAATAGTCGGCCTGCGAGGGCTGGATGGTGCCGAGGCCCGGGCCTCCGCGCATTACGTTGAGTATGAGGGCGGGCAGTGAGGCTGCCGCTATGTATGAGATACCTTCCTGCTTGAGGGAAACGCCGGGCGAGGAGGATGAAGTCATAACCGCCTTACCTGAGGCAGCGCCGCCGTATACCATGTTGATGGCGGCAACTTCGCTTTCAGCCTGGAGCACTACCATGCCGGTGGTTTCCCAGGGCATGAGCTCTTCAAGCGTTTCGAGTACTTCTGACTGGGGGGTGATAGGGTATCCGAAGTATCCGTCGAAACCGTAGCGGATAGCTGCGTGGGCAATGGCCTCGTTCCCCTTCATGAGTCTTACCTCTTCCATATTAGTGAGATTTGTCTTTTTACGGGTAAAATGTTGGTAGTTGAAAAATGTTGTTTAGGCGCCCCGGGAGATCTGTATTCGTTCAGAATGATGTTAGAGCGGGGCTTGGGTGTGAAAGGGACCCTCAGGCTTCCACCTTTACGCGGTAAACCTCGATGCAGGCGTCCGGGCATACCCATGCGCATGAGCAGCATCCGGTGCATTTGTCCGGATTCGCCATATATGCGTAGTGGTATCCACGGTCGTTTACTTCGTTAGGCTGTAGCGCCAGTGTGCCCGTAGGGCAGGCCACGACGCAAAGGTTACACCCTTTGCATCGCTCTGTATTCACGGTAATTGCTCCTTTTACTTTTGCCATATAGAGTCTTTGATTTAATAGGTTGCACAAAAGTACAAAATTTTCACCAACCGCGTTCTTCAAATCAATATGTTTTATAACATGTTTTTTCATCACATCCTCTTTTCCGCCCTTTTTGTCCTTATTATACGCCCCGCTAACCCCGTTTTCGTCTTTTTTAACACCCGCCAATTAAAAATTTTCCTCAAATCGTTGGTAGATACGCAGATTCTGACTAACTTTGTGGCACTTTTTTAAAACCGACTTGAAATTGGGAAGTTCTTCGCAATATGAGGTTAGACTCGCTTCGCTCTCCGAGGGGGAGCATGAGCGTGTCTTTACGTGCGACACCACATTGTTTTCCGACATGGAAAACTGTGACGTGCTGCACTGCGATGTGCAGGTAACGCTGCACATACGCCGACGCGGCGACATTTTCTCGCTGCGCTTCGTCTGCAAAGGCACCCTCGAGGTGCCATGCGACCGTTGTCTCGACCCTCTGGAGATTCCGGTGGACACCATCTACGACCTCCAGGTGCGCTACGGGCTCGAGTTCGACGACTCGGCCGACAACATACTGGTGCTCCCGGAGCGCCAGACAAACCTGGACGTGGAGCCTGTCATCTACACCACGCTGATGCTCTGCATACCCTTGCAGAAGCGCCACGCTCCGGGCCGCTGCAACCCCGAAATGGCCGAACGCCTCCGCAGCCTCGGCGCCGACGACGACGTGCCGGAGGTAGAGGAGGACAGCCCCGTTTCCTGAGCGCGAAACATAATATGAGTAGGCGCCGCCACCGCGCGCCACACATTATTAATATATACAGGGGGAGCCCCACCACCGCGACCATGCGGCGCACCAGGAACTCCCCGCAGTAAAATAAACGAACAAAAATAACAATTAAAAGCTAAATAAAAATGGCACATCCTAAACGCAGACAATCGCATACCCGCACGGCAAAACGTCGTACACACGACAAGGCACTGATCCCGACACTCGCAATCTGCCCCAATTGCGGCGCATGGCACATTTACCACACGGTTTGTGGCGAATGCGGCTACTATCGCGGCAAAATGGCTATCGAGAAGAATCTGGACTAATCACTTATGCCGGAAACGGCAGGCCGGCAAGACGCCGCAGAGCCTGCAGCCACGACAGCTCTTCACCACGGCCGCAGTGCCCGCGAACCACGGTTGCGGCACCCGGCCATGACGCGGTGAAGAGCGTCCGTGCATACAGCCGCTTCTGCCGCACGCCGCGGGTCCGCAGGCAACGCCATCTGTGGCGTAGCCGCTTGTTTTACAATCTGTTATACTTTCAACACACAGCTCGCTAATTATGAACGCGAAAATTAGTGGTATCGCATCCTACGTCCCCGACGATATCCTCGACAACGAGATGCTCTCCGAAATGGTGGACACCAACGACGAGTGGATAACCTCGCGCGTAGGTATTAAGGAACGCCGTATCCTCAAAAAAGAGGGTGAAGGCTCAAGCTACCTCGGCGAACAGGCGGTCAAGAAACTACTGGCGGAGACAGGCACCAAACCGGAGGAAATAGACCTCCTGATATGCGCCACGTCGAACCCCGACTACCGTTTCCCCTCCACGGCCTCGGTCATCGCCCACCGTTGCGGCATGGATCACACGTCCTACGCCTACGACATACAGGGCGCCTGCGCCGGTTTCCTGGTGACACTCCAGGCCGCAAAGGCATACATCGTCTCCGGCCTTTATAAAAAGGTTATCGTCGTGGCCGCCGAAATGATGTCTTCAATGACCGACTATACCGACCGCGCCACCTGCCCCCTCTTCGGCGACGCCGCCGGAGCGGTACTCGTAGAGCCTACCGACGAACCGGTGGGTATCATAGACGGTGAGTTCCACATCGACGGTGCAGGCCTCCCCCACCTCGTCATGCCCGCCGGCGGCAGCGTGCTCCCCGCCTCCCACGAAACCGTGGACAACCACCAGCACTTCGTTTGGCAGGACGGCAGGGTGGTCTACAAGAACGCCGTGCGCGACATGCTGTACTCCACCATCTCGGTGATGAAGCGCAACCGCCTCACCGAAGATGATGTGGATTGGCTCGTGCCGCACCAGGCCAACCTCCGCATCATCGAAGCCATCTCAAACCGCATCGACCTCGCCCCCGAAAAAGTGCTTGTCAACATACAGAAATACGGCAACACCTCGGCGGCATCGATTCCCCTTTGCCTCGACGAGTACAAAAACCGCCTGCATAAGGGCGACCGCATAATGATGACGGCCTTCGGCGCCGGCTTCACCTGGGGCGCGATGTACCTCATCTGGGCCATCGACCCCAAGGAAGAGGCTCCCCGAGAGGAAACCGCGAAAGAGAACCACAAGGAGGATTAATACCGGCCTCGAAACAACGGCTGCAACCCGCGTCGCCGGAGGACAACTCCCTTTCGGCACCGGTTTGACGATATGAAACAACGACCGTGAGGCGGCTACCGAGGCCGCTGCACGGCCGTTTCTCAACCCACCCCCTCTTAAACCTTCGCCCTCCCTTCCGTGTTTAGTCTGTGGGGAGAGAGAGCCCGAGAACGCCCTCACCGCCCCGCCGACTTTTAAACTTATTAATTATGGCTGAAGAAATTACTCCCGCAACGCCGCACCGCGCCGGTTTCGTAAATATCGTAGGTAACCCCAATGTAGGTAAGTCAACCCTTATGAACGACCTCGTGGGGGAACGCATCTCCATCATAACCTCAAAGGCGCAGACCACTCGCCACCGCATCATGGGCATCGTAAACACCCCGGAATACCAGATAGTATATTCCGACACCCCGGGCGTGCTCAAACCCAAATACAAACTCCAGGAATCGATGCTCGAGTTCTCCGAAGGCGCCCTCACCGACGCCGACATCCTGCTTTACGTCACCGACGTGGTGGAAGACCCGGAGAAAAACAAGGACTTCCTCGACCGCGTGGCCAAAGAGAAAGTGCCCGTACTACTGGTTATCAACAAGATAGACCTACTGAAAGGCAACGATGACCTCGAAAAGATAGTGGACCGCTGGCATCAGCTCCTCCCCAACGCCGAAATCTTCCCCACATCGGCCACCGAGCATTTCAACATCGATAACCTAAAGACCCGCATCGTGGAGCTGCTGCCCCCGTCGCCTCCCTTCTTTGGCAAGGACGCACTCACCGACAAGCCCGCACGGTTCTTCGTCACCGAGATTATCCGCGAAAAACTCCTGCTGAACTACGACAAGGAAATCCCCTACAGCACCGAAGTGCTGGTTGAGAAATTCGAAGAGAAGGAACGCGCCATCCACATCATGGCTGTAATCTACGTGGAACGCGACTCGCAGAAAGGAATCCTCATAGGCAAGGGCGGCGAGAAAATCAAACGCGTGGGCATCGAAGCCCGCGAAGACCTCGAACGCTTCTTCGACAAGAAAATTTACCTCGAACTCTTCGTCAAGGTGGAGAAAGACTGGCGCAACCGCGAAAACAAGCTCCGCGCCTTCGGATATATAGAATAAAACTTAAATTTTACGGTGTGCCCGCAAGGCACGCAAGATACATAAAATGAGCAGACTCATAGCAATAGTAGGGCGCCCCAACGTCGGCAAATCTACCCTCTTCAACCGCCTGACGCAGACACGCCGCGCCATCGTAGACCCCACCGCCGGCACCACGCGCGACCGCCAGTACGGCAAAGTGGACTGGTGCGGACAGGAATTCTCAATCGTCGATACCGGCGGTTGGGTGGTCAACTCCGAAGATGTCTTCGAGGAGGAAATCAATAAACAGGTGAACATCGCCATCGAGGAGGCCGACGTAATCCTCTTCGTGGTGGACGCCTCCAACGGCATCACCGACCTCGACGACCATGTGGCGGCCATCCTGCGACGCTCCAAGAAACCCGTCATCGTCGTCGCCAACAAGGAGGACATCGGCGACGCGCGCTACAACATACCGGAGTTTTACGGACTCGGCCTGGGCGACCCATTCGAAGTGTCGGCCGCCAACGGCAGCGGAACCGGCGACCTCCTGGACGAGATAGTGCGCGACATGCCCGAACCGCAACCCGACGAGAACGTGGGAGAGGACATCCCCAAATTCGCAATAGTGGGACGCCCCAACGCCGGAAAATCGTCGCTCATCAACGCCTTCATCGGCGAAGAACGCCACATAGTCACCGATATCGCCGGAACCACGCGCGACTCCATCTACCACCGCTACAACAAGTTCGGATTCGACTTCTACCTCGTCGACACCGCCGGCATACGCCGCAAGCAGAAGGTCAACGAAGATATAGAATACTACTCCGTAATCCGCTCCATCCGCTCGATAGAAGCCGCCGATGTCTGTATCCTGATGATCGACGCTACCCGCGGTATCGAAGGGCAGGACGCTAACATATACGGCCTGATACAGCGTAACCGCAAGGGACTCGTGGTATGCGTCAACAAGTGGGACCTCGTGGAAGACAAGAGCCTCGAGTCGCAGCGCCGCTTCGAGAGCGCTATCCGCGACCGCTTCGCTCCCTTCACCGACTTCCCCATCATCTTCACCTCCGCGCTCACCAAACAGCGCATCTTCAAGGTGCTTGAAACCGCGGTAGAAGTCTACAAGAACCGCACGCGCACTATCCCCACATCGCAGCTCAACACCTATATGCTCGACATCATAGCCGTTACGCCGCCGCCCTCCAATAAAGGCAAATTCGTTAAAATCAAATACATCACGATGCTGAAAGACGCCGTGGTGCCCACGTTTGTCTTCTTCTGCAACCTGCCGCAATGGGTCAAGGAGCCGTACCGCCGTTTCCTGGAGAACAAAATCCGCGAACACTGGGACTTCCACGGCACCCCCATCCAGATTTTCATGCGCGAAAAGTAACGGTCCGCCGCGCGCCAACCTATCACAAAAGTTGTCGCTGTCGAGTATTACACATCCATTACATCCGCCAACTCAATTACACAAACAACATCACCCCACGATAAACCAAAGCGAGGAAGCCACACACGGCCTTCCCGCTTTGTTTCTTAAGGAGCGTACGCTTCAGCCTACGTCAAGGACAGACTATGATTTCTAATTATTGCTATCCATCATAAAGTATTGCAAAGTCAGCAAAAATCTTTATTATATGATATACTGGAAGGATAGGAATTCATTCAAAAGTCTATTCCGGCAACGCTTGACGGACTGCATAGCCAAGAGGCCGGTTCGTCAAAAATCCGGAGAGGTTCGTCAAAAATGCAGGGGAAAGTTTTGCCGCTCGGCGGCGATGCCCTACTTTTGTGGCGGATATGAATCAGAACAACTGGCAAATATGCGTAATCTGACTTTGAAGATTATGAAAATAAGCCTTTATATGCGTGTGGTGCCAGCGAGGATGAAACCCTACTTCGGATTCAAATAAACGTGCCTTCCAGAACGAAGAGTTAAAAAGACAGACGAGAGGCTTTCCCCCGACAGAACACCGGTTCAGGCAGCCGGGTAATGCTGTTAATTTGCGCAAGCCGCCGGCGTTTTCCACACAAGGGAAACGCCGGGCGGCTCCGCTTTTGTGCAAGGATGCCAGCGTTTGGCGGAACGAGCAGACTGGTCGCAGAAGCTGACGCCGCGAATATAGAACGCAGGCCTCCCGGCCTGCGTAAATCACTTTGTATATCCAAGAATCGGCCTCCTTTCCGGAGGCGCAACTGCAATACCTTCTACTGAAAAATGCACATTTACTTAATAACGCGAGTTCGGGATTGCTTATCCCGAACTCGCGTTACTACGTTACCTATAAATTCAGAAGAATTCCGATAAAGTAATAGACCTTCGTCAAGAGCCGACCAAAACCATTTCCCAAAAGCAAAAGCAGAATCACAATCAAAGACGCGGCATAACTTCACCGACACCAATGCAAGAAAATTTTTACAAAAGATTAAGAAAAATTTGCGTAAAATAAAAAAAGTTTGTAATTTTGCGATTGCAGGCCGCAAAGCAGAAGCCCGGTCTCGGGCGAAGCGGGTGGGTCGGCAGACATAATGGAAAGCGTTTACTCGGCGCTCTTTCTTGGCTTGTTGGAACCTGGAAAACTTCAATCACCGCCAAGAATGCAGCAAACAGTAGATGCCTTGTGGATATGAAAACGTTATCGTCGGCAGGCGCGTGAGCGCCTCCGTGCGACGTATATTTCATATTTGCGTGAGGCTTCTGCAAGTTTGCTCGTTCTACGGTGATGGGCAATTCCAGGGCCTCAACAAGCGGAACGGGCAACAAGTACGGCTCTCACGCTTTTTTATTTCTAACCACTAACCTGACATAACGGGGAACGGGAGCCGCCCTCACCACTATTTTAATTATGGGAAATTTTTTCACCAAATTTTTGTCCGCCCTCTGCATCGCAATCCTCTCGGTGCTGACGCTCACTTCTTGCACAGATGAAGAATCGACGGTGCAGTTTACATTAATCTGCTCCGAGGATGTATTGGAATATGTACAGCCCTCGGTAACATATCTTGACGAAAACGGTAAAGAAGTAACAAAAGAACTTACACGTCAAGATTTTCAAACCACGGACCCTTCAACAAAATCAGTAGAGGTGTCTTCAACGCATCCTTATTGGAGTGTAAAGATGACCTATGACCATGCGAATGTCTCGAATACCTGCAAGGTCAGTTTCAAGTCCATTAAACCGTTGGCAGGTAAAAAATCAAATTACACCTATATGGCCCAACTGGTATCAACCGGGAGTTATAGAAAAGACTCTCCTACAAATAAAACTCAATCTTCAAATGTTGGTATAGATTTAACCATTCCTTTGGTAATGTCAGAAACTGTGTTTAAGGATGCTATTGACAATCTTGTTTCAGAAGGATTAACAGGAGATGTAGTGATAGATAAGGACGGCGTTATAACGACATCGTAAAAATAATGGATAAATACTTTTACGTCGACACTGATGGCCGTCAATGCGGTCCTGTTGAGGAAGATAAACTAATATCTAACGGAGTAACTTCTTCTACCAAAATATGGAAGAGAGGGATGAAAGGCTATGTCGATGCCGGGAATTTGCTTCCTCATATATTTGTATCTGAACCTGTTAAGCCTCGAACTGACGACATCCCGTCTCCTAGAAATGAGCAAAATAATGCTGTAAAATATTATTACATAGGCAAAGACGGCCATCAAAAAGGACCGGTAAAAGAGGAAGAACTCATAGCAAGAGGAGTTGCAGCAACTACCAAAATATGGAGGAAGGGTATGCCGAAATATATAGAGGCCGGCATTATTCTCCCTGCACTATTCCAAACAGATAAGTCCAATTCACAGCCTAAAACACTAGACGGCTCTAAAACTGGTAACGTTACTGAAGGGACTTCTTCGCAAACAAAGACTGTTGGTAGTCCTAAGACCGGTAACGTTGCAGGAAGTACTTCTACTCAGACCAAAATTACAAGCGGTTCCAAGACTAAAAAAGATAGTGGAGAAAGTTCCTCCGAATGGAAGACCTTTGCTATCATACAATTGATAGCTACATTCGTAGTTTTTCTTCCGCTTGCAATATATTTTGAATTCAAGGTCAGTGAATCATTATATGAGCATACTAGTGAAATATATAGATATGGAAAAAGAGGTGGGATTGTAGGAGGTTTAACATCAGTTGCATATTTCGGAGCTAAGATGTGGCCGTTGATAACGATAGGAATCGCCGGAATAGTGTCCTTAATAAGCATATTTAAGAAATATAAAGATGACCAAATGCAATATACTCTTTCTTCATTGGGAATATGTATAGGTACTGTAATATTAGGTATTATATCTATAAATTTTCCTTTAGTTGTATTCTATACAATTGTAGTTGTTCTGGCCATTGGTATTATATATAATACTTTTAAAAACAACTAAGGGGCAGTATGAAAAAAGCCTATCATAACCATTCGAGGATGAAACGCCTGATAAGAAAGGCAATGGATGTTGATAGAAAGTGAGAAATGTATCAATATGGAAACGACTGAAAGATCTTTGTCTAAATGGAGAATGTATGCTATTGTTCAGTTGGTTTGTACATTTGCTGTTTTCCTGCCATTGGCTATATATTTTGAATTTAAAGTCAGTGCTTCGATAATGGAGAACTATAGCGACGTGGTGAGCGCCGGACAAAGTGTGTTTTTGGCACCACTTTTTGTAAAACCGGCTTATGCCATAGCTAAGTATGGACCATTGGTAAGCATTGGACTGGCAGGACTTATTTCAATATATAGCTTGTTCCAGCCAAATGCCGGTTCAACGAAAGGAACGACAATTTGTTCATTGATAATGTGTTTAGTTACTGCCGTTTTTGGAACCGTGTCGATATTCTTTCCTCTATTCGGATTTTACTTCCTTATAGGAGTATTTATTTTGATAATGGTGTTAGGTGCATATACAAAAATTAAAGGAGAAGGAATATAAAACATAGTGATATGGCAAAATATCTTTACATGAACGAGCAGGGAAAACAATGTGGCCCTGTAGAAGAAACACAGCTTGCAGCCTGTGGAGTGACGCCGAGCACCTTGGTATGGTGCCGAGGCATGAGAAACTGGCGACCGGCCAGTGAAGTAATAGACATAACGATTCTCCTTTCAGGAGGGAGAGTGGGAATGGGAAAAGTTCCATTACCTCCTCAGCCTCCAGAAGAAGGTGGAGAAGCTCCCCGACCGCCACGTCAACGTCCTGATAATTATCTTACATGGGCGATAATCGTCACGATATGTTGCTGCTGCTGGCCGGCAGGAATTGTGGCCTTAGTGTTTGCTAACAAAGTGAATAAGTATTGGGATGCAGGAGAATATGGCAACGCAGAAAAAGCGTCTAAACAAGCTAAGACATGGTGTATAATCACTGCATGTGTTGGAGGCTTCTCAATTATAAGCTTATTCATATTAACTATAATTTTAGGCGTAGCCGGCATGTAATCCCCGTTCTCGTTGTCGTTTATATCCATTTCAAAATAAAATCGATTTAAGACGGGAAATGAATAAATGACTTTGATAATTGTTTGATATCATCTAAACAAAATAAATAATGGCAAATATTTCGTTCGCAGGTGAAACTGCGGAAAACTATCAACAAAAATGCCTGTGTGTTCTCGTATTGGACACATCCGGGTCGATGGGTGAAATCGTTGATTCGACCGGCTCCAGACCTACAGGGCGAAAACAAGTCATCGATGGTGTTGAATATAACATAGTTGAGGGAGGGATTTCACGCCTTAAAAACCTGCAAGACGGGCTTGCCTCTTTCTATGAAGACATCTCTAACGATGACTCCATGTCGCAAAAGTTGGAAATCGCTGTGATTTCCTTCAATGACGAAGTCGAGATTGTGCAGGATCCTTGCCTGATAGAGGATTGTCCTCCGCCGTTACTTTCAGCAAAGGGCATGACTGATATAGCAGGGGCTTTGGAAACTGCTATGGATCTCGTGGAAGCAAGAAAAAGTTGGTATCGTACCACCAACCAGCCTTATTACAGGCCTTGGATTATCCTGATGACGGATGGTGAAGCCAACCGCGGACAAGATATGAACGCACTTGGTGCAACCATACGTAACGAAGTGGCAAACAAACATTTTGAGTTCCTCCCTATTGGCGTTGATAATGCCAACATGGTGATGCTAAAGAAACTGGAGGCTAATCTGGAAGCAAAGTCGTTGAAAGGAACCAAATTCAGCCAGTTCTTTAAATGGCTGAGTGCCAGCATGAGTACAGTGGTTGGCAACAAGGAACCGAACTATGACGATTTCATCGAAAAGATGGGAAGTTACGAACTCTGATTAAAAAAATCTGATGATTTCTTTGTTGAGTTTTATCCATGCAATTGCATGGATAAAACTTGGCGAAGAGTCAATCATCGTATAACTACAACATTATGAAACAAACAGTTGAACTTGATTTTAGTTGGGTGATACCAGTTTTTGGTTATGTCCTTCTTCTTTTGGTAGGCTTTGTTATCGGTTTGTTTTTCTCTTATAAACTTAAACATAGTAAATTCCTTCCTAAAAAAGTGCGTGATTTGATTCCTCCATTGTCTGATGCTTTACAGTCGGACGATGAAAACAGGAGTGACGTTTTAGTTGAAAATCCCATGGAAATAGTTGGAAACCCCGACGATATAATGAGTGTCATTGCTCCGGAAGAGACAATGACAGTTTCGGAGCAATTAGAGCCGGAAGAACCGATTAACGGATTCGCTTTGGTTACCCCAGAGTGGGCCGCTGTTGGTGCCTCCGTGATTGGGTCAGGTCATATCTCTTCCGGGTTGCCTTGTCAAGACAATAACGGCTACTGCGATTTGGGCAATGGCTGGGGCATTTCGGTGGTTTCCGATGGAGCCGGCTCTGCCAAACATTCCGATGTGGGTTCCAAAATCGTAGTGGATCAGGCACTCGGTAATTTCAAAAAGGCAGTAAAAGAACGGCATTGGATGGATAATAAAACTCTTCCCTGCGATGACGAATGGAATGAAGTGTCATTCAAAACTTTACAGACGATTAAAGGAGCGTTGGCCTTATTTGCACGAACAAAGGAGATAAAGCTTGAAGATCTGAATGCCACAATCATTGTAGTCATTCATTCCCCGTTCGGTTTGCTGTCGTGCCATATTGGTGACGGCAGGGCCGGATATAAAGGAAGTGACGGGATATGGAGACCGCTGTTCACTCCTCACAAGGGCGAAGAGTGCAACCAAACGATGTTTTTACCCTCCGATTATTGGGAGAAACCTTATGCAAGACTCTTCGGAGTACGTATCCCGGAAGCGGTTATTATAAGAGATTCAGTCCAAGCTTATACCCTTATGAGTGACGGCTGTGAATCGGCTACCTGGGAATGTAATATGTTTGATGGGGAAAATCAAAAGTTTTTTGACCCAAATAAACCGTACTTCGCTTTCTTTGACCCCAATGTCGCTTTGATTCGCAGATTCAGTGATGAAAAAGCAGAACCAAGACTAATTAAACGACAGTGGAAATTATTCCTTGAAAAAGGGAATAAGCAGTTTGTGAATGAGACTGACGATAAAACTTTGATATTAGTTGTAGCTCGTAACCATTAAGAATTGGGCAATGAAGGTTTACACAGACACAGGCGAAGAAATTATTATCGATGATGAACCTATAGCCTCAGGAGGAGAGGGAAAGGTTTGTTTGGTCAGGGCGGATAAAGGTTCGCCCTACCAAAATACATGCGTCAAAATATATCTTAAGGACAAAGTAAATGATACTTTGCATGAAAAGATAAAATTTATGTCGAAAAATCCACCGGAAAATCTAATAGTAAAAGGATTTAAAATATGCTGGCCACTTAAGTCTGTGTATAGTGTGCGACATGAATTTGTGGGTTTCGTAATGCCTATTGCTTTTCCGGAGAGTAAAAAGCTTACAATACTGACTGTCCCAAAGCTCAGTAAAAAGTTGTCAGATGATTGGAAAAAGAAATTTGATAGAAGAGAGGGTGGGTCGTATGCGTTTTTTAATCGGTTAAAGCTGATTAACAATCTTTTACGTCCTCTGTATTTTATCCATAAATCTGGAAAATATGTAATCCAAGATTTAAAACCGGATAATATATTAGTGGATTGTCGTGGAAGAGTGTGTCTTGTCGACATGGATTCAATCCAAATTAGTGATCCGTCGACTTCGGTTTTTTATCCAGGATCGGTAGCTACGGCTGAGTATATACCTCCTGAATATCACAAAAAACCATTTGAAATTCAAGAAAATTCTCCTCTTAGTCAAGAGTGGGACATGTTTGCCACAGCTGTAATCTTTTACGAGATTATGTTTGGCATACATCCGTTTAGTGTAACACCTAAAAACTTGGCGGAAGATGAGATGAATACTGTCTCTTCAAATATCAAGAATGAATTATTCCCTTTCGGAAGGTATTCTTATAGGATAAATGCGATTGAAAACACGCCTCACAAATTTTACAAGACATTACCCCAAGAACTCAAGGACTTGTTCAGAAGTTCCTTTAGTGCAAATCCCGGAAACCGACCTTCGGCAGAAAAGTGGATTAGAGCAATACATCAAATAGTCGAAAGCCAGAAAAATAAGTTCGAGACTCCACCTAAAGAAGATCCGAAAGTGTTTTCTCCCAAACCTCCTAAACCCAAAAAGCCAGAACCACCAAAGCCAGAACCACCAAAGCCAGAACCACCAAAACCAGAACCACCAAAACCAGAACCACCAAAACCAGAACCACAACCTAAGCAATCGGATAATTCGATTACTCCCGGTATGGTTATAGCCATAATTTTTGGCCTCATATTTATTGCATTGCTTATAACAGTTGGAATCGTTGTTACGTGATTTTGCTAGTACATTCCGTAAGAATAGGACAGGAAACTTGATGATTAGGAGACGGGAAATGTAATTTCGGTGGATATGTTTTGTAAATTGGGGTGGAAATTTGCAATTATGCGGGGGAATTTTGTGTTTTGGGGATTTTTGGTTAACTTTGTGGTGCTTAATACCTGAATTACCTTTTACGAAATATGAAGAAATTTTATTGCTTTTTGGCCGGTCTCGGCGTCGTTGCCTCTGCCGCGGCTTCGCAGCCGGCCGATACCCGCAGCCAAGGAGGAGAAACCTCAAAACCGGTTACTTTACTGAGCCCGTCGCAATCGGGCGCCGAGCCGACGGTGCCAGTGCCGGAAACGGGTGCCGAAGCGTCCCCAAAAGCTCCGCGGCGCGTCACTCGGTTGCCGGATGTGCCTCCGGTGAAGGTCTCGCTCGGCGTGCTTAAGACCCATGACGAAACGTGGTCCGGTTCCACCACCGACGCCGGTTATTATACCGTGGACGGCAACGACGGCACGCTGGCGTTGCAGCAGAGGGTGGCGTCGTTCTCCAGCGTCGTCTCCGCCGTTAAGGTTGGCGAAACCGTCTACACCATCCAGGCGACCGCCGAGGGCCGCTTCTATTACCAGTCGTTCAACGCCTCGACTTGGGCGCAGCGCGGCTCGCGCGAGGAAATCGACGACGTGAACGTCACCCAGGATTTCGCCTACGATTCCTCCACAAATACCGTCTACGGCTATTTCTACAAAGAGAGCGACAATAATTACGGCTATATCGATTTCGGCCGCTACAACGTGTCGATGGCCGAGAAAACCTCGCTCGCGGAGCAGGAACGCGACGTCTACACCTGCGCCTCCGACAATAACGGCCTCGTCTACTGGCTTTCCTCCACGCAGTTAGGCTGGTCCGACCCCAAGAAGAAAACCTTCAGCTACATCTACGGTCCGCAGGTCTACCCCGAGGACCACAGTACGATGACCTACGACCCGACGTCGGGCCTCCTCTACGCCTTAGTGCGCACCGAAGCGACCGGGCGCGTCTTCAAGACCTCGCTTTACTCCATCGACCCGGTGGCGAAGAGCAAGACGCTCATCAAGGATTACGGCAAGGACATGGGGTTCGCGGGCCTCTTCGTGTTGCCGCCGGAAATCGCCATAACGGCTCCGGGGCAGGCAACCGACATAACGGTGAACTTCGACGGCACAGACGCCATGCTGGGCACCGTCTCGCTGACGGCCCCGTCGCAGTCGCGCTCCGGCGCGCCGCTTACCTCTCCGCTCACCGTCATCATCGAGGTCGACGGCACGGAATATCCGATCATCATAAATTCTCCGTGTGCCATGTTAATGACACGCATAAGTCCAAACGTGATTGCCAGTCCAAGTGATGCCAGCAATATGATGGAAGATAAGCTCATTCCATTGAAAAATATACTCATGAAGCTTCTCCTTTCTCTGATCCGCTTTGTTTACTCAAGCGGCTGTACA
>OHBJ01000341.1_pt1 | contig 29084 bp, 27 predicted proteins | sample 1577241 | NCBI WGS metagenome assembly OHBJ01 (sample SAMEA3541594, study PRJEB24748) | human gut metagenome | biome: human gut; feature: human-associated habitat; material: faeces | place: China | collected 2012 | reverse complement strand
GGCGTAAGCCAGCAGATTTACAGTCTGCCCCATTTGGCCACTCTGGTATTTGCCCGTGTTTCTTTCACACTATCTCACTGAAAAGTGTTGTTTAGTAGATGTTTCCTTGAAACGGCTGCAAAGTTAGGCATTATTTCTTTCGCACCAAACATTTTCCTGATTTTTTTTCAAAAAAATGCACTTTTTTCTCCCTCACCCCCTTAAACACCCCTTTTTCACCCCTATTTTTGCACATACTCTTTATTTTTGTGCGTAAAAGTTCAAGATTATTTCTTCAAAGTGCAACATGCTGAAAGTTCACTTTCGCACCGTCCGTTCCCCCACTCGCACATCGGTTTTTCAGACTGCAACTTCTGCCCTTGCCTCTTTTTTTTAAGAAAAACTTCGGAGCAATTCTTACTGCAACCTGCAAAATTTGAATGCTAGATGTTGCGCCAACAGAAAAATCAGAGCACTTTACAGAAAAGCGAGCGCACAAAATGCCATAATCACCGGATTCTAATGCGCGATTTCTGACTTCACATACAAAATTCCTACATATTTTTGTGGGCAAAGTGCCGAAAGCCCGCACCTTGCCCACAAAAATAAAGGTATTATGTTTGTCATTTTCTACTATTCTGCCACCTTCAAGCGCACCAGGTAATCATAATGGGTGCCTTCCTGCACACATTCTGCCTTCAAACCGCAACGTGCCGCCACCTGACTCAAGGTATGGAAATCAACATAAAGCCAATCAAACGGCTTACCGTCGATACCGGCGTAATGCATCATAAAGTCCACTTCACCATAATAAGGATCGGTTTCCGCATCATAATCGAAGTTGCCGTCCTCATCTTCGTACACATAGCGCAAATCGCTTGAATCAGCCAACACACAGCCTCCCGGTTCAAGTAGCGACTTGGCACGAAGCAACAAATCGGGCAAGCGTTCCAAATTCCCGGCTATACCCAAACCATTCATCAGCAACAACACCATGTGGTACTTGCCAGACAAATCGTCTGTAAAAAAATCCGCACAACGGGCATCCGCCACACCGCGGCGTCGCATAGTTTCCACCGACAGTTCGCTTATATCCACAGCCGTCACTTCCAGTCCGCGCTGTTGCAATGCCAACGAATGGCAGCCGGCACCAGCTCCCACGTCAAGCACCCTGCCGCTACAAAGCGACAAAGCCCTACGCTCCAGTACGGGCATTTGCGATTCAGTGCGAAACAAATTAGCAACAGGCATCACGTCATCCTCAAAAAGAGAGGAACTGACCACCAACGGTGATTTTTCACACTGCTGTTCAAAATAATCAACTATGGCACGACCCATAGGATCGAATTCGGGGTTTATTTTCACAGGACAATTAGTATTAAAAAAGTCGCAGAAAAAAAAGATTCAAAAAAGCCCGACAACCAGTGCCGGGCTCGCTATTAATAGTTTGTAATCACTCAATCGCCAAACAGTGTCTACTTTCACAAGCGGGCACAGGGCGATACTTTGGGTCATTCACATCGGTCATTCCTTATCACCAAACCGTTCAAGGAATGCAACCGCTTTGGAAATACTCCCTATGCTATTATCGGCATACGTCGGCATTACTTAGCCTGACGTTCCTTATATTTTTCAATTTGACGGAGCAGCGTATCAATGCAGAGGTCAACACCCTCTTCAAACGTGTCGCACACCTTTTCAGCATGCAAGTCATTACCGGGCAAGGTAACATTGATCGCAGTTTCTTTATTTTTGGCAGTTTCAGGTTTTACAACCTTCAATATAAATTCAACCTTAATTATGTTTTCGCAAGCCCTTTCGAGTTTTGCAGCTTTCTTTTCAATAAATGCATTCAGTTTTTCTGTGGCATCGAAGTGGATGGCTTGAATCTTGAGTTCCATAAGTACCTCCTTTTTCTTTAGGCCCTTGGGTGGGCACGTTCATATTCTTTTTTCAAGTCTGCGAATGTTGTATGCGTATAGATTTCTGTCGTGCTGATGCTTTCATGTCCGAGCAATTCCCTGATAGCCTCAAGGTCTGCCCCGTTATTAAGCATGGCAGTGGCAAAAGTATGACGCAGCACATGCGGACTTTTTTTCTTCTGAGTGGTTACGAGCGATAAATATTTCTTTACCATAACTTGCACCATGGCAACAGTCATTCGGGTAGATCGGTTTGTCACGAACAAAGCCGTTTCATCATCCGGAGCAATCCGTTGCTCCATATAATGTTTCAAAGCCAGTTTCAGTTCCTCGCCAAACGGAATAATCCGTTGTTTATTTCGCTTACCCGTTACTTTCAGTTCGCCTGCCTCCAGCTGCACATCGCCAAGGTTCAACCCAACGAGTTCCGACACGCGCACCCCCGTATGATAAAAGGTCAGTAAAATCGTCCGGTCGCGCAGTCCGTCGAAAGTTTCCGGAAATACCACATCATCGAACAACCGGTCAATCTCCGACTGTTTCAGAAAGGTAGGTAAAGGCAAATGAATTTTGGGATTCTTCACCAGACGGAGCGGATCGCGCTTCACACGTTCCATGCGCAATAAATACTTATAGAGCGAACGAGCCGCACTCAAGTCCTTTTTAACCGTCCGTGGATTTTGCCCCCGGTCCATTTCCTGCATAATCCATTGCCGGAATACGTCGGCGTCCAGATTTGTCCAGGTCAACTCCGAATCAAGCGAAGTGAAGAAAGATTCCATCGAAGTCAAACTATCACGATACGTAGTTACCGTACGCTGCGAAGCACCTCGGTCAGCCACCATGTAGCTTAAAAAATCCTCTATCTCTTGCATTCTTCTGAGTCGTTAGGTTTCAAAAGCGAATATCGGAAGTTTTTCTGAATATTGCAAATATTTCGCCCAAAATCTTCAGCATATTTTCAACCGCAGGTTTTACTTGTCAGGAGTATGCCTCAAACCTCCCCGTTTCATGCCCCACAGTCTGCCCGCCGGTAACATCCGTTCCCCTACCGGAGAAACACGGAATCATCCGCACAAAGTCAGGCTTCACATACAAGGTTGCGAAGAAGTCAGTTAAGTTGTCCACTGTTAGGAATACAACATATACCCAATTTTGAAAACTATTTGAATCTTGATTGGGAAGTGTTTTCAAAGAAACCACAAAAAACAAAAAAACCGAAGCTGTATATAGCTTCGGTCATTGTATTGTTGGCGGTGCGTACGGGACTCGAACCCGTGACCCCATGCGTGACAGGCATGTATTCTAACCAACTGAACTAACGCACCTTGAAGCATCAGAACTCTCAATCTTTAGCTGTATTGCTTCCATTCTTGATTGCGAGTGCAAAGGTACAACTTATTTGTTAAGTACCAAACTTTCCCATGACTTTTTTCAAAAAAATTTTGCGAAAATATTCACATCTACATATTTTGCTTTATCAAAATGCCAATTTGGTAGCTTAGATACGATATTATACCCATTTTTTTGAAACAACCTAGAAGAAGCTATGTTACCAGATACCACATGAGCATACAGCAAATGTATGTGCAATCTTTCTACGGCATATTGTTCTAATTTTTGCAGTGCCTGCGTAGCAAGCCCCCGACCACGATACTCTTTAAGTAAAGCTATGCCTACCTCAGCTCTTGCATGCAGTGCTGAAAAATTCGTTATATCTATGATTCCTACTGCCACACTCTTACCAGATTCAGACTCTTCGATAACCAATCTCATTTCTCCACACTCATATATTGAAGCAGCTGATGCTATATACTGCTTCAATGCATAGCGAGAATAGAGTCCTTCGGCATTTGAAGTGTCCCACATTTGGGGATCATTTTCTATCGTATATAAAAGATTCAAATCTTCCGGTTCACACGGACGTAACTTCATAAACGTATCAAGCAACAGGTTATTTACTTTTTATCAGAAACTTCGTCAATAGTGGGCCAGCAAAACAACAAAGCTACCAAGGCTATAAGCATGCAGAACAGCGGAGTTGTTCCACTCATCAAAGCATAATATATAAATAAATCAACAAACAGGGCTAAAGCTACAATGCCTATTCTTACTACATTCAACATGGGACACAGCGCAGGGTTCTGCTCGAGTTTTGCACGTATACTCTTAAATGCAAACAGCCGCAAGCCTCCCCATGTTACACTGAGAGTTAATACGACACAAATCATGTGCAACACATAATCGGTTTGAGGGGAACTCTGCAGAAATCCCTTAGGCAAAACATTTGTTTCTTCTAACACACACATAAATGCCGCCAGCACCCACACGCAAACATACAGCACGCGCACTTTCTTTATTGCTTCAATCATATCATCAACCATTAAGGGTTATCAATTAAAATCAATCGCCATTCTTTACTTTAAAGGAGTACGTCCCAATATAGATCTGCCCAATGTTACCTCATCGGTATACTCCAAATCATCGCCAACACTTACGCCACGAGCCAATACGGAAAATTTAACACCGCTCTGCGCCAATCTTCGCGAAATATAGAAATTTGTTGTATCTCCTTCCATTGTAGGGTTCAAGGCCAAAATAATTTCGCTCACGCCCCCACTCTCCACCCGTTCAAACAGAGAGTCCAGTTCCAAATCTGCAGGCCCCGTGCCGTCCATTGGCGAAATAACGCCACCTAAAACATGATACAGACCATGAAATTGCCCTGTATTTTCAATAGACATTACACTATGTATGTTTTCTACCACACATATAATGGACTTATCTCGATGAGGATTGGAGCATATATCACAAACATCTGTATCTGATAAATTATGACACACCTGACAATACTTTACATCATCAATTAATTGGGTGATACTATTGCTGAAAGAGTGGACTGTTTCTTTTTTTTGTGAAAGCAGATACAAAGCAAAACGCAAAGCGGTTTTACGTCCGACACCTGGCAAGCGGGTTAATTCTTGTATGGCCTTTTCAAGCAGTTTCGAAGGATATTGTTCGTGAATCATTCTTTGTTTCTAATGTTTTCTTGTCATTGATTAGGCAAAAGTAATCAAAACTCTTTGTTTTTTAGTATCTTCGCATCATATAAATCATAACATAACGCTAAGAATAATGCAAATCAAGACAGCAGATTTTATAACCAGCAGCAGCCGAGCTGATATGTGCCCCGACGTAAACTTGCCAGAGTACGCACTTATTGGAAGAAGTAACGTTGGAAAAAGTAGCTTAATCAATATGCTAACGCAAAGAAAAGCATTGGCCATGACATCAGCTACTCCAGGCAAAACCATGCTTATCAATCATTTTAAAATCAATAATGAGTGGTACTTGGTTGACCTTCCCGGCTATGGATATGCCAAGCGCGGCAAACGCGAAATGGAAAAGCTTAAGAATCTGATTTCGTACTATGTACTCGAACGGAAGCAGCTAACTTGCCTTTTCGTACTCATCGACTCGCGAATAAAACCTCAAAATATTGATCTGGAATTTATCCACTTCTTAGGCGAAAACGGTGTTCCGTTCGGCATCGTGTTTACAAAGGCCGACAAGCCCAAATCTGCCGAACTCAACAAAAATGTTTCTGCCTTTTTAAAAGAATTATCCAAAGAATGGGAAGAACTTCCACCCCACTTCATCACGAGTAGCCAGAACGGCAAAGGACGTGAAGATTTTCTTGGCTATATCGAACAGCTTAACGTGGCAACTCAAGACTCGGCTCAGTAGAGTTTGAATGAGGAAAACGCACCTGCGTTCTCTATTCTTACAAGCCTACGCTGCGTTCTTGGGTAAAACCAAAAATGAGATGTTAATTTACCACATCTCTAAAAAGTGAAATTAGATTAAAAATAAATCTTTAGAAGACCATCGACACACAGCCTGATTGAGCACGCAATAGCGCCTTATAAAAAATTACTCCGCGATTGTCGAAATTAGTTCCGAGCTAGTTGAAATTAGTTCCGAGCTAGTTCGAATTAGTTCCGAGCTAGTTTCAACAATCTGGGAATTACTGATAATCAGCACTTTAAGAAGCAAAACAAGAATGGTATCAGAATGGCAAATTTCGCTCTGAATTTGAGCTAAAGGCCGACGATTACATTTTAGCTTTGTTTAGAAATGTGTTAAACCCACAAGGAACTGCACAAACGTTCATAAAGATTGCAGCCGCGTCTTGCTATTTCATCCATCCCTTCATAGAGCTATTAAATCTGTGTTGAATTGAGTGGATTGGATGGTTCGCAACCACCCACCAAACACTTTCGTTACGCACTTCATGAGCTCATACAACCAACATTACCTAAAAATGGTTCATTGACTGACATTTCCACACTAAAAATCGGCTGACCCACCCACTCCGCCGAAGTTGAATAGTATAACTTCATTTAAATACAATGCCTATTTGGACAGACCATAATCAAAAGATAAAAATAACGCTCATTATTGTTGCAGTCCTCATAGCTACAATATCGCTTATTTTCTCACATAAGCTGACCCGTGTTTTGTTAAGTGAAGAGGTTGCCAAAATGGAAGTGTGGTCGGAAGCTATGCGTTCTTTGACAGCAGCCGATGAACACACTGACCTCAACTTGGTCTTAAAGGTCATAAACAGCAATAACACCATACCCGTTATCGTTACCGATGGGAAGGGAAATATCCTCGCTTCAAGAAACATAAGCCCTGAACCTAGCGGAAACGATTCTTTAGCAATGCTAAAGGATGAAGCTTTGCGAATGAAAGAACATGGTAAATGCTTACAAATGAACCTCACATCCGACAACAGTCACAACAGTCATGAAGCTGACTACATCTACGTTTACTATGAAGAGTCTGTCATGCTTAAACGACTGACCATCTATCCCTACATCCAACTTGGGGTTGTCGGTTTCTTTATGCTTATAACCATTTTTGCCCTACTTGCTTCGAAGCGAGCGGAACAAAACAGAGTATGGGTGGGACTTTCTCGCGAAACTGCACATCAACTGGGCACTCCCATTTCATCACTAATGGCATGGAGCGAAGTTTTGCGAGAAAGTTACCCCAACGACCCTCTTTTGCCTGAAATGGACAAGGATGTGCACAGGTTGCAACTTATTGCCGAACGATTTTCAAAAATAGGTTCTGCCCCGGAATTAAGTAAACAGGATTTATGCTTGGTAGTGCAGCGCGTAGTCGAATATTTTGACCGAAGAACCTCTCAAAAAGTCGTTATAACTTTCCAATGCGCTGAAAATCAACTTATGGCCAACATCAATGCGCCACTTTTTGAATGGGTAATCGAAAATCTATGCAAAAATGCAGTTGATGCTATGGAAGGGGCCGGTAATATACACATACAGTTAGAAGCTAAACATCATGGAGTTCATATCGAAGTATCAGATACTGGAAAAGGTATGGCTAAAAAGCATTTTAAAACTGTATTCAAACCAGGATTTACAACCAAAAAACGCGGATGGGGTTTAGGGCTATCACTAGCCAAACGCATTATTGAGGAATATCACCATGGCCACATCTATGTAAAAGAAAGCGAAATCGGGAAAGGTACTGTTTTCGCTATTGACATTTGACGAATTTTTCTTTCATCACAACATTGCTGAATACAGACGATGCATAAGCAAGCATAAAAAAAGACAGGAACTGCTTCTTCATGAAATAGTTCCTGTCTTTTCGTTTAATTATGTACTATAGCTAAATCTCGTTCAATCAAATCACCCAAAGCCGCAAAATGAGGTTGCCCCGACGCAGCTTTGAATCGTGTCTGAAGCATCTTAAGCTGTTTCAGCACAACCGGATAATATGGTTTTTGCTGACTCGTGTTGAAAATGCTTAACAGTCTAGACACTGCATAACGCTGCAAAGCCTTGCGATAAGAAGAAGGCTGGGCATTATTACTTACTTCGCTAAACAAATAATCATACACTCTTGGCAGATATTCGTCTACCGGATAAGTAGCAGTCATTCGGTCAAGAACAGCACTTGAAAGCATTGAACCTAACACCTTTGTACCTAACCGCTCAACAAACAGCTGAGGATTCGGCATAATACGCAGCATATACGGCTCTGCAATCAACCACTTAGGCTCCGTCAACACATTGTGTTCCAAAAATGCTACAGCTTCTTCCTGTTTAGCCTTAGGCTCATCAACATACACATCGCCAGGTTGGTCTACTGTTTTGTAATTATAGTAAACACCGCCAATATTAGCTATGACGTGATAACAATATCTCATGAACTGACTATTCACCTGGTTGTAAATACTGCTCAAGTTCTTGCCGTTGATATCATTGCTTTCGTAAGTCCATTGAGGTAAAACTTTCACAATCCGCTTCAAGTTTTTAATGCCATACTCACTTGCCTGCATAGCATTATCCCCCAAATCTTCCGTTTGGCATCGCGCATCGTTGGTTCTGTTTGTTTCGCCATCACCAAACCATAAACGGGGATTATTAGCCAAACGCTCAGAAGTGAGTTTTTCAAGTTCCCAATGATCGCTCACGTCATCATAAGCATTGAACATAGGTTTGTATCCCCACTCAATAGCCCAATTATCATAGTCGTTGATTCGGGGAAATATGCCGCTCCGAGGTATGCTATCCTCCGGTTGAGCTACGTAGTTAAATCGAGCATAGTCCATTATGCTAGGAGTATGTCCATATTTTTCCAAAAACGACTTAGAGCGTAAGCTATCGACCGGCACAGTTGAGGATGATCCAAAATTATGCCTCAAACCAAGGGTATGACCCACTTCATGCGAAGAGACAAAGCGAATGAGTTGCCCCATTAACTCTGTATCGAATTTCATTTTCTGAGCAGCCTCATCCAACGTTCCTGCTTGAACCATATACCAGTCATGAACCAAAGCCATCACGTTATGATACCAACAGATATGGCTTTCAAGAATTTCGCCCGACCGAGGATCATGCACATGAGGACCATAAGCATTTTCCATTGACGAAGCCAAATAGCGTATGCATGAATAACGCGCATCCTCCATCGACATTGTCGAGTCATTCTCAGGCCACTCTTTAGCATAAATGGCATTCTTAAAGCCTGCTTTTTCAAATGCTACCTGCCAATCGTTAACACCCTGTATCAAATAAGGCACCCATTGTTTAGGGGTTGCCGGGTCAATATAGAATACGATTGGCTTTTTGGGTTCAACCAGCTCATTACGCTTCATTTTCTCCATATCAGCACTGTCTTTAGGCTCTAAACGCCAACGGGTAATAAAGCGTTTAGGCTCAACACGCTGCTGATTATCTGAGAAATAAGTAAAGCTATCGGCAAAGTATCCCACACGTGGGTCAAACAATCTACGTTGCATCGGCACTTTGGGCAATAGAACGAACGATACATTCAATCCCAAAGTAACCTTACCGGTTGAGGCTGCTGCATGATTGTTACTCTGCGATGACATCCAGGTTTTCACCATGCGAATTTCTGTGTTCATCGGGAAGCTCTTTATACTTTCAATAAACGAGCTAGTCCCTAACAGCACCTGCAGCCCCATTGAACGCTTGATTTGCTGCGTCACTCCTATGGCAGGATTATCTTCTAAGAAGAAACTACCTACTTTGATTTTATAGCGATTCCGTTCAACAGATTCAATCTTAAAGGAACCAATAATCGGATCGGTATTACTGATTACAATGGCTTTATTTATGGCATCCACCGAATCTGCTGTATTTACCAACAGACGCGAACGAAGCAACAATTTATTTCCAGGTGCCTTCTGAAAGTAAACAGTTTGTTCGTTCACTAATTCTCCACCATACTGGTTCGTATTAGCCGGCGTCGAAGCATAACGCACTGTCACCAAAAATTCACGTGACAAAAGTGAATCCGGCACATAGAAGAACCATTCGTTCCCTGTATATACTACATCAAACAGACCTTTCTGTTGAGACACCGTAGTCTGAGGAGTTTGCTTTCCACCTACCTTTGAAGTTGCCGGTAGGGGTATACTAAGCAAGCACCCTAAAGCACAGATAGAAAAAAATCTTTTCATTATGTATGAAGTTTTTATCGGTTCAATACTTTTAAAAAATATGCAGGTCCTTCTTCCAATCGGCCTAATTCGTAATTCTGCAAACGCAGTGAAAAACTACCAGGCACCTCTTTCACATCAAAATAACAAGTCAGCACACACGCCATATTAAACGAGGTTGTATCACCACGCTTAATTAACTGTATGATGTAGCGAAGCAACACCTGTTCATTCAGTTCGGCCACACGAAGTAAACAGAACAGCTCATAATAAGCAAAAGGTGTGGCTGCATTCAATAGGAATGACACTGCTGCATGAAATTGATCCTTACACAATGTTTCGATGAGCAAATGCACTTCATCGGCATTATTAACTATAGGTAAAAGCGTTTCTAAAAATTTTCTTCTATCTATAGATGTAGCATAAGTTTCAAAATTCAAAAGAATGTCTGAAGTAAAATTAAGTTGTCCCTGCTTATAAAGCTGCACTGCCGCTTTCAGGAATGTGCCTAAATAACCTTTTGAATTCGATGGAACAATAACTGCAAAAAAATTCCAATATTGCTCTGAAGATAACTGACCCAACAGTTCCTCAGACAACAGGTAATTGGCTGTACGGAGTTCAGAAACAGACAGCCCAGACAGAGTGGCCAACAACTCTGCCGGACTGTTTGTATTTATCGTAGTCAAAAGTCTACTCCGTAATAAAGGATTATGCTTACGGAAAGAAACCATGATATTAGTTCGTAATTTTCTCCAGCAACACTACATTCTCTACATGATGAGTTTGCGGGAACATATCAACAGGCTGCACGGCCTTAACCTGATAAGCAACCGAAAGCAGCTGAAGATCGCGAGCCTGAGTGGCAGGATTACAGCTTACATAAACAATTCGTTGAGGCGAAGCAAACAAAATGGTATCAATCACATCAGTATGCATGCCTGCACGTGGGGGGTCGGTAATGATGACATCGGGAGTACCATGTTTCTCAATGAACTCACGATTCAAAATATCCTTCATATCTCCCGCATAGAAAAGCGTATTATCAAGGTTATTCAGCTGTGCGTTCACCTTTGCATCCTCAATTGCCTCGGGTACATACTCAATACCTATAACCTGACGTGCTTGCTTGGCTACAAAGTTTGCAATCGTACCCGTACCGGTGTAAAGGTCATAAACCAATTCATTGCCTGTTAAGCCGGCAAAGTTGCGTGCCACTTTGTACAACTCGTAAGCCTGTTCCGTATTTGTTTGATAAAAACTTTTCGGACCGACTTTAAAGCGAAGATTCTCCATCGTTTCATAGATATAGTCAGTACCTGCGTAGGTCTGAATATCCAAGTCGCCAATAGTATCGTTACACTTCAAGTTGTTAACCCACAGCAAAGAAGTAACTTCCGGGAAGTTTGTATGAACATGGGCTAAAACCTGATTGGCCTGACTCTGTTCTTCATCAGTCCGGATACAGAACTGCATGAGCAGCATAATTTCACCCGTAGCCGATGTACGCAACATCATGTTTCTCAGCAAACCAGTCTGAGCACGTAAATCGTAGAAACTGAGTTGATGGCTAATCGCATATTCCCGAATGCTATTACGCAAACGATTATTGATATCACTCATCAAAAGGCACTGATCAATATCAAGTATTTTATCGAAAGCTCCGGGAATATGAAAACCCACAGCATCCATATTGTCGAATTTCTGCCCTGATGAAATTTCCTCTTGAGTCAACCATTTTTTATTGGAGAAGCCGAACTCTAATTTATTGCGATACTCCTTAATATGTTTGCTTCCTAAAATAGGAGAAACCTCTGGTATCTCGACTTTACCAATGCGCGTCAGATTATCAACCACCTGCTTTTGCTTGTAAAACAACTGGTCTTCGTACGACAAGCACTGCCACTTACATCCACCGCAAATACCAAAATGCTTACAGAAAGGCTTTACACGTTTATCAGAATACTGATGAACTTTTACTACTTCAGCCTCAGCGTAACTGTGTTTTTTACGTTTAATCTGTAAATCCACAACATCGCCCGGCACTGCGTAAGGCACAAAGATAACAAGGTTATCGACTTTGGCAATAGCCTTACCTTCTGCAGCTACGTCGGTTATGGTTATATTCTCGAGCAAAGGAAGCGGCTTCTTTTTTCTAGCCATAATTTATATTTTACGTTTTGTTAATCACTAAATAAACTACTGCTAAACTAAAATTTAGCAACATCGGAGGGCTAAATGCAATCTCCTATAAAAAACTCTGCGAATCTACTGAAGCAATTCGCAGCAATAATTTAGGCAAAGCATAATCCGACAAACTAACAGGATCAATCTCAAAGAAATATTCCGGCACGCGCACGGGCTCATTCAAATGCAAAGCATAAGCGTCAGCCCATATTGTTTGATGGGTTAAAACGTGCTTCATGCCTTCATGCAATGTAGTCCAAACGCCCTTAGTACCCAACTGCTTGACAAAGGGATGGGCTAATACTTCAGAAAAATCGGGACGATGATCGTACTCCAACAATGGGAACTCATACAACCCCTTCCAGATGTCGCGACTCTGACGTCGATGCAGCCAAACACCATTAGGTGTCTGCACACGAAGATAAACGAAATAGCGGTGGGTCATCTTTACGCGATGACTTTTTACCGGATAATCCTCCACACTTTTCTGCTGGAATGCGACGCAAGCATCTGCAAGAGGACAAACCTCACATTGAGGAGAAGAAGGAACACACTGCAATGCACCAAAGTCCATCAGTGCCTGGTTGTAATCAGCAACATTTTGTCCGGGCAGCAATTCTTCGGCCAAGGCTTGAAACATTTTCTTGCCAGCCGTCGTGTCAATCGGTGTATCAATTCCAAAGAATCGGCTCAGCACCCTATATACATTGCCATCCACTACTGCACAACGCAGATTAAAGGCAAAAGAGCAAATTGCTGCTGCCGTATAGTCACCGATACCTTTCAGTGCGCGCACTTCATGATAGGAGTCGGGAAAATGCTCCAACGCCACAATCTGTTTGGCTGCATAATGCATATTGCGCGCCCGGCTATAATAACCCAGCCCTTGCCACACACGCATTACCTGGTCCTCAGAGGCCGCAGCTAAATCTTCGACTGTCGGAAAAGTGTCAATAAAGCGCAAGTAATAATCGTAGCCCTGAATCACACGGGTTTGTTGTAAAATAATCTCCGACACCCAAATGCGATAGGGATCGGAGATATTTCGCCATGGTAAATCGCGCTTATGCGTTGCATACCATTGTAAAAGATGTTCAGAAAACTGCATCGCTGCTTAATGGAATAATTTAATGCGTTGTTCTTCCGAAAGTTTGCAGATGAGCAATTCGCCATTTTTTTCAGCCACGACAAATCCATCCAATCCCTGCACCACTACGCGTTGCTTGCCGCAAGCATGAATGATGCTGTTATAAGTATCGAACAGATTGATGTTTTCGCCAATCATGACATTACCATACTGGTCTTTTTCTGAATGTTCACGCAAAGAGTTCCACGTGCCCAAATCGCTCCATGCAAAGGTTGCCGGATAAACAAAAATTTCCTCTGCCTTTTCCATAATAGCATAATCAACAGATATACTGGGACAAGATGGAAAATCGCGGTTTATTGCTTCCTGCTCTTCGGGAGTATCGTAAACTGGCAACAAATTTTCGAACACACTGGATATTTCGGGCTGATATACACGGAAAGCATTGATAACGGTGCTTACATTCCATATAAAAATGCCCGAGTTCCACAGGTAGTTAGGCTGCTTCACATATTCTTTGGCTATTTCAATCGATGGTTTCTCTTTAAACTCATCGACGCGGAATATATTATGCTTTCTCGATGAAGCATAACTCATATCCACCTTTATATAGCCATACCCCGTTTCCGGCCGACTAGGTTTAAGTCCCAGAGTAACGATGGCATCTGTTTCGGCTGCAAAAGAGATAGCATCCTCCACTGCATCCTGAAAAACCAAAGTATCCGGCACGATATGGTCAGAGGGAGCAACCACGACGTTTGCCTTCGGATTGCGTTTTTTAATTTTCCAACTGACGTAACAAATACAAGGGGCAGTATTGCGTCTACAGGGTTCGCTTAAGATATTCTCAGGGCGAACTTCCGGAAGTTGGGCTTTAACTAAAGGTGCATACATCTCTGAAGTTACCACCCAGATATTCTCAGGCGGTACAATATTTCTAAAGCGATCAGCTGTTAGTTGGATAAGGGTCCGACCGCAATCTAAAATATCGAGAAACTGTTTGGGTAGTTCTTCGCTGCTGATGGGCCAGAATCTGCTTCCGACGCCACCGGCCAATATGACAAGGTAATTATTGCTCATACATTTTCTATTAATGACAGTATGCAGAAAAAGCGACAAAGCCAACACTCAAAAAGCAAAGCCTCTGCTGTAGCCGCCTATTATTTGGTAGACATTCAGCGTCAAACAAAATCATGAGTAGACATTGAATACAATTCACACATCTACCTTAAGGGTTCCCTTATGATTTCGGTTTTTCTGAAACTACTCCTTCAATATAAATTCGCGTCAAGGCATTCGAAGCATTTGAACGAATGTTAATCGACTTTTTAAAACGTCCGTTAAACTGTCCTTTGCCATTGAACGAAACTTTTATCACACCTTTTTTACCAGGTTCGATGGGATCCTTTGAAAATTGAGGAACCGTACAGCCACATGAACCATACGCCTGATGAATTACCAAAGGTTTATCGCCTGAATTTACAAAAACAAATTCATAGGTCTGAATTTTATTCTTGTCGAACTGGCCAAAATCATGAATGGTCTTTTCAAACTTTATCACCGCCTGAGCCATTGCGGACGTACCAAACAAGGCTGACATTACAAGTAATGTAAAAAACTTCCTCATAACTCTTATTTTATAAATTACTTTGTTTACTGAAATAAAAAAACGAAATCTATGAAGATTCGCCTTCTACACGATGATATCTTTTATCATACATTGCAAAAATACAAGTAATAATCGGAATAATAAAATTTTGCAGAAACAATTACGCCAAATTACACTTTCAATAACACATCATTGATTAACACTGCAATTCACCCCAAGGAGCATTACACGATGAGAAGATTTTTCGCAAATATACATGGGTTTTATTATTCAACAGCAAATAATCATTTCACAGTGCATTCAATTCAAACACATCAATATCATTTTGATAAATCAAACCCCTAATTTTACTTCTTCTACGAGAAATCTGCTTACATTTCGGCATAAAATCCTCAGTTTTTGAAGTAATATCTCGAGTAAAACACAAAAATCGTCCCTTAAAATGCGGTTTTAAGTCATAGAAATATGCTTTTGAGCAGTTTTTAAAAAAAATTTAAAGAAAAGTATGGCATGTAACCTACAAAGCCTATACATTTGTGCAGGTTTTCACCTTAAACCAACCTAATATCAACCTAAAACTTTTAGTATCATGAAGACCGACATTATTCTCCAATCACTCGAAGCTAAGCACCCCGGCGAATCTGAATATTTACAGGCAGTGCGCGAAGTTTTACTTTCAATTGAAGATATTTATAATGAACATCCCGAGTTCGAAAAAGCACGTATCATCGAACGCTTGGTTGAACCCGACCGCATAATTACTTTCCGTGTTCCTTGGATGGACGACAACGGCAATATTCAAGTTAACCTTGGACACCGTGTTCAGTTCAACAACGCCATTGGCCCTTACAAAGGCGGTATCCGTTTCCACCCCTCTGTAAACCTCAGCATCCTGAAATTCCTGGGCTTTGAACAGACCTTCAAAAATGCTTTGACCACACTGCCTATGGGTGGTGCCAAGGGCGGTTCTGACTTTGCTCCTCGCGGACGTAGCGAAAATGAAATCATGCGCTTCTGCCAATCATTCATTCTTGAACTTTGGCGTAATTTAGGTCCCGACCAAGACGTTCCCGCAGGCGATATCGGCGTAGGTGGTCGCGAAGTTGGTTACATGTATGGCATGTTCAAAAAGCTCACCCGCGAACACACTGGCACGATGACTGGTAAAGGCTTAGAATTTGGTGGTTCTATCCTGCGCCCCGAAGCTACAGGTTTCGGTGCTCTCTACTTCGTGAAGCAAATGTTGGCCGACTACGATATGGACATCGCAGGTAAAACTGTTGCAGTTTCTGGATTTGGCAATGTGGCATGGGGTGCTGTTAAGAAAGCTACCGAAATGGGTGCCAAGGTTGTCACTCTCAGTGGCCCCGACGGCTATATCTACGACCCCAAAGGCGTTTCTGGCGACAAAATCGACTACATGCTCGAACTCCGTTTGTCTGGCAACGACATTGTGGCTCCTTATGCTGAACGCTATCCCGAAGCTACATTCTTCGCAGGCAAGAAACCTTGGGAACAAGCTGTTGACATTGCATTGCCTTGCGCAACCCAAAACGAACTCAATGCACACGATGCCGAAATGCTTTGCGCAAACGGCGTAAAACTGGTAGCAGAAGTCAGCAACATGGGTTGTACGGCCGAAGCTGTAGACTACTTCATCGAACACAAGATGCCGTTTGCTCCTGGTAAGGCTGTAAACTCTGGTGGTGTTGCCACTTCAGGATTGGAAATGACGCAAAATGCCATGCACATTTCTTGGACAGCAAAAGAAGTAGACGAACGCTTACACCACATCATGGCTGCCGTTCACGACCAGTGCGTACGCTATGGTAGAGCAAATGATGGTACCATCAACTTCGTACGTGGTGCAAACGTCGCAGGCTTCATGAAGGTGGCTCACGCCATGATGGCACAAGGTCTTGTTTAATAAATAAACATTGAATACAACGCTATTTTGTATTCAAATAACCATACGGGTAGGAAGCAAAATCTTTTGAAAGGGAATTTGCTTCCTACCTTTTTATAACACCTGAATACAAAATGTGCATATACAGTGAAAAACAAGATGTGACTGAAAAGTTATCAACGCTTGTTTCGCGCTTATCGGTTTTAACAATTATCCTAATAAAATTAAAACAAAGTAGTTCTCTATTTTGTTGATTTAGGCATAATGCCGGCGTTCCGATTTCCGACACCGTGGTATTTTCTAAAGTGCTGATTCTCAGCAATTCCCCTATTGTTGAAAAAGTCTCGGAACTAAATCAAACTAGCTCGGAACTAATTTCAACTAGCTCGGAACTAATTTTGACAATCGCGGAGCAAATTTAAGGAACAGGCCTAATCATAACTCAAGCAACTGAAAACAGACGGAATATCTTGGTGTATAATTTAATATAATTTTACCTTTCAAACAGATAGGCTATTAACATTTCCAACAAGAGCTTAGACGAAGTTCGAGAAATAAGAGCAGTTTTATTCTGCCATTATGAGCAACTATGAAACTATTTCCTATATGTATCCATATTTTTCAACACACCAAGCCTTTGTTTTAGAAAACGAAAGATGAATATGCAACAAACAGATACCGTTGAAATATCAACAATAAAATTAAATAAAAATGATTGATAATCAATGAATTAGGTCGATTTATATAAACAAATCAATCAACGTATCACATTCATTTTTCACTGAATATCCATCAACCATATTAAAGTATTAATAAAATATAGCAGATTGATATTCAGTTTTATTACCAAAAAACATTACCTTTGCTTTCGCGAAGTTAGGCTTTACTTCGAAACTACTGCATAAAGAAATACTTTTGACAGTCCGATTCGTAGTAAATGCTAACAGACAACTCTATCCTAACTACCATTAACCCGAAAAATATAGCTATGAAGGGAATCGTATTAGCCGGTGGAAGCGGTACACGTCTCTACCCCATTACAAAAGGCATTAGCAAGCAGCTTATCCCCATCTTCGATAAGCCAATGGTTTACTACCCCATTTCTGTATTGATGCTTGCGGGCATACGTGATATACTTATCATATCTACCCCTCAGGACCTCCCCGGTTTCCAACGCCTGCTTGGTGATGGTTCTGATTTTGGCGTGCACTTCGAGTATGCAGAGCAACCCTCTCCCGACGGCTTGGCACAGGCTTTCATCATTGGTGAAAAGTTCATCGGAGATGATAGTGTCTGTCTGGTTTTAGGCGATAACATTTTCCATGGTAGCAACTTTAAGCAGATGCTGCAAGAAGCCGTTCAAACTGCAGAAAACAACCAAAAAGCTACTGTGTTCGGTTACCGCGTAAATGACCCTGAACGCTATGGAGTTGTTGAATTCAATGACGAAGGTAAAGCCGTAAGTATTGAAGAAAAACCCCTACAGCCTAAATCAAACTACGCCGTCGTTGGTTTGTATTTCTACCCGAACGAAGTAGTCAAGGTTGCCAAGAACATCAAGCCCTCTGCTCGAGGAGAATTGGAAATTACTTCAGTCAACCAGTATTTCTTGGAAGAAAACAAACTGATGGTGCAAACCTTAGGCATTGGATTTGCATGGCTTGACACTGGTACGCACGACAGCTTGAGCGAAGCTTCAACATTCATCGAAGTAATCGAAAAACGTACCGGATTAAAAATTGCATGTCTGGAAGGAATTGGCCTCAAAAACGGCTGGATTACCCCTGAACATGTCAGAGAGTTGGCCAAACCAATGATTAAGAATCAATATGGACAATATCTAATGAAATTGGCCGATCAAATAGAAAACAAATAAAACATTTGACAAAGAGTTTCTTGATATGTAGATATAGAAGTCGTCTAAACTTTTCTGACGAAGATTTGATTTGGAGATTTATCTCTTCTAAATTCAATCTTCACCTTTCTTTTTGGCCGTTTTTTGACCTTTCATCAGTCGTGTAGCTCGCTACACTCCTTCTTCAAGGCCCAAAAACGCCTCAAAAATTAAGGCAAATCTTGAATTTCATAAAAGTTCAGACGACTTCATACTCAGAAACACATAGTAAACTGTGTGACTGAACAAAAGATTGGAAATATCACCTGAATTGGCAAAGCATTCATTCATGTGAAGTTCATCATCTACTTATCACCCGAACTCTTCCCGACATACTCTACCTAATATATAGGGTAATTTGTAAAATAGCTCGATTCATTCACGTGGTGTACATAGCAAACACAGACGTACAGCCGGCTATTTTCATAAAGTAAGGGTCAAAACAATTCAAAACCATCCTACACGAAGAGGTTAGGCTTTTTGAATTGTTTTGACCTACTACTAACTAGTTACTCATATTACACAACTAAACATTCAAAAGCGAGTGATAATTGCAGTTGATTTCGACGGAACAATCGTTGAACATAAATACCCGGCCATCGGCAAGGAAATTCCTTTGGCCACAGTAACGCTTCGCCAACTTATCAAAGATGGGCATAAGCTCATCTTGTGGACAGTTCGCGAAAATGAATTGTTAGACGATGCTGTAAAATGGTGTGAAGAGCGTGGCATTCATTTTTATGCTGTGAATCAGGATATTGATGAGGACGCCAAAGACCATCAGGGCTTACATTGCTTTAGCCGTAAACCTAAAGCTCACATTTTCATTGACGACAGAAATATAGGCGGACTTCCCGACTGGGGAACAATCTACCAGCTGATTTCAAGAAAAATGACCCTTGAAAATTATCTGAAAAGCCAGTCGCATGAAGAATGCAAGCCTACGAAAAAATCGTGGTGGCCTTTCTAATGTCACTACGCTCATCTACACATCGCGCACAAACAAAGAAATTATTTAGCAATGAAGCTACCCAATGCTCATCAAATGAGAGAGTTGGATGCTTACACCATCCAAAAAAACGAAATATCTTCATTGGAACTGATGGAAATTGCCGCTCGCGAAGTGGCCAATTTCATCTTTACCCATTACGATAACAAAACACGCCCCACTACTATTTTTGCCGGACCTGGCAATAACGGTGGGGATGGGTTGGCTGTGGCCCGCATGATGAGCCACAATGGTTATCAAAACATTGAGGTTTTTCTTTTCAATACAAACAACACATTAAGCGAAGATTGTCAGGCCAACACCATCCGGCTACAAGAAGAATGTCCCGGAGTTAAGTTCACCGAAGTGACCCAACAGTTCGAAGCCCCCAAACTCGAGAAGCATACACTCATTATCGACGCACTGTTTGGCACCGGGCTCAGCAAACCGTTGGGTGGAGGTTTTGCGGCCTTGGTTAAACTGATCAATGCCGCACAAACTGAAGTGCTCAGCATTGATATGCCTTCAGGTTTGATGTGTGAGGACAATACACTGAATTCGCCCTCGGCTATCGTTCGGGCCAGTGTCACTATCACAATCGGCCTTCCCAAACTGGCTCTGCTCCTTACAGATACACAACGCTTCGTCGGGAATTTATATATAGCCGACTTGAATTACGAGCCGGAAAAAGTGAATGAACTGGACATCAGTTACAGCATAACCGAACGTGCAGATGTTAAGGCTATGCTGAAGGAACGTCCTTCGTTCGGACACAAAGGCACATTTGGCAATGCGCTGCTGATTGCCGGAAAATATGGTATGGGCGGAGCAGCTATTTTAGCGGCAAAAGCCTGCCTGCGAATGGGAGTTGGCAAAATAACTGTGCATACTCCGAAACTTAACAACAACATTCTGCAAATAGCTGTACCTGAAGCTGTTTTATACCACGACAATGACGATGCTGTGTTCACAACTCCGGTCAGAAGTCACGATTTTCAGGCTGTAGCTATCGGTCCGGGCATTGGAACGGACAAGCGCACGGCATTAGCCTTTATTGAGCAGGTAAGTCACACTTCTTCGCCTTTACTTATTGATGCTGACGGAATAAACATATTGGGCGACCACAAAGGATGGATTTCACAAGTTCCGGCCAACACCATCTTTACTCCGCATGTCGGCGAAATGCAAAGACTGGGAATTTGCAACCCAGATTCATACAGCACTTTGCTTGAAGCCATGAATATGGCTCGCCGTCATAAGTTCTACATCATTCTTAAAGGACACTACACGGCAATATGCACACCGAAAGGCAAAGTTTACTTTAACTCTACGGGAAATTCGGGCATGGGAACAGCCGGTAGCGGCGATGTGCTGTCGGGCATCATTCTCTCATTATTGGCTCAGAATTATTCTATTGAAAAGGCGTGCCGTTTAGGCGTATATCTGCATGGTATGGCCGGCGATTTGGCGGCTGAAAGCCTGACGGAATACTCACTGACCGCCTCCGACATCATTCGCTTTTTACCCAAAGCTATTCAGAAACTTCAATCTGAAACCTGCATTGAGGTTCTAACAGGAACTTTTGCCATTGGCCAAAAACAGCGTTGGGCTTAAAAGCACAAATACTTTACAACACCAAATGAAGTTTCTACCTATGCACAAAATAATAAGCCGATTCACGTTATGGGCTGCTGCATCTCTGTTGGGAGTTTCTGCTATGGCCCAAACCGAAATCCATAAATACCAGCCAGGTATATCAGAGGCCGGCATAACTTACTTTCTGCCTAAAACGCAACTCCGCGTAGTGGTTACTGCTCAAAAAACTCATCACATGCCGGGTGAATTCTGCGATTACGCCGAACGCTACTTGCGTCTTAAAAACGTGACGCAGACCCCCTATGATGAATGGAAAATCGAAAAAATTGAAATCGTACCTTACGGCGTTGCAGACAAAGACAAAGCATTTACCATTAAGTTGAAGAGCAAAACTTCAGCTCCGTTGGTTGAACTTACCCCCGACGGCAGACTCACTGCAGTCAATGCAAAAGCTAAAGAAAGCGACCCTACCTTGCCTACAACCAAGGTTATTAAAAGCGACAAGAAAACATTAAACGGTGCTGACTTTAAAACGGAAGAGATTCTGTCTGCCGGAAGTACATCGAAAATGGCTGAACTTACAGCCAACGAGATTTACGACATTCGCGAGAATAGAGCACTGCTTACCAAAGGACAGGCCGACTTTATGCCTAAGGATGGCGAACAGTTGCGCTTAATGCTGGCCAATCTTGACCAACAGGAAGAAGGTTTGCTGCAACTTTTCCGTGGAACGGATGTTAAGGAAACGCACATCCTTGCTTTCGATATAACCCCGACTCAGGATGTTGAAAAACTGCCTTTATTCAACTTCTCCAAGTATTTAGGTGTTGTTGATGCCGACGATCCTGCCGGAACCCCCGTATACGTAAGCATCAAGGATTTACAGACACTGCCAGCCGTTACGGCATCGACCGATAACAAGAAGAAAGAGGAACAGGATTTGCGCTACATTATTCCCAGTAGCGTAAAAGTGAACATTTTCTCTGACGAAAAGAAATACCTGAGTGCTTCTGTGCTCATGGCGCAGTTCGGACGCATTGAACATTTAGGCGGCAACCTTTTCAACAAACAATTTTCTACTAGGGTATACTTATCACCCACAACGGGTAATATTACAGATATTGAATTAAACGAACCTGAATAACTGTTGTAACTGCAGACGCAATTACAAACGACAAACAGGTTCTGAAGTACTTTAGTATATATGGAACGTCGGAAAGAAGAAAGTATAGACAAAGTTCTATTACGCTTTTTAAGACAATCACAGCTGGAAACGCCACTTTACGAATATCGGCTCATTCAGTCCTGGGGCGATGTTGCAGGAAAAGCCGTTGAGCGTTACACCAAAGAATTAAAAATTTACAACCAAGTTCTTTATGTGAGTCTGCGCTCTGCCACGATGCGCTCAGAACTGCTTATGAAACGTTCTGATTTAGTTAAGCAACTCAACCAGCACGTGGGCAGCAACATCATTACTGACATTTGCTTTGTCTGATTGAAGTAAACTATGAAGTCGTCTAAACTTTTCTGACGAAGATTTGATTTGGAGATTTATCTCTTCTAAATTCAATCTTCACCTTTCTTTTTGGCCGTTTTTTGACCTTTCATCAGTCGTGTAGCTCGCTACACCCCTTCTTCAAGGCCCAAAAACGCCTCAAAAATTAAGGGAAATCTTGAATTTCATAAAAGTTCAGACGACTTCTATGTTTTACTTGCGACTTTAACAAAATCGGTATTGGGAAAAAAAATAAATATCCCCGAATAGCAAGCGATAGGCTCAGCTATTCGGGGATAAATTGAATTTGCAAACTCAATCGGAAACAAATGATGTATGAAGCATATACTACTTCACCTCACCATTTTCGACAACAAAGAGTTTGTAATCGCGCTGCGTTGCAGCAAGCACTTGATCTAAATGTTCACGTCGGGTATCAGTAATAAATATCTGTCCGAACTCATTGCCCGATACATAATTTATGATTTGCTCTACCCTGTTCGAATCAAGTTTGTCAAATATATCATCCAGCAAAAGCAAAGGAACCATTTTTTCTCCTTTGTTTTTCAAAAAAACGTATTGAGCCAACTTCATGGCTATAAAGTAAGTTTTCTGCTGTCCCTGCGAGGCTTCTCTTTTTACAGCAAAACCGTTGAGGGTTAAATCCAAGTCGTCCTTATGAACTCCATGCAATGAATAACCAACAATGCGTTCACGCTGTCGCCAGTCACGCAGTTGTGACTGCAAATCGCCTCTTTCGCCATGACTTACGTATGACATGGCCACCTCTTCAGTTACATTGCCGGCCAAACGTCTGTATAAATCAAGGAATATAGGCTGAAATTCTTCAACAAAACGCTTGCGTTCATTATAAATAACTTCACCAGTTTCCGACATCATCGCTTCAATCACATCCATCACAGCTTCGTCCGGTTCGGCTTCTTGCTTTAACAAGGTGTTTCGCTGTTTCAATGCACGCTCGTAGCGAATGAGTGAATCTAAATACACGGCATTATATTGCATGATGACCATATCCATAAAATGTCTCCGTTCTTCGCTTCCTCCCGTAATAAGCGCTGAATCAGCCGGAGCTATCATGACCAAGGGAATCTTGCCGACATGTTCGGATATGCGCTTCACGTCCTTACCATCAATTTTCAAACGCTTACGAGCCCCTCTTTTCAAAGCACAACATACATGGTGCTGCGAATTCGATTCCGTTTCATAATCAGCCTCTAATATAAAGAAGTCTGATTGGTGGTTTATGTTCAAAGCATCCTGAGCTGTTGCAAAACCTCGACAAAAAGACAAGTAATAAATAGCATCAAGCACGTTCGACTTACCCATACCATTTGCCCCCACAAAACAGTTGACATTGGGAGAAAAGTCTAAAACAGAAAGCGGCAAATTTCGATAATTAGTGATGGAGAGACATTTCAGTATCATTATGCTGAAGAGATTGTTTGAAATAATACAAATGAAAGACAGTTGACCTAAGCAATTTCTACTCAAAACCTGCAAGAAGCAAGACCGCAGGAAATTGCACATTAAAATATTGCAACTACTTGAGCAAAATTACATTTTACACGCCATCCCAACAACTCTAAATGCCTAAATATCTGAGATATACAAAAAAAAGTAGGGTTTACTTTATCACTTAACAATAAAATTGTAAATTTGCGGAGCATTTTTTCGATACTAAAAGAAACAAACATATTATGAGCACTCAAAAAAAAGAACAATCTCTTGATGTTAACGAAACTTTGGCGAAGTCTGAAGCATTCGTGATTAAGTACAAAAAGCAAATCATTACGGCACTTGTAGCTGCAGTGATCGGTGTAGGCGGAACATTGGCCTATATTTATGGCTATGCCAAACCTCGCGAAGAAAAAGCTCAAGAACTTCTGGGTGTTGTAATGCAGAAGTATGTAATGACGCAAGACTTTGAGCATGCTTTGAAAGGTGAAGGTAAAACCCTCGGACTGATTGCCATCGCTGACAAGTACAGCTCAACGGATGCAGGAAATATTGCCAAGTATGAAGCTGGTATCTGCAACTTCAACTTGGGCAAAACCAAAGAAGCTATCAAATACCTTGAAGACTTCAGCGCACAGGACGACGCTACGGTTTCAGCTCAGGCTCTTTACGCACTTGGAAACTGCTACGCAACCGACAAGCAATTTGACAAGGCTGTTTCAACCTTCAAGAAAGCTGCAGAAGCAACTTCTGTTCCTGCACTCTGTGCTGAATACTTGTTCCAGGCTGGCTTGATTCTTGAAAACCAAAAGAAGAACAATGAAGCTTTGGAAGTTTACCAAAACATCAAAAAGCAATACCCCACTGCACCTATGTGTGCTCAACAAGAACAGAATGGTGTTTTGCTTGATGCCGTTATCGACAAATACATCGAACGCTTGAGCAAGTAATGCTTTAGCAATACATATACATCTATATTAAATGTGTAAATGCACAAAACTTCACACCAACAAGGGTTCGTTCAGTGCATTTACACATTTATAGGTTATAAGCAGATGCTCTGTATTATATATATATGAATTACACCAGCTGCTATTATGACACACTTCCCTATCAGGCTTAATGCCTCTATACAACAAGCTTAACATTAAAATCAAAAAATCAATCCATGTCATCTTCAAACTATTCTTATACAGAAGACCAAACTTTGCCTATTCCTGATGCGAGCGAAATGCGATTCGGCATCATTGTTACCGAATGGAACAACAACATTACAGACAAATTGCTTGATGGTGCTATTGAAGAGCTGAAAAGCAATGGTGTGGTTGAATCGAATATAACCGTAAAGCGCGTACCCGGAAGCTTTGAATTGGTTTACGCTGCTGCACAATTAGCCAAATTCGGCCATGTTAACGGAATTATCATTCTGGGATGTGTGATTCGTGGCGATACGCCTCACTTCGACTACATCTGCCAGGGAGTAACACAAGGCATCACAGAATTGAATGCAAAAGGTGACATTCCAGTAATCTTCGGATTGCTCACTGTGAACACTTTTGAGCAAGCTGAGGAGCGTTCAGGAGGCCGTTTAGGCAATAAAGGAAAAGAATTTGCACTTACTGCAATAAAAATGGTGGATTATGCTTGGAAGTTACAAAAATAATTCCTATCTTTGCACTGCAAATAAGAAATAAGGGCAAATACCAGAGTGGACAAATGGGGCAGACTGTAAATCTGCTGGCTTTCGCCTTCGGTGGTTCGAATCCATCTTTGCCCACACAACGGCGCAATCTTCGATTCTGAAGATTGCGCCGTTGCGCATTTAATAATGTTCTTCGATTTATTAAAACCTATAGTCTTTTATACAATATTATTCCGAAGCCTACGTTTTTAGTTTTATGGCAAAGATAAAATTTATAATCCGCTATATAGTCCTCGCTACACTGATGCCATTGAGCATCTCCACAACATGGGCACAAAGCCGTACACGTATTTTCGGCATTGTGAAAGACGAGAAAGGCTCACCGGTTGAACTCGCAACGGTTAGGGTTACAGGACAAAGTGCCCTCACTTTTACCAACCTTAAAGGTGAGTATTCGCTTTGGTGTAACTCGGCAGACTCTGTACGCGTTGTATACTCCATGATTGGATACGAAACACGTAAACGACTCTTGCGATCACCAGCTGATTCTATACGCATAGACATTATGCTTCCTTTTTATGAAAAAGGCACTTTAGGAACTGCAGAGGTCGTGGGGCAAGGTGTTCAAACAGGAACCGTACAACGCATTTCAAAACCCGACATGAAACTTTCGCCATCGACTACAGGAAATGGCGTGGAGGAAATTATTGCTACTCAAGCTGGTGTTTCGACACACAATGAATTATCTTCACAATACAATGTGCGAGGTGGTTCGTTCGATGAGAATTGCGTTTACTTGAATGGTATCGAAGTATACCGCCCTATGCTTGTTCGCTCCGGACAACAAGAAGGTCTGTCCATTATCAACTCAGACATGGTTGAGAGTATAGGCTTTTCTTCAGGTGGTTTTGAAGCGCGATATGGCGATAAAATGTCATCGGTGTTGGACATCACGTATAAGCATCCCGAACAGTTTGAAGCTACTGCACAAGCCTCGGCCTTGGGTGCCGGCACTTATATAGGTTGGGGTAACAAGAAAGTCAGCCTAATGACGTCTGTGCGTTATAAAACAACCAAATACTTGTTAGGTTCAACCGATACAAACGGAGAATACCAACCGAACTTCCTGGACTATCAGGCTTTCCTGTCATGGCGACCTAATCGCAGATGGTCGTTTGAATTACTCGGTAATATTTCAGACAACCATTACAACTTCAAGCCTGAAGACCGAGAAACCAAATTCGGTACTATCAGTGATGCCAAAAGCTTTAAAGTTTACTTCGATGGAAAAGAAAAGGATAACTTCCGCACGCTATTTGGCGCAGCAACGCTTACACGCCATTTTAATCCGGAAACATTCCTTGCCCTACAATTTTCATCCTTTGCAACTCGAGAGCAGGAGACCTATGACATTCAAGGTGAATATTGGCTGAATGAAGCTACTTCGCAAGAACAACTGGGAGTAGGCACATACATGGAACATGCTCGCAACAGACTGCGGGCAAGGGTTATGAATTTGGGACTCAGATTCCGTACGAAACTCACCGGTCATACGCTGCAGGCTGGGTTTAACTGGACCAAAGAAACCATACATGAAAATTCAAGAGAATGGGAAATGCGCGATTCTATGGGGTACTCACTCCCCCACGATCAGCAAATTCTTAAGCTCATTTACAGCCTTCGGTCCAAAGCTGATATAAACTCATCGCGTTTCAATCTCTACGCTCAAGACTCTTGGCGCATCAAAGGAAATGCCGGATTATTCAACATTACCTATGGTTTGAGATTCAGCTATTGGAACTGGAATAAAGAGGCACTTTTCTCTCCGCGCATTTCTGTAGGTCTGCTTCCTTCATTCTCTGATCATTGGACTTTCAGATTTGCTACTGGTTTCTATTATCAGGCACCTTTCTACAAAGAGTTAAAGGACACCACACTGCATAATGGTATGGCTAAGGTTTCACTCAACAAGAATATCAAATCACAGCGTTCGATACACTTTGTTGCTGGAGCTGACTACACATTCAGATTGGCAAACAGACCATTTAAGTTCACGACGGAAGTTTACTACAAACTTTTGTCCAATCTTATACCTTATACGGTTGACAACGTCAGAGTGATATACTATGGTAAGAATGCCGCCAAAGGCTATGCTGCAGGCATCGACTTTAAACTCTATGGCGAATTTGTTCCGGGTACAGATTCATGGCTAACTTTCTCCCTTATGAGAACCAAGGAAAAGATTGATGGTACATGGATTCCCCGACCTACGGATCAGCTATACAATGTATCGCTATTCTTCACGGACTATTTTCCGGGAACAACCCGCTGGCGCTTGACATTGAAAGCTGCCTTTGCTGATGGCTTACCTTTTGGACCACCCAGATCTGAACGCTCGAAGCAAACATTACGTGCACCTGCCTACAAACGTGTTGACATCGGCATGAGTTATCGTCTGCTCAACAATGAAGATAAACACATACAAAGGGGATTTGCAAAAGCTTTCAAGAACATTTGGCTAGGTATTGACTGCTTCAATATTTTAGGCATAGACAATGTAAACTCTTACTACTGGGTAACAGACATCAACGACAATCAGTATGCGGTGCCTAACTACTTAACGGGCAGACAGCTTAACGCTCGCATCAACATTGAATTCTGATAAAGAAGCTAAGTGTGAAAATTCAGATTATGCAACATAATTGTTATTTCTGATTTTCAACACTTAGCTTTTTTTGTGCAACATAATTACAATTTAAAGAAATAAAGAGTTCTAAAAAAATATTGGATTTTTAATGCAAATTCTCGTGTATAAATTTGGTTATATGAAAATATCGTTCTACATTTGCAGCGTTATCCTAAAAACAATCTTTTTACCTTAAGGACTAATACCTATTAAAAACAAAATTGGCGAAACGTTGTGAAATGTTTCGCCATCATTTTTTTATATACAGATGCAACATTCTTACATACATTTTTTACAACTCCTAAGTTAATCATTGATTTATCCCAGGAATGAAATACGTCAAATGTACTGCCTATGTTGTCTGATAAAAGAAAAGGGATTAGTAGCAAAAAGGTGCGGGGGCTTTGGCATTTAAGTGAAGTAAAAAACGTTGCTGCTTCGTACGTTTTGAGAATCATCAAGAGATAAGATGTTATATCCCGATTTCATTTTTTTCGCGTATAAAAAATGCACCGAAATGCCCATAGATAAAGGGCTGAATGCACATTCGGAGGTCTGGAAAACTTTCGAGGTGCGATATTAGGAGGTCAAAAAATTTGGATTTCGGGTTGT
>OHBJ01000336.1_pt1 | contig 29313 bp, 28 predicted proteins | sample 1577241 | NCBI WGS metagenome assembly OHBJ01 (sample SAMEA3541594, study PRJEB24748) | human gut metagenome | biome: human gut; feature: human-associated habitat; material: faeces | place: China | collected 2012 | reverse complement strand
CCGGAAGCGCGGCGGCAAGCTGCGCCGCCGCGCGGTCGTACATCTGCAGCATCGCGCCGTAGTCCAGCACGAGATCCGGCAGCAGCTGCTGCGCCGCCACATAATACGGCATGCACTCGCACGCCTCCGCGTCGATCTCGAACTCGCAGCTGTCGGGCGCGTCCTGCGGGATCGTATTCGGCACGGCGAAATACTCCACAACGATGTCCGCGGCGTACCCCTCCGGCACAAGGAGCTTTCCGGCGCGCCAGCGGAGCGCTCTCGTGATGCGTCCGTCCGCCCAGACGCGGTACAGCGCCGAAAAGTCCGACGGCATTTCGTACGCGGTCTTGCCCATGGCAAGCGGCAGCGCATATTCGCGCACGATGCGCCGGATCTGCGCAAGCGTTTTCTGCGCGGTATCGAAAAAGGCGGTCATTTTCTTTTCGATGTCCTCGTCGTGCTCCACCTCGCCGCCCGCGCTGTGCTCGTCGAGGAGCATATAAACCTTGTTTTTCGCTTCTCCCAGCGTCATGGCGCGCCGCCCCTTTCTCAAAGCTCGTCGAGCAGCAGCACGCGCACGTCCGTCCCGGCGGCGGAAGCGACGAGCGAGAGATCGAGCGCCGTGAACGGTACCGGGGTGCGCTCGCCGGGCGCGAGACGCCAGCCGTTATCGGCGGTGACGTCCTCGCCGTCGGCGCGGCGCTCCTTCATGTACACGCTGGCGGATTCGCTGTTGTTCTGCACCATGCAGGCAAGTCCGCTCACGCGGACGGTCTGCGCGCTCGTACCGAGGGTGAGCACGCAGACGGAATCGATCTTTTTCATGGTTTCTCCTTTCAGTTATAGAGAATGCGCAGCACGGCGGCGAGCACCGCCGCGCCGATGCCGGAGAGGATGCCGATGAGCCAGTTGAGCTTGGTGTTGATCGTCGCCATCGAAACATCCCCGGCGGCAAGGCGCTTCACCGTGTCGTCCTGAAAGCGGGTGAAGCGCTTCTGCAGCTCCGTAAGCTCACGGCAGGGCTGATTCTGGCAGTTAGGCTCCATAGAGCGTCACTCCCCTCCGAGCCGCGGGCGGACAATGCCGTTGTATACGGCGCTGAATCCCGCGGCCGCGGCGCCGACGGCAAGCGAGAGCAGGAGCTGCTTTCCCGCGCTCCAATCGGTCAGCGCCTCCTGCAGCACCGCGGCGTCCGCCAGCAGGTACGCGAGAGCCGCCTGCCAGAACGTCTTTCCGGCGCGGATCAGAATGTCTTTCGTTTTTTCGTTCATGCTGTTCTCCTTTCTTTTTTCACAATGGGCGGAGCAGAGCCCCGCCCCTACAAAGGCTCCCTTGTGTAAAGGGAGCTGTCAGCCGACAGGCTGACTGAGGGATTGTCTTTCTCCGCGTAAGAAAACCTCTCCGTCAAAGCCTTTGGGTTTTGCCGCCTCCCCTATCAGAGGAGTCAAGCAGGTATGCGGAATACTGTCTTGGCTCCCCCAACAGGGGCAGACTCTCCCCAGCGGGGAGAGATGTCGCCGCAGGCGACAGAGAGGGGGGCGGGGCTGGCAGCGGCAGCGCCGCTGCCTGAGGGGTTTGCCCCGTCTGTTCCCCGCAATCAGGAAGGATTTCCAAAAATGATCTGCCGCGCGTCGCCCCAGCCGACGCCGAAGTCGGCATACGCGGTGTAAAGATCCTTCAGCGGGTTGTCCTGCGGCGACTGCATCACCGTCGGGCGCGTGTTATAGACGATGTTCACAAGCTCCTTCATCAGTCGGCGGTCGCACACCGCCCACTGCTTGCTCGTAAAGCCGTCCGCACCGCCGCCCATGACGATGTAGCGCATGCCGTACACGGGGTTCGCGGCGTTGTAGGCGCTCTCGGGATCGGCGGCAGGCATCAGTCGGGCGTTCTCGCCGAACATCTTCTTCGCCTTCTCTTCGAGCTCCGGCGCAATGAGCACCGTGTCAAAGTCACACAGGAACGGCATACCGTCGGGCGTGAGAAATCGGTTGGCACGAGCCTGCGCCGCCGTGATGGCGGAAACGGAGAAGGCGTCCGTGGAGATGTTCGAGTATGTACCGGCGTCGGTATCGGCCACAAACGTTCGGCCCGAGGAGCCGCGCGAGGCGACGGGGTGCGCGGCGTTAGCCCAGCTCACGCCGTCGCCGCCGTTGTGCTTTCCGTCGGTGTTCCAGGCGTTGGCGAACATGCGCAGAACGTGCAGATACACGGTGAGCGCCATGCTGTCGCCGAGCTTCGTGCCGACCTTCTTGGTCTCGCCCATCTTGTCCACCTTGGCCTCCTTGTAGCCGACGGGGATGGAGAGCGTGTACTCGACCGGCGTGATCACGGTCTTAAAGCCGCGCTTGAGACTGCCCTCGTTGAGATTCTCGCCGTCGTAGCGGGGCGCTTCGCCGTAGCCGCCGGAGCCGGTCAGCTCATAGTCGATGCTCTTGGCGTTCACCTCGCCCACGACGGGCGAGAGCTTATTGAGGCGGTCGGCGTAAGCAAAGTCGAACGCCTTGCCGACGAACGCATAGTTGTCGCTGGTCCAGTTTTTGAAAGTGCTGCTCATTGATTCATTTTCTCCTTTTCTGTTTTCGTTTTCAGGATTTTGCCGAGAGCGTATGCGCCGCGGCGATGCAGCGGATCGTGTGACGCTCATAATCATGGCCGATGCAGCGCACCGCCGCGGCGCCGGTCGCGCTCACAACAAGCGCCGTAGCCTTGGCGTTGAGCGCGCACACGGCGCTGCCGAGCGCGGGGTAGAGCTCATACTCGTCCCCAGCAGCAGGTGTGCCGCCGGTTTCAAGCGTGAGCACCGTGCCGCTCTTCGCATAGTCCGTCACGGCGCGGCGCGTGCCGGGCTTATCGCTGTTGCTGCTGCCCGCGGCCTTGCTTTTGAGTACGAGCACCGCGGCGTTGTAGGCGTCGTCCGCCGCGCCGGCAGCAATATCCCCGCTTGCCGGAACGAGCGTCGCGGCCCTGATCGTCGGCACGGGACATTCAAAGATCAGCCCCGGATTATCGCAGACAAGGATCTCGTCCCCGTCCGCGCGCGGATTGAGAATGTCCTCCGTGCCGCTGTGGTCCTCTCCGGCGATGCCGAGAATGGCAGCGGTCTGCGCGGCAGCCGCCGGAACGACTTTGCCTCCGGAAAGCTGCACCACCTGTCCGGCGGTGATCGCTGTGGCTTTTGCCACCGGGTAGCTGCGCTCACGGATCGTCTCTTCGCCGCCCGCATTCTGGATGGGTCTCATGTTTTGTCTCCTTTCCCGTTCATTTGTTTCGGCTCAGATACTCGCGAGCCGACATTTTCATCTGCGGAAACGCGCGGTTCCACGCGTCCAGCTCCGACTGCTGCCGGGCGTTGAGCGCCTCATAGGCCCCGCTGCCGCCGCTGCCCGTAGACCGTGCAGCCCGGCTTTCCCTTCTCGCCTGCGCGGCCCGCAGCGCGCCGCCGGCGACCTCCAGATAATCCGCGTACAGCTCGCTCAGCGGCTCTCTGCCGTAGCGGCTGCCGCAGAAACGGCGAAAGCTCTCCGAAGCGTCCAGCCCCGCGAGATCCGCCTCCGGATACCGGCGGGCAAACTCGCGCGCGTCCTCGGCGATAAAGCGCATCTGCTCTTCCTCGCGCGAGCGCCGCTCGCTCTCGCACCCGGCCAGCTCGCGCATCGCCCGCTCGTATCCGGCGCGTTCGCCCCCCAGTCTCGCCGCCTGGAATCGGCGATTGTCCTCATGGCTCTGCGGCGTGGGAGCGCTGTCCCTCTGCTCCGCCGAGCCGTCCTCCGCGGGAGGCACGACCTCCCCGATCTCTTCCGATCTTTCGTTTTCGTCCATCTCGGACTCCTTTCCGCCGGTGTTCGCCCCGGCCCGCGTATTCCCTTACGGTGATTTAATGGTAGCATAGAAGCACGGATCGTGAACGGCAGCTTTTTCGTCGTTTTTCACGAATCGTGTATCCGTTGAATATGCAGGGTCTTTCTCCGGCGCAAATTGCTCATTTGCCAATTCCCGCGCCCGAGCTGCACACAATCCGTGATAATGCCAAACACAAAAACGCCGCCGGAGGAAATCCTCCGGCGGCGCAGCGCGGTGATTTGGTTTTACAGATTCTTTGCCCGTATTTCATCGAACCACATGCGGCAGCGGGCATTATCGTCGTATTCGCTCAAAGATTTCAACCGCTCGTAGCCGTATTGCGCTCTCACTTGGCGGGTTTTGGCATCGTAAATGAGTTTGATCACAGTCGGAATGTCTCTTCCATAGTCTCTGCACAGCCAACGGACGGCAACTGCATAGGCCATGATCGTCCATCCTATATCGCTTTTCTCTTGCTTTGAAAGGGCGGACGCCATTTTTCCTTCTTTTACTGCTTTGCTCATATCACCTTCAGTATAATATTCCCCGTTGATGCGGAAAAACGGTTTTGCCGTAAACGCTCCATCTTCCAAATCGGAATAAATATAGATTTTTTCCGCTTGGTTTTCCGCAAGGGCAATACCTTGCCGGATCATTTCGCTCTGAAACGCAGAAAACAGGTCCTCAAACGGACGCCCCTCCGCCGCAGCTTTCTTGCACCGTGCTTTGAGATTATTGTGCAGTTCTTGAAACGTCATGTTAGCTCAACCCTCCCAAAAAATCATTTGTTATATACTTTGTTACGGTTTCTCCATCAATCGTATACTCTATAGAAAAGGCGCTTGGACGCAAATCACTTCCGCTGTACTAAACGTCTCCAGTATACCAGTTTTCGTCCGGATTTCCAGTGATTTCCGACTTCTCTGACATATCCGCAAGCCGCTTTTATAGTTTTCCCCCCATCTATACGAAAAACGCCGCCGGAGGAATTCCTCCGGCGGCGCGGCGCGGCGATTTGGTTTTACAGATTGTTTGCCCGGATCTCGTCGAACCACATACGGCAGCGGGTCTCGTCAGCATATTCGCTTAAAGGCTTCAGGCGCTCATAGCCGTACTGCGCTCTCACTTGGCGGGTCTTTGCGTCGTAAATGAGCTTGATCACCGTCGGCACTGCCCTCTTGTACTCGAGACACAACTCACGGACAGCAACCGCATAACACAGAATCGTCCTTCGTATATCCCTTTTTTCCTCTCTGGAAATTGAAGATGATTCTTTCCCCTCACGTATGGCCTTATCCCATTCATAGTCCGGATAAAACTTTCCTTCAATGATGAAGGCTGGTCTCGCCATAATTGCGCCGCATTCAAAATCAGAATAAACATATATTTTTTCCGCACGGTTTTCCGCATAGGCAATGCTCTGTCGGATCATTTCACTCTGGTACTCGGAAAACAGATCCTCAAACGGCCGCCCCTCCGCCGCAGCTTTTTTGTTATATGCCTTCAAGTATTTATGTAGCTCACCGTAGGTCATAACCCCAGTCCTCCTAAAATATCATTTGTGATGTGTTTGCTGTGCTCTTCTCCGTCGATTGTGTACTCTATGCTAAAGGCGCTTGGTCGCAAATCGTCTCCCGCGTACTCAACACAGACACTTACGCCCACCGTCTTCCCATCACGTATCGCCCTGTACCATTCGTTCTCAAGCAACTTATAAGAGCTCAAGTTCACGAGCCAGTGCTGCGACACCAGATTGTCCAACTGTCCGGAACCGCCAAATCGGTCGCCCGCCAGATGTCCCGCGTGATCGCCCGGCTGTTTTCCCGGCGTGTTCCGCACATACGGCAGACGCCCGGTAATGGTTCGTCCTTTTTCTCATAATCATACTGTACCATGCTTTGCTGAAAAAAACACGGACTTTTCCAGTACGCAAAACGCCGCCGGGGCACCCCGGCGGCGCATGCATTATTCAATTAATCCGTCTCTTCGTGCCTTTTCAAATGCTTCGTGTACTTCGGCGAAAAAGACCTTTATTTTTCGTGACATCTCCTCCGGCTTGTCCAGCAGGAAATACGCATCAATTCCGGTATGGATCACCGTATTCATATCCGGGTTTTCCTTTTGGCCGGAATGAAACACCAAAAGATTTGCAATCTTTACAGACATCCGTACCGAATAATGCAACTTCTGATAGGCGATGGCCGTAATCGTTCCATTAAACCAGCCCAGTCTCGCAAAGCCATTCTCATATGCAAGCGCACATATCTCCCCGAAAATCAGTCCGGCCATCGTTGCGCGGTCTATATCGTCGTATTCCTCCACCGGTTTCCCGTATGCCGCGATCGTTTGATCCGCTATTGCAAAAGCCTTCGGCGAGAGCTCGTTCATTTTTGCCTCCACTTCCGGCGGGAGCTGCTGTTCTGCTTCTTTCTGCCGATCCGGCGGCACTCTCTTTTCCTTATCCATTTCCATTCTCTGAATCCTCCAATCATTTCAGATGCATTGAGCCGGGTAGTCTCGGAATCAGCTCATCCATGGAGAAGCCATAATCGAACTGTTCCTGAACGGCGGCATTTATAAAGGCTTCCACAAGATCGTTTCCAAACCCCGCATTTCCTATTGATTTTGCGTTTTCAATGTTATACTCGCCGATTGTTGGAAGTTCTCCTTCGTATTCACCGCCTGCTCTGTAGTTATTAAAAAAACCTTCCGTCCATATGTGCAGCAGATTGTGTTCACTGCCCTTTTCGGTGATTGCATTTCCTCTAAGCATTATGCATACACCGTCCCGATAGGGAATTGTTTCTCCGAAAACTCCCTGCTGGTTCAAATGGTGCAGCTGTACGCCGGTAATACCTTCCAGCTTTCGGAACTTGTTCAAATCGCCGTAGCTTCCATAGAGGACATATTTTCCTGTTGACGGATCAATTATATCATCCGACATCAAAGCTGTCATCACTTTTTGATCGAACGCCGGATCAATTCCAAGTCGGCGTGCGTTTCCGCCTCCGTCAGTCTCGCCGCGTCGGCCGCATCCATTCCGGCCAACGCTTCCGCATGCTAATTATAACGGCCTCACGCATGCAAAAACGCCGCCGGGGTCTCCCCCGGCGGCGCTGCGCTTATTCAGTTTTCCTCGCTTGTTCCAAAGGCTTTGTAGCACGCCTGAAGAATTGCTTGAATGGCCTTTTCCAATCTTTCCGGCTGATCGAGAAGATAGTACAAGTCTATCCCGTAATGAATAAGCTGGTTAATGTTCTCGTTCAAATCCGGATTTTGCTGCTTGCTTGAGTTTTCAAAAAGATGATTTGACAAAAGCGCGCCCTGCTCCGGCTCCATACCAAACAGTGCAACAGCAATCAGCGCCATCTCCATTCCCGTCCAACGCCATTCGTGGTATCCCAGGTTCTCCGTAGAAATAGCACCGAGCATACCATAAATCAAAGCCGCCATACATTCCCGCGTCAACGCAGAATAATTCCTGGGGTCCTGTCCGCTGGCTGCAACTATTTTCTGTGCTGCTTTCGGCGCTATTTCGGACATTTTTGCGGCAATTTCTGTTGTTTCTTCCTTTGTCCGCTCTCTTGTAGGGAATTTACTTTCTCCCCTTCTCAAATAGTTATTCTCCATAATACGTTTCCTCCGGTATACTAATAGAATTAGAATAATTTGGGAAGTACATTTTTCGCGGCATTTTGGGGATTTCCGTATCCAGATCTATGCCATACGCCAGCCACTGATTCACCACTGTATACAGGGTATAATTTATGGCGGCCTCACTCAACACTATTGTCTGTATTCCGCGTTCTATAATTCTTAGATACTCTTTATATGTTGGTCGAGTACCTGCCGCCCGAAATCCATCCAGCCCCATCTCATAAGCGCCGTGTATCTGAGCGTGCTGACTCTTGGGATTCCTAATGACATCACCTTCCACCGAAATTGCGATTGCTTTAAGTTTCGGAATCACGCTTTTAAAGGAAGCATTCTGTGCTACATGATGTGACTGCGCTCCCGGAAGGCCCAACTGCTTATTTACGCTGGTATCCTCGCTGTATGGCCCAATAGAAACCTCATACCGATTCCCATTTGAGTATATTGTACCATACTCCTTCGGAAAAACAACCGTTTTTCCGTAATGCTTCACTGGAATTCCATCAAGATAATCATTAGGCTCTCCCCGTTTAATACGCTCAATGATTCTATCACTCCTTGTCGCGCTTTCCCGCCGAGCCTGCCGAACACGCTCGGCGGTGTCGCGGAGTTCGCCGTCTTTGCGGAATTGCTCGGTAAGGGATTCCTTCGCCATGTCCTTGAGCGCCGCCACGCGGGAGTCGCCGAGCTTCTTCTCGTTCACTCCGGTATCGTCCGCATCGGCAAGACCGAGCGTTTCCGCCGCCTCCTCGATCACCGCCTCCGTCATGCGCTCGACGCTCTCGTCGGTCAGAAAATTCTCAAGACTGCTGTAGCTCTCGCCCCGCTTCACCGCGTCGGCTACGGCGCCGGTCATGACTTCCGTCAGTCTCGCGGCGTCGGCGGTATCCATCCCGGCCAGCGCTTCCGTCAGCCGGTTTTGCCGCCCCTATTTGCACGCAAAAACGCCGCCGGGGCTCCCCCCGGCGGCACTGCGCTTATTCAGTTTTTTTCTCATAGCACTTACAGTGTAAATACAGCTTGATTCAAGGAATAAATCTTATTTCTTTACCCTCAAAATCTCCAATCGCAAGCACTCCAATGCTATTCTTTAAATCGTACACAATCTCCGGCTTGTATTCTTCTCCGTCAATTAGTAATTTGGAAAACCGTATGTGTGGAATTTCCGAATCAAGCAGCAGAATTGTAGAGTTCCCTGTTTTTATTTGTTTGTTGACTTTAATCATCCCATTCACCAGCCTTTTTTAACTTCTCCATTTGCATTTCATACGATTCAAGGATTCCTCTTATTTCTTCTACCTCAGATAGCGGGATTTTGTATCTGTCTGCAACGCTTAACAAATATATTTGCGCATCTATTTCGTTCAAAATCATACGCTGAATCGCTGGGTACTGACTATTTAGTCCAGCACGATTTTGTTCAAAATGATAAACCTCTTCCAAAACCTCCGTCGTAGTGGCATCTGGTCGAAATATTATTGAATCGCCAAATGTAACCGCAGTCGCCCCGCGTTCATCCAAATACCGCATCCAGCCGTTTTCAACCGTTGCAGTTATTATATTTCCGCCTCTGCGTTTGACAGGGTTTGTCAATTTGTGGTATACGGCCTTATTGATAATCTCCCTGCCATCAGCCGAAATTCTTCTATGCGTTAATGTATTTTCTATAGAAGGTATTGTACCACTCTTTGACGAACTTTCCAATGTTATTCCGGAGTTTTTCCCCTTGTATGTAAGCGAATTTCTTTCAATGTAATCCTTGTAAAGTGTTCTCATTTCTGCTGAAGGGGCTTCTGTTTCCCCTATGAACGTATCGGCAGAAACATCCGCTGCTTCGCTTCCCCGCTTCTGCCGGACACGCTCGGCGGTGTCGCGGAGTTCGCCGTCTTTGCGGAATTGCTCGGTAAGGGATTCCTTCGCCATGTCCTTGAGCGCCGCCACGCGGGAGTCGCCGAGCTTCTTCTCATTCGCTCCGATATCGTCCGCATCGGCAAGGCCCAGCGTTTCCGCCGCCTCCTCGATCACCGCCTCAGTCATGCGCTCGACGCTCTCGTCGGTCAGAAAATCTTCCAGGCTGCTGTAGTTCTCGCCCCGCTTCACCGCATCGGCGACGGCGTCTGTCACCGCCTCCGTCAGTCTCGCCGCGTCGGCCGCATCCATTCCGGCCAACGCCTCCGCGAGCTTTTCTCCCGCCAGAGACTGTTCAAACGTCTCGCTGAACCGCTCCAGATCGCGCTGCGGGAGCTTCTGCCGGAGACTTTCGGAAACGCGGTTTGCAGTCTCCGTCGTGTTGACCGTGGAGGCGGTCTTTCGACCGTCTATATCCTCCCGCAGTGACACGTTATCTTGTGTCACGGCTTCGTCGATACCGACCTCGATGGCCGTCTGCGGCGGAATGCCGCACTGCAGGAGCGTCGCTGCGTTCAGCAGTCCGGCGACGAAGGCGCCGTCGCGGAAAGACTCCAGAGAATCCTTCCAGACCTCCCCCATTGTTCGCGTATCGTAGCCGCCGAGGAGCTTTTGCGCAGCATAGCCGCCCCATTCGGATAAAAACTCCTCAAAGCCCTCGCCGAGCATGCCGCTCACGCTGACAAGAGCGCCCCGGACATACGGGTCGTCCGTCAGTTTTCCGACAATGCCCTCCAGAAATCCGTCAGCTGCGCCGCCTATGCCGAGCTTCCTTCCGGCAAAACTTCCGAAACCGGAGCTGAGAGCCTCCGTGCCGAGCTCTATTGCGCCTGCGGCGGTAGCGAGCTGCATGGCTTTCTCCGGGTCCATGCCGTTGGCGATCGCCTCCTCATACGCGCTGCCGGAGGCGGAGGAAAACGTCAATGAGGCGGAAAGTGCCTTTCCCACCTCTGCCGCCGCGCGCGCCGATCCGTAAGCGCCACCAGCCGCAAAAGCCGCTCCGGCAATATTGGCCCCCGCGGACACCGTGAGCGCCGGGACCATGGCCCCGACGGCACGGTAGAGTTGCCCGTCTCTGCGCACATAGTCGTTGAAGCCTTCCTCGTCCGCCATGCGTGCGGTCTCGGCGTTATATGCCTCGCCCCAGTCCACGGCCTTCACCGGCTCGAAGTCCTTCGTTTCCTCCTGATACTTTGCAAGATAATACCGGTACAGGTCTTCGTAATTGCCTTTGCCGTTGGCGGCATCTCTTACCGCGTCATTCTCCGCCAGCTGCTCGGCGCGGCCTTCCTGCAAACGGTAGGAAAGGTCGTTAGCCGAGTTTCGCAGTGTGTCCACCGTTCCTCCGGCCATATTTCTCCACTGGTATTCCGCGACCTTTCGGTATCCCGCGGCGTCGCTCACGCCGTTTCTTTCCCACTCTGCCTGTACAAGATCATCGACTTCGCCGGTATATCCGCCGCGCAGACCCATGTATTCCGCTGCCGCTTCCTCATCGCCGTACAGCTCGCTGTACTGCCTCGCACGCTCCTCCTGCGCCTTTCGGCGCGCCTCTCTCTGCTGCCGCCTTTCCGCCTGCTCGGCAAAGAACTTTTTCTGATACTCCTCGGGACTGCTCACACCGTTCTGCCGCAGAAAGTCCTGTGCAACATCTTCGGGGTCACCAGTATACGAGCTGACGCCCATGATCTCATTCATATCCGCGAGATTGGCGGCGCCGGTATTCGCATTCCGGAATGGATTTCCCCCCGTTGTCCCGGTCGTTCCGCGGCTTCCCGTTCCTCCGGATGCACCGGAGCTTTGCCCCCTCCTTCCATAATTTCGCAGCCACGGCTGCGATCCGGTATTTTGTACCGGGCGTCCCCGCGTCGGCGGCTTGTAGCTCTGTCTGGCGTTTTGTCCTCGCTGAGGTACGCCTGTGTTGCGCTGTGCCGCGGTGCGTCCGGTTTGTCGCTGCGGTATGCCTGCGGTCGGGTTTGCCGCACCGCGTCCCTGCGTGGGACGCAGCGGCGGTATCGGGTTGGTCTTCGTGTTCGACGGGTAGGTTTCCATCGGCTCGGTTCGTCGGCTCATATCCGCTTCTCCTTCGCATGAATTTAAAACACATTTCGTGTTCTATGTTCATATGGTAGCAGAAAAGCACGGTTCGTGAGCGGCAATCTTTCCGTCGGATTTCACGAATCATATAGCCATTGATGCCGCAGGCGTTTCCGGATTTCAAAATCATTCGAATAACATTTCGGCCTCGAATTTCGCACACGTTCCGTGATATTCACAAGCATAAAAAACTGCCGGGACCGTAACGGTCCCGGCAGCTTTGCGGATATGAAATTATCGGGGAGAATTACTCGACAACAACGATGCCGAGCTTCTTCGCGGCTTCCTGCGCCTTCTCGAGAGAGGGCGTGGCGTTGCGCAGCACGAGACGGCCGCCGCCGCGGTTGAGCGTATCGACCATAACGCTGTTGCCCTTATCGGTGACGAGAGTGACCTTCTGGATCTGGTACTCTTCACCGCGGACGATGTTCACCTTGACGCCGTCGGCCTTGACGCGCTCCACGGCGACCTCGTAGGTCTTATAGTCGGAGGTGGAGCAGCCGTACACCGCGCCCATGAGCACGCCGGGCACGTTGATCGTGCGGCGGGCGAAGAGCTCCGGATACAGTTCGATGGTGATCTCGGTGACCTTCTCGCCCTCATTGAGAAGCTCGTGGGCGATGCGGCCGCAGTTCGTCGGGCTGCCGACAGCCTGAGAGGAACCGCCGACAACGGCGTCGCCGAGCGTCTTGATGATGGGGGCAGAGCCGTCCGCCATCTTCTTGGCGATCTCCTTGGCCTTTTCGAGCGTCTCTTCAATGCGCTTCTTGTCGGCCTTGTGGACTTCCTCGGAAACGAGGGATTCGACCTCAGCGGTGCGCTGGAAGAAGGGCTCCATGTACTCCACAACGGTGGGCACGATGTGGTGCGCGCTCTCCTTGTGAACGAGGGACGCCATAGCGAACATAACGTCGAACGGGACGTTGACGGTCATCTCCACGGTCGTGCAGAGACGGCCGGCGTACATGCCGCCGAGGATCGCGCCGCCGACGTGGGCGGTGCAGAGCGCCGGAACGAGCACGCGCGGCGTGCAGGGAACGCCGATCGTCGGGGACATGGCGAGGACCATGGCCTTTTCCATCTGCTCGGGCGTGCCGTTCTTCAGATGAACGGTCGCGGCGGCGATAGCGGCAGAGCCCGCGCCGTAGCCTTCCAGATTGCAGCCGGTGGTGACCTTCGCCACGCGGAACAGGCTGCCGACCTTGAGCATGAGGCAGGCGACCTCGGCGAGAGTGGTCTCGTCGGTGCCGACATCCATCAGCGCGCGCAGGAAGCCGGTGTAGGGGCAGGGGTCGCCCGTGCCGGCGCACGGACGCACGCCGATGCAGTGGTTGCCGACTTCGGCGGCCACGGTGTACATGAGTGCCTTGTCAAGCAGCACATCCGCAAAGATGGTGCCGGGGCCCATTTCCTTGAGCTGGGTGGGAACGGTGCCGAGCAGGAAGCTGTTTCCGCCGGAAACGCCGATCTCCACAGCCTTGAGGTTGTGCGCATACTCTTCCATGACGGCCTTGAGCACGCCTTCGCGGTCAAGACCGGTGCGCAGCTCGCTCTCCGTGAGGACAACGTCCACCACGCGCACGCCGTATTCTTTTGCGAGGGCGATCGTCTCGCCCATCGTCAGCGGAAGCTTTTCCGCAACTACGCTTTTCAGATCTGCCATCTTTTTCTCTCCCGTCTGCGCTCAGCGGCCGGTGGAGGAGGCGTAGGTGTGCTCGATGTCGCGGATCTTCTGCAGACCCATCAGCTCGTTGAACTGGGCAAACGGAACCATCTTGTCAAGCTGGGTGATGGTGGTGCCGTCGCGCTTCAGGCCTTCCCACAGGTCGATCATGGCCTTGGTGGTGACGTAGGTGGAGGCGGTGGGGTAGATAACAAGGTTGTAGCCGAAGCTCTCGAGCTCGTCGTTCTTGAAGATCGGGGTGCGGCCGCCCTCGACCATGTTGGCGAGCGTCAGACCGGGGATCTCCTTGTTGATGAGCATCATCTCTTCCTTGGACTCGGGGGACTCGATGAAGATGATGTCCGCGCCGGCTTCCTTGTAAGCAAGGCCGCGCTTGATGGCCTCTTCGATGCCGTAAACGGTACGGGCGTCGGTACGGGCCATGATCATCATGTCGCCCTGGCGGGCATCAACGGCGGCCTTGACCTTGCCGACCATCTCTTCCATGGGAACGACCTGACGGCCGGTCATGTGGCCGCACTTCTTGGGCATGACCTGATCCTCGAGCTGAATGACGGCGACGCCGGCCTTCTCATACTCGCGGATGGTGCGCTGCACGTTGACAGCGTTGCCGAAGCCGGTGTCGGCGTCGGCGACGACGAGGGCGTTGCCGGCAGCTTCCACGGTGTTGGAAGCGCGCATGACCATTTCGCTCATGGTCATCAGGCCGACGTCGGGCTGGCCGAGATGGGAGGCGCTCTGGCCGTAGCCGGTCATGTACACGGCGTCGAAGCCGAGGTAAGAAATGATCTTCGCGGTGAGTGCGTCGTGGCAGCCGGGGGCGACGACGAGCTTTTTCTCTTCAAAGAGCTTGCGCATTTTCTGTCCGTTGGTCATGGGAATCAGTCTCCTTAATAAGTATAAGTATTTGAGTGGTTTATTTCTTTATCACATGCTCTTTCATGTACGAAAGAACTTCTTCGGGGAAGTGCTGCGCCAGAACGCCCATGGCGTAGAGGATGTAGTCCTCGTCGAACCAGATGTCCGGGTCGTTGAGCGGCAGCAGGGAGATGCCGGGGTTATCGAACGTGCGGCGCACGATGTTCTCGCGCTCCTCGCCGTGGCAGTGGAGGAAAATACCGCCCACGCACAGCACCTGGCGCACGTTGCGAAGATCGCGCCCCATCGGAGCGCCGGCCATGATGCCCATGACGGGATCGGCCTCCTTCGCGTAATACCCGGCGTGACGGCGGATGGCGACGTCCGCGGCGCACGCGGCAAGCGCGCGGTCGAGACAGGCCTCCTTCTCGTCGGCGGGAATGTGATCGTTGTGCGCTTCGAGCAGATCGACATAGTTTTCCACATCCTCCGGCGTCAGACCGTAATCGTGGTCCATGGCGCGGAGAACGGCCTTGTCGCCCACGGCCTCGGGAATGCCGGTCGCGCTCACGCGCAGACCGAGATTGCCCTCGACGGTGCGGTAGGAAAACTGCTTTTCGTTGCTCACAACGAGTCCGCGCTCTTCGATGTTCATGTCGATGAGCTCGGGCAGAGCGGAATGGATGTCGGTCGTAGCGCCGCCGATATCCACGAGGATCACGCCGCCGACGCCCTCCTGCTCGTAGCTGCCCTTGGCAAGCAGCTCGCTCGCAAGGAGCACGGCGCCCGGCGTCGGGATGACGGTCTGATCCGCGAGCGAATCGCGGAACTCCTGCAAGCCCTTCGCATGGGTGATCTGGTTGATGAACTGCTCGTGGATGGCGATGCGCGCGGGCTTCACGTTCAGCTCGTGGATCGTCGGCAGGATGTTCGGCACGCGGATGCAGTCAATGCCCGCGGCGCGGAATTTTTCCGCCGCCTCGCGCTGGGCGAACTTGTTGCAGCCGAGAATGACCGTGCCTTCGCCGTGCACCTTGCAGATGATGTCCGCGTTTTCGAGCACGTTGGCCATGTCGCCGCCGTCCGTACCGCCGGAGAGCAGGATGATGTCGGGCTTGATCTCGCGCAGCACTTCCTCGCGGAACTCGGGCGGCTCGTCCGCGGAGACGACCTCCATGACACGCGCACCGGCGGTCATGGCAACTTCCTTCGCGGCCTTCGCGGTCACGCGGGGCATGTACCCCATGGCGACCATGCGCAGTCCGCCCGCGGCGCTGCACGAGCTGAACCGAACCATATCGGGCGCGAATTCCACGCCCTTGGCGCGGATCTCCGCCTCGGCGCCGCGCGCGCCGTCGCTGATGTTCTCCAGCGTCGTCGGGTGCTGGCCGCGGGCAAGGAACGTCAGTTTCCCGTCCGCAAGGGCAAAGGCCGCGCCCTTCGTATAGGTGCTGCCGACATCATAAACAAGAATGTTTGCTTTCATCGCTTCGACTCCTTAACCGCCATCCGGGAGACCCGGATGGCGGACATGGGTGCTCTTACTTCTTGCGGGGGTCCTTGCTCTTCTCGAGCAGGGCGTAGCCCTCCATAAGACGGCGGGCGGTACGCTCGATGGCGGCCTTCTTCACGGTGAGATCGGGCGTGACCTCGGAGTAGCAGTTGATGACGCCGGCGGGGTGGCCGATGCGCACGAGCTCTTCCGGGTTCTCCTTGCCGATGACCTGGTTGACGATGGTGCCGGGGATCTTCGCGGCGACGCCGGTGCAGACCGTGGCGGTGCCGGCATAGGTCTTATGCAACACCTGCATGAACATCAGGCGGGAGACGAGATCGACCTCTTCCTTCTTGATGGTCTTCTTCTCGGGGGGATAGTAGTAATCCTGCGCCTCGGTGATGAAAGCGACCATCGGGAACGCCGGGGAATTCTTGGTGGCGTCGGCGAGATCCTTCGCCATGCCGCACTTGACGCACGCGATGCCGCGGATCTCTTCGAGATACTTGAGCAGCTCCTTGTTGCCGTCGATCTCGACCTGATCCTCGGTGCCCTTCATGCCGACGCTCTCGGCGCGCACGAAGATGACGGGGTTGGCGCAGTCAACGATGGAGGCCTCGATGGGGCCGCGGCTCGTCTCGATGACGTCCACGGGGTTGCCGGTCGGCAGAAGCTTGCCGGTAGCGGCGCCGGCGGTGCCGGACATATCCATCTGGATGAGAGCGCCGGTGCCGGGCACGCCCGCGATGGCGACGTCGCCGGTGACCTTCGCCTTGCCGTCCTCGACGAGGACGTAGGACTTCATGACCTTCTGGGTGTTGACCTGCCAGATGGTGACCTCGTTGAGACCCTCGTGGCACTTCACGATGGACTCGTCGATCGCAAACGGGGCAACGCCGGAGGAGATGTTGCCGCAGTTGCCGTTCCAGTCAACGACGGCGTCGGTGATGGAGACCTGGGCGAACGTGTAGTCCACGTCGCAGCCGGGCTGCTTGCTCGGGCCGATGACGGCGAGCTTGCTCGTCAGGGGATCGGCACCGGCCAGACCGTTGATCTGGCGCTTGTCGGGGGAACCGAAGATCTGCAGGATCATGGCGTCGCGCTCGGGGCCGGGGGCGGGCAGATCGTTTTCCTTGAGGAAAATGCCCTTGCTGGTACCGGCACGCATGATAACGCAGGGAATTCTGTACTGGTCCATGGTGTTCTCTTTCCTTCCTAAATTACTTGTTTTCTTCTTTCTCGGCGAGCTCTTTCTCTTTCGCCTCGATGAGTTCGGTGATCTTGGTCACGCACTGCTCAGGCGTGGACTCGGGGCCGAAGAACGCATCGACGCCCATAAAGCCGGTGCCCTCTTCCGCGATCTTCTTCTCGTAGTAGGCGTGCTCTTCTTCCTTCTCGGCGATACGCCCGCCGGCCCAGACGACGACCTTGTCGCGCATTCCGAGCTCTTCGAGACGCTTGCCGACACGCGGGAACAGCGTCACGCCGAGGCCGAGCAGGTTGCTCACGCCGATGGCGTTTGCCTTCGCCTCCGCCGCGACTTCGGCCACGGTCTCGGGCAGGTTCATGCCGCGCAGGAAGATGATCTCATAACCGGCGTCCTGGAACGCCTCGCGGATGGTGTTGATGCCGTTGACGTGCGCGTCGGCGCCGACGGTCGCGAGGACGATCTTCTCCTTGCGTGTAGGCGGCTTCTCGATGTGCACGGTAACGTGCTCCTTGGTGATCGGGCAGCGGGAAGGATCGACGCCCAGCGGAGTGTAGCCTTCGACGTAGCGGGTGATGCCGTCGGGGTCGCGGTTCGTCTTGACGAAGCGCTTGAGATCCCAGCCGCCGGCGCGCGGGGTGTCCATCTTGCCGGACTTGCCGCCGTCAACGATGAGGTCGATGAGCTCTTCATCCGTCCACTGCTTCCAGAATTCCTCGGTCAGGCAGCCCTGGTGCAGGCTGTGCGCGGGGAGCTTGAGGACGGCTTCAAGAACGGCGAACGCCTCGTCCATCATCATGTTCTCGTATTCGTCGATCTTCGGAGACTCAATGCCGGGGTTGTAGGTGTGCTGGAACACGTCGAGCGTAGCCCAGCAGGCCTGGCCCATGGAGTCGCCGGTCGGGATGCCGACGCTCTCGGCCGCCTTCGGGCGGTAGAAGTTGGCGCCGCCGAGCTTGGCGGAGATGGCCATGCGGGCAAAATGCGCCTGCTCCGCAATCAGGTTCGCGGGCGGATGCTGGAACGTTTCGGGGACAACGATCAGGCTCTTGGAGAGCATGTTGTGGCGAAACGCGCGGATGATGGCGAGGTCGCGGTACAGGTTGTTGCCGCCGACGTTCATCTGGATGCCGGAGAGCTCCCAGGGGAGGCCGGCGTGGGTGGCGATACCCTCGGAGAGAAGGCACATCGCGATGGCCATGCCGTCGGTGCCGCCGATGTTGTTGATGTGCTTGTGGGTGTCGAGCTGCGCGAAGATCTTGTTCTCGGCGCAGACGATGCAGGACTTGTAACCGTTGACGACCTTCGTGCGGAAGTCGTGGATGCCGCGGCCGCCGAAGTGGACGTGGATGACAGGGCCGATGTCGGTGCCGTCAAAACCGGCGATGAAGCCGTTGAGGATGTTGATGTGCGCGGTGTCGCCGGTGGCGTTGATACGCACGGGGTGCTTGGAGCCGCCGCCCATCTGGATGAACTCGCGCTCGCCCTTCGGGGTGATGCCGCCCTTACCGCGGGACTGCTCGATGAGCTCGCGGCCCTTGAGCGGGTCGATGTGGCGGGTCGCCTCGGAGTGGACGAACTGGAACACGGTCTGGCCGAACTTTTCGGCGTACTTGTAAATGTCGTTGGATTCCTTCCAGGTCTCTTCAGCGCTGTTGCGGCCGAGGATCGGGTTCAGGCAGGGCATGCCGGTCTCGACGGCCTTCTGGCCGAGCTCGTAGATGCGGTAGCCGCTGCGGACGACACCGGCGACCTCGCGGGGGTACGGCGCGGGCAGACCGACGACCTCGCCGTTCTCGTCAAGATCGGGCATCTCAACGCCGAACGCATCAGCATAAGCGCGGATGGTCTCGATATCGTCCTTAATAATTTGTTTTGTTCTTGCCTGAGGGTCTTTCATAGCCATAGCTCTTCTCCTCTGTATATTCCTTATTTGATTCTTTCAAACCGGTTTATTCGGTGATACCGAGCTCGGCGCGTACACGGGGGATCAGTCCGCCGTATTCGAGCGTTTTGAGCACGTTCTCCGAAAGAGGGTTGGCCTCGATGACGCCGCAGGGCGCGGTGATCGTGCCTTTTTCGAGATCGACCTCAATGATCTCGCCGGTGTGGAGCTTCTTCACGGCGTCGGCAACGAACACCGGCATGCCGATGTTGATGCAGTTGCGGCGGAAGATGCGGGCGAAGCCCTGCGCCACGACGAGGGCGACCTGCGCCTGCTTGAGGGCGATGGGGGCCTGCTCGCGGGAGGAGCCGCAGCCGAAGTTGCGTCCGGCGACGAGAATGCAGCCGGGCTCGCGGTTGAGCTTGAAGTCCTCCGTCGGGAGGCCGGCCATGGCGTACTTGCCGATCTCCTCGTAGGGCTCGCTCATCGCGTAGCCGGGGAGGATCTGGTCGGTATCGACGTCGTCGCCGAGAATGATAACTTTACCTCTGATCTTTTCCATTTGTGCTTACACCTCCGGAACGGTGATGACGCCCGTGAGGGCGGTGGCCGCCGCGGTAGCCGGGCTCGCCAGATAGATCTGGCCGACCTTGCTGCCCATACGGCCGGGGAAGTTGCGGTTCGTCGTGGAAACGCACACGTCGCGCGGGGTGATAAGTCCCTCGTGCGCGCCGAAGCAGGAACCGCAGCCGGGGTTGAGAATGGTGGCGCCGGCGTCGCGGATGATCTTCGTCCAGCCGCGCTCTTCCATCTGGCCGAGGATCTCGCGGGAGGCGGGAACGATGAGCACGTTGACGTCGGGGCTGACCTTCTTGCCTTTAAATGCCTTGGCGACCTGCTCCATGTCGTTCAGACGGCCGTTGGTGCAGCTGCCGACGACAACCTGCGTGACCTTGATGCCGGCCTTCTCGCGCACCGGAACAACGTTCGCGGGGCTGAAGGGACAGGAGATCTGCGGTTCAAGCGTGGAAAGATCGATCTCATAGGTCTCGAAGCAGTCGGATTCCTTCTCTTCGGTGCCGAAGATGGTGATCATGCTGCCGATCTCGATACCCATGTTGCAGACGGTCATGCGCTCGGCGATGGAGAGATCGTCGATGCCGGGGCCGGTGAGAAGAAGGCCGCGATCCACGAGATAGTCGGAGCCGAACTTGCTGCCGAGATACAGGATGAGATCCTTGCCGAAAACGTTGGAGGGACGCTTGCCGGTGAGATATATCTGCACAACCTGGGGCACCTCAAGATCGAGCGTGCCGGTCGCCATGGCCGCGGCCAGCTCCGTGGAGCCGACGCCGATGCCGATCTGACCGTAACCGCCGCAGGTGCCGGTGTGGGAGTCAGCAATACAAACGATATCGCCGGGGTTCTGCTTATGCTTTTCATACATCAGCTGGTGGATAACGCCTTCACCGCGCTGATACAGAGGAACGCCGAATTCCTTGGAGAAGTCGTCCATCGCCCAAACGTTGGCGCGGGCCTTCTCCGTGGCGGCGGGGTATACATGGTCAACGATCAGCGCCACGCGGCTGGGATCGAAGACCTTCTTCACGCCGATCTCGCGGAACATGCGGATGGCGATGGGAGCCGTCACGTCGTGCGCGGCGACAAAGCTCACCTTGCAGGTGAGATCCTGGCCGGGGGCGACATGTTCCTTGCCAGCCGCTTTTGCCAGATACTTTTCAATAAGGTTCATTTACAATGTCCTCCAGGCCTTTTCTCCCGCAGATGATTCTGCGGTCATGCTCTTGAAAATAGCCCCCTTGTTGCCAAGGGGGCTATTGTTAAACGCGGGGAAGAATTAGTGCATGCCGTCCTCGCACTTGGCTTCGGACTTCTGCAGACCGCCGATACGGCCAACGCCGTTGACGAGAGCATGCGGACGGCCGGCGTCAGCCAGAACGACCGCCATGACGATCTCATCGCTCTTCGGGGCATCGGGAATACGGACCGCGAAGGAGCCGTAGTGGGTGCGCACGAAGGCAGCATCTTTGAAGTGCAGGGAGATGTCCAGCTCGGAGCCGGCAGGGCCGACCTTCTCGTTGGAAGGAATGATGGACTTGCCGCCGCCGATAGCAGCGCGGATGGTCTTGCCGGACTTCGGGTGCAGCATAGCGGAGGAGTGCTCCAGCTCGCCGTCGAGACCGACGATGCAGCCCTTGCCGTAGGTTTCAACGTTCTCGGCGCCGAGGAGCTCGGCACCCTTCTTGGTGAGCAGATCGCCCAGGTACTCGCCGTACTCGGTCAGCTCAGACAGGTCTTCGACCCACTGGCCGGCGTACGGATTCTTGATAACGGCAGCCACGGACACCGTCTTGATGGACTTGCGGCCGGAGTTGGTCTCCACGGGCTTCTCAGCGCCGCCCTCGTAGAACACTTCTTCGAGGTTGGTAACGATCTTGCGAATCTTAGGCTCTTTCATTGGTATATCCTCCTATTAAAAATTAATAGCTAAATGAGTTGGGCTTCTGTGCGAGCAAGGCTCAGCAGGGCTTTCTCGACGCAGGAGGAGTGTTGCTGGACTTCTTGACGTTGATCTTGCCGTCAATGATGACGTAGGACAGGCCCGGAATATCGCCGGCGGCGAAAGCTTCCATGGCGTCCTTGCCGACGGAACCCATCGGGGTGTCCATGATCAGCAGGTCGGCTTCCTTACCCGGGGCGATGACGCCGCGGTTGAGCTTCGTGTAGACCTTCGCCGGGTTGCCGGTCGCCATGGCGACGCAGACTTCGGGGGCGATGTCGGTCATGGAAGCGGCGAAGCTGATGTTGCGCATGATGCCCAGAGGAATGATGCCCGTGCCGGACGGAGCGTCGTTGCCGAAGATCACGCGGCCGAGCTGGCCCTTTTCGGCAGCGCGGTTGAGGACGTACTGAGCGGTCTTCGGGTTGCCGCACTGCACGATCTCCATCGCGAACGGGGTCTCGTCCATGATGCGGTCAACTTCGTGCAGAGGAATGGAGGTCGGGCCGCCATTGATGTGGGAAACAACGTCGGGCTTCGTCTTGATGACGTCGTCCGCGGTAACGGTGGAGGAGCCGGGGATGGAAGTACCGCCGGTGTGCATCTGCACCTTGAAGCCGTGCTTGTGGGCCCACTCGACCATGGGAGCCGCAGTCTCGGGGTTGTTGACGGTGCCGAGGCCGATCTCACCGACGACCCAGACGCCTTCCTTGGCGAGGTCTTCGAAGTCCTTCTCGACCAGACCCTTCTCGAGGATCAGTCCGCCGCCTTCGACCTTCACGCCGGAAACGCCCTTGGCAAAGCACTTGTGGCCGACAATGGCCTGCGCCTTGGTGTAGACGGGGTCGCCCTTCGGATGGCCGGGGATATGGCATTCGCCGGCAGAGATCATAGTGGTCACGCCGCCGTTTTTCGCACTCTCAATGAAGCCAAAGGTCTTCTGACGGGTGCCGTAGCCGTCCGCCGTGGAGACATGCACATGCGTGTCCCAAAGACCCGGGGTGACGGTGGTGCCGTTGGCATCGACGACGGTCGCGTCGCCGACGTTGGCGAGGAGTTCTTCGCCGCCGATCGCCTCGATGAGGTTCTCGTTGATGACGATGACGCTGCCCTCAAGAACGGGGTGGTCAATGTCACCGGAAACGATCTTACCGATGTTCTTAATTACCAGAGTAGCCATGGTAAACTCCCTTCTGCTGCTGCGCGCAGCAATTAAATTGTGTGTTTGCCCAACTCCCCCGGCGTTGCGCAGTTCTGCGCCGGGAGCGTTTTGCCAGAGTACACGCGGACATTCCGCCGCCATCCGCACATCCGGGATATGGCAGCAGCCCTGTCCAAAGGGTTTTTCTGTCGCGGCAGGGGTGTGCCCGGAAGGACGAACGCCCTTACCGTGCAGAAAACCCCTGGTTCCCCGGTCAAACTGTGGCTGGGGAGCCGACTTTTGATTCCCTAAGTTTATCCGCTCAATTCCCGGCGCACAAGGCGCCGGGAACCGGCGAATATTGAATAACTCAACGCCTTTTTTAAAAAATCCGCGCACGAGCTGTGCTTACCTCGGAGCTGCAGCTTGCCCCGGGAGTAAGTAGAGTTTTGTGCCTGTTAGGATTACAGATCGAGAGCGTAGTCGCCTTCCTTGATGAGGCCCTTCTTGCGCATGAGCTCGCTGACGAGCCAGCTGACAAGAGCGGGGATCACGAAGGAGCAGACGACGAGGCCGATCCAGTTCAGAGCCGGGCTGGCCGTAGCGGCGGCGAAGTCAACGCCGAGAGCGGCGTTCTCTTCGCACACGGGGGCCGCCCAGCCGGTGATGAGGCCGATCTGGCCGCAGAGGCCGGAGGTGCCCATGCCGGAGTTGATGGCAGCGCCGTTCATCTGGAGCTTGAACAGGCAGGTGGCGAGCGGGCCGTTCACGATGGAAGCGACCACGGGGGGCAGCCAGAGGATGGGTTTCTTGACCAGGTTGGGAACCTGGAGCATGGAGGTGCCGAGGCCCTGAGAAAGGAGACCCTGCACGCCGTTCTCACGGTAGGACGCAACAGCGAAGCCGACCATGTGAGCAGAGCAGCCAGCAACGCAGGCGCCGCCGGCGAGACCGACCAGACCAAGACCGGCGCAGATAGCGGCGGAGGAGATGGGGAGGGTCAGGATGATGCCCATGAGAGCGGAGACGAGGATGCCCATCCAGAAGGGCTGGAGAGCGGTCGCCTTCATGACGAGGTCGCCGAGAAGGACGGCGCCCTTGCCGATCGGGGGAGCGATCAGGAAAGCGAACAGAACGCCGAAAACGATCGTAACGAACGGGGTCACGATGATGTCGATCGGGGTACGCTTCGAGACCAGCTTGCCGAAGAACACGGCAATGACGACGACGAAGAACACGGCGAGAGGGCCGCCCTGCGCGCCGAGGGCGTTGGCAGCGAAGCCAACGGCCAGCGTGGAGTACATGACGAACGGGGGAGCCTTCATGCTGTACGCGATAGCAGCGGCCATAGCGGCGCCCTGCACGGCGTAAGCAGCGGTCTTGCTGGCGATGAGAAGGTTCTCGCCGGCGAGCTTATCGGACATCCAGGGGTTGACAACGATGTCCTTCAGCAGGGGAACGTACATGCCGATCGTGTTGATGATGCAGCCGATCAGCAGAGACGCGAACAGACCGTGAGCCATGCCGCCCAGGCCGTCGATGAAAATGCGCTTCGTGGAGAACTCAATGTTCTGCTCTTTGCAGTACTTAGCCCATCCCTTAAGCTCGGTGTTGTTTGCCATTAATTAAAGTGCCTCCCTTAATTTAATGTTGATTGCAACATTCGTTGAGCGTTTACTTGTGTGTGGTTTCGGGCAGCTGCTGATTGCCCGAAGAGGGACGTGCGCGGTTCCTTATTGCTTGGTAAGCTGGCCGCGCCGCGTACGACGCGGCCGATGAGTTATTGTTAAAAAGTACCTTAGGGGTGTACTTTCAACCTTAGTTGGCGGCAGCCTCCGCTGCCTGCTTGTCCTTCCACGCCTTCACAATGTCGGCGGCGAGGATGGGGGTGTGGTGGAACTTGACGCCGAGCGCGTTGCCGATGGCGGCCATCGTCGCGGGGATGCTCGGGATGAGCGCCGGCTCGCCGATGCCCTTAGCGCCGTACGGAGCGGCGTCGCCGTCGCTGCACACAACGATCGGGTACACCTCGGGAACATCCATGCTGGACTCGATGATGTACTTGCTGAGCGAGGGGTTCTTGATCGCGCAGGTCTTCGGGTCGATCTCGATCTTCTCGCTGATGACGAAGCCGGTGCCCATGGCGGTGCCGCCCTCGATCTGGCCTTCGCACATCTTCACGCCGACCGGCGTGCCGACGTCGTGCGCGGAAACGCACTTGAGAAGCTGCACTTCGCCGGTGTCGGTATCGACCTCGACCTCGATGATGCAGGTGGCGTAGGAGTAGACCTCATACGGAACGCCGGACATGTCGGCCGGGTTCAGATAGGTGGTCTTCGGGTTGTAGTAGCCCGCGCCGACGGCCAGACGGCCATTTTTGCCCATCGCGCCCATGAGCTCGGGATAGGTCATCTTCTTGGATGCATCCTTGGAGCTGTAGATCTCACGGTGGCGGAAGATCAGCTCCTCCTGCGGGACGTTCAGAAACTCGGAAGCGGTGCGCTTGAGCTCGCCCATCGCGTTGGTGCAAGCATTCTTCACGGCGTTGCCGGTGATGAACGTCTGGCGGGAGGCGGATGTCGCGCCGCCTTCAGGGGCGATCTGGGTATCCGCCCAGGTCACGTGGATGTTTTCAAACTCAAGACCGAGCGTTTCAGCGGCGATCGCCGCGGCGACGGTCGCGACGCCCTGGCCGATGTCGGCCGCGCCGATGGTGACGTTAACGCTGGTGTCGGGCAGAACTTCGCAGAACGCGGCGGCCGGATTCGGAAGACCGGTGTTGCCGACGCCGTAGAACATGCTGCCGACGCCTGTTCCTCTCAATTTCATATCTGCGGCCTCCAATCCGGGTCGAGACGCTCAAGGGCGTCCGGCATGACTTCCTCGGCCTTCTTGATCGCCTCGGCGAGCGTGTCCTGATAGCCGACGCTCTCGGTGAGGGTCTGGCCGGTCGGGATCGTCGAGCCGACGTGGTGGCCGTTGATGCGGCGGATCTCCAGCGGGCTCATATGCAGAGCCGCGGCCAGAGCGTCCATCTGTCCCTCGTGGACAACGGCGGCCTGCGGCACGCCGAATCCGCGGAAAGCACCGCACATCGGGTTGTTGGTGTAAGCAAATACCGCGTCCAGACGGACGTTCGGGCAATCGTAGGGGCCAACGGCGTGGACCGGGAAACGGCCGATAACGGCGGGGCCGTAGGAGCCGTAAGCGCCGGCGTCGCACGTGAGCTCATACTGCGCAGCCACGAGCTTGCCGTCCTTCGTCGCGCCGGTCTTGACATGGGTCGTGATCGGGTGACGCTTGGAGGAGATCATCGTGGACTCCGTGCGGGAGCGGACGATCTTCACGGGGCGCTTGGTGTAGTGCGCGAGCAGCGCGCAGTGCAGCTGCACGCCGATATCGAGCTTGCCGCCGAAGCCGCCGCCCGTGGTGGGCTGGATGCAGCGGACGTGGTTCTGGGGAACGCCAAGCATGCCGGCGACCTCGTTGCGGTCATAGTGGGGGTTCTGCGTGGAGGCGATGACCGTCATGATGCCCTTCTCGTCATAGTAGGCAATGCCGGCATCCGGCTCGATGAACATGTGGGAGAGGACGTGGGTGGAGTAGGTGTTCTCGACGATAACATCGCACTTGCTCCAGGCTTCGTCCACATTGCCGAACTCCATGTGCTTCTTGGCATGGACGTTCGTCGTGCCGTGGACGCAGATTGCGCCCTCCGCCATCGCGCTCTCGTAGGAGTTGATGACGGGCAGCTCTTCGTATTCGACCTCGATGAGCTGCATGGCTTCCTGTACGATCTCCGGGGTCTCCGCCGCGACAACGGCGATGGCGTCGCCGTAGCGGCGCACCTTGTCGTCCACAAGGCAGGGCTCGTCTTTGACGATGATGCCGAAGCGGTTCTTGCCGGGGATGGCGGTATAGTCGAGGACGGCGGCGACGCCGGGCAGCGCGCGGGCCTTCTCGAGATTCAGCTTTTTGATGTAGGCGTGGGGAACGGTGCTGCGGAACACGCCGCCATAGAGCATGTCGGGCATGTAATAGTCCGCGGCAAACTTCGCGCGGCCGAGCACCTTGTCGAGCGAGTCGACCTTGATATGGTCACGGCCGAGGATAGCTACGTCTCTCATGCTTCGGCCTCCTCTCCGCGCATTCTGGCAGCGGCCAGAAGCACAGCGTCATTGATCTTGGCATAGCCGGTGCAGCGGCAGAGGTTGCCGCTGATGGCGAGCTTGACCTCATCGCGCGTCGGGTTGGGGTTCTTCTTGAGAAAAGCCTCGGCGGTGAGGATCATGCCGGGGATGCAGAAGCCGCACTGCACGGCGCCGGCGTCCATGAACGCCTGCTGCACCACGTCGGGCTGGCCGTCCTTGCTGACGCCCTCGAGCGTGATGATGTCCGCGCCGTCGGCCTGTCCGGCCAGAATGCAGCAGCTCGTCACGGGCTCGCCGTTGTAGATCACGGTGCAGGCGCCGCACTCGCCTTCGCTGCAGCCTTCCTTGACGCTCGTGAGGCCAAGATTGTTGCGCAGCACGTCGATCAGGCGGTGGTTCGGCTCGACCTCGACGGTCACCGGCTCGTGGTTAACGGTGAAATGAATGGTGATCTTTTTCAAAATCCCTGCACCTCCTCGATATTCAGTTTGCGGAGCACATCGGCGAACAGGTGCTTGTACACACCCTGGATGCTCTCCTTTTTGTAGAACACAGAGGGACGGGACTTATTCGCTTCGTAAACCTGATCGTGCATGATCGGCAGGCACCCGAGCATGGTCTCCCAGCTGAGCTTCTTGCCGACGAGATACTCCTCGCAGCTCTTGTAGCGCTGCGGATAACGCGCCATGGCACCCGCCCGCATGGAGCAGTAGGTGCAAACGCCGTTATCATCGACCGTCACGACCATGCCGCCGCCGATGACGCTGATGGCGAGCGCGCGGCGCTTGCCCAGCTTATAAAACGCGGTAGCGGTGTGCTTCGTATCGGGCAGCGGGAACGAGACCTCGGTCATGAGCTCGTCCGGCTGCAGGATGTTGCGCTTGCGGTCGGGAGAGGAAAGGAATTCGTTGATGTTGATCGTGCGCTCGCCGCGAACGCTTTTAATAGTAACGTCGGCGTTGAGCGTGACGCACGCGGCCAGACCGTCGCCCGCCACGGAAGACTGGCAGATGTTGCCGCCGAGCGTTGCGAGGTTGCGGATCTGGGGCGAGCCCACCTGACGGCAGGCGTCGTAGAGAATGTGGACATTCTCGCGGATAATGTCGTTGGCCGCTACCTCTGCATGAGAAGTAAGAGCACCGATCCGGACGATGCCGTTCTCGACCTTGATGTAATCAAGCTCCTTGAGCTTCTTCAGGTCGATAACGACAGCCGGCTGTGCCTTCCACTCGTTGAGCTCCAGCGTAAGGTCGGTGCCGCCGGCGATGCAGGCGACGCTGTCCTTATACTGATCCAGCAGAGTGAGCGCCTCGACCACGGTGGTAGGTGCGTAGAAATCAAATGGTCTCATGCGCGGTTTTCCCCCTTCTAAATGTGCTGCTTTCGCTGCTTTTTCTCCGCCGGAGCGGGCGGCTGTGCCGCCCGTCCCGGTTAGAATACTTTATTTTACTCCAGTTCGCCGCGGATTTCAACACCCATCAGCTTTTCCCAGAGCTTGATGACGGCGGACATATCTTCCATGCCGTAGCCGGCGGCGCGGGCCTGCTCGTAAACGGCGGTGCAGGTGGCGCTCATCGGGATGGGCATCTTGACGCCGCGGGCGGCTTCCTGCGCGAGGGTCAGGTCCTTGTACTGCACGTCCATCGCGAAGCCCGGCTCGAACTTGTCGGGCATGATGAACTTCTTCATCTTCGCATCGACAACGTAGCTGTTGCCGGAGGAGGTGGAGATAACGTCGTACATGGTCTTGTTGTCCAGACCGAGCTTCGCGCCGAGCACGAGAGCTTCGGCGAGAGAGGCCATGTTCGCGCCGAGCAGCATGTTGTTGACGATCTTCATCGCGTCGCCCATGCCGGTGCCGCCGATGCGCATGATGCGCTTGCCGATGGCTTCGAGAACGGGCTTGGCCTTCTCAAAGGTCTCCTCGTCCGCGCCGCACATAATGGTCAGCGTGCCCTTCTGCGCGCCGATGGTGCCGCCGGAAACCGGAGCGTCCATGTACTTCACGCCGTGCTCGGCGGCGATCTTCGCCATCTTCTGGGTGGTGCCGGGAGCGACGGAGGACATGTCAACGATGATGGTGCCGGGCTTGCAGTGGGAGAGAACGCCCTTGGGGCCGCACATAACGGCCTCGACGATCGCGCCGTTGGGGAGCATGGTGAAGCCGATGTCCATGTTGGCGGCGACTTCGAGGTTGTCCTTGCAGCCAATGGCGCCTTCGGCGACCTTCTGCTCGACGAGAGCGGGAACAAGGTCGCTCACGTAGGTCTCAAAACCAGCCTTGATAACGTTGCTGCACATATGGCCGCCCATACGGCCCAGCCCGATAAAACCGACTTTCATTGGAAAAGATCTCCTTTAAAATATTTGCAAGTTATTGTTGCCGAATGTTATTGCGCGCTGCGCTCGAACGTGAGACGCTCGCCCTGGATATCCGCGTATACGCGGACGAGATTGCCGTTTTTCCACTGGCGCTCGGAAGTATTGCGTTGTTAAAAGGCATGCGAAATAACCATAAATTTTATTATCATCCGAAGCATTTTACGGCGGTATCCGGAATGATCTACCGCATGAAGCAGAATGCGGCAGGCCTGTCAGTAATCTGCCTTCTGTCCACCGCGGTTTTAGTCATGATCTCGTCCACAATTTCCCTTTATGCAGGCCTGGATGACGTGATGAGGAACCGGTTTAAACGGGATTTTGTGGTGACGGTACGCGATTATTCGGATGAAACGGCTGCGAAGACCGACCGGATTGTGGAGAACGCCTTAAAGGAGGCAGGAGAGACCGCAAAAGAGCTGATCAGCTACCGATACGTCAGTTTTGCCGCAGTGGAGACGGGGGACGGCTATGAGGTGAGAGAGGAAAACCTGGCGGACTACAGCAG
>OHBJ01000335.1_pt1 | contig 29341 bp, 30 predicted proteins | sample 1577241 | NCBI WGS metagenome assembly OHBJ01 (sample SAMEA3541594, study PRJEB24748) | human gut metagenome | biome: human gut; feature: human-associated habitat; material: faeces | place: China | collected 2012 | reverse complement strand
TTTAAAAGCATTTGTGGAAACCTGTCTACCATAACAGAATCGTTTACCATAAAAAGATTTAGGTGCTCAATGTATGCATCAATATCTTTTAGTTCGGATATTTTATGCATGATAGGAGAGGTGATACTGTTACTCCAGGGGGCGGATTCGTTATAACTGTTTAAGATGAGTACATAATCATATTGCCTATGATCCCTGTCAGAGGCTTTGGCAGAATATGTACCGGCAAAAAGCAGACAAATGCAGATTGTCAGTGTTTGAAAGAATTGCCTTGATGTGGCTGTGTGTTTATTATTCATAGCAGAAAATAGACTCTTTATGTTATACTCTTTATCAGACTTCTTACAAAAGTAAAACAATATCAGACAGTTATGTATAAAAACTCCCTTATTAACAAATATTAATTTCACGAGTAAGTTCTCACAGAAGAAGATTTTTTATGATATTTTGAGCAGAATGGGAAGTTTGGCTAACTTATACGGTGAAATTGCTATTTTTCAGGCGATGAAAAGCGATTAACTTTGCAATATCAGAAAAAGATAAAAAACAGATAAATATGAAATTAATAAAATCAACCATTACCGCCCTTGGCTTGTTATTCACAGTAACCGCTTGTGCAGGCAATAAAGAAAGTAAAAACCAAAACATGAAAGGAGAAAATATGGAAATTGTTCATTTAACCAAAGCAGAGTTCTTGAAGAAGGTATATAACTATGAAGCCAATCCCAATGACTGGAAATATGAAGGTGACAAACCGGCTATTGTTGATTTCTATGCTACATGGTGCGGTCCTTGCAAAGCATTGGCACCCGTATTGGAAGAGTTGGCAAAAGAATATGCCGGAAAGGTTTATATTTATAAGATAGATGTAGACAAGGAAGAAGAATTGGCCGGTGCATTCGGCATACGAAGCATACCGACTTTGTTATGGATTCCTCAGAGTGGAAAACCGACTGTAACACAGGGAGCATTACCGAAACCTGAACTGAAAAAGATGATTGATGACACTTTATTAAACTCTAAATAAATGTTCTCGTAAACAAGTGGAGAAGATAGGGCATAAATCTTTTGCCCTGTCTTCTTTTTTATTTAAATAAGTATGCGTATATTTATACCGACAATAAACTATGAATTATGGAATATCGTTTTAATACACCGCTCAATGGCAATATAGCGATGACGTATCATTATCATGAGGATGCTGCTCTCCGGCGTGATAAAAGCTTGTATAAATTCGTATGGGTACAAAGTGGCACGCTGGATATAGAAGTAGACCATGTGGTAATGCACCTTGAAAAAGATGAAATAATATCGCTGACTCCTTTGCATCATGTTGAGGTAAAAAGAGTGGAAGGTGAGTACCTCACTTTCTTGTTCAACAGCAATTTTTATTGCATTTACGGACATGACAAAGAAGTGTCATGTAATGGTTTCCTGTTTCATGGTTCGTCCCACATCATGCGTTTGCAGCTCTCTGCGGCCCAGTCGGAACAATTGAAAAGCATCATTGATATATTTGCCGGTGAATTCGGCATAAAAGACAATTTGCAGGAAGAGATGCTCCGCATTATTCTGAAACGTTTTATAATCACTTATACCCGCATTGCCCGTGAAAAATTAGATGTGGGACAAGATAAAGAAAAGAGCTTTGACATTATCCGTCGGTATTATGTGTTGGTAGACAATCATTATAAAGAAAAGAAACAAGTGCAGGACTATGCCGAAATGCTCTACCGCTCTCCCAAAACCTTGTCCAATCTGTTTGCCGCCTATGGGTTGCCTTCTCCGTTGCGTATCATACATGAGAGGATAGAAGCCGAAGCCAAGCGTTTGTTGCTTTACACCAATAAGAGTGCGAAAGAAATAGGTGAGATATTAGGCTTTGAAGACTTGGCTGCTTTCAGCCGTTTCTTTCGAAAAATGGCAAAGGAAAGTATTTCTGAATACCGGAAAAAAGAGAAAGAAGGAATAATGGCAAACTAAAACGGTATAATTGCCATTTCACAGGGAGGAAAATCTGCCGACCTTTGCAATGTAAGTTAAACCCTTAAAAATTAAAGCAAATGATGGCAAGATTAAATTCCCTGTTTACTGCATTTCTGACAATTGCAGCTTCCACTCAAAAGTTAGGTATTAATCTGATTCGCGTGGCAATTCTGGTGATATTCGTGTGGATTGGTGGTTTGAAATTCTGGAACTATGAGGCCGAGGGTATTGTGCCTTTCGTAGCCAACAGTCCTTTTATGAGTTTCTTTTATACTAAGAGTGCTCCCGAATATAAAGAGTATAAATTAAAAGAAGGCAACGGAGCCAAGGTAGTTGTAAAGCCCACCGACTTCGCCAGCGACGAAATTCTGCTGACGGCCTTCCGCCAGGGCGGCAAGCAGATGTATCCGGCCTCCGAAGCCGCCAACACACTGCTCCTTAGCTCCGCTTATGACTACTCGCGTCTGGGTTCCTTTGACCAGAAGACTCTCACAAAATACCTTGCAGGCAAGAACGTAAGCCTTGAGTTCGAACAGGGCCTCTATATCACGACCCTCAACGGCAAGTCTACCGTCAAGGACCTCGAAACTCTCATGGACCTCGTATACGCCACCTTCACCGCCGTTGGCGACGACCAGGCAAACTATGACAACGAACTGTCTCGCATCCGCCCGATGCTCGCCCAGCAGGAGAAGAACCCCATGTTCCACTTCGGCGAACAGCGCAACAATACGATGTACAACAACCCCGCCATGGCGCAGCCCACACTTGCCACCCTCGACGCCGCAAGCTACCCGCAGATGCTCTCCATGTTCCGCAATCTGATGTCTAACGCAGCCGACTATACCTTCGTATTCACAGGCAACGTAGATGCCGCCGCTCTCAAGCCCATGCTCGAGAAATACATCGCCTCGCTGCCATCGGCGAAGAAACCCTCCAAGGTCACCTTGCAGAACCCCATCGCGCTTCAGAGAGGCGACATAGTCAATGATTTCAAACAGCCCATGCAGGTGCCCTCGACTATCATCTTCGACCTTCTGAGCGGAACCAACCTCCCCTATACCGTAGCAAACGATGTGCGCGTAGATGCCATAGGTGAAATCCTTTCGATGATTTTCACAGAGACTCTGCGCGAGGAAGAGGGTGGCTCTTACTCCCCCTACGCCTACTCTTACTTCAACCCGGTGAACAACATGTGGCAGCTCATCTACGTAGTGCAAACCAACGCCGACATGCAGCAGAAGATGATAGACCGAGCCCAGGCAGAGACCGTGAAACTTCTCCAGGACGGCGCTTCGGCCGAGAAATTCAATCGCGTGAAGGAAGCAGCCCTCAACCAATATGACAACAAGGTGCGCACCAACGCCTACTGGGACGGCTCGCTTGTATCGCTGCTCCGCGGCTATAACACCATCAGCGGACGCCGCGAGGCTATCCAGAACATGACCCTCGAAGACTTCAACGCTTTCATGAAGACACTCTGGAACGGCAAGGACCGCATCCAGGTAATAATGTCGGGCGTTCCTGAAGCCAAATAAGAAGATTAACACAAGCCATAAGCTATAACCGTCTGATAGAAGCCGCCCGACCCCGTGCCGGACGGCTTCTGGCGTTTAGATATTGAGGGGATATTGAAATGCAAGGACTCCAAGCTTTCTCTACATCCCGTCTGTCCATTCCATGAACTGTTAAATACCAGAAAAATTAACTTAAATGAGGATTTAAATGTTAAAACTTATCCTTTGTGTCATTTTTACGCAAAATAAATTTGGCGGTCATGAGTATTCGTTGTAACTTTGCGTCAAAATAACACAAATGCTATGGCAATGTTCAGATCCAATAACGGCACAAAGGTTAAAGACGCCGGAAGCGCACCGCTGGCAGAGACGCGGAAGCCTGAAGCATATTACTGCTACCGGTATCCGCATCCGGCTGTTACGGTAGACTGTGTTATCTACGGCTTTGACGGCGAGTCGCTGCGCGTGCTGCTGATAGAGCGCGGTATCAAGCCTTATAAAGGGATGTGGGCACTCCCCGGCGGTTTCGTAAACATCGACGAGACCGTGGAGCAGGCAGCCGCGCGCGAACTGCAGGAGGAAACATCCCTCTCCGGCATCTTCATGGAGCAGTTCAAGACTTTCAGCGCCGTGAAACGCGACCCCCGGGAACGCGTTATTTCCGTGGCATTCATAGCCCTTGTGCGCCAGGAAGCACTTCGCGTTAAGGGAGGCGATGATGCCGTGGACGCCCGCTGGTTCGACATCGAAGCTATACCGCCGCTCGCCTTCGACCATGACGCCATCCTCACGGAAGCATACGCCTATCTCCGCGAGATTCTCAGAATAAAACCCGTGGCCTTCTCGCTCCTCGATGAGCTCTTCACCATCAGCGAGTTGCAGAAAGTCTACGAAATAATCAACGGCACGACCTACGACCGCCGCAACTTCCAGCGCAAGCTCATCCAGGCTGACATTGTAGAGGAACGCGGCGTGGCGAAATCTAACGGCCCCTCGCGTCCACCCAAGCTTTTCTCCCTGAAAGGGAGGGTGCAACGTATGCTAAACCGCGACAACGACCTCCTCTCTACCGGTACCGCTCCGCTTACCACATCCGCCTATGATGATGACCTCTTCTCGGGACCCGGTACGGATGAACTCTTCGGAGCGCAGGAACCGCAAGAGGAATACAGTGGAACCGTCACCGAAACCGAGGGCGCTTCCGCCCCGCGCTTCAACCTCGAACATGACGAGGACACTGAACCCAAATTCAATCTCGAACGAGAGGAAAGCCTGAACCTTATAGCGGAACCGGAGCAGGAAGACTCCTCCATCGACAAAGATTCCACACGGCATCTCTTCAATTTTTAAAACATCACACGTGATTCATTGTAATCATATATCTCACCAAACAAACCAACAGTAATTATGGAAACCGGAACGAACCAGAACGTAAAAACAACTGTCTTCAACCTGATAATCCTCGACGAGAGTGGCTCGATGTCGCCGTTGCGCGCAAGCACCGTCAGCGGCTGCAACGAAGTGCTAAACGTTACACGCAACGCGCAAAAGGAAGCCGGCGACAAACGTACCGACCTTGTGAGCATCTTTTGTTTCCAGAGCGATGGGAACGCCCCCTCGCGCTATCTGGCAAAGAACGAACCCGCGTTGCTAATCGAAGACCTGACGCTCGACGATTACCAGCCTTACGGCTGCACGCCGCTTCTGGACGCCGTGGGTTCAACGTTGACAGACCTCAAGGCAGCCGCCGACAAGTGTGAAGATGCTACTGGTATAGTGACCATTATCACCGACGGCTACGAGAACTCGTCCACTCGCTACTCCCTGCAGAAAGTGGTCAAGATGATAAGCTGCCTCAAGGAACTGGGCTGGACGTTCAACTTCATCGGGTCCAACATCGACGTCGACAAGGTGTCACAGTCGCTGAACATCGACAATGCCATGGCCTTCCAGGCAACGAGCGTCGGGATGGGGGACATGATGGACAGTCTGAAGTGCTGTATGAAAGACGCCTACGGGGCCTATGACGATGAAGACCTAAATATGTCAGTAGAGGAGCGCCGTGAGCAGAGAAAGGCGCGCTCCGGCGGCTTCTTCAGAAAATAACAACCATAAGCCAAGACGAATATATCCTACCGCAATCACAAGTAAAAGAGTCGTAAATCACCGAAACAGATATCACAAATTTCACCGAAACAAGAACTTACAGTTCACCAAAACAGACAGTCTAACCCATTAACTTACAGGGAGCCTGCCGAAACGTCATCCGTCGGCAGGCTCCCCATCTTTCTCGTTATAATATATTCAGCGGCGGAATTTTAGGGTTGCGCCGGGGATTTGTAGTATGTATATGCCGGAGGGGAAGGCGGCGGTGCCTATACGGTTGTCGCCTTGTAAGAGATGGCCCGTCATTATGCGTGCGCCGGAGGTTGTGTAGATGATGAAGTCTGTTTCTGAGGCGGCGCGGAGCGTGAGGGCGGTGCGGTCGCTGCGCAGGAGTGATATAGTACGTGTATTGTCGGAGAATATGTCGTTTATGCCGGAGAGCGGTTCGGCATCGGGGTGCAGGTCGCGTGCGCCGGCTACTTCAGTGGAGGTCTCACCTATGCTGCCGCAGGACTGGCATACTCCGGTATACACTTTTATGAAGTCTACCTGACGGAGCGTCACTGGGCACCCGTCGGAGTCGACCGCCCAGTCGAGTTTCAAGCCGGGGTCATCTTTGTTGGCGAGGTTGTCGACGTATCCCCAGTCGAATGCTTTCAACACCCAGTGTTGCTGCGGAGGCGTGGCTGTGTTAACAGCGTTGTTCGGCAGGCAGGTGCCTGTGAATCCGAGCGTTTCCGTGCCATTCCATTCCGGCCAATAAGACTGTTTGTGGAAGAAGTTGTGTTCCACTTCGCCGGTAGGTCGCGAGGGGTCGTTGGTGGTATAGGTATACGTGGCGTCGGCTGTCGCGGGCTTGGTGTAGGTGATAGAGAAGTTCTTGTACGATTCGTGGTAAGCGGAGCCTGCGAGTTCATACCACGGGTCATCGGGCAGCCCGTTGCCGTTGACATCAACGGATACCGTTACTATTCCTGGCTCGCAACTGCCGCCGTTCAGTTCGGCGTTGTCTACGAAGGCGTTTCCGGCTATTTTGAAGTCGTATTCACCGGGGACGTTGACCAGTGGGTGGTCGAAGCCGAAGATTACGTATCCGCCGAAAGCACCGAGCGAAATCATCCCTTCCGGCTCTTCGCCGCCGATTTGTGTGAGGACGGCCTCGCAAACCTGCTCCGGAGAGGCATCGGGCGCTATCTCGGGCAGGAGGTTTACAAACTGTCCCGGTGCGGGGCAATACTCGAAGATGCGTGTTATTCCGGCGGAGCGTTCACCGGTAGCGTTGGCTGTTAAAGCCATTCCGGCGGCTACGGCTAATATCGTTAATGTATGTTTCATGGCTTATGGTTCGTGTGTGAATCTTATGATATTTATGTATCGTATGTTATTTATGTGGCGCAAAATTACGAAAAAACTCTCATAGTTCAAAACGGCGCCCTGTGTTTGAAAAAAAATAGTTAACTTTGCGGTATGGTTACGGAAGTGAGATTAAGAGTGACACCTCGCGAGGCATTTACCGAGGCGTTGCTGCGTAAGGCGGTGGCGCGCGAGCTCGGGTTGCAGCCGCAGGAAATCAACGGCCTCAGGATAACGCACCGCAGTATTGACGCCCGCCAGCGCAACGTGATGGTAAATGTCACGGCAAAGGCAGCCGCCGGCGATGATCGCGAAGTTGCACCCCTTGCGCAAACGCCTGTTTATCAGGATGTACGCAATGCCTGTAAGACGGTTGTGATAGTAGGAGCCGGACCTGCAGGCCTCTTCGCGGCTCTCCGTTGCCTGGAGAAAGGTATCCGCCCGATAGTGTTGGAACGCGGCGACGACGTGGAGACGCGGCGTAAGAAACTCGCCTACATTTCGCGCAAGGGGGAACTCGACCCCGAGAGCAATTATTGTTTCGGCGAAGGCGGAGCAGGCGCGTACAGTGATGGGAAACTGTATACGCGCAGCAAAAAGCGTGGCAACGTCACCGATGTGTTGATGTCTTTCGTAACCCACGGTGCTTCGGAAGAAATACTTATAGAGGCCCATCCTCATATCGGCAGCAACCGACTGCCAGCTATCATAGCATCGATGCGCGAATCTATTCGCCGCAAGGGCGGAGAGGTGCATTTCCGTGCAAAGGTAACGGAATTGTTGCTCGAAGATGACGCAGCGCGTGGTGTAATCCTTGAAGACGGCCGGAGGATAGAGGGCGATGCCGTAATCCTCGCTACGGGACATGGAGCACGTGACGTCTACGAGATGCTTGATCGCGCGGGAGTGGATATAGAAGCCAAAGGACTGGCCATAGGAGTGCGTCTGGAGCATCCGCAGGAGGTGATTGACAGTATCCAGTACCACTCGCCCGAAGGACGCGGAGAGTACCTCCCTGCTGCCGAGTATCAGTTTGTTACTCAGGTAGATGGCCGAGGCGTCTACAGTTTCTGTATGTGCCCCGGTGGCGTAATAGTCCCTGCCGCCACAGAGTGTGATGGAGTTGTGGTGAACGGCATGTCGGCAGCGGGGCGTTCAGGCCGTTGGGCCAACTCCGGGATGGTGGTTGAGGTGCATCCCGAAGACTTCCCCGAATACTCGCGATACGGCGTGCTCGCCACTATGAAACTTCAGCAGGATCTAGAACACCGCTTCTTCGCTGAGGCCGGAAACTCCTTCAATGCTCCGGCGCAGAGGATGACCGACTTCGTGGCCGGCCGTCCATCCAAGTCATTGCTTCCCACGAGCTACGCCCCCGGCATACATTCCGGCCGCGTTGACCTCTTGTTGCCACCCTTTATCAGCGAGCGCCTGCGCCGTGGCTTCAAGGACTTCGGCCGTAAACGCAAAGGTTTCCTCACAGACCGCGCTCAGGTAATCGGCCTGGAATCTCGAACATCCTCTCCCGTTCGCGTAATCCGCGACCCCGTGACGTTGCAGCACATCCGGATTCGCAACCTATACCCGGCAGGTGAAGGTGCCGGCTATGCCGGAGGAATAGTATCAGCGGCTGTGGACGGCATCCGCTGCATCGACTCTTTCATAAAAACAATATCAGAATAATGGCTATCATATTAAATATAGAGACTTCACAAGAGATATGTAGCGTCGCGGTCAGTCGCGACGGAATGGTAGAATTTCAGCGGGAATGTGACACGCCGATGCAGCAGGCCTCGAAGATAGGTCCGTTCATAGACGAATGTATGGGCTACCTGAAGTCGCGCGGACTGAAACCCGACGCCGTGGCGGTGAGCATCGGTCCCGGTTCCTACACAGGACTGCGTATCGGTCTCTCGGCCGCTAAGGGGCTTTGCTTCGGCCTCGATGTGCCGCTTATCACTGTGCCGACGCTTGAGGTGATAGCCGTCAAGGCCATGTTCCGCAAGTTCGATTTCCAGGGCGACGAACTGCTCCTTCCGATGATAGACGCGCGCCGCATGGAGGTCTATACCGCTCTTTACGACTTCCGTCTCGATGCCTTGATGGAGCCGCAGCCGCTCGTCCTTACCGGAGAGACCGTGGCACAGCTGCCCATCGGTCGTCAGATTTACTTCATGGGCGAGGGGAGCGACAAGGCCGTGGAGCTTCTGAAAGGGGAGAACCTCCATCACATTCCGGGAATCCGCGCCTACGCACGCGACATGGTGGCCCTCTCCGAGAAATACTTGCGCGAAGGGAAGACAGCCGACACCGGATATGCCGTGCCGCTCTACCTCAAGGAATATGAGGCCAAGATGAGCCGCAACAAGGTGCTGGAAGAGATAGAGCAGCAACGCGCCAATATCGCCGGAAAGTAAAAAAGCTCCCAGCTTTTTGGAAATATCTGGAAAATTAGTTAATTTTGCAATTCAAGCATAAATCTGTTTAATTTTGACTGAAATAATGCTCACATATAACACCCGGTTGAAGCCACTGGCACTCCCGGAATACGGACGCATGATCCACCAGATGGTAGAGTATGCAACCCAGATTCCGGACCGCGATGAACGCACCAGATGCGCCTTCGCCATCGCAAAAATAATGAAAAACCTCTTCCCGCAGGAGTTCGCGTCTCCCGATGGCGAACGCAAGATGTGGGACCATATAAACATTATCTCAGACTTCAAGCTGGATATTGATTTCCCTGTGGAAGTCTCCGCAGTCGAAGCCATACATCCCGAACCGGAACCAATCCCCTATGGCGACCAGAAAATACGCCACCGCTATTACGGCAAGAACATACAACTGATGATAGACCGTGTGGCAGAACTCGAAGAGGGTTCCGAGAAAGACTCACTCATCTCCATGATAGCCCATCACATGAAGAAACTCATGTTCACGCACAACAAGGAGGGAGTGAACGACTCACGCATACTGCGCGACCTGGCGGAATACTCAAAAGGACGCATACGGCTTGACCCTGAAACATATATCCTGCACGAGTTCAGGGAAATAGAGCCTGTCCAGAACGGTAAAAAGAAAAAAAAGAAGTGATATTACCCAAGTCCGGGCTGCCAGCACAGCGTCCGGAACGCGGAGAAGGGCGTGTCACATACCGCCTCGCTCCGGCTAACCCCTAAAACTGCAAGGCAATGAGCACATTTATAGTAGAGGGCGGCCACAAGCTCTCCGGCGAAATAAAGCCGCAAGGCGCAAAAAACGAGGCGCTGGAGGTAATCTGCGCCACTTTGCTGACCAGCCAGCCTGTAACTATCTCCAACATACCGGACATCCTCGATGTCCGCAACCTCATCGGTCTCCTCGCCGACCTCGGAGTAAAGGTAGAACGCCTCTCGCAGGATACCTACCGTTTTCAGGCCGACGAGATTGACATAGACTACATCCACACCGACACATTCATCCGCAAGGCACAGTCGCTGCGCGGCTCTGTGATGATTATAGGCCCGATGACGGCTCGCTTCGGAAAGGCCATACTGCCCAAACCGGGCGGCGACAAGATAGGGCGCCGACGACTCGACACCCACTTCCTCGGCCTCCAGAAACTCGGCGCAAACTTCCGATACGTTTTCGAGAAGGGAATCTACGACATAGAGGCTCCCGGCGGACTTACCGGCCGGTACGTCCTGCTTGACGAAGCCTCGATTACCGGTACCGCCAACCTTGTAATGGCTTCAACTCTTGCGAAAGGGATGACTACCATCTACAATGCTGCCTGCGAACCTTACATACAGCAGCTCTGCAAGATGCTCGTACGCATGGGCGCTAAGATAGAGGGCATAGGCTCCAACCTGCTTAAAATCACCGGTCAAGAGGACCTTGGGGGCGCCCGGCATCGTCTGCTTCCCGACATGATTGAGGTTGGCTCTTTCATAGGTATAGCTGCCATGAGCGGCTCCGGACTGCGCCTAAAGGACGTAAGCGTCCCCGACCTCGGTATTATCCCCGACGCTTTCTCGCGCCTCGGCATCTACCTGCAGATTGACGGCGACGACATAGTGATTCCAGAAGGTGACGGATACGAGATAGAAACCTTCATCGACGGCTCCATAATGAACATCGCCGATGCCCCGTGGCCCGGCCTTTCTCCCGATCTTTTGAGTATCTTTCTGGTCGTGGCTACGCAGGCCACCGGCAGCGTCCTCATACACCAGAAGATGTTCGAGAGTCGGCTCTTCTTCGTGGACAAACTCATAGACATGGGTGCCCGCATCATACTCTGCGACCCGCACCGCGCCGCCGTGATAGGAAGCGGAAAACTCCATTCGCTACATGCCACCAATATGGTGTCGCCCGACATCCGCGCCGGCATTGCGATGCTCATCGCCGCAATGGGTGCCAAGGGCACCAGTCGCATTCAGAACATAGACCAGATAGACCGCGGGTACGAAAGAATCGACGAACGACTGAACAGTCTGGGCGCCAAAATCATTAGAGTAGAAGACTGACACACTGAATTATGATAGAACGACAAGACCTCACCGCCGCAGGAAAATTCCTTAAAACCCACGCCCTGAAAGGGGAACTCAACGCCGTGCTCGATATGGACTGCGACCTGCTCGATACGGAGCGCCCCTTAATAATGGAAATGGACGGAATCCCGGTGCCGTTCTATCTTAAATCCGTAAGGCCGAAAGGGCAGTTCGGCTGCCTGCTGAAACTTGACGGAGTGGAGAGCGCCGACGATGCTAAACCTTTTGTCAACAAGATAATCTATATGTTAAAAGAGGATTTCCGTGAAACCGCCCGCGCCGAACAGGATGAAGGGGAATATGCCGACGACCTCGTGGGATATACCATCGTCGACGATGAGCACGGCAACCTCGGCGAAATCAAGGAAATAGACCTCTCTACCGCGAACACACTGTTTTTGCTCGAACGCAACGGGAAAACACTCTACATCCCCGTGGCCGACGAGTTCATTACCGAGATAGACAATACTAACAGTACCATCCACACCTCGCTGCCCGCGGGACTGGTGGACCTAAACTCTTAAAAACCTATGGCTGAGGAACAGGGATATAATGAAGAACAGGCCGTAAAATTCATCAGGAATTTCGTGCCACGGGAGATAAAAGATAAATACACCGACGATGAAATACTGCTCATCGTGGACTTGATATGGGACTACTACGAGCAGAAAGGGTTGCTTTCGCTCAACGATATAGAAACGGAGGAGGAGTTGCTCAATGAGGATGACCTCGTCGCCTACGTAAAGAATGAGGTGAAGGAACAGCAGGACTTACTCGTTGACCCCAACGACCTCCCCTATATAATAAAAGGAGAACTGCAATATGAAGAATCGCTTGAAGACGTTCTGTAAATTACTTGTAATTACAGCGCTGCTGGCTCTTCCGCTGAAACTGCGCGCCGAGTCGGACCCCGAGAAGCTCGCCGACTTCACGTGGATACAGATGCTCAACTCCGTGGACTGCGGCAAAGGTACCGACCTCATAAAGAAATTTCAGGAGAAGGAGGCTCGCAACGTCCTGCTCAAAGCTTACCGCAAGGACAAGGACTCTAACTGCAACGTGGAGAACATCCGCAACAAGGAGGTGCTTCTCATTACCATCCCGGCGTCAGACCTATTTGGGCCCAACTCCGCGACGCTGCTCGATGATGCGGCCAAGTACCTCGAACCGATAAAACGCTACCTCAAGCAGCCGGACGTGTGGCGTGTGATGCTCATCATGCATACCGATAACACCGGCTCGCCCGGTTATCGTCAGAAGATAACTGAAGATCGCGCCCTTGCCGTCACCGAATGGTTCGAAACCCAGCCCGGACTTGACACAAGCTATCTCTTCCCCTATGCCATGGCGGACAAACAGCCCCTGGCCGGATGCCCCAACAATAATATGGACAACCGCGCCAAGAACCGCCGCCTGGAAATATATCTCGTCCCCGGCGAGAAAATGGTGGAACAGGCCAAGCACGGCCGAATTGCCTTCTGATTGCCAATCTGGACTGCTGAACGGCGGATAGTCATTTTGAACGGCGGTCCGCCTTTCCGTAACCGCTTGACAACCATTTGATTTTAAGCATGAAACGCTTGCTCCCGGCTATTACGATGCTGTTGGCGGCAATTGCTATATCCGGAGGTGCGCAACCCACTGTACCTCCGGAGTCGCTATCTTATGCCGACCGGCTGACAATGGCCGGAAAGTACATCGGGTTGGGCGATAATGCCGGATTCTGTGCCGACGACTCAGCTGCGGCCGTTGTCCTTTCATATTATGACAAGGCGGTGGAACTGTGCCCGGAAAGCTACCGGACATGGCTGGCCAGAGCCAGATATCTGGATTGCGTGGAGGAAGAATTTGCACGCTCTAATGCCGATTACCGCAAAGCCATAGAACTCGCGCCGCAGGAAATAGAGCCATATACCCGCTACGCCCGTAGCCTCGCCGCTTGCCAGAACAATGTGGACTCCGCAATAGCCGTCTACCGCCAATGCGCAGCCCAAGTAAAAGAATACCCCTACAACCACAATGAATTAGCCAAACTCCTGATATTGAAAGGTCGCTACGACGAAGCCGCCGAAGTGATGCGGCAAGCCCTTGTCATGACAGGCAACAACCTCCTGGATGCCAGCGCATTAGACTTCATTCCGCAGCCTTACCGCGTAGCCCTGCCAAATGGGGCCACGAATAATAAGTCCGACCGCCTCACTTGGAAACGGTAGAATCTTCCGTTTGCTCTTTTGGAATAGTGTTTGCGGCAGGTGTTTTAAGAATCGGAATGGATGGAATGCACTCTGTCTTCACGCGATCATATTTCTTTATATCTTCATTAAATTTACGGTACTGTTCAATGTTTTTGCGTATTGTCTCCGTCCGCTTGCGTGTTTTCTCTGAATAATTTTTCACAGCGTTTGCTATCTCGGTAATCTTCTTTGTCTTTGGACTCGGAATGGGGATATAGAGATAATGCGGCTTACCTAATCCTCCTGTTCGAAACAGGGCGTAACTGCTTATATCTGCTTCGTCGGCGTACTTCTTGGCCGCTTCGTCGTATTCTGCTGGCCCGGGATAGTATTTCTCGTGAGGGGTATCCACATATACTGTCTCCTCTTCGGGGACATAAGTGTTTGTAACCAAAGGTTTCTCCCCGGGGTTGTTGACATACACTATGCACCCTATGACAGCCGCTGCCATCATGGCGGCCATTGTCGCGAAGAAGCTGCGTGTAAGTATGTTATGTCGGCGTTCCGCCTTTTCCACTTCGTCCGGCTCCGGTTGCTCGGACTTGCGGAATCTCGGATTGCAGTCGCTGAAGAAAGTCTCCGTGTCGACGTAAGGGCGGCGTAGCTTGCGGATCATAGGCGTAACGGCATCCCCCTCGCCGATGAGAGTGAGCACAATCTCACGCAGCACGTCCGAGTCAATCTTGCCGAAAGCCTCGTCATCTATCTTGGCGGTCGACTTGCTCCCGGTAGCCGCACAGAAAAGCACTCCGGCATAGTCGCGTAGGTTCCGCAGCCGCGTGTCGTTGTCGTACGGACGTTGCTCCACACAGGTGAGACGCAGCGTTCCGTCAGCTGAAATGGAGACCTTATCCCATGTGAAAGGGGAGAGGCAGAAGCCGCGGCTGTGGAATTTCCAAACTTCAGAAAAGAGGCCGATGAGCTTGCCATTCAGTTCGTTTTCCGGTAGATTACTTAGTGTTTTGAGTTCTTTGTGGGTCATAAAGTGGCTATAAGTTTTGGTGGAACAAAAATGGGGGAATTATATTCCGGGACAAAGTTAATGCTTACGGGCGAAAATAGCAATATTTTTCCCGTTTTATTTTTTTATTTCGGTAAATTGAAGTACCTTTGCAGCGAATTTGGGAAGGCAATTCCCCCGGTTCAAAAACAGTGACTAACATCTAAACACCAATTAAATAAATCTAAACACCGTAAGTCATGAAAAAGCACAATTTCTATGCAGGTCCCTCGATCCTGAGCCAGTATGCCATCCGCAATACTGCCGACGCTGTCATCAACTTCGCCGACATGGGACTTTCGCTTCTTGAAATCTCACACCGCAGCAAACAGTTCCAGGCCGTAGTAGACGAGGCCACTGCACTCTTCAAAGAACTCCTCGACATCCCCGAGGGTTACAGTGTGCTCTTCCTGGGCGGCGGCGCAAGCCTCCAGTTCGCCATGGTTCCGATGAACCTCCTTGCTAAAAAAGCAGCTTACCTCGACACCGGCGTATGGGCCAACAAAGCTATCAAAGAAGCCAAACTCTTCGGCGACGTCGACGTTGTTGCTTCTTCCAAAGATAAAAACTACAATTACATCCCCCGCGATTACACAGTACCCGGCGACGTGGACTACTTCCACTACACCTCCAATAATACCATCTACGGTACTGAAATCCGCAAAGACCCCGAAGTCGGTGTACGCCTCGTTGCCGACATGTCGTCAGACATCTTCACTCGTCCCGTAGACGTATCGAAATACGACCTCATCTACGGCGGCGCACAGAAGAACATCGCTCCCTCGGGCGTGACATTCGTTATCGTCCGTGACGATGCCCTCGGACACGTTGACCGCGTGCTTCCCACGATGCTCAACTACAAGACCCACATCGACAAGGGTTCCATGTTCAACACACCGCCGGTGCTCCCCATCTTCACCGCACTCCAGACCCTGAGATATTACAAGGAGCTCGGCGGCGTCAAGGCTCTCGAGAAGCTCGACCTCGAAAAGGCTGAAACCCTCTACAACGCCATCGACTCCAGCAAGATGTTCCAGGCCACTATCCCCAACCACGAGGACCGCTCCATCATGAACGTCTGCTTCGTAATGAAACCCGAGTACGCAGAACTCGAAAAACCGTTCTTCGACTTCGCTACCGAGAACGGCATGGTAGGTATCAAGGGCCATCGCAGCGTAGGCGGCTTCCGCGCTTCCCTCTACAACGCGCTTCCCCTCGAAAGTGTCAAGGCTCTCGTTGCCTGCATGAAGGAATTCGAGGCCAAACACTAATCATAACTCTTAAAGTTGCCTGCCGCGCGGACTTCGCTTCGCCCGGCAGACAATCTTCCCAAACCCGTAAAGAAACAAAAAATCATGAAAATATTAGTTTTCACCGAGAAACCGTTCGCTCCCGCTGCCGTAGAGGCTATCTCCAACGTTGTGAACGCCTCGGGCAACGACCTTGAAGTAGTTGAAAAAGGCTCACGCGAAGACCTCCTCAACGCCGTTAAGGACGCCAACGGCCTCATCGTTCGTTCCGACGTTATCGACGACGCCGTGATGAACGCAGCCCCCGAGCTGAAAGTCATCGTCCGTGCCGGTGCCGGCTACGACAACATCGACCTCGCCGCCGCCACAAAACACGGCATCTGCGTGATGAACACCCCGGGCCAGAACTCCAACGCCGTCGCCGAGCTCGTTTTCGGTATGATTGTAATGATGTGCCGCAACAAATATAACGGCAAGTCAGGTTCCGAACTCAAAGGCAAATCGCTGGGTATCTACGCTTTCGGTCAGGTAGGCCGCAATGTGGCACGTATTGCCAAAGGGTTTAATATGAGCATCGAGGCTCTTGACGTATTCGTTCCCGATGAGGCTATCGAGGCCGAGGGTGTAAAACCCCTCCACGATGTTAACGAACTCTTTTCGCAGAATGACTTCGTTTCACTGCACATTCCTGCTACCCCGCAGACAAAACACTCCATCGGATACGATCTGGTGATGAAGATGCCCAAAGGAGGTGTGCTCATCAACACAGCCCGTAAGGAAATCATCGACGAGCCGGGTCTCATCCGCGCCCTCGAAGAGCGTCCCGACATCCGCTATATCTCCGACATCAAACCCGACACCGCCGAAGAGTTCGAGAAGAAATTCGCCGACCGCGTATTCTTCACACCGAAGAAGATGGGTGCCCAGACAGCCGAAGCCAACTTCAATGCCGGTGTTGCCGCCGCAGAGCAGGCGATTGCTTACCTCAAGGACGGCTGGAACCGTTTCCAGGTAAACAAATAACCGACATCCCTCAACCAGCACAATAAAGGACGACTCCCGCAGCCGTCCTTTTTTTATTTGCAATAGGCCCGAGGTGGAGAATAGGCCGAATACGGAGCTGCCCCTGATTTCTGCACGATTTTCGGAAATTGTGCAAAAAAAGAAGCCGTAAATTTTTGATATTGCAAAATTTTAACTAACTTTGCACAGATTTACGGAAGTAGCAGCCTGCGGGCCGTTTTCTTCTTATGGGTCAAAACCCTTGTCATTAGCGTTAACGGGCTCATTAATAAGAATATAGGTCACGCTGACAACTTCTCTCAGTAAGCACGAACCGCCGCAGCGCTCCCGGCATTGCCATAGCGGAAAGCATTCGCCAAAATGCATAATACGGGAGACACCCCACGCCTACGGCGTAGGAATCAAGAAAGAAACAAGACAGAATATGAAGCCATTACAGGAAAAACTGGCAAAGTATGACGCGCCGCAGAAGGCAAAAGCTGCGGGTGTCTATCCCTATTTCAGAGCTATCTCGAGCGAACAGGACACCGAAGTGCTCATGAACGGCCGCAAGGTACTCATGTTCGGTTCCAACAGCTATATGGGTCTGACTAACCATCCAAAAGTGATAGAAGCCGCAGTCGAGGCCACCAAAAAATATGGTACCGGCCTGGCGGGCTCACCTTTCCTCAACGGTACTTTGGATTTACATAAAAAACTTGAAGCAAGGCTAGCGGAGTTCGTCGGTAAAGAGGATGCGATGTTGTTCTCAACCGGCTTCGGCGTGAACCTAGGCGTAGTGTCTACACTCACCGGACGCGAAGACTATGTGATACTTGACGAGCAGGACCACGCCTCAATCATCGAGGGGCGCCGCCTCTCTTTCTCTACCGCGCTGAAATACAAGCATAATGACATGGAGTCGCTTGAGCAGCAGCTGAAGCGTTGCGCTCCCGACAAGGCTAAGCTCATCGTCACCGACGGTGTGTTCTCGATGGAAGGGGATGTTGCCAATCTCCCCGAGATAGTTCGTCTTGCCAAGAAATACAACGCCCAGGTAATGGTCGACGAGGCTCACGGCATCGGCGTTTTCGGCGAATCTGGCCGCGGCACTGCCAACCACTTTGGCCTCACAGATGACGTGGACCTCATAATGGGTACCTTCAGCAAGTCGTTCGCGTCGCTCGGCGGCTTCGTGGCTACAGATAAGATAATTACCAACTACCTGCGCCACCATTGCCGCGAGTATATCTTCACGGCGAGCATCACCCCGGCATCTACCGCCGCCGTCAACGCAGCCCTTGACATCATGATAGCTGAGCCTGAACGCCTGAGGCATCTCTGGGACATAACACACTTCGCCCTCGAGAACTTCCGAGCAATGGGCTGCGAGATAGGCAATACATCCACCCCTATCATTCCGCTCTTCATCCGCGACGACTACAAGACGTTCCACATCACTCGCGATCTGCTTGATGAGGGCGTATTCGTCAACCCGGTAGTAACTCCTGCCGTAGCCCCGCATGATACGCTTATCCGCTACTCACTGATGGCTACCCACACACGCGAACAGGTGGAACGCTCGCTCGAAGCCATCCACAAAGTATTCAAGAAATACGGTCTCGTGAAGTAAACTGCACACTCCGCAGTAGCACAAAAATATCGAAATTCGGCTTGAAAGAGGATAAAATTACTCTTTTGAGCCATTTTTTTATCGCTTTATAGTTGGAGTACCAAAAAATTATATTATATTTGCCTATCATAATTAAAATTATGTGAGTGAACAACATAAACAGTACACTCCGTCGGCTCACTTTCAATTATTAACACTCAGAAAACGGCCTTAAAGATATGATATACCGATTCAAACTCGTCAGCGATGAAGTCAACGGATTCTTCCGCGTGATAGACATAGACCCGTCAGACACTTTCTTTTCCCTGCGCAAGACTATACTTGAAACCGCTGGGTATAGCGACACTAACATCGACTCCTTCTTCATTTGCAGCGACAAGTGGGAGAAGCATGAAGAGATTGCCCTCGTGGACATGGGACTTACAGCCTCAGACCACGACCTCTGGACCATGGACTCTACCCGCATTAACGAGCTGGTAAACAACCGCGGCCAGAAACTCGTATTTACCTTCGATAACCTCAACGACCGCTCCTTCTTTATGGAACTTAAGGAGATTGTGACCGGAGAAAAAGTGGATGAGCCCAAGGTGATACGTCAACACGGCAAAGCACCGAAGCAGGATATGGGTCTCGACGGACTATTAGACGGCATTAAGGAAGAAGACCCGAAAGCCGGTCAACTGTCATCCGATATCTTCGGAGAAGACGCCGACGGCTACAGCGACGAAGACCTCTACGGCCTGAATCCTTTCGATGAAAATAACTACAACTAAGGAACGGCGTCCGATCCCTCTGTCCCCGCGCTGATAGTTGATATAGCTTAAATAGCTATCATAGGTAAGCGACAGATATTAGTTCCCTTGGCTAATAATAACTCTCACTCTGCAAGAAAGTAAAACTCATTTTCCATAACTTTACACACCGAAGCAGGGTAGTCCGATGATAGATCTCACCGGTTAATTTCTCATTTAATTAAAACCACTATAATAACATTAAACGAAGCATCATGAGTTTTACAGCACAGAGATGGAAAGGACGCCTCGATGCGGCGATAAGATTTTTATCACGCAACGGATTGGAACTGTATGGCGGCGACACATACCTCGACCTCCTGAACCGAGTGAACGAATCATTTGTCTGCAGTGAAATCTCCAAAGCGGCATTCCGAACTTTGATGGAGAATGCCCTCAACAACCCGGACGAAGGGTACGATTCAGATTACAATCTCGGCACAATGGACTATAATATTGTAGTCTCAACTTTTCCGGATTTTGATGTGCTTCCGCGACTTGCCGAGCCGGAAGACTACGTCGCCCAGCAGCAGAAAGGCCTTGAGGAACAGAGGCAGCGCGCCAAGGCAGATAGACGACGCACCATGAAAATAATCCTCCCGATGGTGGGGCTGATTATCCTCGTCCTCATAATTTACAACCTCCCGTATTTCGCCGAGAAACGTGCCTACGACCGCACCTTGGATAACACCGCTCAAGCCTTCGAAGAATACCTTGACAACTACGACAACCCCGAACATCTCCCCGACGTCCTCTTCCGAAATGCCAAGTACGTTATGGAACACGGAAATTCTAAATATCAATCGTATGGATACGCCGGTACAGAGGAATCCGAAATGCCCTCATACGACTACTCTAACGAGCGCGAGGGGATAATGGCCTTTGACGAGCTATTCGAGAAGTTCCCCAACCACCCGCTGACAGCTAAAGGACGCCAGGTGGTCGACTCCGTATGGGATGCCAAAATTGCCTTTTTCGACAGCCGGAATCAGCATGCGAAATCATCCGAAGCACTGAAAGCTGTTCGTGACATGCTTCTATACATGAAGAAGAACAAAGTCTACGATGTGTGACTGAACTTCACCTCAAAAGTGGATCTGAAAGACTACAACGATTACCCCTCGGAAGCGCGCCTCCTGGTAGAGACTGCCCTCCCTGAACTTAAAGGTGTAACTATTCCCAGTGTCAAGGAGCAACTCGGTTCTTCGGAAGTTATGAACGTTGAAAACACACTTAAGAGTCAATATGACAAGTTCTTCAATTCTTTGTTTAGCCCCGGGTTTATAACTGTCAAAACCGATTTCAAAGAGAACCCGAAAGGACCGAGTCCCGAAACATTGCCAGTTATCGATGTAAATTATACTATCAAGAACCAGACAGTCGACATTGCCGGAATGGAGTTACCTGACATCTGGGAACAGACCGAGGGTTATGTGGCGTCACTTGCCAAGCATAAGAATTATGTGTTGGGAGTGGACATTGTCATAAACTCTGAACTCAAATTCCCTGGAATTGCTTCAACGGTGAAGAACAACATAAATAGTTCGAATAACGAAGACATACACAACATCGGCGACGAGGGAATCTACCAAGCCATGCTTGCGAAATGCCTCTCTAAATTCAGTGAACAGCTTTTCTCCAAATTCGGTCTGACAGAAGAACAGTCGTCCGAAGAGAAAGTAATAGTTAGTGAAGACCAAACCGGCACGTACTGAAAACACTGGGTGTCCGCACAGCTCAATGCCGGAGGGAACAGTGTCCTTATGGAACGGAGGTATTCTTACCTCCCCTCTAAGCCGCAAAGCGGCCATATCAGCCGCCATCTTCAATGCCCGGAAAATTACGGAATAACCAAGAATAATCAGGATTAATTCTGGTTGATAAAACAAAGGCAGGCCTCGGGGTAGGGCTGCCTTTTTCATCTCTCTTTTCGTCTCGTGCTTCCGTGTGTCAACGCTGCTTTATGTTGATTTTTAGCTCGCAGCAATCGGCGCGGTCTGTCTGTATCTCTTTGCCGTTTATTTCTATTTTGAGCACCGGGGAGCCGTCCTCTCTGCCGGAAAGGTACACGTTTCGCAGGAAATCGTAACCGAGGATATTCGAGATACGGATAAGCCGCTCGATGTCGATGCTTTTGGAGCGCACTATATTATAAACGGTGGTGCGTTCCACACATAGTTGCCTTGCGAACTCGGCGTAACTCATGCCACACTCTTTAATTCGGGCGTCTATCAATTCTCCGATATGTATATTCCTGAAATCCGGGTACATAAAAATAGTGTGGCTAAGCGTATCGTGAACTTAAGCCCCGGTAAAAGCTTGACATCGGGATACGGCCGCCACACCTATATCGCATTGGGTCCTAATCGGTTTAAATGCGGTATAAGCATAGAGCACGCGGGTTTCCTCGATGTCATTTTGTTTGAATTTACCGGATTCAAGTTCTGTGGGGAAACACTGCTTGCTTACGCAAAAATATGTCCGGCAAGGCATTAGCCTCGCCCAGATCCCTTCCGGACAGTTCGCCGACAGGAATCTTATACATAATTACAAATTTTTTCTCATACGACCATAATTTCTTCGCTCTTTTTTGATCTTGCTTTTCACACGTGGATATTAACCACGACCAGTGTGGTTTATATCCACGCTTATTTGTTGCGTTATATTGGATTTGTATCTAATTTTGCAGCGAATTATTAACTAAAATCACGAATCATCATGAAGAAAAACATTCTTTTAGGATTTGTCGTGCTGATTACATCATTCGCGGCGATGGCCTTGCAATGGTCAAAAGTAGAAGACACCTGCGGAAAATGCACTATCAACGACTTGGAACGCAAATGCGGCAAATGCGGCGGTTTCATGGAAAGCGACCAAGGCGAAATCGTAAAAGGAGACTGGCTGAAATCCACGTATACCTGTAAGAAATGTGACCACAGTTGCATCTATAAGTGCAAGTAACCTGACTTCCCCGAAATGTTAAATAGCTCACACAGAAATCTTGTGAAATGCTTCACTGCGCTTTTCTTCCTTCTCATAGCTGCGGGTTCCAATCCGTCGTCTGCACAGATTCTTGAAGAAGCCACTTCAAAATCCATGCAGCATGGGATGAAGCGTATCGGTGAGCAAGTGGGGCGTTACAATCATATTCAGCGTGACGGCATTCCTTTTCTGGGCATATATGCCGGAGCTTCGCTCGTTAAAGGGGAGAATCTGGCGCTGCGGGCCAACTTCCCCGGTGCAACCGGGTTCACTCTTTCCGGCGGTATAGGGAAAGACTATCTCTTCAACCGCCCTTACAAGGATAAAATGACATGGTTTGCCGGTCTCGGATATTATTTTTCAGAATCTGACTCGTGGGTGGTGAATATGGATCTAATGGCTGTCAAGTCGGCTCAGATTTCAGATGTCGGGATACTTATCCAAGCCGAATATGAATACTTTATCCCCCCTTACAGGCGTTTCGGCGTAACGGCGGATTTCGGTATCGGTTTCGGAGAACTTGACTGCGACAAGCCGAAGACTCTTTGGGAATTCGGAATCGGAATAGCGTTTAAACTCTTCAGAAGATAAATATTAAATCAGAAAAAAGATGAAGAAAATTTTATCTGTTGTGACCATGATGTGCATTGCCATCTGTGGAATCGCCCTGGCTGACAGCCACAAAAACGACATTTCTCTTTCTAAGACCGTAATGTGTAGCACGCACAATCACAATAGCGACAGGGAATCGTGCCGCTATTGTAACGGCCATGGTACTATTGACTGCAACATGTGTGACGCTACCGGTTGGCGTACCTGTTCTATGTGCGGTGGCTCAGGCCAGATTGTGTATCGCAACGGAGACAAGGAAACTTGTGAAAACTGCAGTGGTAAAGGGAAATTCAAGTGTGGTTACTGCACGCGAGGACAGCGTAAATGCGATGCCTGCAAAGGCACTGGAGTTACCCGTTATGTCGGAGAGTAACGGACTTATATCTCTTGTTACTCACTCGGTGTTCTAAAATGAATCCGGGTGAGTAATTATAATATCATTAATGCTTATCCTAAATGTTTATAAAAAGAATAACGTTGTTATGCATGAGCCTGTTGATTGCAGTGCTTGGGTGCTACGCTGAGGGGAAATACTCGGAAGAAGAGATTGCTTTCTTTAAGGCTCTCAATGGCAAATGGACACTCACGGCAGAGTCATCGCATAAATGGGGCACATGGCAGTACGATATTACTGTAAGATATGTCAATGGCTCCGTTAAAGTCAGCTATCCGGCTACAATCTTAATTGCAGATAAAGAAAGGTCACAACTTAAGTCAGGAATGACAACCGCGATCTACGACTCCTATTCGCAATGCTTGAAGATAAGCTATACCACACACATCTTGGATACAGACGAAGAGGAACCGGAATTCCGGAATATGGATATCAATGTCTCGTTATCAATACCTTTGCAGACTGATATTGATGATACTATTCTCCTGGTCTACAGTCACGACGTCTATCCGGTAGGACTTAGCGAAACCAACGAAGTGATGTTTTACAAGCGTTGATATAAATACTTATATATCTATAATAAGAAGGTAACAGCGGCTTCTCATGGAGGCCGCTGCTTTTGTTTGCCGGTTATTTGGCAATTTGTTTCTTTTCTCGAAAGGAGGGTCAGAAGGGGAGGTCGCTGCCGTCGTCGGCGTTGGTGAAGTCGGGCATAGCACCGGGCATGGCGCCGGGAGCAGCCTGCTGGAAAGGCTGCGGCTGTTGGAAAGCCTGCTGGGGAGCGGCTGCCACGTTGCCTTCGGGCACTTCGTAGGCCGATAGTCCTGCGATGTCGGTGTACCAGCGGCCGTTGAACTCGCGGCTATCGATTTCAAATGTCACGGTATAGACCTTGCCTACTTCTATGTGCACGTTGTCGGCACGGTCGCCGAAGAGGTGGAATTTCACCTTACGTGGATAAGGTGTATTGATGGTTTCCAGTACCCATTCTTTCTTTTTCCAGGGGTTTCCGGCTTTCGAGACGCCCTCTACCATCGGTATGTCGACGATGATTCTTCCTGTTACTTCCATTATGTGTATTGTAGTTTAAATTTCTATGTTTTAGAGTGTTATGGCAGTCTCGCCTAAGACTGCCTCAAATTATACTGCGAATTTACGAATAAATTATGACATAAGGAAATTTTTCACAAAGTAATTTCTCGCCTATTGTCTGATAATGAAAAATACAGCCTGCGGTTCGGTGCCGCAGGCTGTATCTGTAGGTTTAGCTGTTGTGGTGGGATTATTCTTCCTGTTGCGATTCGGCGTACTCTTTAAGCAGTTTCTCCTGAACGTCGCCGGGAACAAGTTCGTAGTTGGAGAATTTCATGCTGAAGGAGCTGCGGCCTCCGGTAATGGAACTGAGCGAGGTGGAGTAGCTTGACATCTCTTTGAGAGGCACTTTGGCCGAAAGTTTCTCCATGCCGTTTTCGGAGTTCATGCCCATGATGATGGCGCGGCGTCCCTGTAGGTCGCTCATCACATCGCCCATGGTGTCGCCTGGCGTGAGCACTTCGACGTCGTAAACCGGTTCGAGAATCTTCGGATTGGCGTTGCGGAAGGCTTCCGAGAATGCGTTACGTCCGGCCAGGCGGAACGAGATTTCATTGGAGTCTACCGGGTGCATCTTTCCGTCGTAGATCATAACGCGGACATCGCGTGCGTAGCTACCTGTGAGCGGACCCTGCTCCATACGGTCCATGAGGCCTTTCACGATGGCGGGGATGAAGCGTGCATCGATGGCGCCGCCCACTATGCAGTTGTAGACCACGAGCTTGCCTCCCCATTCCAGCGGAAGTTCCTGTTTGTCGCGGACGTTGAGCTTGAACTCCTGGCTACCGAACTTGTAGCTGTCAGGTTCCGGCATTCCTTCGGTGTACGGCTCGATGATGAGGTGCACTTCGCCGAACTGGCCGCTGCCGCCAGACTGTTTCTTGTGGCGGTAATCTGCACGGGCTGCCTTAGTGATGGTCTCGCGGTAAGGAATCTTAGGTTCGATGAATTCTACTTGGATTTTCTCGTTGTTCTCGAGACGCCATTTCAGTGTGCGCAGGTGGAACTCGCCCTGGCCTTTCACGATGGTCTGTTTCAGTTCTTTGCTCTGCTCTACGAGCCATGTGGGATCTTCCTCGTGCATACGGGTCAGCAGGCCGTTGAGTTTCTCGGCTTCGCTCTCGTTGACGGGCTTGATGGCGCGCGAGTATTTAGGAGCTGGATATTGTATGAAGTTGAATTGGTAGTCGCAACCCTTTTCGTTGAGGGTGTTGCCTGTGCGCACGTCTTTGAGTTTCACGGCGGCGCCTATGTCGCCTGCGTGAAGCTCGTCCACGGGCTGGCGTAGCTGGCCGCTGACAGTGAATATCTGGGCAAGACGCTCCTTGCCGCCGCGCGACACGTTGTCGAGGTCGACTCCGGCCTTGAGCACGCCGCTCATTACCTTGAAGTAAGAAACCTCGCCGATGTGCGGCTCTACGGATGTCTTGAAGAAGAATACCGAAACGGGACCGTTATCATCGGGCTTGACCTCAACGCCTTCTGTAGTTTCGGGAACGGGCACCTGGTCAACGCCGGGGCATACGTTGCCGAGGAACTCCATCATGCGGCGAACGCCCATGTCTTTTAGTGCGCTGACCACGAATACAGGGAGGATGGAGTGGTCTATGAGACCTTTGCGGATGCCTTCGCGCATCTCGTCTTCGGTGAGGTGTCCCTCCTCGAAGTATTTGTCCATCAGGGTTTCGTCATTCTCGGCAGATGCTTCCACAAGGGCGTTGTGAAGTTCTTCGGCGCGTTCCTTCTGGTCATCCGGAATTTCGGAGATTGTGGGAACGCCGCCGTCTGGACCCCACTCGTATTTCTTCATCAGCAGGACGTCGATCATCGAGTTGAAGCCGGGACCTGATTGCAGGGGATATTGGATGGCAACGATTTTCGGACCGAACACCTCGCGCATCTGTTCCATTACGTTCTCATAGTCGGCTTTTTCGCCGTCCATCTGGTTGAGGGCGAAGATAATGGGTTTCTTGAGAGCTGTAGCGGTGCGGAAGATGTTCTGTGTCCCCACTTCCACGCCGTATTCTGTATCGATGACGATGACACCGGTGTCGCATACGCCCATTGCCGTATAGGCGTTGCCCACGAAGTCGTCGGCGCCCGGGCAGTCGATGAAGTTAAGTTTCTTGCCGTTGAACTCGACGTTCATGACAGTCGAGAAAACAGAGTAGCCGTATTCTTTTTCTACGGGAAAGTAGTCTGAGACCGTGTTCCCGCCTTCTATGGTACCTCTTCTTTTGATTTGCCCACACTCGAAGAGCATAGCCTCGGCGAGTGTGGTTTTCCCGGAGCCTTTCGACCCCAACAGTGCAATGTTCTTAAGTTCGTTGGTTTTATAGGTTTTCATACCGTATGAGATTTTTAAAAAGTTTCAGTAGACGTAGGGGAGAAAGGGCTCCGTTTTCAAAAGCGTTGCAATTTAGTAATTTTATTTTAACTAAGCACACTAAAAAGATATGTTAAACAACATGTTTTTCACATTTAGCTTAAAGACGTGCAAAAAAACCGCCCCGTAACCTGTACGGAGCGGTATTTATAATGATATTTAACTAATTTTAATAAACCTAAAAGAAATTTTACGCAAAGCGGTTTTTTAAAAACGCCTTACAGAAGTTTCACGCTGCGGCGAATGAACTCCGTCATGTTTTCCCCCTTCAGCATTCCGCTTTGCAGCAGCGCGAGGTCAACTATCTGGCTTACCACAGGCTGTTGCGATGAATAGTCGGCTATTATCTTAGTTTCCTTCTTGCGCAGGTCGTCAACCTCTTTCTCCTTGTCCGAAAGGTCGGGGACGTCTTTCTTCTCCTTGTGTGCTTCGGCGCGTGCTTCCTCCATTTCCTTATTGATGCGTGCGATGTCGTCGAGGATCGGCTGTATCCGGTCGCCGAGGGCTTTGGCCGATTCTTCGCAGATGCGTACTACAGCCGGCTGACGTGTGTTCACTATCAGGGAGTATGTGTCCGGAAGGTTGGCGTAGAAGGGATTGTTGTGCTGCATTGCGGCCATGGCTTTCATTCGGCGCATGTACTCGCTCTGTACCATGGTAGCCGGCATGGCATCAGGCGACGTCGCCTGGAACTCTACGATGACGTTGGAGTTCGGTATCTCTGGCAACGCATGGCGGAAGAGACCCGAAAGCACGTCAAGCTGCACTGCCGTGAGCTCTGCCTTGTTGTCGTCGTTCTTGCGGATGATGCGCTCGGGGACGTCGGCGTCCACGCGCTCGAAACGAGACTTCTCGACGGTTTTTTCCAGTAGTCCCACGATGTGTTGGTCAAGCTGCCCGTCCATGTCCAGGACGTTGTAGTCGAGGCTTTCTACACCTTTTATAAAAGCATACTGCGCTGTCTTGTCGTTGGTGTAGAGGTATACCACGTTGCTTTCGCGGTCGGTCTGCTCCGGCTCTATGAGCGTGCGATATTCTTCCAGGGTGTAATACTTGCCGCTGACGTCCTTAAGGAGGAAGAACTTCTTGGCGGCCTCGAAGAACTTCTCGTCGGTGAGCATGCCGTATTCGATAAACACCTTTATATCGTCCCATTTCTTTTCGAAGGCGGGTCGGTCTTCGCGGAACATCTTCTCGAGCTTATCGGCTACTTTCTTGGTGATGTAGCCTGAAATCTGCTTCACCTGACGGTCGGCCTGCAGGTAGCTGCGCGATACGTTGAGCGGTATGTCGGGTGAGTCTATGACTCCTTGCATGATTGTCATGAACTCGGGAACCACGCCCTCCACCTGATCGGTGACGAAGACCTGATTACAGTAAAGCTCAATGCGGTTGCGGGTCACGTCGAGGTTCGAGTTGATTTTCGGGAAGTAGAGGATGCCGGTCAGCGTGAAGGGATAATCCACGTTGAGGTGGATCCAGAACATCGGGTCCTCGAGGCCCGGCATCAGTTCGCGGTAGAATTTCAGATAATCCTCGTCTGTGAGCTCGGTGGGTTTCTTAGACCATAGCGGCTCCGAAGCGTTGATCACTTTGTCGCGGTCGGTATCCACATATTTGCCATCCTTGAATTCCTGTTCCTTGCCGCTGATAACAGGCACGGGGAGGAAACGGCAGTATTTCTTGAGCAGGGCGTCGATGCGCGCCTGTTCCAGGAACTCCTTGTCTTCGTCATCGATGTAGAGGATTATGTCGGTGCCACGCTCAGTCTTGTCGCACTCGCTCATCTCGTATTCCGGCGAGCCGTCGCAAACCCACTTCACTCCCTTGGCACCATCTTTATATGAGAGGGTGCGGATTTCTACCTTCTTCGACACCATGAAGGCGGAATAGAAACCGAGTCCGAAATGACCGATGATGTTGTTGGCGTTGTCCTTGTATTTAGCAAGGAACTCCTCGGCGCCCGAAAAGGCTATCTGGTTGATGTACTTGTCGATGTCTTCGGCATCCATACCGATACCGTGGTCGCTGACGGTGAGCGTGCCTTTCTCCTTATCGATGATTACGCGTACATTGAGCTCGCCGAGTTCGCCCTTGTAGTCGCCGAATGAGAAGAGGGTCTGGAGTTTGCGAGTGGCGTCTATTGCATTCGATACCAGCTCGCGCAGAAAAATTTCGTGGTCAGAATAGAGGAATTTTTTAATTACGGGGAAAATGTTTTCGGTAGTAACCCCGATTTTTCCGGTTGCCATATAAATCTGTTTTAATGTTTGTCTAAATTCAAGGTCACGTGTTGAAAAAAACAACTCACGTGAACGATAGCCGGAAGCAGTCGTCTGCAAAAGTTGTGCCATACGGCCCGCTGCGTCCCGGACCCGCACTTCCGACATAATTTTAACACAGAGAAACCCTCAATTCCTGGTAACTATTCAGCGGACGCGTTGAGGTAGTCACCGTTTAGAAAAGGGCGAGTA
>OHBJ01000332.1_pt1 | contig 29495 bp, 25 predicted proteins | sample 1577241 | NCBI WGS metagenome assembly OHBJ01 (sample SAMEA3541594, study PRJEB24748) | human gut metagenome | biome: human gut; feature: human-associated habitat; material: faeces | place: China | collected 2012 | reverse complement strand
GACCTGCTGATTACAATACTAAGGACTCGCTTTTCTATTGTACAAACAGAGCTCTTGCATCTGTAGGGACGAACTTATTTGTGAATTACTCATATGTATAAAATTAATTTTGAATAGTTACTTATGAAAAAATTTTGTTTATTCTTTTGCATAATATTTACTTGTATAATTAAGGTTTTCCCGCAATATGTAATAAATGGCGAAGAGTATGAATTCCGTACCAGGAATTTGCCTCAAAGTGAAGTCAATGATATAATTCAGGATAAGTATGGTTTTATCTGGATAGCAACACTTGATGGTCTGTACAGATATGACGGTTATGAATATAAGGCATATTTGAGTGACGGGCAGGAAGGGGCTATAAGTACAAATATGATTCTGAGTCTGGATATTGACAGCTATAATAATCTGTGGGTTGGTACTTATGGACGCGGATTGTCACGTTTTGACTACGAAACAGGTGAATTTATAAATTTTCCCATTGAGATACTTATAAACAGAAAAGATTTAAAGGGGGGGGACATTACAGCGGTAATGGTTGACTCGCAGAATGATATATGGATAGGAATGAATTATGGTTTGTTAAAGATTAAATTCGACCATAAGGAAAATATTATAACAGAAAGACATTTTTTTGAGTTCGAGGGAAATGCTTCCAGTGACGCAATAAAGGATATATATCAGGATGTATATGGTAATATTTGGATTGCTAGGAATGCATATACTGAACTGGTGACAGGTATAAAGGATGATAAGCTGGTTTCAAATAAAATTCACATCTCAGGCAATATCATAACTGGTGATAAGAGTGCTATTCTTGTAGGTGGATCTAAACTGTTTAAAATAGAACCTCATGACGGTACTTTTGATAACATTACTCCTGTCCTGCTATACGATAAACCTGTATCTGCACTAATAAAAGATTTTGATAATATTTGGGTGGCAAATAGAAGGGGTTTGGAATATCTTTCCCAATCAGAGGATAATGAAAATTATTCAACTCAATTCAGTCTTAATAAGGAGTTTGTCAAATCTTTGAATAGCAATAATGTGTCATGCTTGATGACTGACTCTGAAAACAATATATGGATTGGAATCAGAGGTGGAGGACTATACTCACTAAACAAGAAAGCACATAAGTTTCAGAATTATATACCCAAAGGTTTTCATAAAGATCCTTCCGGTAGAAAACAGAAGAGTGAATGTATGCAGGTTCGTGCGGTTTTTGAGGACTCCGACGGTAATTTGTGGTTAGGTGAAGAAGAAGAAGGGGTGTTCAGGCTCTCTGCAGATAAAAATTATAATGATTTGTTTCAAGTTGTAAATGTCAATTCAAAATATGAGAATAGAGGTTATGCTTTTGAAGAAACAAAACTCAAAAATGGTCGTAAACTGATATGGGTAGGAACAAGTTTTCCGGCAAATCTTGTTGCAATAGATAACAAAACTGCCGATATTGTAAATTACTCTTGTCCTTCATCACTTAAAATGGGCTTCGTGTTCTCAATAGAAAAAACTTCGGAAAATGTTTTGTGGATTGCCACTTACAGTAATGGAGTTTTCAGATTACAGCTTGATAACAATGGAAATGTTGTGGATTACAGACATTTCACTATATATAATTCTGATTTATCTTCGAATATAATCCGTTCTTTGTATTTTGATAATAAATCTAAAATATGGATAGGTACTGACAGTGGATTGAATTTTATTGATATCAATGATGAAAATCTGAAAGTAAACCGTATAACATTCAGTGGGGATAGTGACTGGTTCAATCATCTTTATGTTCTTGATATAAAGGAATATAATGGAAAACTGCTGATGGGCTCAATGGGTAATGGATTAATATTATACGACTATATTAATAACAGTTGCACAAAACTGACTACAAAGAACGGGCTGCACAATAATTCCATTAAAACTGTGCTGACAGATCTGGATAATAATGTATGGGTATCGAGCAACAAAGGTATTTCCAGAGTCAATCTAACAGATAACAGCATTATCCATTATGGAAAAGATAATGGCATATCCGAAGAAGAATTCAGTGAAATATGTGGTGTTAAACGTCATAACGGTGAACTTGTATTTGGAAGCAGAAGGGGAATTCTTGTGTTCAGGGGTAATGAAATAGTGAAAAATGAGAGAAAGCCAAAAGTCTTTATAACAGACATGCTGACTAATGGTACATCATTAAAATTTAATTCCGAGCACAGTGAGCTGGTACTGGATTATGATGACAGGAATGTAGCGTTCAGATTTACCGGACTACAGTTGTCCAATCCAGGAGGATTAAAGTATTACTATAAGCTTGAAGGTTTTGACAACGAATGGCAGCTAACTAACAGTACTCAGAGAACTGCAAGATACACCAACTTGCCTGAGGGCGATTATATATTTATTGTAAAAGCCAGTAATGAAGATGGTTTTGTTAGCGAACATCCAGCCCAATTGAGTTTCACCGTAAAGCCACCATTTGTACGTAGCGGACTGGCATACTTTATTTATTTCTTACTGTTTGTCGTCCTTATGTATATATCTTATTTGATATTAAAAGCTTTCTATAGAAAGAAAAAAGAAGTACTTGCAGCAAATCTTGAGGCTAAGCAGGCTGAAGAAATTACACAATACAAGCTTCAGTTCTTTACGGACGTGTCGCATGAGTTCAGGACACCTCTCACTCTCATTGAGATACCTTTGGAGTCGGCAATCAATAATTGTGGATCTGACAAGAAACAACTTTATTATTTGACCCTCATACGCCAAAATGTTTCCACATTGAAAATTCTTATAAATCAGTTGTTGGATTTCAGAAAAATAGAACGTGGGAAGCTACAGTTTAATCCGTATCCGGTTAATGTGTCAGATGTGGTTGGAGATATTTATTCGAGGTTTAAGTGTCTCTCAGAGAGCAGGAATATAATATATTCTATAAATACTCCTGAAGAAGCTGCAGTTTCGATGATAGATATTTCTTTATTTGAGAAAGTAATTGTAAATGTAATTTCAAATGCATTCAAATATACCCCACAAGGAGGAAGTATAAGTGTATATGTAGCGAATGATGCCAATACCATAACAGTGTCTGTACAGGACACAGGTGAAGGTATTTCTGAGGAAGAACTGTCGCATCTGTTTGAGAGATTCTATCAAGGCAAGGAGCATAATAAACTCAAGCAGGCTGGTACGGGTATCGGTCTGTCTATGTGTAAGAATATTATTGATGTTCATGGAGGAAATATCGAAATTTTCAGTAAATCGGGTGAAGGAACAAAATGTAATATTATACTGAAGAGAGAACTTACAGAACATGTGACATTGAGTGAGATTCCATATTATGATATATTAAGGAAAGACACTCTATCGCTTATTGACGACGAATTATCGTCTATGGATTTTTCGAATAATGAAGTTAAACAGGAGACTAACCAGTCGGAGGATTCAGAACTTCATAAACTGACTTTACTGATTGTAGAGGATAATGACCAGATGAGAAATGTGGTTGCCGAGAATCTTTCTTCCGATTTTGAAGTCATTACTGCTGGAAACGGAAAGGAAGGTCTTGAAAAATGTAAGGAGTTTTATCCTAATCTGATAATTACAGATATACGCATGCCGATAATGAATGGTATTGACATGTGTATTGAGATAAAGAAAGATGAGGAGATAAGCCATATTCCGATTATAGTACTAACAGCTAATAATTCTGTCAAGAACAGACTGGACAGTTATAATCTGGCTAATGTTGATTCATATCTTGAAAAACCTTTTGAAATGTCCACTTTGCGTGGGGTAATAAAAAGTATATTGGCCAATAGAGCCAGATTGCAGGAGCAATACTCAAAAAATGCTATTATATCTCCTGAAAAGGTTGCCAGTACAAAGACTGACCTCAATTTTATGACCGAGATTATTAATATTATTAAAAGGGAAATGAGTCACCGTGACCACGGTTCCCTCTTCGCCCACTATGCCGCGGATGGTGTCGAGCACGTTTATCAGCGCGTCGGGGGTGTGGGCGTAGTCCACTATGGCGGTGACTCCGTTGGGGCAGCGGATGGTCTGGAAACGTCCGGCCACGGGGACGAGGCGGCTCATGTTGACGAGCACCTCCGCGGGGTCGAAGCCGCTGAGTATGGATGCGCCGTAGACGGCGGTGAGGTTATAGGCGTTGAAGCGGCCGGTGAAGGCTACCTCCACTTCGTGGCCGTTGAGCGAGAGCAGGGTGCCGTCGAGGCGGGACTCCAGCACGCGGCAGCGGAAGTCGGCGTCGCTGCGCAGTGAGTAAGTGTACACTCGCGCGCGGGTATTCTGCGCCATGTAGCGGCCGTGGCTGTCGTCGATGTTGATGAGCGCGAAGGCGTCCTCGGGCAGCATGTCGAAGAATTTTTTCTTCGCGTTCATGTAGTTTTCCACCGTCAGGTGGTAGTCCAGGTGGTCGCGTGTCAGGTTTGAGAATACGCCTCCGGCGAAGCGCAGGCCGGCTATGCGGTGCTGCTCGGCGGCGTGCGACGATACCTCCATGAATGCGTATTCGCACTTTTCAGCCACCATCTCAGCCAGCAGGGCGTTGAGCGTCAGCGGGTCAGGGGTGGTGTGCGTGGTGGGTATGGCGCGGTCCAGCACATAGTTGCATACGGTGGAGAGCAGTCCTGCGCGGCAGCCCTCGAACCTGGCCATCTCGTAGAGGAGCGTGGCGGTTGTGGTCTTGCCGTTGGTGCCGGTGACTCCCACGAGCTTGAGGTGCTCCGAGGGATGTCCGTACCAGGCGGAGGCCAGACGGCCCAGGGCGTCGGCCGAGTCGGCGACGCGCACGTATGTGATTCCTTTCTCAATGGAGGAGGGGAGGTCTTCGCAGACAATTGCGCCGACGTGGCAACTGGCCACTACGGGGATATATTTATGGCCGTCGGTGGTGGTGCCGCGCACCGCCACGAACATCCCGCCTTTTTCAACCTTGCGCGAGTCGCTTTCAAGGCAGGTGATGTTCTTGTCGGTGTCGCCGATTATCTCGAGCGGCTTTATCTCCTTGAGGAGTTGTGAAAGTTTGATTATCATAACTTAAATTTTGAGTTTCAGTGTAACGGAAGCCCCCTTGACCACACGCGTGCCTGCGGGGACTGACTGTTCGAACACATATCCGGCTCCCGAGAGCTTGACGTTCAGGCCGAGTCGCTCGAGTGCCGCTACGGCGGTCTTGGGGTCATAGCCGCGGAGGTCGGGTACACATCCGGGTTTCACCGGGTCTGCATGGCGGAACTGTTGCACGTCCTCCATTTCGAGCGAAGAGCGCAGCTGGCCGTAGTTGGCACACTTCGAGGCCACAAGTACGGGCCGGCTTTGGGAGCGTTCGGCGGTGAAGGTGGAGACATTGTCGAGCTTGCCGCGCGAGTAGAGGCGCAGGGCCATGTTCTTGAGTACCATTCCGGAAGTTCGCGCCGCGGAGTTGCCGGCGGGGGCCAGGATGAGCACCATCATGGTGTATTTGGGGTTGTCGTAGGGGAAGAATCCGGCGAAGGCGAAGCGGCGGAACGAGAGGTCGTATGTGCCGTGGGAGATGGGATAGGCGGTGCCGGTTTTTCCGGCTATCGCCACACGGTCGTCTTCGAGGATGTGTCCGGTGCCGTGCTTGCTGAGCACAACCTCGCGGATACATTCGCGCACTTTGCGGGCAGTCTCTTCGGAGCAGATGCGACGGCGCTTGGCGGGGCTGGGTGTGTAGTGCCCCTGCTCGTCGCGCAGCCCCTGGATGAGGCGCGGGTGCACCAGCTCGCCGCCGTTGGCTATGGCGTTGTAGTAGGCCAGTGTGTAGAGGGGCGGTATCATGGTGTTGTATCCGTAGGTCTGGCGTGCGAGTGCCATGAGGCGCGCCGTCATGGTCACCTTATTTCCGTTCTTGTCCACCGGGGTGAGTTCGGGCACGAAGGGGATGCGCTCCTGGTGGATGCCGGTGTGGAAGCGCTCGAAGAAGCCTATCTCCTCGAGGCGTTTGTGCCATGCTTCCGGGGAGTCCTTGTATCCTCGGAAGATTACGCGCGCTATGCCGGTGTTCGACGACATCTCGATGACTTGCTTCATGGTCTTGACGGGGGGTGCGTGGCGGTCGGTGGTTCCCTGGAATGGACTTGTGTCCACAGCATCGTTGACGCTGTGTACCAGGCCGTCCTCGAAGGCCACCATCAGGGATATAGGCTTCATCACCGAGCCTGGCTCGTAGGCCAGGACGGCGCGGTTCAGCGCTTCGCCGTATGTGCCGTCTTTGAGTTTCTCGAGGTTGGAGATGGCCTTTATGTCGCCGGTTTTAGTCTCCATGATGATGGCTGTTCCCCAGATGGCGTTGGCGCCGACGCAGGCTTTCTTCAGCTCCTCTTCGAGCATGTCCTGCATGTCGATGCTGATGGTGGTGTGCACGTCGTAGCCGCGCACCGGCGCCTCGATGGGCCAGCTCGTCATGCCGGTGGTCAGAGGCACTTTCTTGGATTTCCCTATCTTGCCGTAGAGCAGCGAGTCGAGGTCGTTTTCAAGCCCGGAATAGCCGTGCTTCTGTCCCTTCTTGTTGTGGTTGACGCGTCCGATGCTGAGTTCGGCCATCTTGCCGAAGGGGTATACGCGCACGTGGTTTTCGGTGTAATAGAGTGGGTTGTAGTATCCATTGCGTTTGGCGAACTGCTTGAAGACGGGGAATGTCTTGAGGCGCTCGAAGTCGTCGAGCGTTCCGGCCTTCACCAGATAGACGGCGCGGTTGCGCTTCTCCACCTTGTTGGCCAGCAGTCGCGCCAGGCGGGTGTGCCACGACTTCTCTTTGCGCTTTTCGGCGCTGAGTTTCTCGAAACCTTCCACCATGGGATAGTAGCGGTCCAGCGAATCGGCCAGCGAGTCCCAGCTCTTCGACTTGATTTTAACCTTTTTCTTGACGAAGACCTCGTGGGCCATATCGAACTTCACGTCGTAGGCCAGGATGTTGCAGGCCAGGATGTTGCCGTTGTCGGAGAGGATATTTCCGCGTTCGGGATAAAGGGGGTCGGTTTTTGCCATTTCCCCTTTGGCGGCGGCGTTCCACTCTGCGGCGTCGATTACCGTGGTGTACAGCAACTTGCCGGTCACCACAAGCGAGATAAAAATGATGATACCTATAATCAATCCGTACCGGGCCAGGATATGTTGTTTATTCTTCTGTTTCATTGGAGTCTGTTTTGGTGGAATTGTTCAGGCTGTCTGGGGCAGACACGGTTCCGTCGCCGTCTATCTCGTAGGGGGGCTGTTCCTGGTGTATGAGGTTGAGCCGGTTGGCCGTCACGAGCTCGTTCATCTTAGTCTGCCGTATGAGAGTCATGTACTGCTTTTTCTCGAAAAGTTTCTCGCTCTTGGCGCGTTCCAGCTGCTGGTTTAGGCGCTTGATCTCCACCATGCGTGTCTGGGTCTTGTAGCGCAGTCCCATCAGCGACAGCACCACGACCAGCAATATTGACAGCAGCCATCCGTGGCGGCGGAAGAACTCGATGGAGACACCGCGGCCGCCGCGCAGGTTCTGGTACCGCGCTTTCAGCTCCTGGCGTATCGCTTCTTTCGTCTTTTGCTTTTTGGTTTCTTTTTCGGTTGCCATTATAATGTCAGGTGTGGTGGTGTGGAGTATTATTATTGAGGTTATTGACCGGTTTTTTCTATTAGTTCGGCTATGCGGAGTTTGGCGCTTCTTGAGCGCGGATTGCGTTCCACTTCCTCTTCGGAGGGCTCTATGGGCTGGCGTGTTATGAGTCGCCAGGGAGAACTCGTCACTCCGAAGAAGTCTATCTCCGCTTGGCCGGAGATGTTGCCGGTGCGCATGAAATTCTTGACCATGCGGTCTTCCAGCGAGTGGTATGTAATGATGCATAGCCTTCCTCCAGGGCGTAGCACGGTGGCGGTCTGCTCAAGGAATATGCGGAGGGCGTCCATCTCGCCGTTCACCTCGATGCGCAGAGCCTGGAACACTTGTGCGAGTTCCTTTTTTTCGCGTCGCGGGTTGAGCGTGGGGCGCACGGCGTCGGCCAGCGCTCCGGTGGTTAGCAAGGGTGCTTCGGCGCGGGCGCGCTCTATTGCGGCCGCCACGGGGCGAGGGTTCCTGAGGTCGCCGAAGTTGCGGAGTATTAGCCTCAGCTGCGCGGCGTCGTAATAATTCACGATGTCGGCGGCAGTGCGCTCGGCGCCCCGGTTCATGCGCATGTCGAGCGGGGCGTCGGCTCGGAAGGAGAATCCGCGCCCGGCGTTGTCGAAGTGGTGGAAGGAGACACCGAGGTCGGCGAGGATTCCATCCACGGGGAGCGCGCCTTCGAAGCGCAACTGGTTGCGGAGATACCGGAAGTTGGAGTGTATGAAGATGAAGCGCGGGTCGTCGGGGACGTTGGCTCTTGCGTCGAGGTCCTGGTCGAAGCCGAGGAGGCGACCCGTGGCGTCGAGTTGCTGTAGGATGGCACGCGAATGTCCGCCGCCGCCGAAAGTGGCGTCAACGTAGACTCCGCCGGGCCGCAGGTCCAGCCCTTCGAGACACTCCGGCAGCAATGCCGGTACATGATATACTTCCTCGCTCATCTTCAATATTTAAGTGTGTTGCGTAACAGCCGGAGGTGATGGCTTGTGGCGGTTACTTATACGTATCAATGGCCCGTTAAGGCCACTGTTTCCGGCACGCGGAACGGTGGAAATTACGGGCTGCTGAAATTTGAGGCTGTAAAGTTAGCACATTTCTATATGATAATCGATAAATAAACCCAAAAAAATTGCTAAAAGGAGAAAAAACTTATCTACAACCATCCAGGTGAAAGCTGAAATAATCGCGCAAATCGAGATTAATCAAGAATAACCGGGATTGATTGGGTGAAGCTACGGAGGCGATAATTCTTAAGCCGAACAGGGCGCCGAGAGGCGGCCGGGGGAAGATGTGGAGGCGAAGGGAGCCGGCGGGGCGGCATGAAAAAAAGCCGCTGCTGTGGGGCGGTGCAGGCCGGCATCTACAGGTAAGTTTATGTGTTTATAATAAGTCAAAAATCATTTGAATGCGGCAGGAAGCGTCAGCACGCGCTGCAAGTTTTTTGAGAAAGCGGGACGGGGAGGAAAATTTCGGAGCCGCTTTCCCGTGGCGATATGACGGCTCAAATACAGGTAAGGCACGTTGTTTCGCCAGCAAAAACAGTATCTTGGTGGTATGAAAGTTAAAAAACTTGCAAATTTCAAGATTCCCTGACGCCGGCGTGGTTTTATTCATTTTGCTGCCAGAGGTAGAGGCGGTCGCCGGGGCGTATTTTCTCCGGAACCGGCATGGAGAAGAGGGCGCCCTTGCGCACTTCCGGCACAGGGTCCACGTCGAGGCGTAGCTGCTCGATGTTGAAAATCAGCGTGCCGGTGGTCTTGCCTATGAGCACCACCTCGTCGCCGGGATGCAGCTCGCCGGCCTCGAGACGGAACTCCCCTACCCCGAGACGCGGGAAATAGCGCGTGGCCTTGGCCACATAGCGCTTGGTGCGCGTAGCCGATGAGCCGTAGTGCGAACTCCATTCCCCGAGTCGCTGTCCCAGATAATAGCCGTCCCAGAATCCACGGTTGAAGATCTTGCCCAGCCGCGCTTCCCACTCGGCCACCAGTGCGGGGGAGTAAGTGCCGTCGCAGATGGAACTCAGCGCACGGTCGTAGCAGTCTACCACCTCCTTTACGTATTCCGGGCCGCGGGCGCGTCCCTCTATCTTGAAGATGGTGACTCCGGCATCCACCATCTTGTTGAGGAAGTGGATGGTCTTCAAGTCCTTGGGCGACATTATATATTGGTTCTCGATGGCGAGCTCGTCGCCGGTCTCCCGGTCGGTGACGGTGTATGAGCGGCGGCAAATCTGGTTGCAGGCTCCGCGGTTGGCGCTCGAGTTCATCTGGTGGAGCGAGAGGTAACATTTGCCGCTGACGGCCATGCAGAGGGCGCCGTGGCAGAACATCTCGATGCGCACCTGCCGCCCCGACGGGCCGCAGATGTTCTCCTCGCGGATTGCACGAGTGATGCGCGCCACTTGCTCGAGGTTTACCTCGCGCGCCAGCACCATGACATCGGCAAACTGCGAGTACCAGCGCACGGTCTCGACATTGGTGACGTTGACCTGCGTGGAGATGTGCACCTCCACGCCTACGGAGCGGGCGTAGAGGATTGCGGCCATATCGGCGGCTATGATGGCAGTGACGCCGGCCTGGTGCGCACGGTCTATGATGGTGTGCATCAGGTCGGTATCCTCGTCGTAGATGATGGTGTTGACGGTGAGATAGGTCTTGACGCCGGCCTCTTGGCAGCGGGATACTATTTCGGCCATGTCGTCGGCGGTGAAGTTTGCGCTTGAGCGTGAGCGCATATTCAGGCCCTCGATGCCGAAATACACGGCGTCGGCACCCGACTGCAAAGCGGTAGATAGAGACTCCCAGCTACCCACGGGAGCCATGATTTCAAAATCTTCGCGTTTCATAACCGCAAAATTAACAAAAATTCCCGTCCCCTCCAAAAACACGTTTTGCAGTGTAAGGATTATTGTGTAATTTTGCAGATATGAGCGAGAGCGACAACGGCAGGATTGCCAAAAATACGCTGTATCTCTATATCCGCATGGCGGTGATGATGCTGGTGCGTCTGTACACGGTGCGCGTGGTGCTGGAAACCCTCGGGGTCACCGACTACGGCATCTGGACGGCCGTGACGGCGCTCGTCTCCGCCTTTACTGTGGTGAACCCTACGCTGGTGTCGGCTACACAGCGTTTCCTGACTTACGACATGGGGCTCGGCTCGCGTCGGCTGACGGAGATTTTTAGCATCTCCTTCTTCTTCTTCCTGGCCATGGGAGTGCTGGTTACGCTGGCGCTCGAAAGCGGCGGGCTGTGGTTCCTGCGATGCCGTATGCAGGTGCCTGAGGGGATGGAAGGACAGGCTTCGGTAGTCTTCCAGTTCTGCATCGCTACGCTGCTGGTCGATATGGTGAGGATGCCTTATGAGTCGGCCATCGTGGCGGCAGAGAAGATGCGGTTTTATGCCGTGGTGTGCCTTTTGGAGGCTTTTGTACTGCTTGGGATAGTCTTCCTGCTGCCTCTCTTCGGGGTGCATCGGCTGGCGGCCTACGGGATGTTGACGTTCGTGGCGCAGGGAATCATCTGTCTGGCGTATGTGCTTTACAGCCGGCGGAAGTTCGGCTTCGCGCGCATCCAGCGGCCGCACGACGGCCCGCTGGCGCGCGAGATGGCTTCATTCTGTGGCTGGAATGTTTTCGGCTCGCTGGCCTCGATGACGGCTATCCAGGGGCTGAACCTGCTGATTAACGTCTACTTCGGCGTGGATGTCAACGCCGCCTACGGCATCTCGCTGCAGGCGCACGCCGCGCTGTGGATTATGGTTGTGAACCTATCGAAGGCCGCAACGCCGCGTATTACCAAAGACTATGCCGCCGGGCAGCTGGAGCAGATGCGCGGCCTTGTGACGGGTATGTCGAAGGCTTCATATTTCCTGTTGCTGCTGCTGGCGGTGCCGATGGTGCTCAACATGGAGGAGTTGCTGCGGCTGTGGCTCGGGGCGAAATTGCCTCCGCTGGCTCCGCTTTTCTGCGTATTGACAATAGTGCAGACACTCATCGCCGCCTTGAGCATCATCCCCGACTCGGTGAACATGGCCACCGGGCGCATTCGCAATTATCAGTTTGCCGTCAGCGGACTGATATTCCTGACCATCGGAGTGAGCTGGGTGCTGTTTGCGTGCGGGCTGGCGCCGGTGTGGGCGCTGATAGTGAAGTGCGGCGTGGAACTGCTGATACTGCTGGCGCGGATGTGGTACCAGCAACGTCTTGCCGGGGTCGGGGCCGGACTGTTCACGCGGCAGACGCTGCTTCCGTCGCTGATGGTGACGGTTACAGCTGTCGGCGCCACGGCGTGGGTGACTGCCTGTCTGCCTGTCGGGGGCGCTCTGGCGCGCCTCTTCGTCACTACCGGAATATGGATACTCTTCTACCTCCCCGCCGTTTGGCTCATAGGCCTGACGGCGCCGCAGCGTCGCGCCCTGCTCGCCAGGCTGAAACGCTAAGAAGAGCTTGCTTAAACGTGATAGCTCAAGAAGCCCGATGATACCCACGGTTTATCGGGCTTATCAGGCCTATATGATTTAGCGGAGTTACTTGCGGGAGCGGATGAGGCGCAGGAAGTCGCCGTTCACTTGTTTGCGCTCGGAGTCGAAGAGCCAGCCCCATTTGTTGAAGTATTTCACTATGCTTACGGCGTGGTAGACCATCAGCTTGAAGTTGTGCGTGCTCTCTCTCGCAAAGGTGTGGTAGACCGTCACACCGGGGTAGAAGATTGTTTCCCAGCGGCTGCGTATGCGGCGGCAGAGATCCATGTCTTCGGCATACATGAAGTATCGCTGGTCGAAGATTCCGACGTCGCGCAGCGTCTCGCAGCGCAGGAACATGAAGCTGCCGGGAAGCACCGGTATGTTCATCAGCGTGTCGTAGTCGAACTCGTGCAGTTCGTAGCGGTCGCAGATGCGGCGTTGCAGTTTCTTGATGGGGACGAAGCGGCGTATCAGGAGGTCGACTGGCCGGGGGAGGAGACGGCAGACGTACTGTATGTTGCCGTTGGGGTACCGTACCTTTGGTGTTACCATTCCGCATTGAGGGCGGCTGTCCATGAATCGCGCCAATGCGCCGGGGACGTCGCCGTCCCACTTGACGTCGGCGTTGACCACGAGGTGATAGTCTGCGCCTTCGGCGAGCGAGCGGCGGATGGCGCGGTTGTGGCCGGTGCCGTAGCCGAGGTTCGGGGCTTTCTCGTAGACGGCTTTGCCGCACTCTTCCACTATGGGGCGCAATGCTTCGGTGGGTGAATGGTCCACCACATAGACTGTCCGGACTGAGCTTTCTGCCAAATCGCCGAGGATTGTGCGCAGCTCGTCTGGGTCGGTAAGATATGTCACTATCGAAGCGTTGATCATCGTGTGTCGAAAAGCAAGGGGAGGGAGAGGAGGGTTCCCCGTGATGGTACCGGCAGGCTTGGAGCTGGGGCACCTGAGGTATGAAGAGAGAAAAATACCGTGCAAAATTAGCAAATTAAATTGAAACAGCCAAATAAAACGGGGTGAGGTGTGGAGACTATTTGCCGGGAAGGCGGCTGAGTCTATCTGAATAGCAGTCTGGAAACGCTTACTTCTCCCAATTTATATAGGTAGCGGCATCCTTCCAGGAGCCAATTCGAGTATATTCCATTTTTGTGGAATGCGCGTCTGTGGTCGTGGAAGATCTGGCGGTGGCTTTTGAATCCTGATGAAGAAGCGCCTCCTGTGCGCATTGTTACAAAATCGAGTGGAAGATAATGCGTCGAAATATTGTGGATGAGGATAAATCGCAGAAGGAGCTCAAAGTCGGCTGCTACCTTAAAATCCGTGTCATATCCTCCCAGGCGCTCGTAAATCTTTTTGCGGCAATAGAAAGAGGGATGAGCGGGCATAAATCCTAATCTCATAAGCCAGGGTTTGAATGTCCTGGAAGAATAGTAGCGCACGCATTTATCAAGATTGGCTTCTTTGACATAATGCACATCGCCATAAACTGCATCCGCATCGCCGATGCCTTGCGCCACTTTTTCTAAAACATTGTGGCTTGTAAAGAAGTCATCGGAGTTTAAAATGCCCACAATATTCCCGCTACATAGGCTTATACCCTTGTTCATGGCGTCATACAGACCTTTGTCAGGCTCGGAAATCCACCGCATCTTGCCGTCAAACAGAGCTTCATATCGCCGGATAATCTCAAGTGAACCATCGTTGGAGCCTCCGTCGACCACAATGTATTCAATGTCGCTGTAGGTCTGTGAAAGCACGCTTTCGAAAGTGTCGCGTATGGTCGAGCCGCTGTTATAGCATACGGTAATGATTGAAATCTTCATTTGGCTTCGGATCGTATTAGTCGGGATGTTACCAATAAGAGTTGTACGAGGCGGTTGCGCAATTGCGCAGCGAAAGAGAGGCGGGAGTGTCGTGCCGTGGTGCTGGCAGAGTCCGTGTGGCGCTGGAATCTTATCCCTTTGAAAGGGATGAAACGCAGTCTGAAAGAAGCGTCGGCGATGCTGCCGATCCAGTTGTCCTGGTAAAAGCATTTTGTGACAGGAATTGGAAGCGCCTTGGCGCATACTTCGCGTCTGAAGGCCATGCAGCAACCCAAATATGTGTTTTTGTAAAGGTTCTTCCAAAATCCCGGACCGGAACCGCGGCTGTCGAAAAAAGAGTGGCATAGGACGCTGTTGTCGCTGTCTATCACAATGGCGTCATGCACCACGCAGTCTGCTTCCTGCAGCTGTTCTATACATACTTGCACTTTTCCCGGGAGCCACACGTCATCCTGGTCGGAGAGAAAGATATAGTCGCCGCCGGCGTGGCGCAGGGCGTTGTCGAAGTTGGCGTTGACGCCGTGCCGCCCCGAGTTGTGCATGATGCGCAGGCGAGGGTCGGCCAGCGATTCGAGCAGCTCGAGGGTGCCGTCCGTAGAGCCGTCGTCGGAGACTATCAGCTCATCGCCGTCGGCAAGTTGCGCCAATATCGACTCCACCTGCCTGCGCAGGTAGCGCTCGCCGTTGTATGTTGCCATGCAGACGCTTATCATCTCTATATATCAGTATTTTAGCAAGTGCTTAAGTTTCAGTGTTACGAACTCGCGCAGCGGTGTCCCGAGGAAGGAGTGCACCGTACGGTAATACCGGCGGTTATCGCGCCATACGGCGGCGAGCGATGCCAATTTGCGGCGCACATATCCTTTTGAAGCACCGGCACCTATTGCGTTGTCGCCGTGCTGCCGGTATAGAATCGTGGCCTGCGGGAGCGGGATGATGCTTCCGCCCGCTTTAAGGACGGAGAGTGACACCGCCTGGTCGTGAATCATGCCGGGGAAACTGTGGTTCTCCAGGACGGCGTCGCGCGCGGCGCGATTGAAGAGCATGGTGCAGCCGGGATACATCGTCGCCACTCGCAGGAACTCGGGCCTAAGCGCTATGCGGGCGGTATGGTTGGCGCGCCACATCGATTCTTCCGTAACGTTAAGGTAGCGGTCGGCGACTCTCAGGTCGGTGCAGACGAGTGCCGGCGTGTCTTCGTCATCCGGGAGCGCGGCGAGGCTTACGGCTATCTTTCCGGGGAGCCAGACGTCGTCCTGGTCGCAGAACATATAGCGGTCTTCCTCGACGTGGCATAGTAGCCATAGGAAACTGTCGCGCACTCCTCGGTGCGGCTTGGGGTCGTTGCAGAGCAGGATGCGCTGCTCGCGGTCGGCATAGCGCCGCACTATGGCTAAGGTACCGTCCGTGGAGCCGTCGTCGCGGATATAGAGACGCCATCGGGAATGCGTCTGCGCGAGCAGCGACTCTATCTGCTCGGCGAGGAACCGCTCACCGTTGTAGGTGGACATCAATATGGCGACTTCCTGACTCATAAGCTGTTATTCACCTTTCTCGCTTGCTGCCATGCGTTCCTTGAGTAGTGTGAGCCACCGTTGTATGGAATAATCGTGAACCGTGCATTTCAGTTCATGCAGTTCGAAGCGACCGGCCATCTTCTTAATGGGTTCGTCGTCGGGGTCGTTGACGGATTCGCGCTGGAGGTCCTTATAAATGTACCATTCACGACTCTTGGTGAAGTAGTGGTTAAGGTATGCCCTTTTTCCTATTCCGCAATTTTGCCAAAGAGTGGGAGCGTATGGGACCGGAAGTTTATTATCCGCAACGGGGTAAAGGCGTATTGGCCCCCATTTGGCCCAATGTTCGTGTATCCATACGCGCATGAAGTTGTAATCATTGTTAAGAAACCCTTTGCCCATGTGGCAGAGACATGGCCATGCCGCCACATAGCGTTCGGTGCAAAGGCCTTCCTCCGTAGGGTGTCCGGAGGTGCCGAAATCGCGCCAATGCAGGTTTACCGACGGATAACGGTGGAAGTGGTGCAGGAAATCCTTGATATTGTTTTCCTTGTGTAGGTTCACGAACTCGTCGGTGTCAATGTATCCCATCCAGTGCACATGGCTTTTGGTGCGCTCGTGGCAGTCGCGGTAAGCGGCCTGCTGTGCATAGTTCTGCGGCCATTCTATAAGAGTGACTAATCCACGGCGGATATAGGGCTCGAGCACTTCGCGAAAATTGTCGTCAGAGTTGTTGTTGTACAGGTAAAAATGGTCAACGCCGATTAGTAGGTGGTATTCAAGCCACTCGCGGAGAAAGCGTGCTTCGTTTTTGAAGATAAGGCATACCCCTACTTCATGCTCATAACGTTTGCCGCTCTTGCAGAACAATGAGTGGAGCATGACAGCAGGCCACTGGTAGCAACACACAAAGAGTGTGAAGAGATTGTGCTCCAGTTTTTTCAGCCATGGTTTTTTTTGTCCGGGCACTCCTTGGTAAAAACATATCTTCATAGTCGTTGTTTTAGATGGTCATTAGCATAATCTACGAATCGGTCAGTCGAAGTTTACAACCCATTTATAAGGGGTTAGCGCGGGGTCTATACTTTCCAATTTGATTGGATTATAGAGATAAACAGCGATAATCATAAGCAGAAAACTATACCCGAGAATTTTTTTGTTGGCTTTACGCCTTATTGAAGTACCAACAAGTGTAGCAGAAGAAACCAGATAAATGGGCATAGGGTAGTTTGTAAACCTTACGAATATCTCTTCAAACACCAGGATGCCCATGCCGAAAAGAATCATAAGGCAGAAAATAGATTCGAACGGAATATGCTGTTTATATTTATATTTGTAGATGAGCAGCATTAACAGAGGAATTGCAACGGTTTGGGATATGCGCAGTATCATCCAGTTGGCATTCATTTTCCCCGTTATGGTATCAGCATTGTAGATGAGCAACTTCTCGCCGTATGTGCCGCCGAGCCAAGTTGCAATCTCTCCCACATAAGAGCGTAGAGAAAACAGCAGTGCCACCAGTATGGCTATCACAATCACGAACATCTTGTTAAGACGGAGGTTCAGAAGGATAGCTACGGGGAAGAGAAGCATTATTGCGGCTGAATAGTGGAACATGAATGCAAAGAAACAACCGATGAAATACTTTATCCATTTGCGGTGTATCAAGGAGTCGAATACCAGCAGGAATATGGAAATCGAAATGCTCTCGCGGATAATCTCTGTGCAGAAATACCAGCAGTAACATAGGGCAAAAAACAAGAGCCCAACAAAGTGATACTTCGTGTGCTTGCGGATAAACCACATTGGGACAATCACCACGAAAGAGCAGTGCACAATTTGAAAAAACCAGAAATCGGGCGATATTTGCTTACAGAGGAACCATAAGTACTGGAATCCCGGTTGCATGAACTGGAAATCGACCAATGCCCCGTCATAATTGTCGCGGTATGTGGGAAACCATTCCCAATAGCCATTGTACATACGCGAATCCCATCCCAATTGGTCGCGCAGTCCGAAGAGCACTATCAGATACAGTCCGATGAACCAGTAAAGGTAGCGGCTGTTGACGCTCCTCTGCTGCACATCATAGCGGTAAATGCCTATGATGATCAGGATGACCGGTATCAGATAGGGTATCATGCTGCTGTCTGGACGGTTAAGGTGGTGTCGGCGGTTTGGCGGCTGTTACTTCTGTTCGTCATCGTGTGGGCGGAAACGAGAATCGTCCTCGCGGTCAATGTCTGAGGACGGGTTGCCTTCCTGCAAGCGCCGAGCAATCTCCTCTTCGCGGATATAGGGGGAGTCGGAGTATGTTTCTGCGATTATGATATCTTCAGTGGCAGGAGTTTCCTCCCTCTCTTCGCGCTCCTCCTCTGTTCTCTTGCGCCGCAGTATTTTTTTACGTAACTTGCGGCGTGCCTTGCGTTGCAGCTCTGCCTCTCGCTCAACCTTTCGCTTGAACCGGCTGGTGAAAATCAGCGATCGGCAGCTTATCAGCGACCCCACGAGGAAGAAAGCGAAAGCCCACATCAGGGCAATAAGTTTCTTTTTGGGTCCCGATGGCGCAACCGGCACCGTTGCCGGGTCCACTACGGCGAATACCGGGGTGACGTCTTGTACCTTGGCCTCGGCTGCCTGTAGCTTTTGCGATGTCTGGTTGAAGAGGTTGAAAGCAAGCTGCATGTCGTTCTCGAGACGGTCGCGCTCCGACTGTGCTTCATAAGTTGCCAGGGCCTGGTTGCGGTCCATCCATTCGGCATATCGCGTCTGGGCGTCATAATACTGCTCCTTGGCCTCTTCGTTGATGGAGATGGCATAGTCAAGGTCCTGTCGGGCCTTGGCCGTACGGTAGTCGGTGATGTATTCTTGCAGACGTGCGGCCACCGTGTCGGTGAGTTGTGCCGCCACCAGGGGGTCTTGCATTGTCACGGAGACTTCTACCGCCCGCGTTTTGTTATTGATGAGCACGTGGACCTGCCCCTTGATGCTGTTGTAGAGCGCTGTCTCTGATTTTGTCAGCTTGAAGGGGTCTATAAGTTCGCCGGCGCTTTTGTCGGCCTCCTCGGTTTCGGAATTGCCCAATAGCTTTCCTATGGGGCCCGGCTTGGTGTGGGCCTCTATGTATTGCCGCAGCGTGAAGGTGGAGTCGGACGCGGAAGTCTGCACATCAACGTCGAGCAGTTCCATCACGAAAGGAATGGAGGAAACTATGTCGGGATAGATGGTGGGGGCGTAAGCGTCTTTTGTAGCGATGGGTGCGGCCATCCCGAGTGCGGCAAGGGTGGCGTTAGTCTGGTTGCTACCGTCGTTGCTTTCAGGCACCATGGACATCTTAGCGGTGTAGACATCGGGTAGTTGCATGGCGTAATAGATTCCGCCGGCGGCGCCTATGAGTGTGAAGATGATTACGGTAAGTTTCCTCACCCACAGGCATGCCGCTATGTCGCCGAGTGTTATTTCGCGGTGCTTTCTTTTTTCGCGCTTCTCTTCTTTCTCTTTTTCGTGTGCCATGGCTGTTTACTTTTTAAGAAGTGAAGCTATCGAGGCGGCCATCACGGCCAGCGATGCGAACGATTGTATGTAGCCCATCACTTCGCCGAACCTGTTTTTGTTCTCCTTTATTTCCTTGGTGGGGACTATGACTGTGGCGCCGGGTTCGAGCCTGTCCCTCCCCTTGGCTTTGCGCACCGTACCGTTCATGTAGACGATGTAGACGCGCTTCTTGTTGGCAAGGTCTGTGTATCCGCCGGCCAGGTCTATGTAGTCTTTCACGCGGCGTCCGGCGGCGTATGTGGTGGTGGTGGGGCTCATCACCTCGCCGGAGATGTTGACTGTGGTGGTGGTTTCCGGCACATAGATTCGGTCGCCGTCGCGCACCACCACGTCGTATTCGCTGCCGGGGTTGTCCAGGGCCTTCTGCAGGTCCACGCCCACGTTGAAGAACTCGTTGACCTCGATGGCCTCGATTGTAATGGAGTCGTTGCCGGCGGCGCGTTGCGCGTTGAGCAGCGCGTTGCGGCGGGTGGTTATCTGCTCGGCCGTGAGGCGGCGTATCAGGGATGCCCCTTTAAGGTATGCCTCGGGGGTGAGGCCTCCGGCTCGCGAGAGGATGTCGCTGACGCGCTCGTCGCGCTTGGCAATGACATACGGGCCGGTGAATATCACTTGTCCCGATACCTCCACGAACTCCTGCACGGTGTAGCCGGGGCTGCGGCGTATGGTCACTACGTCGTAGGGCTTGAGCTCGAAGTCGGTGCCGCTGCCCACTACCAGGCCGTTCTCGATAGAGAGGGAGAAGATTTCGGAAATCTGGCCGGAGGTTTCGGTGGCGGAGGGGTCGATGATACGGCGTGCCACGTCTACGCGAGCCGTGGAGGCGCCTGGGAGCAGTCCGCCGGACTGCATTATGAGGTCTTCGACAGTGGCACCTTGCGCATACGGGAATGTTCCGGGACGCGACACCTCTCCCTGGATGGTGAGGTCGCCGCGGTCTTCAAGCTCTCCTACGCTGGAGATTACCAGCATGTCGTTGCGTCGCAGTTCGATGTCTGGCGCGGCGCCGGAGAGTATGGCTCCCAGGTCGAGGGCTTCCACCTCAAGCGAAAGGTCCGGTTTTTCGCGGTAGAGCATCACGCGGCCGGTATAGGCGTCGTCCTGGAGGCCGTCTGCTTTGTTGATGAGGTCGCGGATGGTGAATATGTCGGTACCTATGGCGTAGAGTCCGGGGCGCTCCACGGCGCCGCGCAGTTCCACGCGGTTGGCATATTTGTCCTGGATGGTGCCCACGTTCACGGCGTCGCCGTCCTTGAGGCGGTAGCTTCCGTACTGGCCGCGCTCCACGTTTACCAGCTCATTGTCACGGCCTGTGTGGCGGGTGATGCGCACCATGTCGGAGTAGGCGTCGCCGGTGAAGCCGCCGGCATAGTTGATGACGTCCTGCAGGGTCTCGCCCGGCTTTATCTCGTAGTACATCGGACGTTTCACATTGCCGTCCACCTGCACCAGTTCCTTGTAAGGCGAGACGCGTACCATGTCGCCCTCCTGGAGGCGGATGTTGCCCGTCTGCTTGCCGCGGAAGAGGTAATCGTAGATGTCGACGGTGGCCACGCGTTTGCCATTGCGCAACACTTCGATGTTACGCAGCGTACCGATGTCGTTGATGCCGCCGGCGTTGTAGAGGGCGTTGAAGACCGTGGCGAAAGGGGAGAGGGTGAACGTTCCCGGCGAGGCTACCTCGCCCATGACGTCTACCTGTATGGAGCGCATCTGCCCCAACTGCAGCGAGGCGTCGGAACGAGCGTCGGCAAGGCCGCCGTATTTTCGCGAGAATTTCTCCTTGATTATCTTGTCGGCCTGCTGTATGGTGTGTCCGCTGAGGTATACGGGGCCGAGTTGCGCCACCATTATCGACCCTTCGGGGGAGATTGTCTGGCGTATGTGCTCTTCGTTCTGTCCCCAGATGTCGATGACGACCTCGTCGCCGGGGCCGAGGCGGTAGTCCTGCGGGGTGGCGATGTTCACTCCGGGGGCGAAAGTCAGGGAGTTTTCGTTGAAGACGTTGTGACCGTATATCCGGCGTTCGGGAGTAGTAGAGTCTTCTATGTCGACGGGCTGTTGTTCTTCGTCGTCTGAATAATAATTCTCCTGGTATTCCTGCGGGTTGGCGGTGCGTGCGGTGCGTGGTTGTACTGTAGGTTCCCGTCGGCGTTGGTCGCGGTCGGGGCGTTGGTCGTATGGGGTGCGTTGTCCGCGCGTATTGGTGATGTCGGACTGCCGGTTTCCGGTAGCTGAGGTGGCGCGGCGGTCCTGCTGGCTTTCGTACTGACGCTTTACGCGCTCCACCTGCTCGGGGGTAACGCCGCGCGCCACCAGTTCGCGGCCTATTACCTGCTCGTTCTTGCCGGCACCCGACGCCGTCTTGATGTAGGTAAGAACCTCCATGTCGGTCATCCGCGCCTGCAGACCAAACGACATAACCACGGCCATCAATGCCAGAAGTCCTTTATATCTCATAGATTTCAGATTCAATATTAGTCAGTAAAAAAAGTACGGGCTGCCCGCCGGGCAGACAATTCCAATATGCAAAGTTAACTATAAAAAATCCAATTCCCAAATAATTGCCAAAAAAATTGCGCCCGGCCAAAAAAGCTGTGGCCGGGCGCTGGTGATTCAGGTATAGGTTGTTCTAAGGTCAGAGGGCGTTGAGGTTGTAGCGTGCGAACTCAAGGTCGTTGCGGGCACGGCTCAGCAGCGAGGAGTCGAGGCGTATGGCCTGGCGCAGGTTGGTGAGCACCATGTTCTCCGAGCCGGTGCGGGCGCCCAGGACGGCTGCCAGGTAGTAGGTGGTGGCGTCGGGTTCGGCTATGGCCGAGAGGGTGGTGCGTGCCGTGGCATAATCCTTGGCGAGAATCTGGGCAAGGGCAGCATTGTTGGTCTTGGCGCCGCCAAAAGAGGTAAGGGCTTTCGAGAGGTCGCCGCGCGTCAGGTAATATACGCCGAGTGCGTCGCCGGCTTCGGGGATACCGGCTGCAGCACCGAGCTGCTCATTGGCCTGCTGCATGTTGCCTTCCAGCATCGAGAGAAGGCCGAGGTTCATCTGCGGCTCCTTGGCTGCCGGGTTCAGGCTCAGCGCCTTGTTGAAGTTGGCGCGTGCCGACGAATAGTCGCCGCGTTCATACTGCACCATGCCCAGGTCGTTGAAGCCGCGGTAGTCGGCGGGGAACTGTTCGGTGACCTTGCGGTATATGTCCATCTTCTTCATGTCGTCGTTGGTCAGTGTGGCCAGATACAGCATCTCGTCGACGGTCAGTTTCTGCGGGTCGGTGTTGAAGAGGTTGATCATCTCCTCGTCGCTTTTGCCGATGACGTTGACGGAGGCCACGATGCGCGAATAACGCAGTTGCGGCAGAATCTGGTCGGCCAGTTCGTTGAAGACGGTCGAGAGGTTGCGTATTTCACGCTCGCGCTCCTCGGGGTCTTTGTACATCTTCAGGACGCTGAGAATCAGCTCTTTGTCCTGAATGTTGCTCTTCTCTACCAGCTGCTGGAAGCCTTCCCAGTCTTCGGGCGTGAAGGAGGATGTCAGCTCGCCGAACTCGGTGATTTTGTCCTTCTTCATGGTAGATTCTATCATGGAGGTGGTGTTCTGCTCACGCTTCTGCGCCAACTGCTCGTTGAACTTGTATGAACCTTCGGGGGAGGCGAACGAGTTTACGGTGACTCCGGCAATCTCGCGATTCGGGGCCTTGGCGGCTTCACGGAGCTGCTTGTTGAGGTCCACGAACTGGCCTGACTGGAGTTCCGAAGCGCGCACGTTGGCCTGGTTGATGAGGAAATGGATGTTGGCGCTATATTGCTCGGTGATAACTTTCTGGAAATTGTCGGCGGCGATGGCCGGTGTCACCGTCTTGGCCGATGCCAATGTAGAGGTGGATATAACGCCGCTGCCGACCTTCACCTGCGGCAGGGCGTAGAGCTTGCCGTTCTGGTCAACCTCGAACTCTATCCACAGGTCGCTCTTCTCCATGCCGGGCTGGTAAGCTGCCTCGAAGGGAATCAGCACCGTGCCCCCCTCCTTGTAGGAAACCACCTGGCCGTTGGCGCGGACGTTTTCGCCCTGGAGCGTAGAGGGCTCGCCTTTCACCTCCCCGTCGGCCCATTTGAGCACTGGAGTGGCTGTGACGCGCGCGTTCTTAACCATAAATTTAGCCGGGATATGGCCCGTAACCTTTGCCGGAACTTCGGTGCCGACACTCTCAATAGGCGTCGGTGTAGTGGTGAAGAAATCGCTGTTGAAACGGGACAGCTTCTTATTGCAACCCGTAAATAACAGCACCGCCACAGCCGGCGCAACAAAAATAACTTTCCTATTCATAGTCAAAAAATATATGTCCGGCCATTTCAGACCGTAAAACTCAGGCAAAACCTGCCGATAGCTCGCCCGGGCTCGCTTAGCCCGGCTTGCGCGGATTAGCCGTCCTCTTGGCTAAAACAGCTGTTATGGCTAAATTAGCTAAGCTGCCGCATAGTGTTGACAGCTCTCGCATAACTCCGCCAAAAGCAGTTTATCCGCAAATCGGCGCGTAAAGGTAATCAAAAAAAACGACCCGCCAAAATTTCCCCCGAAAAATCCCCGAAAATCAGCATGAACTCCCCGAATAACCATATAACGGTACCGTTGTTGGCGAAAAAATGCATCCTCCGGCCAAAAAAATCTCAAAAAAATTTGGCAGAACGGAAAAAAGGCAGTAACTTTGCACCGTCAAACCCGAAAAGCCTCGGGTGAGACCGAAAAAAGACTCCGTAGCTCAGTTGGTAGAGCAAATGACTCTTAATCATTGGGTCGAGGGTTCGAGCCCCTCCGGGGTCACCGAAAGAGACTGTCTGAAGATAGTCTCTTTTTTGTTATAACTCCGGTCCATTATTTGTTTGAGAGTCAGATTATCACGGTTTAAATTTTTATCGCGCGGAACATTAGGGCGCAACGCAACTCTTGCGTTCGCAGAAACGCGCAAAAATAATTGTGAAAAGAGCCGGGTCATCGCTGTGCCGCCATTACTCCGCTCCGCGAGTCTTGCAGAAAGAGCACTCCGAACTCTGAGCTGACGCTACATGTGTCCAAATTTACAGACTTTTGTCTAAATACGAAACTTGAGTGAGATTTATCAGGCTATATGTTGAAATCAATTCAATCTTTACGAGGCATCTTTGCCTTTTTTATCTTCCTTCATCATGCCGGCGTTTTCGCTGCCGGAGGCGATAGTGGAGTCAGTTTCTTCATTATCCTAAGTGGTTTTGTGCTGTGTGACGGGTATCAGCATAAATTCGGAGAGAAACAAATCTCATACGGTGCATTTCTTAAAAAGAGGATTGCCAAGATATATCCTCTCCATGTATTGTGTTTCATCGGGGCCTTTATGCTGACTTTATACATGGAGCATAATCCACTCGTATGGCTCGCTAATTTACTGCTGTTGCAGAGTTGGTCGCCCGATGCGAATGTCCATTTTTCAGCCAATGCCGTTTCATGGTTCCTTTCGGCGATGGTTTTCTTTTATCTTCTTTTCCCTTTTATCGTGCGTGTGGCCAACAGATCGTTGCGGAAGTTCTTCATATCGTCTTTATCGATGTTTATAATCTACTTTATTGCCATCCAGTTTGTCCCCGCCGGAATGTTCAACAATATCATCTATGTCAATCCGCTTTTCCGGCTTCCGGATTTTGTCTTGGGAATACTGCTTTGGCAGATGATAGGCGACAAGGTCAGGTCGGAGGATTCTTCCGGGGGGCACATGAAGATGACGACAAAGTCCACGATAGAATTGTCGGCAGTGGCGTTCTTTATCCTGACCTTGGTCCTCTACAATCTGGTTTCGCTCCGTTATGGCGTTGTTTCGCTTTGGTGGCCGGTATCAATTGCGCTAATCAGTGTGTTTTCCCTTTTCAATACAGATGGAGGTGTCGTATCCCGGTTTTTGCAGTTCAGGCCTCTTGTCTCCTTCGGGAACATAAGTTTCAGTTTTTACATGGTGCATGTATTAGTGATGGATACAGCCCGCAGACTTTCAGGGAGGTTGAATCTTGAGATGTCAGATGTGGTGTTTATCCCGGTGGTATTTGTCATCACCGTATTAATCGCTTATGTCATCTGGAGATATTTCGAACGGCCGGTTACCCGAAAATTGCTAAGCCGGTCCCGTTGAGTGATTAGCTTGCATCGGGAAATCTGCTGCAAATTGTGGGTCTCTTTATTCGTCCGGTCAGGAGATGATGGTGGCTACGAGGCGGCGGGAACCGCCGTGGTTGCGGAACTCGCAGAGGTAGATGCCTTGCCAGATGCCGAGGTTCGTCCGGCCGCCGGTAACGGGCAACGTCAGCGTGGAGCCTACTATTACCGATTTGGCGTGCGACGGCATATCGTCCGGCCCTTCGTCGGTATGCAGGTAGTAGGGCGCGTTTTCCGGCACGAGCCGGTCGAAGATTAGCGTAAGGTCGTGGCGCACGTCGGGGTCGGCGTTCTCGTTGAGTGCCAGTGCGGCCGACGTGTGCTTTATGAGCAGGTTGAGCAATCCCTTTTCGGGCAACGGCGGCAGTTGGCGCAGCACGTCGCCGGTCACAAGGTGTATGCCGCGCGCATAGGGGCGCAGCGTGATTTCTATCTGTTCTATCATAAAAGAGCGTTTTTAGGAGCCGGCCGAGGGACGCCGACATAGTTTCAACCCTCCTCTCCCCTCTTTTGTTCTTGCCCCGCCATAGAGAATGCTCAAAAAACGGGAAGGCGGATTCTGTTTCGCTCAACGTAAATAACGCGAAAAATCGCTAAAAGGTGGTGACGTTACAACCTTTTTAAGGAAGATTTTGCTAATTTTGTGGCCGATAAGCGCCGGGCGCCCCGGTTTTGAACTTATGGCTCGGCGCGGTGGTTTTATACTATATAACAAATTGGATTATGAAAAACTTTGAGATTAAGATACCGGTGAAGAGTTATAGCTTCGACGAGCTTACGGAGGCGGACCGCCGCCTCGTGGAGGAGGCACGCCGCGCCACTTTCACCTCATACGTCCCTTACAGCCATTTCCATGTGGGCGCGGCCATACAGATGGCCGATGGCAAGACTTTCGCCGGCTCCAACCAGGAGAATGCGGCCTATCCTTCGGGCCTTTGTGCCGAGCGCACCACGGCTTATTTCGCATCGGCCAACGATCCCGGCGTGGCCATGAACACCATTGCCATAGCGGCGCGTTGTCCGGACAATTTCCCAAAGGGGACGCCCGCAGAGGAGACATTCCAGCGCCGTCCCATCTCGCCGTGCGGCGCCTGCCGACAGGCGCTTATAGAGTATGAACACGCCTACGGCCCCATCCGCGTGCTCCTCTACGGCGCCGACGAGGTCTATGAGTTCCCATCCGTAGCCTCGCTACTTCCCTATTGTTTCACGGATTTCTGAGGAACATCCCAGCCAGATAATAGAAAACCATACCCGAATTTCGGGCGTTATTCCTTACCTGGAGAGGAGGGAGGCGTGGAGGTTGGACATCTGTATGGCGGCGGCGGCGGCTTCGGCTCCTTTGTTGCCGAGTTTTCCGCCGGCACGCTCCTGCGCCTCTTCGAGTTTGTTGACGGTCAGCACGCCGAAGATTACCGGCGCGTCGCCGCGTGCGTTGAGCTCGGCCACGCCTTGAGTCACGCCCTGGCATACGTAGTCGAAGTGAGGCGTGTCGCCGCGTATCACACAACCGATGACGATTATGGCGTCAGGCTCGAGCGTTTTCATAGCCACGGCGGCGGCGTTTACCAGCTCTACCGTTCCGGGGACTTCGAGTAGCATGATGTTGCCGTATTCCACGCCGGCGCGGTGCAGCACGTCGAGGGCGCCATCGCGCAGGGCGCCGGTGATGGTGTCGTTCCACTGTGCGGTGATGACCGCTACCTTGAACTCACGGCCGCGCACGGGGATGGGAATGTCCAGCTCGCGGCCTTCGGTGTTGAGGATTGTTGACATGTTTTTCTATAGTTAAGATTATTTTTCTTCGGATTCTTCAGCCTTTTCTTCGGCTTCGGCCACTATCTCTTTTTCGGCTTTCTTGCGCGACTTGCGTGCGGCTTTCGTGGCTTTCTTTTCGGCCTTTTCCTCCACCTCTTTGGCTACTTGGCTCTCGATGTGGTCGGCCACAACGTCGTCCACTATCTCCTTGGCGACGGCTGTTGCGAGGCGTGCTTTCTCCTTTTTGGCACGCATTTCAGCTTTCCCCTTCTTGTCGGAGAGGGAGAGGCGGTGCAGGAAGGCTTTCCATTTGGGCTCGGCCAGGATGTCCTGGTCAATGATTTCGATGAGGGCGAGGATATCTTCCTCCAGCTCTATGGTTCCGAGCGTTACGGCGTGGGGCAGGATAGCGTTGAGCAGGCGTTTGGCGCGCGGACGCATCTGGCGTATGCGCATCATTATCTCGGCCATCTCGATGGTCATCTTTATTTCGCGGCGCGTAACGCGGCCGGTGCGTTTCTTGGAGTATTTTATGGCTTCGGCATAGAACTTCATGGCGGCGCGGTATTCGCCCGACGAGGCCAGCAGCTGTGCCAGCTTGCGCAGGGACTCGACAAGTTTCTCGGTGGCGGCCACGACTCCGGAGTTCACTTTCTCGTAGAGCTGGCCGGTATGCATCTGCTGTTTGGCCAGCAGGTCGAGGGCTTTTTTGCGCGAGCGCAGGGTGCGTGTGGAGAGCTCCATGGCCAGGATGTGGAAGGGGCCGAAGCGGTCGCTGTCTTCATGCATGAGGCGGTCCAGCACCTTGAAGAGCATGTCGAGGTCTTTTTCGCTCTGCTTGTAGTCCTTGAGGGCGAAGTGTATCTCGCTGAGGTCGAAGAGCAGAGCCACTAAGAGTGCGCGGAACTCGGTGTTTTCGAAGTCCGAGAAGTCGCGCAGGGAGCGCAGGGCTTCCACGGTGCGTTCCAGGGCGTCCATGTAGCGCTCTTCGGTGATGAGGCGGCGTGCCGTGCTGCGGCAACTTTCCGCCGCGTTGATGATTTCGGTGTCGGCACTGTTGGCGCCGAACTGCTTAAGGTCGAGAGGTATGTCTATCAATGTCATATATTATTTGTGGTATTTCAGTTCATTGGCAAGGGTATACATTTAGCAGCGCCCGGCGTCCTCCTTGCTTTTCTTGCCGAGGTAGCCGCCGTGGTGGCGCTTGGCATACTGGGCTGCTGTGAAGCCAATGGCATCCATTGCGCCCACCACCAGTACGTCGCCCATTACGGTCATCAGCGTGGTGGAGGTGGTAGGGGTGAGACCCAGCGGGCACACTTCGGGCGCACCGCCGGTCCACAGCGTCACGTCGGCGCGGCGTCCCAGCTCGCTGCCGGCATCTCCCGTTATAACAATCTTTGGTATTCCGGGGTTCAGGTGGTCTGCCAGGTCGGTGAGTTCCAGTATTTCGCGTGTCTTTCCGGAGTTGGAGAGGAGCAGCAGCAGGTCGTTTTCCTGTATTATTCCCAGGTCGCCGTGTTGAGCTTCGGCGGGGTGCAGGAACACGGCCGGGGTGCCGGTGGAGCAGAAGGTAGTGGCGATGTTCATGGCTATCTGTCCGGCCTTTCCCATGCCGGAGGTCACGAGTTTGCCGTTGCGGCGGTGTACATGTTCTACTATGAGTTCTACTGCTCGGTCGTAGCCGCCGGTTATGGGCAGCGACGCGATGGCGCGCGATTCGGCCTCCAGGATGGAGCGCATCAGTGATTCTACTCTTTGCATGACGTCAGTTTTTTATGTTCAAAATCTTCGAGTGCGGCCACCCATTCTCCGGAGAGGGGAGTGGAGACGCCTTCGGCGGGGTCGAAGCTCACCATCACGGTCTCGCAGACAGCCATAGCTTTCATCTCCGGCTCGCAGACCAGCATCTGCTGTAGCTTGAAGCTCTTTTCGCTTACCGAGAGACAGCGCGTGTAGACCTCTATGTGCTGTCCGAAGAAGATAGGGTTGAGGTATGCGCAGTTCACGTTGGCGATGACGGTGTCCACATGGCGCCAGTTCATGGTGCCGTGCTTCACGGCCTGGAAATAGTAAGCCTTCCCGGTGTCGAAAAACGAGAAATATACGCCAGAATTTATTGAAGTACTGAACACCATCAGATACCATCATACCCCATTCAGGTGTTGGCGGAGCAGAACCCAGACCAAGGAAGCTCAATGTGGAGAACATCAGGATCTGATTACCGATATCCGTTGTCGCCATGATCAAAACAGAAGTAATACTGTTTGGAATGATTTCCTTTAATAAGATACGGATTCTTGACGCACCAAGCGCTTCCGAAGCAGTAACGTATTCATTTTCACGGACGCTCAGCACCACGCTTCGCATGACACGGGCATAAGACGGCCATGCAACAATAACAAGGGCAAACATGGTGTTAAACAGGTTGGATCCCATGACTGCATTGATAATCATTGCCAGGATCAGTGACGGGAAAGACAGAATCATCTCTGAAAGACGCATCATGACATTGTCCACAGCACCACCTACATAACCGGCAATAGCACCGTAAATCGTACCGATAC
>OHBJ01000331.1_pt1 | contig 29517 bp, 25 predicted proteins | sample 1577241 | NCBI WGS metagenome assembly OHBJ01 (sample SAMEA3541594, study PRJEB24748) | human gut metagenome | biome: human gut; feature: human-associated habitat; material: faeces | place: China | collected 2012 | reverse complement strand
TTCCGCGAAATGAAAGGACTTCCGCAGGAAGAAGATAAAGAGTCACTGATGCCGGATGACACAGCGGATGAGAAAAAAGCATCACAGGAACCGCGTGTGTTATCCAAAGAAAATAATGAAGCGAAAGACGACACTTCAATTGCAGAGGATAGCCAGTCCAAAGCTGCGATTGTGAGTGATGATATGTTTGAGGAATAATTCATGTTCGACTTTCAGGAAGAATTACGTAAACTCCCGGATCAACCGGGAGTTTATATTATGCATGACAAAACAGATGCGATCATATATATAGGAAAAGCAGTCAGCCTGCGCAAACGGGTGCGGCAGTATTTTCAGCCGAGTCATGATGAGGGCATCAAGAAAAAACAGATGGTGGAGCACATTGCACGGTTTGAGTATATTATTACCGATTCCGAGCTGGAGGCTTTGGTGCTGGAGTGCAATCTGATCAAAGAGCACACACCCAAATATAATACGATGCTGCGGGATGACAAGACGTACCCTTATATCCGGGTGACGGTGCAGGAAGATTTTCCGCGGGTTCTTTTTTCCCGCCAGGTAAAAAAAGATAAGTCTCGTTATTTTGGACCGTATACGAGTGCCGGTGCGGTAAAAGATACGATAGAGCTGATCAATAAACTTTATAAACTGCGCACCTGTAACCGTAAGCTTCCGAGAGATATCGGATTAGAACGTGCCTGCTTGAATTATCATATTCATCAGTGTGATGCTCCCTGTCAGGGGCATGTGGATAAAGAGACGTATGGAAAGCAGGTCAGTAAGGCACTGGAATTTTTAAATGGAAACTATGGACCGGTAATACGTGAATTAAAAGAAAACATGCAGAAGGCATCCGAGGAGATGGAATTTGAGCGGGCCATCGAGTACCGTGAGCTGTTAAACAGTGTCAGCCAGATTGCCCAGAAACAGAAAATTACCAATACGGACGGAGAAGACAAAGATATCATTGCACTGGCGAGTGATGACCGGGATGCGGTGGTTCAGGTGTTTTTTATCCGCAGTGGAAAGATTATCGGAAGGGATCATTTTCATGTGCGTGTGGGATCAGAAGAAAGCACAGGGGATATTCTGGTAAATTTCGTGAAACAGTATTATTCTGGGACGCCGTTTGTCCCGCGGGAAATCATGCTCCAGGAAGCAATCGAAGACATTCCGGTGCTGGAAGAATGGCTGAGTGCCAAACGCGGGCGGAAAGTGACGATACGGATTCCGCAGAAAGGACTCAAAGAAAAGCTGGTGGAGCTGGCTGCGAAAAATGCACAATTGGTGCTCAGCCAGGATAAAGAAAAGATTAAGAGAGAAGAAGGACGTACCATCGGCGCGGTAAAAGAGATTGAGCAGCTGCTTGGCATGAAAGGGCTTAATCGTATGGAGGCCTATGATATTTCTAATATTAATGGATTTGAAACCGTAGGTTCTATGATTGTATACGAAAAAGGACGGCCGAAACGCAGCGATTATCGGAAATTTAAACTCCGCACGGTATCGGGACCGGATGATTACGCTTCCATGCATGAGGTCCTGACCCGGCGGTTTACGCACGGCATGCAGGAACAGAAAGAACTGGAAGAAAAAAATATGCCACAGGAAGTCGGAAGTTTTACACGCTTCCCGGATATCATTATGATGGATGGTGGACGCGGCCAGGTAAATATCTGTCTGCAGGTACTGGAAGAACTGGGACTGGATATTCCGGTCTGCGGTATGGTCAAGGATGACAATCACCGTACAAGGGGACTGTATTTCCACAATGTGGAAATTCCGATTGACCGGCATGGAGAGGGATTTAAACTGATTACCCGGATTCAGGATGAAGCACACCGGTTTGCCATTGAGTATCACCGGTCTTTGCGTTCCAAGGCACAGGTACACTCCATTTTAGATGACATTGAGGGAATCGGACCGGCCAGAAGAAAGGCACTGATGCGCAGATTCCAGTCTATGGAAAATATGAAAAACGCATCTGTGGAGGAGCTGGCAGAAACCGACAGCATGAATCTGGCGGCTGCACAGAATGTATATGATACCCTGCATTCCGGACTGGCTTAGCAACTTGTGATATGGAAAGATTCATGGTACAATCTGTTTATAAAAAGGCAGTCCGGCACAGGTACTGCTTAATATGAGCCACAGGGGGAAATGAATATGTCAAATGGAAGTGTTAGTGTTGAAAAAGTTGCGCAGGTTTTAAATCTGAAAAATTTTACGCCGGATATCAATCTGAAAAAATGTAAGATTATTTCCAGCGATGTGAATCGTCCGGCATTACAGCTGACCGGATATTTTGAACATTTCGAAGAATCAAGAATACAGATGATTGGAAATGTAGAATATACGTTTATCCAGCAGATGAGTGATGCGGAAAAGAAAACCCGTTATGATGCGTTTCTGAAGTTTGATATCCCATGTGTGATTTTCTGCCGCAATCTGCAGCCGGATGAAATTTTCTTAGAAGAGGCAATAAAAAATGAAGTGCCGGTTCTTGGTACGGATCGTCCGACTTCTGAATTTATGGCAGAGCTGATCTATACACTGGGTGAAGAACTGGCACCCTGTATTACCGTTCACGGGGTTCTGGTCGATGTATATGGCGAGGGTCTCATGATTACAGGAGACAGTGGAATCGGAAAAAGCGAGGCGGCTCTGGAATTGATCCGCCGCGGACATCGTCTGGTTACGGATGATGTAGTGGAAATCCGCAAGATCAATGAACATACACTGATCGGAACTTCTCCGGAAGTGACCCGGCATTTTATTGAACTGCGGGGCATTGGCATCATAGATGTAAAGACTCTGTATGGTGTAGAGTGCGTCAAGGAAAAGCAGCAGATTGATCTGGTGATTAAACTGGAAGACTGGAAGAAAGATGCGGATTATGACCGCCTGGGACTGGAAGAAGAATATATCGAATATCTGGGCAATAAGGTAGTATGTCATTCCCTTCCAATCCGCCCGGGACGTAATCTGGCTGTTATTTGTGAGACTGCGGCTGTCAACCACAGACAGAAGAAGATGGGCTACAATGCGGCACAGGAATTGTATCGCAGAGTCCAGGCAAATATGACAAAAAGTGACGATGAAGAATAGACGAGAGTAAATGAGGAGATGTAAGAAATCATGGAAAAGAAGAATGCGTGGGAGAAATACCCGGAAGGAACCAAAAGACAGGATGTATTTACATTTGCGGAAGAATACCGTAAGTTTATATCTTCCTGCAAGACCGAGCGCGAGTGTGCAGCGGAATTATACCGGCAGGCAAAGGAAAACGGATTTGCAGATCTGAGTGAAAAGATCGCGCAGAATGCAAAATTAAAAGCCGGAGACCGCATTGTTGCCAATAATATGGGAAAGGGTCTGGCTCTGTTTGTGATCGGCGAAAAAGACATCGAGGAAGGAATGAACATTCTCGGCGCACATATTGATTCCCCACGTATGGATTTAAAACAGGTACCGTTATATGAAGATACGGAGATGGCACTGTTAGATACGCATTATTATGGAGGTGTGAAGAAATACCAGTGGGTGACACTTCCACTTGCACTGCACGGTGTAATCTGTAAAAAAGACGGCACAACGGTTACGGTCAATATCGGAGAAAAACCGGAAGATCCTGTTTTTGGCGTGAGTGATCTGCTGATTCATTTAGCGGGAGAACAGATGGAGAAAAAGGCATCCAAGGTGATCGAAGGAGAAAACCTTGATCTGCTTGTTGGAAGTATTCCGGCAGCAAGTGATGATGAAAAAGAGAAAAAAGAGATGAAAGACCGCGTAAAGGCAAATATTTTAAATATTCTGTCCAAAGAGTACGGTGTGGACGAGGAAGATTTTCTGTCTGCGGAGATTGAAGTTGTCCCGGCAGGGGCTGCCAGAGATTACGGCTTTGACCGCAGCATGATCATGGGATACGGACATGACGACAGAGTGTGTGCTTATCCATCTTTTGCGGCAATGCTTGAGATTGAAAAGCCACAGCATACCAGCGTATGTCTTCTGGTAGACAAAGAGGAGATCGGAAGTGTCGGTGCATCCGGCATGCAGTCCCATTTCTTTGAGGACAGTGTGGCAGAGATCATCAATCTGCTTGGGGAATACAGCGAATTGAAAGTGCGCAGAGCGCTGCATAATTCCAGAGTGCTTTCTTCCGATGTATCTGCGGCATTTGATCCGAATTATCCGTCTGTGATGGAAAAACGTAACTGTGCTTACTTTGGAAAGGGACTTGTCCTGAACAAATATACAGGAGCCAGAGGAAAATCAGGTTCCAATGATGCAAATGCAGAGTATATTGCAAGACTGCGCAGAATTCTTGATGATAATGATGTATCGTTCCAGACATCAGAACTTGGAAAAGTAGATCAGGGAGGCGGCGGAACCATCGCATATATTCTTGCAAATTATGGCATGAATGTTATTGACAGCGGAGTTGCCGTACTGAATATGCATGCACCATGGGAAATCATCAGCAAAGTGGATCTGTATGAGGCATTGCACGGCTATGTGGCTTTCCTGAAGGAGGCATAATGGATCAGTGGCTTGAAGAAATCAGGGCGGCATTGCCTGAGCTGGTCGTATATCAGCAGGAACCGATGAAAAAACACACGACATTTCGCGTGGGAGGTCCTGCGGATCTTTACGTGTGTCCAAAGAAACAGGAACTTCCGGTAATTCTTGGCCTGGCTAAAAAGAAAGGGCTTGCAGTGACCGTGATCGGAAACGGAAGTAATCTTCTGGTTGGAGACAAAGGAATCCGTGGACTTGTTATTGAAGTCGGGGCACAGATGAATGCGGTGGAAGTGCAGGGAAATATCCTGCGTGCGCAGGCAGGTGCCCTGCTTTCCCAGGTGGCTGCAAAAGCGGCAGCTGCCGGTCTGGGCGGCATGGAATTTGCTGCCGGAATTCCGGGAAGTATGGGCGGTGCAGTGACCATGAATGCGGGTGCCTATGGCGGAGAAATGAAAGATGTCATCCGGCAGGTGACAGTGCTTACCCCGGAGTGTGAGCAAAAGGTACTCTCACGGGAGGAACTGGATCTGTCCTACCGGCACAGCTGTATTCCCAAGAATCATTTTCTGGTACTGGAGGCAGAGTTGTCCCTGACGCCGGCACCGGAGCAGGAGATCCGTGCAAAGATGGCAGAACTCAGGAAAAAACGTGTGGAGAAGCAGCCGCTGGAGTATCCAAGTGCAGGCAGTACGTTTAAGCGTCCGGAAGGCTATTTTGCAGGAAAACTGATTATGGATGCCGGACTGAGAGGCTATGCAGTGGGGGATGCCCAGGTTTCCGAAAAACACTGCGGATTTGTGATAAACAGAGGAAATGCCACCGCAGCAGAGATTTTGCAGCTGATGAAAGATGTACAGGAACGTGTGAAAAAACAGTCTGGTGTGACACTTGAACCGGAAGTGAAAATGATAGGAGAGTTCTAGATGAGATTTGTAATTGTGACGGGCATGTCAGGAGCCGGAAAAAGTACAGCAATGAAGATGATGGAAGATATGGGATTCTTTTGTATCGATAATCTTCCGATTCCGCTTCTGGATAAACTTGTGGATTTTGCAACAAATTTTGATACGCAGATGAAAAATGTGGCGATCGGAATTGATGCGCGGAGCGGTGAAAATCTGGATAAAGTGCAGGATATGCTGGAAATTTTAAAAAGTAAGGATGTCCAGTATGAAGTGCTGTTTCTGGATGCAGAGGATGCGGTTCTTGTAAAACGCTATAAAGAGACCCGAAGAAGCCATCCGCTGGCACAGGGGGAGCGTGTGGATAAGGGAATCATGCGGGAACGTCAGAAAATGGAATTTCTGAAAAAAGAAGCGGATTATATTATCGACACCAGCCGTCTGCTTACGAGAGAATTAAAAACAGAACTGGAAAAGATCTTTGTGCAGGATGAAGAATTTAACAGTATGTATGTTACTATCCTTTCTTTTGGATTCAAGTATGGAATTCCGGCAGATTCTGATATCGTCATGGATGTGCGGTTTCTGCCAAATCCGTATTATGTGGAAGAACTTCGTCCAAAGACAGGAAATGATGTGGAAATCCAGCAGTATGTCATGAAATATGATGAGGCAAAGATCTTTTTAAACAAGCTGGAAGATATGGTGACATTTCTGATTCCACACTATATTTCCGAGGGTAAGAATCAGCTGGTAATTTCCATCGGATGCACCGGAGGAAAACATCGTTCCGTCACACTTGCCAATGAATTGTACAAGCGTCTGAGTCAGAAAAAAAACCGGGAATACGGATTGAAAATTGAACATCGTGATATCGGGAAAGATGCGCTGAGAGGAAAATAGGATGTCGTTTTCGAGTGAAGTAAAAGAGGAACTGGCAAAACAGTTCGGACGGAGCAGACATTGCCAGATCGCAGAACTGGCAGGAATACTGGAACTGGAAGGCATGCTGGATGAAGAGGGAAAGCTTGTAGTTTCCAACGAAAATTCTTTGCTGCAGACAAAATATGGTCTGCTGTTGCAAAAAATATTTGGAGAGAAACAGGAGGTTTTACAGATCATGCAGACACTGCACTGGGATCAGGAACCGTACCGGTCCCGGAAAATAAATCACCGGAGAGCGGATGGGATGCTGGTGCAGCAGACATGCTGTAAGAGAGCATTTATCCGTGGAGCATTTATGGCAGCGGGATCGATCAGTGATCCGAATAAATCCTATCATTTTGAAATTGTCTGCCATACGCTTGAACAGGCACAGCAGCTGAAAGAACTGATGGAATTTTTTGAGGCGGAGCCTAAGATTGTAGAACGCAAAGAGCGTATGGTGGTTTACCTGAAAGAAGGTTCACAGATTGTGGATCTGCTGAATGTCATGGAAGCTTATGTATCTTTGATGAATCTGGAAAATGTAAGAATTTTAAAGGAGATGCGCAATTCTGTTAACCGCAAGGTAAACTGTGAGACCGCAAATATCAACAAAACGGTGAATGCAGCAGTGAAACAAATGGAAGATATCAAACGGATCCGGGATACGATAGGGTTTGACAACATTCCAGAACCGCTGGCGGAGATTGCACAGGTACGTCTGGATTATCCCGAGGCAACTTTAAAGGAACTGGGAACTTATCTTGATCCACCGGTCGGAAAATCGGGAGTGAATCACAGATTACGGAAACTTGCCGCAATTGCGGAAAATCTTATATAAAGGGGAAACTATGTATGAGCCAGAAACTGTTATTTATTTTTAATCCGCATGCAGGGAAAGGACAGATTAAAAATCATCTTGTAGATATTGTGGACATGATGGTGAAGGCAGGATTTGACGTGACAATTTATACCACACAGGCACAGGCAGATGCGACGCGCAAGGTGGTGGAAGAGGGTGCGGGATATGACCGTATTGTCTGCAGCGGGGGTGACGGAACACTTGATGAAGTGATGACCGGGCTGATGCAGGCGAAGCTGCATATTCCGATTGGATATATTCCTACCGGAAGTACAAACGACTTTGCCAATTCTCTTGGAATTCCGAAGGAGATGCTAAAGGCAGCAGAGCGGGCGGTTGGACAAAACAGATTTCCATGCGATATCGGAGATTTCAATTCGGATACCTTTGTCTATGTAGCAGCGTTTGGTCTGTTTACAGAGGTTTCCTATAAGACATCCCAGCAGCTGAAAAATATTTTCGGGCACGTGGCGTATATTATGGAGGGTGTCAAACAGCTTCGGGACATTCCATCGTTCCGTATGCAGGTGGAATATGACGGAAAAGTGTTTCAGGATGAATTTATATACGGAATGGTTACCAATTCCGTTTCTGTCGGGGGCTTTAAGGGAATGACCGGAAATGATGTAAAACTTGATGACGGTCTGTTTGAAGTGACTTTGATCCGCAATCCGAAGAATCCGATTGAGCTGAATGAAATCCTTGCCTGCCTGACAAATATGATTGATGATTCGGATCTGATTTATTCGTTTAAAACCGATGCCGTACATATTACGGCGAAGGAAGAAGTACCGTGGACACTCGATGGTGAATTCGGTGGAGCACACCGGGAAGTAGTCATCCGAAATTTGAAGCAGAGAGTTGAAATATTTTGTTAAAAAATTAACTTTATTTTTTGGAAAAAGTGTACTATAATCTAGGTAACTTATGATTAGGAGGAAATACAAATGTTAGTATCTGCAACAGAAATGCTGAAAAAAGCAAAAGCAGGCCACTATGCAGTTGGTCAGTTCAATATCAATAATCTGGAGTGGACAAAGTCCATTCTTCTTACCGCACAGGAATTAAAGAGCCCTGTAATCCTTGGTGTATCTGAGGGTGCTGGTAAGTACATGACAGGTTTCAAGACCGTAGCAGCTATGGTTAAGGCTATGGACGAGGAACTCGGAATCACAGTTCCTGTAGCACTTCACTTAGATCATGGAACATACGAAGGATGCTACAAGTGTATTAAAGCCGGATTCACATCCATCATGTTCGACGGATCTCATTATCCATTTGAGGAGAACCTTGCAAAGTCTACAGAATTAGTAAATGTAGCACACAACTTAGGACTTTCTATCGAGTGTGAAGTTGGTTCCATCGGTGGTGAAGAAGATGGTGTTGTTGGTATGGGCGAGTGCGCAGATCCAGACGAGTGCAAGACAATTGCAGATCTGGGCGTTGATATGCTGGCTGCTGGTATCGGTAATATCCATGGTAAATATCCTGCAAACTGGCAGGGATTAAGCTTCGAGACTCTTGATGCAATCCAGGCAAAGACTGGTGTTATGCCATTAGTTCTTCACGGTGGTACAGGTATCCCTGCAGATATGATCAAGAAAGCAATCTCTCTTGGCGTATCTAAGATCAATGTAAATACAGAGTGCCAGTTATCTTTCGCAGATGCTACACGTAAATACATCGAGGCTGGTAAGGACTTAGAGGGCAAAGGATTTGATCCTCGTAAGCTTCTTGCTCCTGGTGCAGATGCTATCAAAGCTACTGTTAAGGAGAAAATGGAACTGTTCGGTTCTGTTGGAAAAGCTGAATAATAGAACATGTACAAAAGGAAGTGCCGCATGACACTTCCTTTTTTTCATTTCATAGGAAAAAGGCTGGTATGCCTCATACAAAGAAATTAGAAAATGTACCTGTTTTGTAGTAGAACTGGAAGAAGTAGACAAAAAAGAAGTAGATTTTGATAGAAAAACGTCAAAATGTATAAATTATAAAAAAATTCTAAAAAGAGGTTGCATTTTGTGTTGGAAAGAGGTATCTTAGTTTCAGATTAAACATGAGTTAAGAACGAGGGCGTTCCAATATAGCTATTGGAATGCCCTTTTTTAGTAAAATGACTGATGTTTGGTGAATAAGCGTACAATCAGGGGATTTGATTGTGAAAAGAAAGGATGTTGTAAAAAATGAGTGATTATTTTAACGTTGCAGACATTTTTGGCGAGAACGTATTTAATGACACGGTCATGCAGGAACGTCTTCCAAAAAAAGTTTACAAGAAACTTCACGAAGTTATGGATGAAGGAAAAGAACTTGATCTTGAGACCGCAGACGTCATCGCACATGAGATGAAAGAGTGGGCCATTGAAAAAGGTGCAACCCATTATACCCACTGGTTCCAGCCATTGACTGGTGTAACGGCAGAGAAGCATGATTCTTTTATCACAGCACCGATGCCAAATGGCAAGGTTCTGATGAGCTTTTCCGGCAAGGAATTGATCAAAGGTGAGCCGGATGCATCTTCTTTCCCGTCTGGTGGACTTCGTGCCACTTTTGAGGCAAGAGGATATACAGCCTGGGATTGTACATCACCTGCTTTCGTTCGTCAGGATGCAGCAGGAGCAACACTTTGTATTCCAACTGCTTTCTGTTCCTACACCGGAGAGGCATTGGATCAGAAAACTCCGCTTCTTCGTTCTATGGAAGCGATCGATACACAGTCCATTCGTCTGTTAAGACTGTTTGGAAACACGACTTCAAAGAAGGTAACTCCTTCTGTTGGACCAGAGCAGGAATACTTTATTGTAGATCGTCAGAAGTATTTACAGCGTAAGGATCTGATCTTTACCGGTCGTACTCTTTTCGGGGCAATGCCTCCAAAGGGTCAGGAAATGGACGATCACTATTTCGGAGCAATCCGTGAGAGAATCGCAGCATACATGAAAGATGTCAATAAAGAACTCTGGAAACTTGGAGTATCTGCAAAGACACAGCACAATGAAGTAGCTCCGGCACAGCATGAGCTGGCACCAATTTATGCAGAGTGTAACGTAGCAGTTGATCATAACCAGATCATCATGGAGACCTTAAAGAAGGTTGCCGGACGTCACGGTTTACAGTGTCTGCTTCATGAGAAACCATTCGCAGGTGTCAACGGTTCCGGAAAGCATGACAACTGGTCCATTACAACAGACGATGGAATCAATCTGCTTGAGCCTGGTAAGACACCACATGAGAATGTACAGTTCTTACTGGTACTTACCTGTATCTTAAAGGCAGTTGATGAGCATGCAGCACTTCTTCGCGCAGCGGCAGCTGATGTGGGAAACGATCACAGATTAGGAGCAAACGAGGCACCGCCAGCGATCCTGTCCATTTACCTTGGAGATCAGCTTGGAGACGTATTAAATCAGCTGATCAGCACAGGTACAGCAACACACAGTCTGGAAGGTGAAAAACTTGAAACCGGTGTTAAGACCATTCCGGATTTCATGAAGGATGCGACTGATCGTAACCGTACATCACCGTTTGCCTTTACCGGAAACAAATTTGAGTTCCGTATGGTTGGTTCCCAGGATTCCGTTGCACAGGCAAATATCGTGTTAAATACCATTGTTGCGGAGGCATTTTCAGATGCCTGTGACGTTCTTGAAAAAGCAGACGATTTCGAGCTTGCAACACATGATCTGATCAAGAAATATGCTATTGAGCATCAGAGAATCGTATTCAACGGAAACGGATATTCTGATGAGTGGGTTGCAGAAGCAGAAAAGAGAGGACTTCCAAATATCAAGTCCATGGTAGATGCAATTCCAGCATATACCGCTCCGGAATCTGTAGCTGCATTTGAAAAATTCGGTGTATTTACCAAGCCTGAACTTGAGTCCCGTGTAGAGATCGAGTACGAGACTTATGCAAAGACCATCAATATCGAAGCAAAGGCCATGATTGACATCGCTGGAAAGCAGATCATTCCGGCTGTTATCAAGTACACAACAGAACTTGGACAGTCAATTGCAACGGTAAAGAGTGCATGTGCATCTGCAGATGTCAGCGCACAGACAGATATTTTGACAGAGACATCCTCCCTGCTTGCTGAGACACAGAAAGCACTCAAGAGTCTGGAAACTGTTACTGCAAAGGGAACAGAAATGAGTGAAGGTAAGGAGCAGGCTGTATATTACAGGGATGAAGTGAAATCTGCTATGGATGCACTCCGTGCACCGGTAGATAAGCTTGAGATGATCGTTGACAAGGATTTATGGCCAATGCCATCTTATGGAGATCTGATCTTTGAAGTTTAACCCAAAGATTTAAGGGACATTTTTTACAAACATCTTATAAAATAAAAAAGAGACATTTTTTCAGAACCACGAAGCTGTGGAATTTTGGAAAAGTGTCTCTTTTTCTATAGAGGGAGGAGATTGTTATGGATAAACAACAAATTGTAAGTTTTATCAATGAAAATATGTTTGGCATCTGGTTTCTGATCGGTGCCGCACTGGTATTCTGGATGCAGGCAGGCTTTGCCATGGTAGAAACCGGTTTTACCAGAGCAAAGAATGCAGGCAACATTTTGATGAAGAACCTGATGGACTTCTGTATTGGTACCGTAATGTTCATCCTGATCGGTTTTTCATTATTGCTGGGAGAAGATGTCCTTGGTTTTATCGGAAAACCTGGATTTGATATCTTTACCAGTTATGCAAATTTTGATTTTTCGAATTTTGTGTTTAACTTAGTATTCTGTGCAACTACAGCAACGATTGTATCAGGTGCTATGGCAGAGCGTACAAAATTCTTATCCTACTGTATTTATTCAGCAGTAATTTCGGCATTGATTTATCCGATTGAAGCACACTGGATCTGGGGCGGCGGCTGGTTATCACAGCTTGGATTCCACGATTTTGCAGGTTCCTGTGCCATTCATATGGTTGGCGGTATTTCAGCACTCATCGGTGCAGCAATGCTTGGACCACGTATTGGAAAGTTCTCAAAAGATAAGTCTGGGAAGATTACAAAAGTCAACGCATTCCCGGGACACAATCTTCCACTTGGATGCCTTGGATGTTTTATTCTCTGGTTTGGCTGGTATGGATTTAATGGCGCTGCATGTACTTCCGGTTCACAGCTTGCCAGCGTATTTCTTACAACGACCGTAGCTCCGGCAGTTGCAACAGTTGTATGTATGATCTTTACATGGCTTAAATATGGTAAACCTGATGTATCAATGTGCCTGAATGCATCACTTGCAGGACTTGTAGCAATTACCGCTCCTTGTGACGTGACCGATTGTTTCGGTGCAATCTGTATTGGTTTTGTTTCCGGTTTACTGGTTTGCTTTGGTGTATGGCTTTTGGATTATAAGCTTCATGTGGACGATCCGGTTGGTGCGGTAGCTGTACATATGATGAATGGTATCTGGGGTACCATCGCCGTTGGTTTATTTGCTACGAAATCTGCTCCGGGAAATGACTCGGTTGTGGGTCTCTTCTATGGTGGCGGATGGAAGCAGCTTGGTATTCAGTTATTAGGTTTTGTTACGGTAGCTGCATGGACCGCAGTTACAATTACGATTGCATTTGTTGTAATTAAGAAGACCATTGGACTCCGTGTGAGCGAGGAAGAAGAAATTGTCGGTCTTGATTCCATGGAGCATGGACTTGCATCTGCTTACTCAGGATTCTCCATCATGGATGTTTCCAACACAATGACCATGGATGTCAATGAAAATACAGATCTGGGTACACCGGAATATGCACAGGCTTCTACGGCAAAGAGAGATGCAGCAGTCAAGGTGGTTTCCACCGTGCCAAAGGATGCAACCGGCATGTACAAAGTGGTTATTATTGCAAAGCTTTCCCGATATGATCATTTGAAGAAAGCAATGAATGATCTGGGTGTTACGGGAATGACCTGCACACAGGTTATGGGTTGTGGTATCCAGAAAGGCTCCGGCGAGCGTTACCGTGGTGCTGAAGTCGATGCAACCTTACTTCCGAAGATTAAGGTAGAGGTTGTTGTAAGCAAGATCCCAGTAGACAGCGTAGTGGCTGCAGCAAAGAAGGCACTTTATACCGGACATATCGGAGATGGAAAAATCTTCGTATACGATGTGGCAAAGGTTGTCAAGATTCGTACCGGTGAGGAAGATATGGAAGCCTTACAGGATGTTGAATAATTTTGCACTAATCTAATGGCTAGGTTAGTGAATCTAATCCCCTTAGTTTTAGTATACATCAACAGCGGACCCCTGGCGAAAGCCGGGGGTTTTTGCTGTCGATAAATAAAACTTTCTATTGCACATATTATTTGGTATAATATATGGATAAAAGAATTTATATTATTTCTGCGGGGAGAAAACTATGAACTATGGAAGAACTTCTTTGCGCCGGAGAGCAAAACAGCTGGACGCAAGAGGAACGAGAATACGTCATAAAATCGGAGTCATACTGGGGAAACTTCTACTGATTGGAATCATTGTGGGAGGCTGTGCGACAGTGAGTTTTGGAGTGGGTGCATTTAAAGGAATTCTTGCATCCGCACCGGATATATCCGAAGTGGATGTCATTCCAACGGGATATTCCACGAAAGTGCTTGCGGCAGACGGAAGTGAGACAGCAAAATTAGTGGCAGCCGGATCCAACCGGCAGTACGTGACAATTGACCAGATTCCGGAGAATCTGCAGCATGCGGTAGTGGCGATCGAGGATGAGCGTTTTTATGATCATAACGGTATTGACCTGAAAGGAATTGTCAGGGCACTGGTGGCGGATGTCCGGACCAGAGATTTCAGTCAGGGAGCAAGTACGCTTACGCAGCAGCTGATTAAAAATAATGTGCTGAGTGAGCAGTGGGCAAACGAAAATGACAGTAATATTTCCAAAATGGAAAAGATGGAACGTCAGGTACAGCGGAAAATACAGGAACAGTATCTGGCAATAGAGCTGGAAAAAAAGGTAAATGACAAGAACTGGATTCTGGAAAATTATCTGAATTCCATCAACCTTGGAAGCAATACCCTTGGGGTTCAGGCAGCAGCACAGCGTTATTTTGGGAAAGATGTGTCAAAGCTGACACTTTCGGAATGTGCGGTTATTGCCGGAATTACAAAGAATCCGGCAGGTTACAATCCCATTCTTCATCCAAAGGAAAATGCAAAGCGCAGAAAGAATGTGCTGGATGCCATGAAAAAACAGGGATATATTTCGCAGAAACAGTATGATAAAGCGATGGCAGATGATGTGTATGGCAGGATTTCCGAACACAATGATGTGAGGGAAGAAACCATGAACACATATTTTGTGGACGCGGTCATTGATGATGTTTTTGATGATCTGGTAAATATCAAGGGCTATTCGGAGTCAGAAGCATACAAGGCAATTTATCAGGGGGGATTGACGATCAAGTCCACACAGAATCTTCAAATCCAGAAAATCTGCGATGAGGAGGTGGCAGACAAAGCCAATTATGATGCGGGTACCAAATATTCATTCTATCTTTCTTTTCAGGTGAAGGAGAAGGATGGTACAATAAAAACATATACCAATCAGACAATGCTTTCCTATTATAAAAAGAAAAACAAAAGTCAGAATTATTCGATCAATTTTGCATCGGAGGAGGACTGCCGGGCTGCAATTGCACAGTACGAAAAAGATGTCCTCGGGAAAGGGGACAAGCTGGTAGAAAATTCAGAGTATATTTTCATTACCATGCAGCCACAGGTGGCGATGACGATTATGGATCAGTCGACCGGAGAGGTACAGGCTATTGTCGGCGGACGTGGAAATAAGGCGGGAAACCGTACCTGGAACCGTGCAACAAAGACCTGCCGGCAGCCGGGATCTACTTTTAAAATCATTGCATGCTATGCGCCGGCACTTGATGCCGGGGGAAAAACGCTGGCATCCGTGCAGGATGATGCACCATTTACAGTCGGAAATAAAACATATAATAATTACTCACATACATTCGGAGGTTTTACAAGCATCCGGAAAGCAATTACAAAATCCATCAATATTGTGACTGTAAAAACACTTCAGGATATTGGCGTGGATCTGGGGTATGAATATGCAGAAAATTTCGGATTTTCTACGTTGACCGATACGGACAGAAACCTTGGAATTTCTCTCGGAGGCCTGACACAGGGGGTGACAAACCTGGAACTTACTGCAGCTTATGCTGCAATTGCAAATCAGGGAGAATATAACGAACCAAATTTTTATACCCAGGTGCTGGATCATGACGGCAATGTTCTTCTTGACAAAACACAGACAAAGGAACAGCGTCAGGTAATAAAAGAGGATACCGCATGGCTTCTGACAGATGCCATGAAAGATGTTATGACGAGTGGAACGGGTATGAGGGCTTATTTTGGAACCGGAATGGCTCAGGCAGGAAAATCCGGTACGACAACGCTGAACAGGGATGCACTGTTTGCCGGATTTACGCCTTATTACACCTGCGTGGTATGGGGCGGATATGATGACAATTCCATTCAGTCAGCTACGGGATATCCAAAGAATTTGTGGAAAGCCGTGATGAAGCGGATTCATGCAGATCTTAAGGCAAAAGATTTTGAAAAGCCTTCCGGAATTACACAGGCTGTTGTCTGTGCAAAATCCGGACTTCTGCCGGAAGCGGATGTCTGTGATAAAGACCCACGTGGAACGCAAAGTTATACGGAATATTTTGCAGAAGGAACGGTTCCGACCGAGAACTGTGATCATCATATTTCTCTGCAGATTTGTGAGGCATCGGGAAAAGTTGCCGGAGAATACTGTCCGGCAGATCAGGTTGTGACAAAAACTTATATTGTGGGTGCCGAAAAGGGCTCGGCTGATTACCAGTACTGTGCGACAGAGAAATTTTTAAATGGAACATGCAATATACACGATGCCGAAACGCAGGATGAGGAGAAGCCGGAAGAAGAACCGGCAGATCCACCGGATGATGCAAAGCCGGAAGAAACACATGAACCGGAACAGATACCGGAGAAGAATGAGGAATGATACAAAGGAGAATAGGATATATGCGAGTGGTCTATACCGGAGGAGAGGGTGAAATCACAGAGAAGAAATCTCATTTTATAGCAACGGTAAAACCTGTTCAGTCAGAAGAAGAAGCGGTTGCTTTCATTAATGAGACAAAGAAAAAATACTGGGATGCCCGTCATAACTGTTCTGCTTTTGTCATCGGGGAGAGGCAGGAACTGACGCGCTGTTCGGATGATGGAGAGCCGGCACAGACCGCAGGCCGTCCGATGCTGGATGTACTTCTCCGGGAGAAAATTACGGACGTTGCGGTTGTTGTTACACGTTATTTTGGAGGTGTGCTGCTTGGAACAGGAGGGCTTGTACGCGCCTATCAGGCAGCCACACAGGCTGGACTTGCAGCCAGCCGGCTCATAGAAAAATGTAAGGGGCAGCAGCTATTGGTTCATACCGATTATAATGGACTTGGAAAGCTGCAGTATCTGTTCGGACAGAAACACACTGTGATTCTGGATACGGCATATGAGGCGGATGTTACCATGATAATTCTCGTACCTGCAGAACAAAAAGAGATACTTCCGAAAGAGATTACAGAACTGACCAACGGATCTGCCGGACTGGAATGGGGGAAAACCTGCGTATATGCACTAATTGATAAAGAAGTTGTGTTTTTTTGAAAAAATTTGAAAATATGGGTTGACACTTATAGGGGTTCCATGTATAATACCATTTGTTGAGAGACATGAAACACATTGGCCCATCGCCAAATGGTAAGGCAACGGACTCTGACTCCGTCATTTCCAGGTTCGAATCCTGGTGGGCCAGCTGAAGAGCACTACATTATGTAGTGCTTTTTGTTTTATAAAAGATAAGAATAAGAAAGGACACGGTAATGTACGAATTTGACAGCAGGGTAAGATACAGTGAGACAGATGCGCAAGGCCGGATGACATGGCTGGCGCTTATGGATTACTTTCAGGATTGCAGCGTATTTCATTCAGAGGCCGTGAACCTTGGTGTGGAAGTATGGACCGATGCACAAAAGGCGTGGATCTTATCTTCCTGGCAGATCTGTCTGAACCGGATGCCGCGGCTGGGCGAACAGATTACGACACAGACATGGGCATATGGAATGAAAGGCTTTTACGGTTACCGGAATTTCTCCATGAACGGCAGGGATGGGGAACGGATGGCATATGCAAATTCCGTATGGGTACTGATGGATACAAAGAAGGGGATTCCGGTCAGAGTGACAAAAGAAATCTCGGATGCATACGGATTGGACCCACAGCTTCCCATGCAGTGCAGCGAGCGGAAAATTATGCTGCCGGAAAAATATGAAGAAAAAGATTCATTGGTCGTTCCTTCTTATTTCATAGATACCAATCACCATATGAACAATACCAGATATGTACAGGTGGCGATGGAATATGTTCCGAAGGAGTTTCGGACAATGGAAGTCCGGGTAGAATATAAAAAAGCTGCGATGTGCAGAGATGTAATTGTGCCGCATGTGACGATAGAAGATCCCCGTGTGACGGTTGCACTGTGTGCACCGGATGGGCAGCTATATGCAGTTGTTGTTTTTTTGAAAGCGTAGGAAAAAGATGAAATTAGCAGAATATCAGGATTTGTATTATGTAAAAAAAGTAGACTTCGGAGTATATCTGGCAGAGGATATGGGCGGTGAGACACATGTGCTGCTTCCGTTAAAACAGGTGCCGGAAGATGCAAAACCGGGGGAAAAGATAAGGGTCTTTTTATATAAAGATTCCAAAGACCGGCTGATTGCAACAACCAACACACCGAAGCTGACACTGGGAGAATATGCACCGCTTGTGGTGAAAGAAGTTGGAAAGATCGGTGCTTTTCTGGATTGGGGACTGGAAAAAGATCTGTTTCTGCCATATAAAGAGATGACTTCACGGGTAGAAGCAGGAGACGAGATTCTTGTAACCCTTTATATTGATAAAAGCAAGCGGCTTTGTGCCAGCATGAAGGGACTGTACGATCTACTTTCCAAGGATTCACCGTATCAGAAAGATCAGATGGTAACCGGAAGGGTGTATGAGTTTTCCGATAACTTTGGTGCTTTTGTGGCAGTGGATGATCGCTTTTCCGCAAGAATACCAAATTCAGAGGATCACAGTTTCCTGAAAATCGGAGATGTGATTGAGGCGAAAGTTACTGCAGTAAAACCGGATGGAAAGTTAGATCTTACACTGCGGGAAAAAGCTTATATTCAGATGGACACGGATGCAGAGAAAATACTTGAATTGCTGGATTCCTATGCAGGAGTGCTTCCGTTTTCGGAAAAAGCGAGTCCAGAGGTGATTAAGAGGGAAACCGGATTGAGTAAAGCTGCGTTTAAACGTGCCATCGGACACTTATATAAAGAAAGAAAAATTACATTGGATGGTGGAAAAATCCGCAAGAGTTTCGTATAATGCAGGTAAAGGCAAAAGGAGGAATATAAAATGAAAAACGTAATCAGTACAGATAAAGCACCAGCTGCAATCGGACCGTACTCACAGGCGATTGAAGTGAACGGAACGGTATACACATCCGGCATTATCCCGGTTGTTCCTGCTACCGGAGAAATTCCGGAAGGATCTGTGGCACAGGCGCAGCAGGCATTTGAAAATCTGTCAAATCTGCTTGAGGCAGCCGGAACCGGAATGGATAAGGTAGTAAAAACCACTGTTTTTATCAAGGAAATGAATGATTTTGCAGCAATTAATGAAGTTTATGCAAAATTTTTCCCGTCACCATTTCCATCCAGAAGCTGTGTGGAAGTGGCACGTCTTCCGAAAGATGTTATGCTTGAAATTGAAGCCATTGCTGTAAAATAAAGAAAAGATCAAAAACGAAAAGAGATCTGTGCATTGCACAGATCTCTTTTGTTGTCTTTGCGGTTCTTTTTCCGGTTAGACGGAAACGTCAATGTTACTTCCTAAATTAGGATAAACAGAGTTCTCCATCATTTTTGCCAGCCCAACACCAAGCGATTCATTCGATGAGATGGCATTGTCAAGCATTTTAATGCTGACGGCATTTGCCAGAGAGCCGGGATCGGAACTGTTTACGGAAAGAAGCGCAGAACTGATACTTGAAATATCCATATGACAGATCTCCTTTTAAAATACTCGGTATACGTGTTTTTCTTTATTACATCTTTATTATGGCATAAATATACGAAAAATTCAATTGAATTCTGTGGATGGAAAAGGGGTTGACACATATCCGTGCCTTTGCTATAATGACAATGTAATAATTGTAACAAATTCGTAATAAAGAAGTACAAAAGTCATTGGAGGCGAAAATGAAACGTAAAACATTATTAAAATTGACCGCATGTGGGTTAGTTGGGGCACTGACCATTGGCAATTTTACTGTAGCAGCTTACGCAGCACCAACTGCTGGAGTCGCAAGCCTTGCTTCCGATATTGCAACAACATCATCTGCACCGACTGCAGGATTTTCACTGGCACTCAGTGAAGTCGCAGAAAAAGTGGAAGATGAGGCAACCGTTGCAAGTGCACAGCCGGAAGTAAAAGAAGTTGAAGCACCAGTTGTAAAGTCTGAGTATGAAGACAAAGCGGTAGCTGTTGTGGATGATTACGTGAACGTTCGTAAGAAACCAACTACAGACAGCAAGGCTGTAGGAAAATTATATAAGAATAACGTAGGAACCGTCATCGGGGAGAAGGATGGCTGGTACAAAATCAAATCTGGATCGGTAACAGGTTATGTAAAATCTGAATTCGTATCCATTGGTGATGAGAAAAAATTAAAGAAAGCAGGAAGAAGAGTTGCTCTTGTAGAGACAGAGACATTAAAAGTCCGCAAGGGAGCTTCCCAGAAGGCAGAAGTAATTACTCTGGTGCCGGAAGGAGACGATCTGACGGTACTGGATGAGTCAAAGGATGGATGGGCAAAGGTTTCTGTAGATGAAGGCAAAGGCTATGTATCTACAGATTATGTCACATTATCTACAGAATACACATATGCAGAGTCTGCTGCAGAAGAAAAGGCAAGATTACAGAAGGAAAAAGAGGAGCGTGAGGCTGCGGACAGAGCAGCACAGAAAGCAGAGAGCGCATCTCAGACAACCTCTTCAGGTTCTTCACAGTCACAAAGCTCAGATTCTTCCGTACAGGATTCATCAAGCGCATCTTCAACAGGATCAGCGGTTGCAAGTTATGCAGGACAGTTTGTAGGAAATCCATATGTATATGGTGGGACAAGCCTTACAAACGGAACGGATTGTTCCGGATTTGTAATGTCTGTATACGCACATTTCGGTGTCAGCCTTCCACACAGCTCAAGTGCTTTAAGAAGTGTAGGATATGGCGTCAGCACATCAAACATGCAGCCGGGTGATATCGTATGTTACAGCGGACATGTTGCAATCTATGTTGGAAACAATACGATTGTACATGCAAGCAATGCAAGAGACGGTATTAAATATACTTCTCCTGCAAATTACAGAACCATTCTTGCAGTTCGAAGAATTTTCTAACAATTAAGATAACATAAGTATAACAGGAGCACTTGCGAAAGCAAGTGCTCTTTTTCTTAATATTATTTAAGGATTTCTTAAATTCGCAAAAAACAGATTTTGCAAGGGAAATAACATTGACAAGCACAATCATATAAAGTTACTATGTAAAATGAGTAGTTTATTGAACGGTAACAGAGGGAGGAACAGAAATTGGCATTTACCAAGGCGAAGATAGTTATGGCAGGACTGGCGGTGACGGCGGTTTGTATTGTGGCGCCACAGCAGTTAAAGGCTCAGGTGCCCGAAGCGCAGATGGATGGCGTCATGGGACAGAGCATAGAGGATGAGACCGTGTATGAGTCAAAGCCGGATCTGGATACACTGATAGAAAAGAATGCACCTGTTTTCGGGAATCGGACATCCTTGAAAAAAGCATCGTCGTATTCGAGTGCTTTTTTGAATGCGTCTTTTACAACGGCCGGTGATTATACCAGCGCAACCTATTATCACAAAGCGGACTATGCGGATGATGAACTGGTCAACGGAATTGATGTATCATACTGGCAGGCGGATGCAGCACTGAAGAAAAAGTATTCCAAAGACAAAACAAAGTGGACACAGACCGGATTGGACTGGGAAAGTATTCACGGAGCCGGAATTGATTTTGCTTTCGTGCGTGTGGCATCCAGAGATACGAAAGATGGAAGTATTTACAGAGATAATTGTGCAGACAGTCATATTCAGGGAGCAGTTTCCAATGATATCAATGTCGGACTGTATTTCTTTTCCCAGGCTCTGAATGAGACAGAGGCACGGGAGGAAGCACAGTATGTGCTCGATATGATTGACCAGTACGGCTGGAATGTGTCGATGCCGATCATCATGGACCGGGAGGCAGGGGCAAACAAGCGTCTGACTGCGGGAAAACTTTCCAAAACAAAAGAGACAGCGGTATGTCAGGCATTTGCGGATACCATTACGGCAGCCGGATACCGGGCAGGCGTATATGCATCTTATGCGTGGATCAAAAACTATATCAATACGGATGCTTTGTATGACTGTTCCCTGTGGGTGGCACGGTACAACAATACCACGACAAGCAATACAAAATCAGGAACGCCATATGCGGATGCCGCATACGATTATGAATTCTGGCAGTATTCATCTGCTGCAAAAATAGATGGCTATGCGGGAAGCCTGGATGCAAATTTCTGGTATAAGGATACCAGTGAACAGACGACCGGGCTAAAGGCTGCGGATGGTGCTTCGGGTACTGTAAATCTGAGCTGGGACAGTGTTTCTGCGGATGATGTGGAAGGTTATCAGGTGTGGCGCAGTGATTCGGATCAGGGAAAATACACGTTGCTGAAGACAACAACAGATTGCAGTTATACAGACACAACGGCAGAAGGAGGAAAAGTTTATCAGTATAAAGTGAGATGTTACTGGACGATAGGGGGGAATGCTTATTACGGAACATTTTCTTCTCAGGCTTCAGTGATTACCTCGCTGGAAAAGGTTGCTGGAATCGCAACACAGACGCGGACAGAGACTTCGCTTGGGTTGTCCTGGGAAGAAACACAGGGGGCTGTGGGGTATCAGATTTATCAGTACAGTGCAGCAAGTAGTCAGTATGAAATGGCAGCTGACGTGGGAGATGGAAGCACTTCTTATACGATAAGCGGCCTGACGGGGGCGAACGAATATAAGTTTAAAATCCGTGCTTATGAAAAAAATAATGATCATGTACTTCCGGGCCGGTTTTCGGATGTTTACAGTGATGTGACACTGCCGGGTCAGGTGGATCTGACGAATGTTTCTGCAACTGGGACTTCTTCCGTGAAACTGACATGGCAGACTGTGGATGGGATCACCGGATATATGATTTACCGGCTGGATACAGCAGACGGTAAATACAAACAGGTTGCGACAGTAAAAAGTGCCCAGACGCTTTTCTACACCGATCAGAAGCTTGCAGCAGGAAAGACTTATAAATATAAAGTATGTGCATACAAAACGTATAAGGATAAAAATTATAAAGGTGCGTATTCCACAGAAAAGCAGGTGAAAATCAAAAAAACAGAAAAGCCTGCAAAAGTAAAAACGATAAAGCTCAGTACAAAAGATGCAGCAGTTACCGTGCGGTGGAGTAAGGTTTCCGGGGCAACTGGTTATCAGGTATACCGGCTGAATACAAAGACCGGAAAGTATACAAAGATTGCAGCGGTCAAAGGAACTTCGTATCGGAATACAAAACTGAAAAAAGGGGCAACCTATCGCTATAAGGTCCGCGCATACAAAACGGTAAACAAAAAGAACTATTACGGAGCATTTTCAAACACCACAGCAATTAAAGTAAAGTAGGAAACAAATGAAAAAGAAAGTACAAATGAAAAAAATGGCAGGCGTGTTTTTGACATTGGCAATACTGGGAATTGGTCTTTTCCCGCCGGGAAACGTGTATGCGGCTGCAAATCAGGCGCCGGACGCAGATCCGGTGGTTGTAGTTCTTGATCCGGGACATGGAGGGCATGATCAGGGTGCCAGATATAAGTGGGACGGAAAAACATACAAGGAGAAACAGTTAAATCTTGCCATTGCAAAGACCTGTAAAACCGAACTGGAAAAGTATGCAGGAGTGAAGGTATATATGACGCGTTCTTCCGACCGTTTTGTGACACTTGGAAACCGTGTGAATTTTGCAAAAAGCAGGAAAGCAGATCTGTTTGTTGCAATACACAACAATGCTTCCCTGAAAAAAACCGACCATGGAGCCTGTGTTTATTATCCGAACAGCGGGTATAAAGAAGAGGTGGGAAGTGAAGGAAAAATGGCGGCAGCAAGTATTCAGAAACAGCTGGTGGCACTTGGACTGAAAAATAATGGAATTCTTTACCGGAATTCGGCTGTGGGGTCCCGCTATCCGGATAAATCAAAGGCAGATTACTACGCCGTGATCAAGCGGAGCAAGTATGCCGGCTTTCCGGGACTGATTGTGGAGCATGCTTATGTCAGCAACAACGATGACAGTACAACATTTCTGAATGGTAACGACCGGCTGAAACGTCTTGGCGTGGCGGATGCCACGGGCATTGCAGAATATTTTGACCTGATTTTAGATCAGGCACCGGTTCTGCAGACACCGGTTGTAAATGCGGATGAGTCGGTGACACTGGCATGGAATACGGTGCAGGCAACAAACGCCGCGGTTATTTCAACTTCGGCGGCGGTACGTATCTGAACCTGAACGGCGACTTAGGCTACCACATCCTGAGCACGGACAAGGATAAGCTGAATATCTGGTTCTCCCATCGTTCGACAAACGGGAAGGTGAAATATATCGATACGGACTTCGACAAGGTTAAGGCCAAATTGAATGATAACTTAGGTGGACTCAACTTCAAACACGCATTTGAAAAACTATCGCTGGACATGGGGATCAAATACGGATACTCCGCATTCAATTACTACGGGTTACCGGTTTACAGTCCCGAATCATCAGTAACATTAGTTCCGGAAAATTTCGACCGTGAGACCAATCAGGTAAACCAAACTATCCAGGCAAAGATCGGAGTCGAATCGAAAGAAGACGCTCCTGTCGGCTATCTGTTAGATCTCGGATATACCAACTTCTCCCATAAATATGCATTAAGCAAGGAACAGGACGGACCTACGGAACATACGTTCGACGTAAAGTTTGATTTGAACGCCCGTTTCGGCGGTGAGCAGCGCATCGGATTAGGAGGAAACGTAGAATACTTCAATTACAGCCTGCCGACAATGGGCGGACAGGAATATCTGGAATTTGAAAACCATGCCGAAGCAACTCTTTCGCCTTATTACAAAGTGTCGGGAGACAATTGGAATTTGAAGTTAGGTGCGAACATCATGTTCGTGACCGGTGACAACAGCAAATTTATGGCCTCCCCGAATATTACGGCTGACGTGGAAGTTGCCGATAAAACCGAGCTTTACCTGGTTGCCGGCGGCAAACTCTACTCAAACAGCATGTACGAAATTTCGCAGGTCAACCGCTACATCAACCCGACGATGGAGCTGCTTCCTTCCCGTAACTATCTGGATGGGACGGTCGGTATCAGAAGCGGTATCGCTCCCGGTTTCTGGTTCGATGTATTCGGAGGTTATAAGATCACGAACGACGAAGTTTTCTTCGTTCCGACGCTTCTTCCCCCAAGTCTGCAAGGCGATATTTTTGCCAATACCAGCGTAGCGATGCAAGCAAACGCGAAACATGCGTTCGGCGGTGTCAATCTGAAATATAGCTACCAGCAATTATTCGATATCAACCTGAAAGGTGTCTACAATAGTTGGAATGTCGACGATATCGAAGATGCTTACGGTAAACCCGAAATGGAATTGACAGCCGGCATCACCGTCCGCCCGATCAGCCAAGTAACTGCTTCTTTGGATTATTATTTAGCAACTGGCCGCAAGACGTTCTTAGGAAGACCGGAAGGTGAAAAGATGAAAAACATCAACGAACTCAACCTGACCGGAACTTACACCCTAAACGACACCTTCGGGCTGTATCTGAAACTGAACAACGTCCTGTTCCAGAAATACGAACTCTATTACGGCTATCCGATGCAGAGTTTCAGCGCGATGATCGGGGTAAACATCAATTTCTGATACTAATTTTTATCCGTACAGCCTGCCGCCACTCGCGACAGGCTGTTTTTGTTTATAGAGAAGCTGGCATGAGACATGCGAGGCTGTTTTCAGGCAAAAGCTCCCCGGCATGCTGCATGCCGACATCTTTTCAGCGGAAAACATCGTATCTTTGTCCCCGAATTAAATAAACAAACATGCAAGGAACAAAAAATCTGACAGAAGGGCCTATTAAAAAGCAACTGTTCAACCTGGCGCTTCCCATCATGGGAACCTCGTTTATACAAATGGCCTACAGTATCACCGATATGGCCTGGGTAGGGCGTCTGGGTAGCGAAGCGGTAGCCGCTATCGGAGCTGTCGGTATCCTGACGTGGATGACGACTTCGATCTCCTATCTGAATAAAGTGGGTTCGGAAGTCAGCGTGGCACAAAGCATCGGAGCCCGTGAGGAAGATGATGCCCGCGCCTTTGCCTCCCACAACCTGACGATCGCCCTCATGATTTCCGTCTGTTGGGGATTCCTGTTGTTCGTCCTGGCAAATCCGATCATCAGTTTCTTCAAGCTCGACACAGAAATTTCCGGCACAGCAGTGTCTTATCTCAGGATCGTGGCAACCGGGTTTCCGTTCATTTTCTTGGCAGCCGCCTGTACCGGAATTTATAATGCGGCTGGACTAAGTAAAATCCCGTTCTACGTCAGCGGTAGCGGATTGATCATGAATATGGTACTCGATCCGTTGTTTATATTCGGGTTTGGAATGGGAACAAACGGAGGGTGAGAGCAGTCCAACTATCATTCCTGATGAACAAATGGCTCGTTTCCGTTTTATGCTCGACTATTCCGAAGAGGCAATCTGTATGAATAGTGCTCCTTTGGCACGTGGTGAGAAAGTGCGTGTCATTAAAGGTCCTTTGACAGGGCTTGTAGGAGAACTTGTCATGATAGATGGCAGAAGTAAGATTGCTGTCCGGTTGAATATGCTGGGGTGTGCTTGTGCGGATATGCCGGTTGGATATGTGGAACCATTTAAATAGACACAGAATAAAAGCTACTTTGTGTCCATCTCAAAACAGTTTACTTATTTTCTAAAATTGAAATAAGCTTTTATGAAAGGAATCGTTTTAGCTGGTGGTTCAGGCACTCGTCTGTATCCTATCACCAAAGGAGTGAGTAAGCAGTTGCTTCCTGTCTTTGACAAGCCTATGATTTATTATCCGATTTCAGTCCTTATGTTGGCTGGAATCCGTGAGATCCTGATTATTTCCACTCCTTATGATCTTCCGGGCTTCAAGCGTCTTTTGGGTGATGGCTCCGACTACGGAGTACGGTTTGAATATGCCGAACAACCTTCTCCGGACGGTCTGGCACAAGCCTTTATTATCGGTGAAGACTTCATCGGCAATGATTCCGTCTGCCTGGTATTAGGTGATAATATTTTCTATGGTCAAAGCTTTACTCGTATGTTACAGGAAGCAGTTCGTACAGTCGAGGAGGAACAGAAAGCAACCGTATTCGGTTATTGGGTTGCTGATCCCGAACGTTATGGAGTTGCTGACTTTGACAAGGATGGAAATGTTTTGAGTATCGAAGAAAAACCAGAAAATCCAAAATCTAACTACGCTGTAGTGGGACTCTATTTCTACCCCAATAAGGTGGTGGATGTAGCCAAACATATACAACCTTCTCCCCGTGGAGAGTTAGAAATTACTACCGTTAATCAGGAATTTCTCAATGACCACCAATTAAAGGTCCAACTATTAGGCCGTGGTTTTGCCTGGCTTGATACCGGCACGCACGATTCTCTTTCCGAAGCCAGTACTTTTATTGAAGTGATTGAAAAACGTCAGGGATTGAAAGTAGCGTGTCTTGAAGGTATTGCCCTACGTCATGGCTGGATAACAGCGGATAAAATGCGTGAACTGGCCAAGCCTATGCTAAAGAACCAATATGGCCAGTACCTTTTAAAAGTAATAAATGAACTGGGACTGGAATAATGCCATATTCCTTTCCGGTAATTTAAATAACTAACAAACACTAATCACAGTGGAAATAATCAAAACTGCTATAGAGGGCGTTGTCATCATTGAACCCCGCCTTTTTAAAGATGACCGTGGTTACTTTTTCGAATCCTTTTCTCAACGTGAATTTGCAGAAAAGGTCCGTAAGGTAGATTTTGTCCAAGATAATGAAAGTAAATCCAGCTATGGTGTTTTACGTGGTCTTCATTTTCAGAAGCCACCTTATGCCCAGAGTAAACTGGTACGTGTCATTAAAGGCTCTGTCCTTGATGTGGCTGTCGATATCCGTAAAGGCTCACCAACATTTGGAGAGCATGTAGCAGTGGAATTGACTGAAGAAAACCACCGTCAGTTCTTTATTCCGCGTGGATTTGCCCATGGCTTTGTTGTCCTGACGGAAGAGGTAATTTTTCAGTATAAATGTGACAACTTCTATGCTCCCCAATGCGAAGGTGCCCTGGCTTGGGATGATCCCGCATTGAAAATCGACTGGAAGGTTCCTGCTGATAAAATAATCCTTTCCGGGAAAGACCAACATCACGAACGCTTGGAAGAAGCCGGCTGGTTATTTGATTATAACGAAAATCTGTATTAAGCTCAATGAATATTCTAGTGACAGGAGCTAACGGTCAACTTGGTAATGAGATGCGCCGTGTGTCGTCAACCAGCTCCAACCAATATATTTTTACCGATGTGGCAGAGTTGGATATAACCAGTCGTGATTCTATCCGTAAAATGGTCAATGACAACCAAATTCATGTCATCGTTAATTGTGCAGCCTATACCAACGTAGACAAGGCGGAAGACGATTTCGCGACTGCTGATTTATTGAATAATAAAGCAGTGGAGAATCTGGCTGTTGTAGCTAAAGAAACTGATGCTACCTTAATACATGTCTCTACTGATTATGTTTTTCAGGGAGACAGAAATGTCCCTTGTCGGGAAGATTGGGAAACTAATCCTTTGGGTGTGTATGGTAAAACGAAGCTGGCCGGTGAGCATAGCATACAGGAAACCGGCTGTCATTATCTTATCTTTCGTACCGCTTGGCTTTATTCCCCTTATGGGAAGAACTTCGTAAAAACGATGCGGCAGCTCACATCTGATAAAGATACCCTGAAAGTAGTCTTTGATCAGGTTGGTACTCCCACTTATGCCGGAGATTTGGCAGCTGTTATCTATCAAGTGATTGAGGAGAATCAACTCTATAAAGAAGGCATCTACCATTTCAGTAATGAAGGTGTGTGTTCATGGTATGACTTTGCGAAGGAAATCTGTGACTTGAGTGGCAATGTGTGTGATATTCAACCTTGTCACAGTGATGAATTTCCCAGTAAGGTAAAACGTCCTCATTTCTCTGTACTGGATAAAACAAAGGTAAAATCTACTTTTGGAATCACAGTTCCTTATTGGAAAGACTCTCTGCAGAAATGTATACATGAATTGAAACAACAATCTGATTATTAAAATAGACATGAATTTTGCACGAAATATACTGATTACAGGTGGAGCAGGCTTCATTGGATCGCACGTTGTACGTTTGTTCGTCAATAAATATCCTGAATATCATATAATCAATCTGGATAAACTGACTTATGCCGGTAATCTAGCCAACCTGAAAGATGTCGAAGATCAGCCTAATTATACCTTTGTAAAGGCCGATATCTGTGACTTTGATAAAATGCTAGAAATCTTCAAGCAATATCATATTGATGGAGTTATTCACTTGGCTGCTGAAAGTCATGTAGATCGTAGTATAAAAGATCCGTTTACATTTGCTCAAACGAATGTGATGGGGACTCTCTCTCTGCTTCAAGCTGCAAAACTGACTTGGGAGATACTTCCTGAATGTTATGAAGGTAAGCGTTTTTATCATATTTCTACGGATGAGGTTTATGGCGCTTTGGAATTTGATGGTACCTTCTTTACGGAGGAGACTAAATACCAGCCCCATAGTCCTTATTCAGCCAGTAAGGCAGCTAGTGATCATTTTGTGAGGGCTTTTCATGATACTTATGGTATGCCTACCATTGTGACAAACTGCTCCAATAATTATGCCTCTCGGCGTCATAGCTCCCGCCGCATATGGCGGAACTGATATTGTGTGAACTGGTGCACCAAAACATGCTCTAATGAGAAAAAATAGTTGTAATTTTGCAA
>OHBJ01000330.1_pt1 | contig 29522 bp, 19 predicted proteins | sample 1577241 | NCBI WGS metagenome assembly OHBJ01 (sample SAMEA3541594, study PRJEB24748) | human gut metagenome | biome: human gut; feature: human-associated habitat; material: faeces | place: China | collected 2012 | reverse complement strand
GAATTTGCCTTTTCCGCGAATTGTAAAAACATCATTTTCCTTTAGGCGTCCTGGCGGCGAGGCGCCGGCGCAGCTCTTCGGGCGGGGCTGAAAGGCAGACAAGTTCCGGCTCAACGCCGCGGGCACGGCAGAGGGCACGGAGACGGTCACGGCCTGCTCGTTTGCAGAGCGGAGCGTCCACTACGATACGAACGGCGGAATCGGCATCGAGCCAGAGCGCGAGTTGTTCGGCCATCGCGGCGGCGGCATTGCGGAAAATCTCGCGGCGCTCGGGCAGCGGCAGGTCGTCAGGCAGCGGGCCGTGGCGGTTCCACACCAGCCGGTCGAGCGACAGCCGCCGGTAACCCTGCGCCTCCAGGGTGCGGGCATAACGCGTCTTCCCCGACCCGCTGATACCGCAGAGCAGCACTACACGCGCCGGGGAAGAGAACTCTTCGGGCGGTTTTCCGTTCATCAGACCGGGAAAATCAGAAAGCGGCGTTAGGGTCAACCGGCTCCACGTTTACAAGCTCATACTTCTGCGTGCCGAGGCCGAGGAGCTCGGCATAGTCGAGCAGATGGGTTGCGCGGCGCGACTCCATGCGCTCTATGAGGTGCTTCTTGCCGGGGTCGGGCGAGTTATATACCATATCTACGCAGGCGCGGTCGAGCGCTACGGGGTCGAGCGAAGCCAGGATACCTATGTCCTCCATGTGGATGGGTTCAGGCTCCGCCACACAGTCGCAGTCCACCGAGAGATTGTTGGCCACGCTGATATATAGTATATTGTCGCCGGCACGGTCGAATACACTCTCACAGGCCTCGGCCATCGATTCGAGGAAGACCTCTTGCGGCGGCACGTTCTCCCAGTCCACGGGCACGGCGGTAGAGGCACCCCCGGTATGGATATTGGCCTTACCGGCGGCCGAGGCCATGCCTATGGCCACATTCTTCAGCGCGCCGCCGAAGCCCGCCATCGGATGTCCCTTGAAGTGAGAAAGAACTATGGTAAAGTCGTAGTTCTCCCAGTTCTTCCCCACGAGGTTCTCCTTGATATGCCTGGAGTGGCGCACGGGGAGCGAGATTTCTCCCTCGCCGTCCATGATATCCACCTCCGCGATGGAGGTAAACCCGTGTTCGGCGGCGGTCTGAATATGGTCGGGGACGTTGCAGCGGCGCCCTTCGTAGGCGGTGTTACACTCCACTATGGTACCGTCTACGGCCTTGACGAGTTTCTTGATGACGTCTACGCTCAGGTGGTTGGGGTTTCCGGCCTCGCCCGTAGAGAGTTTCACAGCCACACGCCCTTTGGCTTCGCGACCCATAGCGCTATATACTTTCATAAGGTTGTCTGCCGTTATACGCGGGCAGAACCAGACCTTGGAGGGTGTTTTATTTTCCATAAGATTGGTTTTTAGAATTACAGGATGCAAAGATAACGAATTTTCCCGAGAAGAGCAAACGGTGACGCGCCGAATTTGGAGGAATATGAAAGGAAATCTCCGCAATGCGGTTAAGCTAAGAATCATTGGACATTATGTTGTGTAAAAATTGCGTCAGCGCTTTCGTCAGGAAACATATTTACCATCCCCCGACAAAAAAGAACACGAGCCTCCTCCGGAACAAAAAATATAGTCCTTTCAAGAAACATTTAACATTTGGGATATAATATGCGTATTTTTCCTGCGTTATTAATTCACAAACAGTTCAACAGGATGCAATAGTCGAACTCCTAACACACAACAACAATCCCGACACACCTCACCGCGCGTGAGTTCACTCCCATCCCCACGAAAGATTACCTCACATCATCCCCGCCGCCGACCGTCGCCGACAGCGTGCGTGATAGCTATTATCAAAAAATGAAAAGTGGCTTGCCCCCGGCGGGGCAAGCCATCGAACTAACCTGTGTCATATTTTTCATGACTTAGATATGTTAGACCGACCTTAAGCAAGTACCTGTTAACGAAAAACATCATTGTCTAAATTTTGGGTTATATACATTAGTAATTTCTATCAGTGGAAGCCGCCTTCGGCGGCAACCGGACAGACGGGACGTTGCGACAACGCCCCGTCTCTTTTTTGGCCGATAGCCGGAAATTCGCGCCTCAGGATTTGCCTGTTTCGCGGGTTATTATTACCTTTGCGGCATGGAACACAACTCCGACAGCAGCAAAGAGGCACGCCGCGCGCTCATAGGCATGACCCTCGCAGAACTCGAACAGGTGGCCGCCGCAGGCCGTATGCCACGTTTCGTGGCAAAGCAACTCGCACAGTGGCTCTACGAGAAGCGCGTGACGTCATTCTCGCAGATGGCCAACATCTCCAAGAAAAACCAGGCATGGCTCGAACAGTTCTACACCATAGGGCGCGAAGAGCCGGCACGCGCACAGAAGTCGAAAGACGGAACCGTAAAATACCTCTTCCGCGCCGGGGCAGGCCAACACATAGAATCAGTCTACATCCCCGACCGTGAGCGCGCCACGCTCTGCGTCTCCTCTCAGGTGGGCTGCAAGATGAACTGCTACTTCTGCGCCACCGGTAAACTCGGCTTTAAGGCAAACCTCACAGCCGCGCAAATCATCAACCAGATTCTCAGCATTCCCCCCGAGCCGCAGAAAGGGCACGAGCCGATGGCACCGCTCACGAACGTTGTGTTCATGGGAATGGGCGAACCGCTCGACAACCTCACCGAACTGCTCAAGGTGATAGAAATCCTCACCGCGCCGTGGGGCCTCGCCTGGAGCCCGAAACGCATCACCGTCTCCACCGTGGGTAAACTGCCGCAGCTCAAGGAGTTGCTCGACCGCACGCAGGTACACGTAGCGCTGAGCGTCCACACCGCCGACCCGCAGCAACGCGAGTCCATGATGCCCGCGCAAAAGGCCTTTCCCCTGACGGCCGTCATGAAACTCCTCTCGGCCTACGACTTCGCCCACCAGCGCCGCCTGTCGCTCGAATACATCATGTGGCGCAACGTCAACGACGACATCGCACACGCCGACCAGCTCATTAAACTCATCGGCAAGACGCCGGCACGCGTCAACCTCATCCGCTTCCACCGGGTAGACGGCGTGGACCTGCATCCCGCCTCGGACGACCGTATGCTCATGTTCCGCAGCTACCTCAACGACCACGGCATCACGGCCACCATACGCACCTCGCGCGGCGAAGATATAGACGCCGCCTGCGGACAATTGGCAGCAAAACGCTGACTCTTTAACAATATTTAACGCCGCCGAGTCGCGTCCGTCCGTTAATTTTCCTTAACTTTGCACACATTACCGAGCTATTTCCACACTCGTAATCTATTTAAAAGTCCATAATATGAAGAAAACGACAATCTTTTCACTCTTCGCAGCGGCATCGCTCCTGACGCTTGCCTCCTGCTCCAGCGAGAACGACCTCCCGGCTACCGGCGACGGCGTATCCATCACAGTATCCCTGCCCGCGGACCTCAGCCGCGGAACATTCGGCGACGGCACCGATGCCGGCGACCGTGCCACGCTCGACAACCTCCAGTGGTCGGTCTTCGAGGTACTTGACAACGGCCAGCTCCGTTTCGTTTACTCGGACCAGAAGGCAGCTTTCTCCGCTTCGCAGACACGCGAAACCGTGGAACTTCCCCTCGCGAAGGGCAAGACATACCAGGTGGCTTTCTACGCAGACGACAAAGACAACAACTTTGCCAGCTACACCGACGGCGTCATCAACGTGAACTACGCAAACGCCGCCAGCAACCAGGCCGCGGAAGACGCTTTCGTGGGCTACTCACAGGTTTTCACCGTCAAAGGCCCTTACAACGAGACCGTTACGCTCAACCGCCCCTTCGCACAGCTTAACTGGGGTACCGATGACCTCGGCGCGAAAGCCATAGAGCCGCTCATCGACGACCTCACCGCCGAAGTGCAGGTAACCTCCGGCCTCTACCAGAGCATGAATGTCATCACCGGCGAAATGGACAACTCCATCGCCGCCGAAACCGTTACCTCGTTCGGCACAGTGAACCTCAACAACCTCCCCTCGCAGACATTCCCCGTGGAGAAGCCCGCCGACGCCGCCGACAATACGCCCTACGCACTCATCGCCATGGACTACCTGCTCACCGGCAGCGGCAACATCAACTGCCAGCTCGTCTTCAACCAGGGCATCGACCCCGTGAAGGTGGACAACGCTCCGGTGAAACCCAACTACCGCACCAACATCTACGGTAGCCTCCTCGTCGAGCCCAACACATTCCAGATCGTCATCGACAACAACTTCGCCGGCGACAACAACCACGAGATTGTATCCTCGCAGGCCGACCTCGAAACCGCAATGAAAGCCGGTAAGGAAGACATCGCGCTGGTTCCCGGCGAATACGTGCTCCGCAACGACATGATGCCCAAGGGCAAGAACTTCAGAATCCACGGCACCGACAAGGAGAACACAAAGCTCACCGTCCCCGCAAGCCTATACTCCGAGAACGGCGGCGTAACACTCGAAAACCTCACATATACCGTCCCCACAGGACTTGCTTATACCGAATCTACTTTTGCTTTCATACAGCGCGTGAAGAACGTGGAAATCAAGGACTGCATCATCGACGGCTCCCTGCGCCTCAACATCGTTGACGGCGGCGTGGCCAACATCGAAGGCTGTACCTTCAACGTAAATACCCAGAGCGGCTTCGACGGCTACGGCCTCTTCTACTATGCAGCCACAGGCTCGACGGTAAACGTCAAAAACTGCAAGTTCAACACTATGAGCAAAGCCATCGTTCTTTACAACGAAGGTCCGCAGGTCTACAACCTCAACGTTGACAACTGTATCTTCAATTCCTCTATTGCAGACGACAAGTGCGCCATCCAGATGCACACCGAGTGGGGCATCTCCGGAACCGTCCGCATCAACAACTGCACCGCCACCGGCTTCCTCGACAAGAACGGCGGCCTCTGGAACGAGCTGAACAACAACACCAAAGAAGATACCCACAAGTTCAACATCTACGTAGACGGCGAACTGGTACACGCCGCCGAGTAAGCAAACACCGCATCATGGAACGGCGGCATTCCTGCCACCGGAAGCCGCGCAAGCAACCTCCAGTCTGAAACACAGCAAAAGCAACCTCACGCGGGGTTGCTTTTTTTATCCCTGTTTGCCACTCGAACGGCTTCCGGCGGCGGCAGGAATGCTTCTGCTTCATAATTTCACTGTGAATACTGCCGCAGCGCGTCCTCCAGGCTCGCAGCTGTGCTAAGCCCCATCTTGGCACGCAGACGGTAACGGCTCTTCTTCACGCTGTCATGCTCTATGCTCAACACGCGGGCTATCTGTTTGTTGGTCATACCCATGGAAATCAGCGAAGCCAGGCGTATATGGCTCTCGCTCAGCGTGGGATAGTCGGCCTTCAGCCGCCGCACGAACTCCGGATGAAGCTCACGCTGCATGTCGCGGAACGACTCTCGCTCCGTGCGTGACGACTTATGGGCGCGTATGGCATTCGTTATAACGCGTCCCTCGCGCTCGCCGATAGTGCCTTCGTGGCACATCTTCTCCACATCGGCCATGAGCGAATCCAGCAACTGCTCTTTCTGCTCGTTCTCTATGATAAAGGTCTGGAGATAATTCGAGTTCCTCTGCAACTCCAACTGCGCCTTCTGACTCTTCACCGTAGCCCTCTGGCTGCGGATATAGAAATACGATAGCACCGCGCCGCCGCTTAGCGCCACTATCAGCAGGATTATAATCCAGAGTGTGCGCGTCTCCACCACACTGGCTTCCCCGCGTGCCTGGAGACGATCTATGACATTCTGCGTTTCGGCGCGGTTAATGGCCAGCGCATTGGACTCGCGGATAAACTCGACGCCCGTTTCCAGATACTTGTCGTTGAAATATAACGCACTGTCGAAGTCTCCCTTCCAGCGCATTATCGAGTCCATTATATAGTAAATGTCGGTACGGGAGCGTTTGTTATCCGTCTTGTCGAGCGAAGCGTATGCCAGGTGGGCGTACTTTATCACCGAGTCGCGTGACAGTGCATTGTCGAGATAGTAACGCGCAATGGCAATCTCGCACGCAGCACGCGTATTGTCATAACCTTTCAGGTCAGCCACATAATTGTACGCCTCCCTCAGGTGCGAGAATTTTCCTGTCTGGTTGAAGGAGTTCAGCAACACCTGATAGTAGAAGGCGCTGTCCCTCTGTGCAGGCCGCGAGGAGAGCAGGACGGCCATTATCGAATCGCACGTATGCTGGGCCGCCGGATAGTTCAGCGTATTCGCCCGGTTAAGCAGGTTGCGCATACGGTATTGTTCAAGGTTCAGCTCGCGGTAAATGGCATCCGCACGCCCGTAATAGCGCGAAGCGGTGAGGGTGTCCTCCACTTGCCAGAATATGTTCCCGAGTCTTACGAGGGTTTCGGCCGTCATCAGCGAGTCTCCCGTCTTCTCGAAATATGCCAGCTCGTTTCGATAAGTGTGATACGTCTCCTCCACGCTGACAAAGCGCAGCGAGGCGCGGGCCAACGCTATGCGCGCAAACTGGTATGGAGTATTGGCGGAGTCGGTCAACGAAAGGGCACGGCTGAACATGACGTATGCCAGAGAGTCGTGCTCCAACCGTTTCTGACTCCTTCCCTGCCAGAAAAGCAGCTGCGCCTGCATATTTTTATCTCCTTTTTCGGTGGACATAATGGTGGACAGACGCTCTAAAAGAGAGTCGTGGAGGGTGGACGGCTCCTGAAAAAGGTAAGTGCGTTCAAGCCGCACCGCCGTGGAGTCGAAATCAGGGGTCGTAGACGGCCAGCGGAACATACGCTTATCGCTTGTATTATAGATACATGAGGCGAGAACCAGGGCCAACAACAGCAGCAGGAGGAAGACGGGCTTTTTCATGGTGCAAAGTTAATGAAAATTTTTGGATTTTACATAAAAAACACCCTGTCCACCTATTGTCCACCAACATAAATAGTATTTTACCAAATGAATATTATACCTTTGCCTCAACGAAAGCCGCCGCCTCTCCAACGGTTCCACAACGGTTCCAGTACGGCGCGGCCGACCTCACCAAGTCACTTCTAACCTTATTTAATATGACAAGATTTACTTTCTCCATTTCGGCGATAGCCCTCACTCTGAGTGCCATAGTACCGGAGGCAGCATCACAGATAGCCGCCACTCCTCAGATTTGCGAACCCGCAGAGGGCATCGCCCCAGCTCTGGCGCAAGCACAGGCAACGGACACCCGTGCCGACGAAGCGCTCTACAAACTCCCCGAGCCGCTGCGCAACATCGGCCTGCTCAAAAATCAGGAACCGCCCTACCCCTGCGCATCGCTCTGCACACGTAACCCTATGAACGGAGGCGCATACCTCTGGGCTCCCAACGAGGCGAAGCTCCGATATACCGCCCTCAACAACGAGTCCGGGACATGGACCGTGCCGGGAGCTCCGGACTATGACGGCGTCAAGGGCACAGAAATCGTGGTAAAGTACACCTCTCCCGGCATATATGAATTCCCGACGCTCACAATGGCCGACGGACGCACATATCAGGCGCCCGGAACCGTCAAGATAGGCGGCATGGCAGAGGTATCGCACGCCGACACCCGCTCATGGACAGAGACCTACGCCCTGGGACAGATGCCTTTCGACAGTGACGGCGGATGGCTCGGAGGCACCAACAACCGCCAGATAAAGGGGGTAGGCAACTTCTATATGCACGGTGTGGAAGACGGCACCCTCGAAGGGGTCAACGTCTATCTCCCCACACTCCCGACACGCTGGGAAGAGGGCGCAAAAATCCGCGTCCGCGTATGGATGTCCATGATTACCGAGGACGCCCTCCTTTTTACCTACCTCCCCCTTGACGGCGACTACATAGCCTTCGAAGACATAATTGCCGATGGCGGCGATGACTGGGTGTCCGTGAAGGGAGGCGCAGTAATGAAGTTCAAACTCGCCTCTCCCATCGACCTGTATGGCAAGCAATACCTCTTCATAGACGTCGACGGCTTCGGCGAGGACGTCTCCAAGGAGGATTTCCGCCTCCTCATGGACGTAATGCCCAACATCTCCATGGAGATAGAGGATTACAGCAACTTGCTGTCTCACAACAGTTTCGTGCGTTTCGGCAACGAGACGGACTACCTGCGTCCGGTCAACATCTTCGGAGGTGGGTTCGGAAGCTTCATGATTTGTCCCGTCTTCCGTAGCGGAGAATACGTCGGCATTGACGACATCGCTGTCCCGGAAGCCAACTTCTCGGTGGAACGCGAAGGTTCGCTGCTCATCCTCGGCTCGACAACACCCTGCACGGCAACGCTTTACAGTATGGACGGACGCCGCATGGCACAGCTCCGCGTTGACGGACGCGCAGAATACGACGCCTCCGGTCTGCCCCACGGCGTATACGTCCTGCGAAGCTCTACCGGCAAGACCGTAAAACTTGCCCTCTGACACGCCACCCCTAAAAGAACAGTAACTTAAAATCCGGAAGAGCGGCAGCAAACGCCGCTTCTTCCCAAAAGAAATTAATTATGAAAAAACTCAGATTACTCCTCAGCGCCGGCATCTGCGCAGCCACAGCAGCTACTCTCTCGGCGCAATCACCGACTTGGAAAGAGGTAACCGCCAGCGACGGCACCACCTACGCCATCAACACCGACGGCTCCCTCTGGAGCTGGGGCTGGAACGAAGTGGGACAGCTCGGCATCGATAGCAAAGTTCCCGAAAAGACGGCCACTCCCCAGCGCATGGGCACCGCCAACAACTGGAAAACCATAGCAGGCGGCAAGGGTTACGCCTTCTTCATAGACAACGACGGCGCTCTCTGGGCCGTTGGTATCAACGAGTTCGGAGTGCAGGGCGCCAACGACGGAGCCACCACACACAACGTGCTGACCCGCATCGGCACCGACAGCGACTGGGACTTCGTGGCCGCCGCACACTTCAACGAATATGTGGGCATAGCCCGCAAGACCGACGGCACGCTCTGGGCGTGGGGCCGCGGCAACTCGGGCCTGCTCGGCGACGGAACACTCAAGGATTCCGCTCCCGTGCCGCAGCAGATCGGCACCGACAAGGACTGGAAGACCGTCTCGATAGGCGCCACCCACGTCCTCGCCCTCAAGGAGGACGGCACGCTCTGGGGCTGGGGATGGAACACCCACGACTGCCTCATGGACGCCAAAGACCCCAAATCGGGTTCTTACGTAGTGAAAACGCCGGTACAACTCAGTACCGACACCGACTGGGACATCATCTTCGCCGTAAACGAGGCCTCATACGCCATCAAGAAAGACGGCACCCTCTGGACATGGGGCGACAACACCGAGAACCTGCTCGGCCTCAACTCCACGGCCGACGAGGACGGCGAATACCCGCGCGTAATACAGCCCGCACAGATTACGGCCCTCACCGGTAAGGCACTGGCCGTCAGCGGCTGCGAGAGCACACGCACCGTCGGCATAGGCGACGGCGGCGTCATCACCGCCGTCTATGCCTGGGGCAGCAACCGCGCCGGAGCGCTCGGCGACGGCAAAGCCACCGATGCAACTACCGTAACTTACTCATATACCCCGGTTAAAGTCCTCCTGCCCGAGGGCGTCACCTACACCGAACTGAGCAGCGGCCAGCTCTACTCCGCAGTCCTGGCCGACGATGGCAAAATCTACGGATGGGGCACCAACATGGCCGGCCAGATGGGCAACTACGTCAGCGACGCCATGCTCGGATTCGAGCCGAAACCCATACTCATGGCCACACACTACGAGGCCGGCGAGGGCGTCTACTCCTTCGATGCACAGAACGTCCCGGTGAAACTCGCCGACACCAAACGCATAATCCTCACCGGCGAATGGACAACCGCCGACTTCGCCAAGATAACCACCGCCCTGGGCAACACGGCAGGATTCCCGCCCGCCGGCAACTCCACGCTCGAAGTCATTGACATGTCGGCAGTCACCTTCGCTCCGGAAACCTCTCTCTACGTCACCGCCGGCGGCTCCACCGTAGGCGCCTTCAAGATCTGCAAGGCCCTGCGCCAGGTAATAATGCCCTCCGACTGCTCCGGCCTCGTGAGCCTCCGCGAAGCATTCATGACCTGTACCTCCCTCGAAGACATCGACATCTCCGGATGCACCGACGTTCAGAACATCTCCGACGCTTTCTACCTCACCAAGATAACGCACGCCGACATGAGCAAATGGGGCGAAGTCACCGCCGCCGAAGACGCCTTCGGCAAGTGTGCCGACCTCGTGAGCATCTCGCTCCCCGCCAAGTTCAAGATGAGCCGCTACCTCTTCAACTCCTGCACGGCGCTCGAAACCATCGACTGGAGCACATATCCCGACACCGAATGTCCCGTCGTAACACCCGAAATGGGAGTATTCGAGGGAATGGGCGACGCCGAACTGGCCGAAATCACTCTCAAGGTTCCCGAAGCTGCATACGCCTCGTTTGCCGCCGATCCCATCTGGTCGAAGCTCAACGTCACCGCCGTGACGCCGGAGGCAGGAGTCTACGAACTGACTGCCGACAAGATACCCACCTCCCTCGCCGACGCACGCCAACTCATACTCAAGGGTGAATGGTCCACCTCCGATTTCCAGAAGCTAACCACTGCCATGGGCAACAATGCAGGCTTCCCCGCCGTCGGCAACGCAACCCTTGAGCTCGTGGACATGACACAGGCCTCATTCGCTCCCTCCACTTCCCTCTTTGTCAGCACAGGCATGGCCTCCAAGGGCCCGTTCTTCGGTTGCCGCGCACTGACCCAGGTACTCTTCCCGACCGAGGCCGCAAACCTCGAGAACATCTCCGGGGCATTCCAGAACTGCACCGCACTCCCCGAAATCGACCTCAGCACCCTGACAGGCCTTACCTCCACCACCGATGCCTTCTACGGCTGCGAATCACTCGCCAAAGCCGTCCTCCCCGGAGCCTTCCTCTTCAAGAGCGGCACCTTCGAGAACTGCCCCGCCATGACCGAACTCGACTGGAGCGGATGCACACTCCAGACGGCTCCCGACTTCGTGACCAACTCGCTACCCACCCCCGCGTCAGGCAACAAGAAGGACCTCAAGATAACCGTTCCGCAGGCGCTCGTGGCCTCATTCACCGCCGACAGCTTCTGGAACGCCTATAATATAGTAGGCTCCGGCAGCGGAATCGACAACGTGACGGTAGACAATAACGCCCTGCGCACCGTCTACGACCTCGGCGGACGCACACGCGCCATCCTTCTCCCAGGACAGAACGCCCTGACGCTGCCCGCCGGCGTTTACGTAATCACCGACGGACGCAACTCTCAGAAAGTGATTGTCAAGTAATTGGCATTGAACATAAACAGCAAAAGTGATAGTCAAGCAAGCAACGGCTCTTGACACGGGATGTGCCGAGACAGACCACAGGAACTCGTTTCCTGCCACCATAACAAAAGCGGCCGGAGCCATCCGCGCCATACACGGAAGCGACCGTTAAGACTCATCCTCGCTTCTTGACATAATTGAATTGGAATGTAAGTGAAGATTCCCGGACAGCCGCAAGGCAGCTCGGGAATCCTGCTTTTCAGGAGAGGGGGGGGAGACGGTTTTTAGCCTACCATAACCTCCCCGTATGCCTGGTATTCAAAATAAGCACCTTTGTTGCGGAGACAATACTCCTTCCAATTCCGGTACCACAAGGGATTCAAGCTCTTTTGGCTCAATTTTAAATAGTCCACCACCATAGGACCTCCCGCACCTCGCTAATCTGTCTTTAGGAATACTATTTAATATCTTCCATACTTTCTCTAAAATACCCTTATTCCTGAAACAATATTCATAATTGACTTTAGGGTATAACATTAAGTAAGAATTTGTGACTATTGAAGGAGATTCGTTCAGTATAAAACGAAACATACGCGTATTATCTTCCCCTCTTCCCATATATGTCATATAAAAAGGAGCGGGTTTGCGGCTTTCGCTATTGTACCAGGGGTCGCGTTTGCGGCAGATGTAACCGGTGTTCATTTCCTTGCGTTCTCCCTCTTTGATATAATCGAACAAGCGGGGATATTCTGCTTCTATAACATTAAGAGGCAACGGACATGACAGCAAATAATATTTATGGTTTTCATCAATTTCACGGTAGTTTTCCTCTATTCTTTCTACATGTAAGAATCTGGGAGAGGGAAGTACCGGAGTAAGATATTCTAACGGAAGTCCTTTTTGCGTTACAACTTTTTCGGGAATAATAAAGAATGAATTATTGCCGGTAGATATACCTCTGGAAACCTTGAAATACTCACCCAACAACTTCCCCTTCTCCATATTTGGTTCCTCAATAGAGTCAAAAATGCGACTCCATTTGCTTTTGGGGTCAAGGTTTGTAACGGGAACCTCAGTAATCGAAGCCGGTTCATTAAGCCGGGATCCGGTGGTAAATCTCACCATTTGCCCCTCCGGTGCCTTGTTACGGAACGTAACAACCGAAGAACTGACCAAAGCATCCGAAAATTGGAGGTCGGCCGGGTTAAACTTATGAATTGATATCAGTTCCACCTCGGAACACAAGAACTCTTTAACGGGAACACCATAATTAACATCCAGGAACTCGGAAGGAATAAGCCAGCATGAAAGGCCGTCTTCCGTGAGCCATTGTGTTGACAATATCAGGAAGTAACAATATAATCCGGAGAGCCCCGACACATGCAGCCCAAATTCTTCACGAACCCGCGCCTGTAATTTTTTCTTGGTTTCACCGTCTATGCAATGATGACGGCTGTATGGGGGATTGGCTAAAATCAGATTAAACTCGCGTCGTGGCTCAAATGTTAAAAAATCGCCATGCACAAGATTGAGGCCCGACCCCTCCCACAGTCGCTTCGCAGGAGAAAAATAGTGCCTGTCAATCTCGAAACCCAGCGAAACAGAGGGTGTGACATAATTCCGCAACGCTGAAAAGAGGGCGCCGGTTCCGAATGCCGGTTCCAGAAAACGTATTTCGCCGGAAGGCATAAGGGGAAAGATATGTCGCGCAATTTCTTTTGCCAAAGGGTACGGCGTCGAGAATTGTCCCAATGTATTCCGCTCCTTGTCACTTTTTTGAGAATCAAGTAACAGTTGAAGTTCACAACGTTCCTGCTCTTTAGTCATATCCCAAATTCTGAAAAATCCGAAATCCGGTGTTCCCAGACCCAATCAATATTCTCCGATGCTTCATATCCCAGATAGGAAGATTCAAAGTAACCGCAAAGGAAAAGAATAAATGTAATCTTGTCATCCCCGTAAGTCTGACGCAACTGGGTTACTTTCACAGCTTCTTCTTTTCTTCTTTTATTAGTATTTGCAAAGTCTCCCGCCGATTTGCATTCTACCAAAAACGGGAACCCTTTTTCTGCCGAACCCTGTGTCTGGATAATAACATCGATCGGCATATTGACTTTCTTGCCGTTCAGCAGCACCGGAACATTATGATGGAATGTATAACTTCCCGGCGGCATAGATTCTATTTCCCGGATATCGTTTGACGGTATTCTATTATACCCTCTGTGTTCAAGATAATTGCTGATAGCATCAATTTGACGGGTTTCCTGAGAATTCCTTATTATAGGATCAGCTAATGCCCCGCTGATCCTGTCCGCTACGATTGAAGCGCTACGATTGATCATTTGAGCCGATGGCAGCGTCATCTCCTTGAGCCAGGGAAATATATCATAATCCATAAGTTTCCCGATTATCGATAACATAGCTGTCAGACTCTCCTGAAGATTTTTATCAGAACATTTCCGCGGCAATTTTCCCTTTTCAAGATTGCTGATAAGATGGCGAGATGTACCCGAAAGACCGCCAAGCCGGTCAATTGCCAGTGGAGGAGCCGTGCTCGCACGAAGCACTGAAAGATACTGTGGATTAGAGGCCAGCACTTCGGCTGACATATTTCGCAATAAAGCAAAGTCTTTGATTGCTTTTACGACATTACTCATTACTCCGCTTCTTGCCTTACGGTATGCCGCCGGTGCCGATGTAATGAACCATTGATTGTATAAATCCACTGATCGGACCGTATCTTCTTTCCATCGGTCAGTCCTGAACCGGTTCTTGAGAGTTTCTGCCATATTGCAAAGTTAATACTAATTTTTGGATTGTCAACTTTAATCTATGTGAAAATTTATCCACACTTAGACCGGTTTACATAGAAAAAAGGGCGAGGCACTTAATGCGTCCTCGCCCTCTATCTCTCTATATATGTGTCGGTTATTCGGCTTTGCCTTCGCTGCCGAGCACGTTTATGATCTTGTGCTTGTAGAGACGTTCCATCTCGTCGCGGGCCGGGCCGAGGTATTTGCGCGGGTCGAACTCCGAGGGTTTGTCGTGGAACACCTTGCGGACAGTCGCGGTCATGGCCAGGCGTGAGTCGGAGTCGATGTTAATCTTGCAGACGTCCATGCGGGCGGCCTTGCGCAGCTCCTCTTCGGGGATACCGATGGCGTCCGGCATCTTGCCGCCGTATTCGTTGATTGTGTCCACATATTCCTGGGGCACCGACGACGAGCCGTGGAGCACGATGGGGAAGTCGGGGAGTTTCTTCTCCACGGCTTCGAGCACGTTGAAGGCCAGGGGCGGGGGCACGAGGCGGCCGGTCTTCGGGTCGCGGTGGCACTGTTCGGGTTTGAACTTGTATGCGCCGTGCGAGGTGCCGATGGAGATGGCCAGCGAGTCGCAGCCGGTCTCTTTGACGAACTGTATCACCTCTTCGGGGTTGGTATAAGTGTGGTGTTCGTGGCTTACCTCATCCTCGACGCCGGCCAAGACGCCGAGTTCGCCTTCCACCGTAACGTCATACTTGTGGGCGTATTCCACCACCTTCTTTGTGAGGGCTACGTTCTCTTCGAAGGGGAGCGCGGAGCCGTCGATCATCACCGACGAGAAGCCGTTGTCGATACAGTCCTTGCAGAGCTCGAAGGTATCTCCGTGGTCAAGGTGCAGGCAGATCTGGGGATGTTCCCAGCCCAGGGATTTGGCATATTCCACCGCGCCCTGTGCCATATAGCGGAGCAGTATGGGGTTGGCGTAGTTACGCGCGCCCTTCGACACCTGGAGGATAACGGGGCTCTTGGTATCGGCGGCGGCCTTGATTATGGCCTGCAGCTGCTCCATATTGTTAAAGTTGAACGCGGGGATGGCGTAACCGCCATGTACTGCCTTGGCGAACATTTCGCGTGTGTTTACCAAGCCTAACTGTTTGTAGTCTGTCATAATTTAATCTTTTATAGCGGGAGGCGCCGGGTTAGGTCCGCCCTCCGCACGGTTTTTTTATCCTGTAGCTTTTCTCATAGAGAAACGGTATATGTCCGCAGACGGTTCCCGTTCTCTCCCTTTATTTCTCGCAAAGTTAACGAATTTCTTTGAGCCGCAAAACATTTCGGCCATTTATTTTACCTCTTTCATGTTTTTTTAGGGAAGTTTCACCTTTTTATTGCCGTTTTTTTCTTACTTTTGTACTCTGAAAACCCAGACACTCAGTTAATAGATGAAAATATTCAACTCAGCGACCTTACGCGAGCTTGACAAGGCCACGTGCCGCGCGCAGGAAATCAGTTCGGTAGAGCTCATGGAACGCGCCGCCTCGGCCGTCAGCTACGAAATCATATCCCGTTTCCTGCCGGGCAAGCGCATCGTGGTAATCGCGGGGCCGGGGAACAACGGCGGCGACGCCCTGGCCGTGGCCCGTATGCTCCTCGAGCAGGGATACCGCAAGGTGGAGGTATTCCTCTTCAACGTCTCAGGCAAGCTAAGCCACGACTGCGAGGAGGAACGCAAGCGCCTCATTACCATCGACGGCGTGGACTTTACCGAGATTACACGCGAGTTCACCCCTCCCTACCTCGGCAAGGAGGACGTGGTCATCGACGGCCTCTTTGGCGCGGGGCTCAACCAGCCCATGCAGGGAGGGTTCATCTCCGTGGCGCGGATGATCAACGAGAGCGGCGCTTTCGTAATCTCCATAGACATCCCCTCGGGCCTCTTCGGCGAGTGGAACGACGGTGTGCTGCGCCGCAACGTGGTGCACGCCAACCTCACCCTTGCCTTCCAGACGCCGCGCCTCTCCTTCTTCCTCGAAGATAACCGGATTTGCACCGGCGAGTGGAAACTCCTGGACCTCGACCTCGACGAGGAGGCCATGCGCAAGGCGCCGGCCGACTTCATGCTCGTGGACACGCACAACGTGCGCCCGCTGCTGCGCAAACGCCCCCTCTTCTCCAGCAAGCGCGACTACGGCTCCGTCCTGCTCTTCGCCGGAAGCATGGGGATGATGGGAGCCGCCGTAATGGCCGCGCGCGCGACCCTGCGGTGCGGCGCCGGGCTCGCAACCGTACACTCCGCCCGCTCCGGTATGCCAATCGTACAGACGGCCGTCCCGGAAGTTATGTTCGAGCCCGACCGCGACGAGCGGTTCATCTCCGACATGACACTCAACCACGATCACCAGGCGGTGGTCTGCGGTCCCGGCATAGGCACTTCTGAAACCACCTCCGACGCCCTCGAGGGACTCCTCTCCAACGTGAAGTGTCCCCTGGTCCTCGACGCCGACGCGCTGAACTGCATCTCGACACGCCCGCACCTGCTTGACCTCCTGCCTCCGCAGACCGTCATCACGCCTCACGCCGGGGAGTTTGACCGCCTTTTCGGCCAGCACGACACAGCCGAGAACCGCCTCCGCAAAGCCATCGAAGTAGCGCGGCAATACAACATCGTAATCGTCCTTAAAGGGCACTACACGGCCACCGTTCGCCCCACGGGGCGCGTCTACTTCAACTCTTCTGGCAATCCAGGCATGGCCACGGCGGGCTCCGGAGACGTCCTCGCCGGCGTAATAGGCGCCTTCATGGCACAGGGTTACCGCCCAGACCTGGCCGCCACCATCGGTGTCTACATCCACGGCATGGCGGGCGACCTCGCCGCTGAAGAACTCGGTGAGTTCGGCATGATGGCCGGCGATATTTCAGACCGCCTCGGACGCGCCATTCGCAAAGTAATGACCTCCAAAAAGTAACATTGATATGAAACGCAAGATATTGACCCTACTGACGGCAGCAATGACACTCCTCCTACTGCCCGCCGTAGCACACGCGCAGGCAACGCAGGTGCTCCGCGGCGATAAGAGCAACGAATACGGGCTGGCCTACACACTGCCCGTAACACAACTGCGCATCACCGTAGAGGCACGTTGCACCCGCACCATAGCCGGCCCCTTTGCCGGGTACGCCAAGAAGTGCATCGGCGCAGACAACGCCGTCACCGCCAACACTACCGAGTGGCAGATTGCGCAGGTCAGCGTCGCTCAGGAGGGTATAGCCGACACTTCGGTGAAATACCTCATGCAGCTAAAGCCTGGGATGAACACCTTCCTCACGGTGGCAGAAGACGGTATGCTTCGCACTATCAACGCCGAACTCCCCCGGCAGGAGGAAGAGCCGCTTGTGACCTCGCGCACCGGAATACCCGCTTCGGATTTCGACCCCAACGCGTATCTTAATTATGTGACGGCCGATTTCCTCTCGGCACAGTCCACGTCACGCCAGGCACAACTCCTCGCCGACGCCATCATGGAACTGCGCACACGCCGACAGGAACTCACCATGGGAACAGCCGACGAGATGCCTCCCGACGGCAACGCCCTGAAGCACACCCTCGACGAACTCGCCTCCCAGGAGAAAGCCCTCATGGACGCCTTCCTCGGCCATTCCGAAAGCTTCACCCTGACGCGCACCTATTCATATCTTCCCGACAGGGAGGGACGCTCCGTGCTACTCCGTGTCAGCGACTTCGACGGCCTCACGGAAGCCGACGACTATGCCGGAGAGCCGCTATATATAGCGGTGGAAGTTACCGACCGCCCCGAGCTCCCGAAGGATGAAAAGACGGGCGCCGACAAGGTTCTCCCCAAGGACGCCGTGTGCTACGTCATCCCCGGCGCGGCGCGCGTGACCCTCTCTTACCGCGGACGCAACCTCTTCGACTCCGAGCTACGCATGGCGCAATACGGGATAGTCTTCGGCCTCAACCCGCTGCTTTTCACCGACAAGAAGAACCCTGCCTACGCCATCTTCGACCCCGCCACCGGCGCCGTCACCGAAATAGGCCAGGTAGCCGACTTCGGCAAATAGCTTATGGAACGGAGGCATTCCTGCCTCCGCCCGAAGCCGCGCCAGCGACTATAAGAATCATAAAATTTATACAACAACCACCGTGCCGAACCTCTTTGACCAACGCCCCCCTCAGATGACCCTCAGCCAGCTTACCACCATGATAGGCAACGCGCTGCGTATGCGCCCGGAGCTGCAGAATGTATGGGTAGTGGCCGAGTTTTCCGACCTCCGCACCGCCGGAGGCCACTGCTACGTCACACTCCTGGAGAAGAACGGCGCCGGCACCACCGTGGCACGGATGAACGCCAACATCTGGGGAAGCACCTTCGCACAGCTCCAGGGCAAGTTCCTGAGAACCACCGGCTCGCAACTCGCCTCCGGGATGAAAGTCCTCGTCGGGGGCGCCGTGACACACCACAATCTCTACGGGATGTCGTTCAACATCCGCGACATAGACCCATCTTACACGCTCGGCGACATGGAACGCCTCCGCCGTGAAATACTCACGCAGTTGCAACGCGAAGAGCTCCTGGAACGGAATAAAGGTACCTATCTGCCCCCTAACCCGCAGAAGATAGCGGTCATCTCGGCCGAAGGAGCCGCAGGCTACGGCGACTTCCGCAACCAGCTTGCCTCCAACCCCGGCGGCTTCAAATTCTACCCGCACCTATTCCCCGCCATCCTACAGGGGGAACGCACCGTCCCAACCGTCATGGCACAGTTAAGCGCCATATCCGAGACCATTGACTTCTGGGATTGCGTGGTCATAATACGCGGCGGGGGCGCCACGGCGGACCTAAACTCCTTCGACAACCTCGACCTGGCACGCGCCGTGGCCACATTCCCCCTCCCGGTGATAGTAGGCATCGGACACGAAAGGGACAACACCGTGCTCGACTACATAGCCCACACGCGCTGCAAGACGCCGACTGCCGTCGCGGAGTTCCTCGTGGAACGCCTCCGCCAATCCTTGAACTACGCAAATACCTTGGGTAACAACATAATACGCTACGCACAGGAGCAAATAAGCGGGGAACAGCGGCGCCTCGACTCCGCCGGCGCCATGATACGCACGCTCGCCGAAAGCCGAATCGCCCGCGCCTACGACCGCCTCGACACCCTGCGGCGCTCCACGGCCATCGTAGGGCGCCAGCGCATAGTCCTCCACCGAGAGCGCCTTGAAGCGTTCATCCCCCGCATCTCGCAGAGCGCCGCAGCAGCCATTCAGCGCCAGCAGCAGCGCATCGCTTCCATCTCGCAACTTGTGGACGTACTCAACCCCGCGGCGACACTGCGCCGCGGATATACCATAACACGCATCGACGGCCACGCACTGAAATCGGCCGCCGACGCCAAGCCCGGTGCCGTCATAAAGACTTTCTTCCCCGACGGTACCATAACATCAGAAGTAAAATGAGCCCAGAAGAAATGAACAAAGCAGAAGAAACAGAGAAACTTACCTACGCCCAGGCCGTAAGGGAACTCGAAGAGATAGTGGCCCGTATGCAAGGCGACAACTGCGATATAGACAAACTCTCGACCTACACACGCCGCGCCATAAAGTTGCTACGCCTTTGCCGCGAACGCCTTACCGCCACAGATGAGGAGATAAAGAAATGTCTCGAAGAACTCTCATGAAAACCGCGACACGGCTCCTCGCCCTCTTCACCTTATTAATAGCAGGGGCAGTCACGGCAGGCTTCGCACAGCTGGCCACTCCCGGCTCGCGGGCGGACAATATGGCCGTAGACTCTCTGAGGCAGAAGGAGCCGCAGAAGCACGACCGCGGGCCGCTCATCGGACAGATAGAAGCCCCGGCGTCCGACTCCATGACCGTCAGCCTCATAACCTGCTTCCCCGGCCCCGAAATATACGAACTTTGCGGACACAGCGCCATCCGCATACGCTCCGCGCAGATGGACTCCGTGTGGAACTACGGCCTCTTCGACTTCAACCAGCCCAACTTCGTATACCGCTTCGTAAAGGGGGAGACCGACTACCGCATGGGAGGGTATCCTTTCGCCTGGTTCCTCCCCGAATACGTGCAGCGAGGCTCGCGCGTAGTGGAGCAGGACCTCAACCTCACGCAGGGGGAAGCCCGCAGGCTCCTCGCAATGCTCCACGAGGAGGAAAAACCACAGAACGCCGTTTACCGTTATAACTACGTACGCGACAACTGCGCCACGCGTATCCGCGCGCGGCTCGACTCTGTGGCCGGACGTCCCGTGCTTTATCCCGGCAACCCAAAATATGCCTCCTTCCGCGACGAGATGCGCCACTACCACCGCGGTTATCCGTGGTACCAGTTCGGCATAGACCTGGCGCTCGGCGCCGCCCTTGACCAGCCCGTTACGGCCGGAGAGGAAATGTTCGTGCCCGTGGAGATGATGGAACGCGCCTCCAGGGCACCGCTCCCCGACGGACGCCCGCTGGTCCGCGAGACGCGCGACCTCAACCCGGGACGCGACGACGCCACGCTCCCCGCCACGCCGTGGTACGGGGCGCCCCTCTTCTGGGCCTGGGTTCTCTTCCTGCTCTGCGCCGCAACGGCTTTCATGGACGTGCGCCGAGGCAAGCCCGTGCGCTGGCTACTCGCCCCCTACTGGCTCCTCACCGGACTCGCGGGATGCGTCGTATGGTTCCTCGTCACGGCCTCCTCGCACGAAGCCACGTCGCCGAATCTCCTAATGTGGTGGCTCAACCCGCTCATGCTCGTGGGCGCCGTTACGGTGTGCATACCGCGCTGCGACCGCTTCACCAACGTACTCATGTGGATAGAGGCCATCCTAACGGCGTTCCTGCTCGTTTCGTGGCCCTTCCAGCACCAGAGCGCCAACGCGGCCATCTTCCCGCTAATGGGCAGCGCCGCCATACTGAGCGCCGCCTACGCAATAATTTACGCCAAAAACTGTTATAATAGAGGGAAAAGCAAACGCAAGCCGGCCTCCTCCCGCGCCGCACGCCGAAATGCCCCCACCAAAAAATAAGAATGAACAGACTACTCACATCGGTGTTATGCTCCCTGGTGGGCATTACTACGGTACTACAGGCCGACGCCTCGCGCCCGCGCCTCGTGGTAGGAATCGTCGTGGACCAGCTCCGCACCGACTATATAGAGTATCTGCGCGAACTCTTCGGCGAGCGGGGCTTCAACCTCCTGATGAACAAGGGAGCCTACCTGCGCAACGTCGACTTCCCCACCGTTCATCCCGACGCCGTCTCGGCCACCGCCCTGCTCTACACCGGCAACTATCCGGCCACTAACGGCGTGGCTTCGGCCTATGTCTACGACCAGCAGCGCAACAAGCTGACACCCACCTTACAGGAGGGCAACTCCTTCTCCCCCGCCGCCCTGCTGCTATCGACGGTCAGCGACGAAGTGGCCATCGACAGCCGCGGCATAGGCTCGGTCTACAGCGTGGCCACCGACCCGCAGCAGGCCGTCATCATGGCGGGACACGCCGGAAACGGCGCCGCCTGGATTTCAGACACCGACGGACACTGGCAGACCTCCACGTGGTACGGCAAACAGCACGGCAACACGCCAGCCGCCGTCCGCAACCTGCGGGGCGCCCCTGCGCAACGCCTCGACACAATGCAATGGCGTCCGGCACTGCCTCTCGACCGCTATCCCGGTCTCGCCGACCAAAAACGCGACTACGCTTTCCGGTACACCTTTTCGCGCGGCGACCGCGAGGCTTACCGCAAGTTCCTCGCTTCCCCGCTGGCAAACCGCGAAGTCACCGATGTGGCCATCGATTACCTGCGCGACATGCACCTCGGCACGCACGGAGGCACCGACATGCTCAACATAGCATACACGGCCGCCCCCTTCAAATATGCCACCGACGGCGACCCGCGCATCGAACTCCAGGACACCTACGTCCGCCTCGACACCGACCTCGGACGACTATTCGACGCCATCGACAAGGCCGTGGGGCTCGACAACACTCTCATATACCTTTCTTCCACAGGATACTACGACGAGGCGGCTCGCGACGGCGAACAATACCGTATCCCGACAGGCAACTTCTCCGTGAAACGCGCCGTGTCGCTACTGAACTCCTATCTAAGCGCCTCTTACGGCAACGGCACATACGTGGCCGGATACAGCGACGGCCACTTCTACCTTAACCGCCGCTCCCTCGAAGGGAAAGACTTCGCCCGAATAGCCTCCGATGCCCGCGACTTTCTCGTTCGCATGTCGGGCATTACCGAGGCGCTGACCGTAGACGACATCCTCTCGGGCGGCGACGCCACCGCCGCCTTGCGCCGAAGCCTCGACGTGAACCATTGCGGCGACATCTACGTAGCCTTCACCCCCGGATGGACCGTCACCGACGACACCGTATATCCCGCGCGAGTCCACAACGTGCGCCTCGCCTCCGTGGCGACCCCTTTCTTCCTGATGGCGCCCTCCGTGGCCCCCATGACCATAGGGGAACCCGTAGAGGCCACAGTGCTCGCCCCCACCGTAACCCAGACTTTGCGTATCCGCGCCCCCAACGGCGCCCTCTCGCGGCCACTCCTCCTGGACGCGCCTCAGAAACGTTAAGGGTAAAGCAATCAAAGTGCTGCGTGAGAAAAATTTAAAAATCCACACAGAAGAAGCCCGAGTCAGAAAAACTTTACCCCTTAACTGTTAAAACTTTCTTTTTTAGTCTTAAATTTCGCAAAGTCAAAACTTTATCGTAACTTTGCACGATAAATTATTTTTTTAACAATTCATGGGATTTACCAGCATCCTTAAGAAAATGTTCGGCGACCAGAGCGAGCGCGCAGTGCGTCCCCTCTGGCAACGCCTCGAAAAAGAGATAAACCCTATTTCTGAACAGCTCCTCGGCGAGACCCCCGACCAGCTCCGCCACCGCATAGACCTCATCCGCGACGACATCCGCGGCGAAGCACGCTCATACAAGGACCGTATGGACGAGATACGCGCAGAAATCGACACCCTGGACTACGACAAGCGCGAACCACTCTGGAAACAGATCGACGACCTCCGCGAGGACTGCTTCAAGATGTACGCCCAGAAACTTGACAAGGCTCTCCCCGAAGTATTCGCCGTAGTGAAAGAAACGGCACGACGCTTCGCCGAGAACGAGACCATCGAAGTGCAAGCTACAGACGCCGACCGACGTCTCGCGGTAGCCGGAAAAGACTTCGTGACCATCGACGGCGACAAGGCCATCTACAAGAACGAATGGATGGCCGGCGGCAACATGATAAAGTGGGACATGATTCACTACGACGTGCAGCTAATAGGCGGCATGGTGCTCCACGGCATCCTCAATGGCGAGAAAGCATCCAATAACATCGCAGAGATGGCCACCGGAGAAGGTAAGACCCTCGTGGCCACGCTCCCCGTATTCCTCAACGCACTCACAGGCGAAGGCGTACACGTCGTCACCGTCAACGACTACCTGGCCAAGCGCGACTCCGAATGGATGGGTCCCCTATACCAGTTCCACGGCCTGACGGTAGACTGCATCGACAAGACGGAGCCCAACAGTTCCGAGCGACGCGACGCCTATAACTGCGACATTACCTTCGGCACCAACAACGAATTCGGCTTCGACTACCTGCGCGACAACATGGCCACACAGCCCTCGGACCTCGTACAGCGCCACGAACACTACTACGCCATAGTCGACGAGGTGGACTCCGTGCTCATCGACGACGCACGTACACCGCTCATCATCTCAGGCCCCATACCCAAGGGGGACGACCAGATGTTCAACGACTTCAAGCCCAACGTGGAGAAAGTGGTCAACGCCCAGCGCAAGCTCGCGCAGGCTCTCCTCATCGAAGCCAAGGCCAAAATAACCGCCGCCCAGAGCGGCGACCCCGAAGAAGTAAAGAAATACGACAAGCCCGACCCCGAGAACCCCAACAAGAAGACCCTCACCGCTGAGCAGCTCCTCGAAGACGGCGGCCTCGCCCTCTTCCGCGTCTACAAGGCATTGCCCAAGTACAACCCCCTTATCCGCTACCTCAGCGAGGAGGGCATCAAGCAGATTCTGCTCAAAGTAGAGGCCAAATACATGGCCGACAACAACCGCGAGATGCCCAAGGCCGTAGAGCCCCTCTACTTCGTCATCGACGAGAAGAACCACGGCATTGAGCTCACCGACAAGGGCATAGACGTGCTCACCGGAACCACGCAGGACCCCGAGTTCTTCGTCCTCCCCGACATCGCCGCGCAGCTCTCGGCCGTAGAGAACGAGAACGACCTCGATGCCGACGGCAAGCAGGAGAAGAAGGACAACCTCCTGCAGCAATACTCCGTGAAGGCCGAGCGCGTCCACACCGTCAACCAGCTTCTCAAGGCCTACACCCTCTTCGACAAGGATGTGGAATACGTCATTGACGACAACAAGATTAAAATCGTAGACGAGCAGACGGGCCGTATCATGGAGGGACGCCGCTACAGCGACGGCCTGCACCAGGCCATCGAAGCCAAGGAGGGCGTAAAGGTAGAAGCCGCGACGCAGACCTACGCCACCATCACATTGCAGAACTACTTCCGCATGTACCGCAAGCTCGCCGGTATGACCGGTACCGCTATGACCGAGGCCGGCGAGTTCTACGACATCTACAAACTTGAGGTGGTGGAAATCCCCACCAACCGACCCGTAATCCGCAACGACCAGAACGACCGCGTCTACCGCACCAAGAAAGAAAAATACGCCGCCGTGATAGAAGAGGTGGAACTCATGGTAAGCCAGGGACGCCCGGTGCTCGTCGGCACCACGTCTGTCGAAATCTCCGAGCTCCTCTCCAAGATGCTCAAACTGCGCCGCATACCCCATCAGGTGCTCAACGCCAAGCTCCACCAGCAGGAAGCCGAAATCGTGGCACAGGCTGGTAAGACCGGCACCGTCACCATCGCCACCAACATGGCAGGCCGCGGTACCGACATCAAGCTGACGCCTGAAGTCAAGGAGGCCGGAGGTCTGGCCATCATCGGCACCGAGCGCCACGAGTCGCGCCGCGTGGACCGCCAGCTCCGTGGCCGCGCCGGCCGTCAGGGAGACCCCGGTTCGTCTGTATTCTTCGTCTCGTTCGAAGACCAGGTAATGCGCCTCTTCGCCAACGAACGCGTCGTCAAGACCCTCGACAAGCTCGGCTTCAAGGAGGGAGAGATGATAGAATCCAAGATGGTCACCAAATCCATCGAAAACGCACAGAAACGCGTAGAAGAGAACAACTTCGGCATCCGTAAGCGCCTCGTGGAATATGACGACGTCATGAACGCCCAACGCAAAGGCGTGTACGGTCGCCGCCAGAACGCCCTCAAGGGCGAGCGCATCGGCACCGACATCGCAAACATGATATTCGAAGTCTCCCAGGAACTCGCTACACGCGGCTACGAAGGAGGATTCCCCGAGTTCGACGCCGAACTGCTCAAACAACTCGCCATCGAAAGCCCCGTCACCGAAGAGGAATACGGCAAGATAGACAGCGACGAGCTCTCGCAGCGCATCTTCGAGAGCGCCATGACCAACTACACCCGCAAGAAAGAGAAGATAGCACAGGCTGCCATGCCCTACGTCCGCGAGTTCGTGGAAGAGAAAGGCGCCAAAGGACTTCTCGGCGTACCCGTCACCGACGGCCGCCGCATCTTCAACATACGCACCGACATCGAGGAAGCCTACGAGCATGAATGCGCCCCCATCTCCAAGGCATGGGAGAAAGCCGTGCTCCTCAGCTCCATAGACAAGGCATGGCAGGAACAGCTCCGCGAGATGGATGAGCTCCGCAAATCCGTGCAGAACGCCTCCTACGAGCAGAAAGACCCGCTGGTAATCTACAAGCTCGAAGCCTACGAACTGTGGAAGAAGATGCTCTGGGACATGAACTCCAAGTCCGTCTCCACGCTCATGCGCGGCCACCTCGCCGTTCCCGACTACGAGGAAGCCAAAGCCGCCGAAGAAGCACGCGCCGCGCAGGAAGCCGCACAGCAGGCCGAGGCGCAGCGCCAGCAGCAGATGGCTCAGGCATACCGCCAGGCTACGGCCATGAACCCCTACGCGGGCTACAGCACCACGCGCGACACCTACCCCGGCGAGAGCGCCCAGCGCCAGGCAGCCATGAACACCAACCGCGGCGAACAGCGCCCCAACCAGCCCGCCAAAGCCGAGCCCAAGGTAGGCCGCAACGACCCGTGCCCCTGCGGCTCAGGCAAGAAATACAAAAACTGCTGCGGCCGCAAACAGTAATCGTAAATAGAGGGGAGGTCTCCACGCCTCCCTAAATTCCACGGAGTAGAGACGCGCCATGGCGCGTTCACAGAAGCACCACCGACCTTAACAAAAGTAACTGAGTTAGCTAAGAACAATCATAAGAGGCTGTGTCAAAAAGCACAGCCTCTTTCTTCCACCTGCTATAAAACATAAAACAAAGCCAATTTTAGGTAAGCGTTAACGCTTAAGTGTCTAGTCCGGAAAAGAGTTGACCGTCAGATTCAACATTTTTCAGTAAAATGTGTGAAGAAAACAAAAAATCATGGTACGAATCCCAGATTTGCGCAATCCAAGCATGGCATGGCAGCGGAAAAAGTTTCAGTCAGATTGACAAGGAATACAATTTTGCGGCCGGGACGTTGTTTAGTATAGTAAACGCCATACCGGACTATCGCGACACCCAGTCAAGCATCAGCAAATGGCTACGCCGCAAGACGGGAGCATTCATTCCCGGTCAGGGATGCCGGACACCAACGTCCACCGCGTCCCCGACAACTCCGGCAAATACGATAAAAAATAAAAGAATGATAAAGAAAACCGCTCCCTTGACCAATCTCACCGATGCCGAGCAGAAATTTATGGCAAGGCAGCTGACACAATTGTAACCATAAAGTTTGATAAGTAAAAGATATAAAATGGATAACGGGCAGATTATACTATTTCAGACACAAGGCAGTGAGACGAAAATCGAGGTCAGGCTCTCCAATGAGACTGTGTGGCTCACGGCTGACCAGATGGCGGAGCTGTTTCAGCGCAACAAGTCAACCATTTCACGACATATAAAGAATATTTATGAAAGTGGTGAATTAGAGCAAAATCGAACTGTTGCATTTTTTGCAACTGTTCAAAGCGAGGGCGTTCGAAAGGTTGAGCGCAACATTGCTTTCTATAACCTCGACATGATTATCAGCGTAGGGTATCGTGTCAACTCACATCGAGGTGTGCAGTTCCGACAGTGGGCTACTCAGGTGTTGAAGGAGTATATGATTAAAGGATTCGCTCTTAATGATGACTTACTCAAAAATGCCGGACAAGGGAACTATTTCGACGAATTGTTGGCTCGCATCCGCGACATACGCAGTTCGGAGAAGGTGTTCTACCGCAAGGTGTTGGAGATTTATGCACTCAGCATAGATTATGACCCACGTACAGCTATCACCCAACAGTTCTTCAAAACGGTTCAGAACAAGATGCACTTTGCCGCCCACGGACATACTGCCGCAGAAGTTATCTATGACCGAGCAAATGCCGAAAAGGACTTCATGGGGCTGACAACATGGCATGGAGCCATGCCAACCAAACATGAGGCGAAAATTGCCAAAAATTATCTTTCGGAAGACGAAGTCGATATGCTGAATCGTATTGTCAACCTCTATCTTGACTTTGCCGAGCTTCAAGCCAAGAGCCACGTCCCATTGTATATGAAGGACTGGATTCAGAAACTCGACGATTTCCTGACGCTATCGGGTAAGGAATTGCTGAATCATGCCGGAAGCGTGTCAGCCGAAGTTGCCAAGCTCAAAGCCAATCAGGAATACGACAAATTCCGTGAACGCACCCAATATCAACTCTCTCCTGTGGAAATTCATTTTCTCGAAGCCTTTGAAACCGAACAAAAGCGACTCCGCTCCAAGAAATAAACACAAGAATAATGAATGCATCTAAAGATATATCGCAACTAATTGCCAACGCGAATGAAGACGATTTGCGCGACATTGTTTCAGGATGGGCCGACAAACATTCTGATTTCAAGGATTATGTCCGAAATTGCCTCTGCCCTTCGATAGAAGATGTGGATTTCGGCCGCAAACTCAGTCAGGCCGTAAACCGCGAGACTAAAGAGTTCTTCTCGCGTCATGACGTGCGAGAAGCTACTGATTGGAGCAGTGTCTATGATGACTTGATAAAGCCCTGGAGCGAAAACGCCGATTCGCTATCCACAGAGAAGCTCTATGATTTGTGTGACGTTATAGTCAAAGAGGTCGGTATGCAGGTGACGGAGGAGGATTTCTATGGTGACGATTGGGATGGCGATGATTTTTCAGGTAGCATTCAGGATATAATGGATGTGTTGGGAAACGTTGTCGGACTTCTTATGATTCGCGAAGATGTCGGTTCTGAAACCCTTGATTCTTTGAAAAAGCTTATAAATGCGGCTAAAAAGAATGATGTGATAGATAGCTATATTGGTTCGCCATACGACTTTATTCTTGAACTTATTTCACTAAGGCAAAAAGCCGATGAAGTAACTTGCGGGATATACGACGCGCTGATTGATGAGAATCTGGGTGATGAGGCAGGAATGTGGGTCTGCCGTAAAATTGATTTTATCCGTTCAATGGGTCTTGCCGATGAAGCCTGCAAATATATGGAGGATGAAATACAATATCCTGAAGTATGTCTGAGATATTATAATGAGTTGCTTGATGCCGACAACTGGCGAGAGGCTATCCTCCTGCTCGACAAGGCGCAGGCAATCAAGGACAATGGCTCTTACTTCTATTCGCCAAAGACTCCGAACTGGCTTGAACTCAAACAGCAGCTCCTTGTTGAACATGGTACCTTGGAAGAACGTATAGATAATCTCAAGCGCCTGTTTTATAACAGCTATAACGATAAAGCGAAATTCTATCACCAACTCAAGGAACTCGTTGACGCAACCAACTGGAACGCATTCTACCATAATCTGCTCTCAAAGGTAACCGGTTATAATGTCATTGATGAAATCGCTCCATTCCTCATCGAAGAAGGTGAGTTTGACTGGCTATTCCGTCTTGTGTCGGAATCAACTGCAAAAGATTTTACCGATTATCGCACTCCACTAAAGTATGCCGGAGCATTGCGTCAGACTCATTTTGAAGAAATGCAGGCTACACTTATCCGTACAGTCCGTGCATACACCGCAGACCGTTTCCCTCCAAAGAAAAAAGTCAATTCTTCCAAGTACTCATATTTCAGAGCCGACTTGGAATCGCTGTCTGGACTCGGTTATGCGGGAACTCAAAAGGAAATTGTCGAATTCTTATTGCACGAGTATCGTTTTCGCCCTGCTCTCGTTAAAGAACTACGTTCTATAAAACTAATCGCAGACATTGAGTAACGCGAGTTCGGGATAAGCGACCCCCTAAAAAAGTTGAATCGGCAGCTTGAAAAAGTTGCCGATTCTTTTGGTAATATCGCTGAT
>OHBJ01000316.1_pt1 | contig 29852 bp, 29 predicted proteins | sample 1577241 | NCBI WGS metagenome assembly OHBJ01 (sample SAMEA3541594, study PRJEB24748) | human gut metagenome | biome: human gut; feature: human-associated habitat; material: faeces | place: China | collected 2012 | reverse complement strand
AAAGGTGAGTGCAGAAAAAAGCAAAAACGCAGTTTTTAGATTTTTTATGCCGAACCGCATCCTATCTTGGGCGCAGCCAAAGTAGTGAAAGGTGAGTGCAGAAAAAAGCAAAAACGCAGTTTTTAGATTTTTTATGCCGAACTGCATCCGATTAATTAAGAAAAGGATTGTTAGAAATAGAGTGATTAATATTAATAAATACTAATGAATATTTGGAAATGTGTAAATTAGTTTGTAATTTGCGAAAATAAATTTATCGTATTTCCTTAAATTTCAAATCCGATGCAGTGTGTGCGACAACATAGAAATTTTGGTTTCGGGAAAGTAACCGACAGGCTTCATATCGGCAACCGGTGGATGTCGCTGGGGATGAATACCTATGACAATACGGCGAGGTTCCACTATCCTCTAATACCGTCGTTCGACACTCCCGACCCCTGTCTTGACAAGTATCCCGACCTGTCGCCATACTCCCACTGTGCCGGCAACCCGCTAAGATATGTTGACCCAAGCGGAAAAGAATATGGAGATACACTAGGTACAAGAGATGATGCGGCAAGGGATTTTGGAGAGTGCTATAATGGCATTTCTATTATAGAAAATGCTGAGTATGTAACAAACATATATACATTCTCAATTGATAATGGAAGGGTTGGATATTCATATACAACCCCCCAAAAAGGAACTCCTAATGAAATAGATAAAGATCCATTGAAACCATCCAATGGAGAAGAAATTGTTGCAAGAGCCCATACGCATGCTGCTTTTTCTTCTAACGCAAAAAATAATGTATTCTCTGGAGAAACTGGTACATCAGAAGGAAACAAACATGTCTCTAGTGGAGATTTATTCTTATATAATATAGAAGAGGTTGACGGTTATGTAGCCACACCAAACGGATCATTAAAAAGATACGATTATCAAACAGGAGATGTAAGTATAATCAGTACTCAAATGCCGAGTGATATAAATGATCCGATGAGGCTCAATAATGTGCAACCGAATTATTCTTTATTCAAAAAACTTTTTAATTTGATAAATAATGGTGAATATTAAGGTTCTATTTATATTATTAGGTTTGCTGTTAGCAAATTCTTTCAATTTAAGTGCCCAGAAAGCAATCATCACTTTTGGCACCCAAGAGATTAAGTTGGCAAATCCCTTTAATTTAAACGTTCAAGAAAATAAAGTTGCAAAGGATGTGAAAAAACCTCCATTAGTGGAGATTAAAGAATCATTAGGTTATCGAGACCCTTTCGAAAACATTGAGTATAACTTTGATATGTTACCAACTGCGGAGGTTGCATTTAAGGTGGCATTGCCAATGTTGAAGGCTGTTTATAAGGATTCCGTTGATAACTGTGCTTTTTTTGAAACGTATCTTACAAAAGACTCATTGTGGGTAATACATGGCAGGGAACTGTCTGTTGATGGTGGTTATCCATATATTGAACTTGACAAGCACAGCGGTCGCGTTGTAAAGATTGTCAGAACACCCGTTTATTCCATTGTAAAAGAAAAAGAAAGGAAGGCAGATTCTGGAACACCTAAGAATTACATCGTTCCTGAGTGGATGGGTTATCGCTATGATGGAAAAGAAGATGATTTAAATAGAAGTGATGCATTGCCGACAATTGATGTCGCTTACGATGTCGCTTTGACATTACTGGAAGTCTTATTTCAAAAACTAATTTACAAATTTCCTGGTTATGATGGTTTTCTTGCATCAGACAATGTCTGGGTTTTTAACGGACAGATGCCAAGACCATTGCGCGAGGGAGGAACCCCTTATATTGAGTTGGACAAACATACAGGGGCTGTAGTTAAAATTTTTCATTCAAAATAAAAGTGAAAGATTCTATTTTTGTAAGAAAATAAAAAGCCGTAACTTTGCAGGCGAAAATAAGTGTGCTTGAGAACCACTTAGGTTTACCAGGAGAGGCAATGCTTTAATTGCTGATTCTGTAACCATTAAAAAACAAGATTTATGAATAAAAAATTTAGTGTAACGTTTCTATTGCTGACGGTATTCTTCAGCGTGTTTCTAATTCTCGCCAACCTCTTGGAGGTTAAGATTGTAGATTTGGGTTTTATGACAGTGACCGGTGGACTGATAGTCTTTCCAATGTCGTATATCATCAACGACTGTATCGTTGAGGTCTATGGTTTCCGAATGGCTCGTTTTACAATCTGGTTAGGGTTCTTTATGAATCTTCTTGCCGTTATTCTTATTCAATTGGCTATATTGCTACCTGCCGACGCATCGTGGACAGGTCAGGCTGCTTTTGAGACAACGTTTGGTAACACAGCCCGCATCCTATTTGCAAGTTTTACGGCAATGGTTTGTGGCTCAATGGTTAATGCCTACGTTATGAGTAAGATGAAGATTGGTCAGGCTGGTAAGCATTTTTCTGTACGTGCTGTAGCATCAACCCTTTTCGGAGAGAGTGTTGATTCTGTTATTTTTTTTCCTGTCGCTTTTTATGGCATATTGCCGAATGAAACTATTTTGTCATTGATACTGGCACAGGCAGCATTAAAAACGCTCTATGAAATTATAGCGTTGCCGGTAACGGTACGCCTTGTTCGCTTGCTTAAACGCAAGGAAGATTTAGACGTTTTTGATTATAAGGTGTCATATAAGTGGTGGAAAGTATTTGATTTTTAGAGATGAAGAAATTTGATGATATAAAGACAGTTTTCATTGATTTGGATGACACTATTTGGGATTTTACCGCAAATTCCAAAGTTGCAATGCGTATGGTCTATGACAAGTTCGGATTGCAGGAGCAATGCCCGTATGAAACATTTATTGAGTGCTATCTTAGGCATAATAGTGAGTTGTGGACTTTATATCATCATGGAAAAATATCTAAGGATTTCCTTGTAACTGAGCGTTTCCGAGTGGTTTTCGAGGAGTGTGCGATTAAATTTGATGACGCCGCTTTCCCTGCAATGATAAATAATGAATATCTTGAAACTATTGTTACACTTGAAAAGGTTGTTGACGGTGCTCCCGAATTGCTTTCTCATTTGAAGCAGCGAGGCCCTGTCTATATCCTAAGCAATGGTTTCAAGAATTTGCAGTATAGAAAACTGAAGTCTGGCAAGTTAGACGGATTTATTGATAAGTTGGTGCTTTCAGATGATATTAATGTAACCAAGCCTGACCGCCGACTTTTTGATTATGCCCTTGATGTTGTTGGTGGTTCTGCCGAAACAACGGTAATGATTGGCGATAACTATGATGCCGACATATTGGGTGCTCATAATGCTGGTTGGAAAACAATTTTTTTTGATAGAACCAACTGCGAAACTCCTGGAAATGTTTTTGACCTTAGAATTACAGACTTAAAGGACGTAATCAATTTTATATAGAGCAGAAAAACGATACGAATACAGGGACTGTAAAGTCAATAAGGATTCCGTGAATAATTGCGAAAACCATGTAATCCTTGCCACTGTATTGCATAATGATAGGGAAAGTAGTGTCTTCAGTAGTTGCTCCTCCGGCACATATAGGTGCGAGTTTTCCAAAATATTTGACAAGTAGCGGGGTTCCGATAAGGGTAATAATCTCTCTCATAATGTTTGCAATAAGGGCTATTGTTCCTAATTCTGTAGCAAGTGCTATCCCCAGTTCTGCTTCTTTCAATTGGGTAATCAGAATCGAGGAAAGTGAATAATAACCAAATCCGCAACCAACAGCAAGGCATTCGGCAACGTCCCATTGCTTTAGAAAAATAGCGGCAATAGCGGAAAAAGAGAGAGTTCCTATTATTGTTGCTGTTGGAATAAGTAATATCTTAGGAGAGAAAGACTTGAATATATTTTTCAGTTCTCTGTCGCAGCCTATTCCCATGCCAACAAGAAACATTAGAGCATATAGGGCGTACTCTTCAAATCCGCCTGATGTAAACTCTTCAGGGAGAATGTCAGAAACTCCAAGTATTGTACCTAAAATAAAAACTCCGACTATTAAAATTGTACTTTTCATTTTTTCTTAAAAAACAGTTTAGCAACGGCCCAAGCCGCAATAACGCTTCCAAAAGTGCTTAGAATTGCAAGTAAAAGAGCCTGACCACCAAGGTTTGCGAGGTTGTTTATAACGGTTTTGTTTCCTCCAACGGCAAGACCGAGCATAAAAATAAGTGTAATTATGGCGGTCATTATCATCTTGGAAATAAATTCCCTGATGCCATTTTTCCGTAGGGCGAATCCAAGAATGAACCCGCCAATCATAAAAGAATATACAGCCAGCATGTTCTATAATTCGTTACATTCGTCTAACCATATTCTCGATGATGCGTCGCTTGGCATTCTCCAATCGCCTCTTGGAGAGAGCGATAGTCCAACCTTTGGTCCGTCTGGCAGACAAGAGCGTTTGAATTGCTGGTTAAAGAAGCGACGAACGAATGTTTTTAGCCAATGCTTGATAGTTTCCTCATCGAATTTGCTGCCAAAAGCGTGTTTTGCCAAGTAGTAAATCTTTTTTGGTGAGAATTGGTTTTCAACAAAATTATATAGAAAGAAGTCGTGCAGTTCGTAAGGACCTACGAGGTCTTCTGTTTTTTGCTTTATGTTTCCGTTGTTATCGGCAGGAATTAACTCCGGACTAATAGGGGTGTCAACAATGTCAAGCAAAGTTTCCTTTATTTCCTTGTTGGAATTGTTTTCGGCAATCCATTTGACAAGGTGTTTTACCAAAGTTTTTGGAATGCTTGCGTTAACGCCGTACATTGACATGTGATCTCCATTATATGTCGCCCAACCTAATGCCAGTTCCGAAAGGTCACCAGTTCCGATAACCATGCCGCCAGTCTGGTTGGCAATATCCATAAGAATTTGGGTGCGCTCTCTTGCTTGTGAGTTCTCGTAGGTAACATTATGGTTTTCAATATCGTGATTTATGTCTTTAAAGTGCTGAATGCAAGCGTCTTTGATACTTATTTCACGAATTGTTATACCTAACTGTTCCATTAGTTTTATCGCGTTGGTATATGTTCTGTCTGTGGTTCCGAAGCCAGGCATGGTAACTCCAACGATATTTTCTCTTGGTATATCCAATTTATCAAAAGCATTGGCACAAATAAGTAAGGCAAGAGTAGAGTCAAGACCTCCTGAAATACCTATTGTGACGGTTTTGCAATGAGTATGAACAAGTCGCTTAGCCAGTCCTGCAGTCTGAATAGAGATGGCTTCGTTACACCTGTCATTCAGTTCGGAGTCTTTTGGAACAAAAGGATAATCGACAATAGGGTATATAAGGTCGCTATATTCCCTTGTTGTTGGTATAGCATTAATCAATAAAGGTTCATAACCTTCTATCATTTTGCTTTCTGTGAAAGTTGTGTTGATTCTTCGGCAAGAGCGTATTCTTTCAATGTCGATATCACTTATTACCAACTGACTCTTATATGAGAATCTTTTGCTTTTTGCAAGTATTTTGCCCATCTCGCAGACAAAGGAGTTACCCGTAAAAACAAGGTCAGACGAAGATTCCCCGAATCCGCTTGAGGTGAAGACATATCCGCATAATGATTTTGCTGATTGTATTTTAATAAGAGATTTCAAATATTCGTATTTTCCGACGCCTTCGTCGTCTGCAGACATGTTAAAAATAAGATCTGCACCATTTAGAGCGTGGCGCGTGCTTGGTGAAATTGGAGCCCAAAGGTCTTCGCAAATTTCAACTGCAAATTTTGCTCGTCCAGTATTTATAATGATGTCGCTTCTAAGATTTGCTTTTTGTCCGCATAGGATTGTTTCTTTTTCATTGATTTGCAGAGCCGAGGCAAACCAGCGCTTTTCTTGAAATTCTTTGTAATTTGGCAGATAAGTCTTTGGAACAATGCCAAGGATATTTCCTTTCTGGAAAATTACTGCTGTGTTTATAATTGAACCAGAAATTTCGACAGGCATACCAACGATTGATATGATGTCAAGTTTTGCGGTTGCTTCAATGAGTTTCTTGAGTTCATCTTCGGCACTTGCCAACAGGCTTGCATTTGCGAAAAGGTCACCGCAAGTATATCCTGTTATAGAAAGTTCAGGAAAGGTAATTATTTCAACATTTTTGCTTTCTGCTTCATTGATTATTTCTGCAATAATCTCGCAGTTACGCTTGCAGTCTGCAACTTCCACATTAGGGATAGCCGCAGCCACTCTAACAAATCCGTAGTCCATTGTCAATATTTTTTTTCGTCCTTGTCGATAATAGTCTTTTCGATAAAGAAACGCGGACGGTCTTTTACTTCAACATAAATTTTTCCAATATATTCACCTATGATACCGAGGGAAATCAGCACTAAAGAGCCAATAAACCAAAGGGAAAGCATTAGGGAAGTCCACCCAGGAACAGCATCTCCTGCAAAATAAGAAAGCAGAGCATAGAGCGATGCTGAAATTGTAGCAATAAACATGATTATTCCAACAGAAAAAATCAGTCGGATAGGGCGTATGGAGAACGATGTAATTCCGTCAACGGCAAAACTGAGCATCTTTTTTAGCGGATACTTCGATTCCCCCGCCATTCTTGCGTGACGGCTGTAGTAAACGATGTCGGTCTTATATCCAATAGTAGGAACTATACCGCGAATAAAGAGGTTCCTTTCTCTGAAAGACAACAGTTTTTCTGCGGCGCGCTTGCTCATCAGTCGGTAGTCGGCGTGGTTGTAGATTGTCTTTGCTCCAAGACCATTCATTAATTTATAGAACATCAGAGCCGAGTTCTTTTTAAAGAAAGTATCCGTCTTTCGTGAGTCGCGAACGCCGTAAACGATGTCAGCGCCGTCAAGATATTTTTGCACCATATCTTTGATAACGTCTATATCGTCCTGTAAGTCAGCGTCGATAGAGATGGTAACGTCGCAATTTTCAACGGCGACAGTCAATCCCGCCATAAGCGCATTCTGGTGGCCAACATTCCCGGCAAGTTTAATGCCACTTACCCTGTTGTTTGATTTAGCGAGGGTTTCAATAATATTCCATGTGGAATCCTTGCTCCCATCATCAACGCAAAACATCTTACTATTTTCAGCAATCATACCAGCATCTATCATACCGTTGATAACTGCAGACAGTTGCTTCGCTGTCTCCTGTAGCACTTCCTGCTCGTTATAGCAGGGAATTACAAGACCTAATATCGGTTTACTCATATTGTTATTACATCTGCTTTAGTACAAAGGTAATACAAACCGAGCGGAGAAAAAAGCAAGTTTACTTGATTTTTTGCGAAACCATTTAAATGTGTGTGATTTTTTATGTTTGTATATTGTTGGATATTAATTGCTTGCTATGGCGAAATGCAAATTTTAGTATGTCAATCGCAGTCCAACAAGGAGTTGAAATTCAGTGCTGTGCTTTCTTATGTTTAGTTCTTTTGCAGTGTCATAAAAACGTGTTGCTTTTGGTTCTGCAAAAATACCGATATGGTCGGTAGCGTTGAATTGTAGCCCTAAACCTGCGTTTAATGAGAATTGCCAAGGGTGCTCAGGCAGGTTGCGTTTGCCTGTATTTGCATGCTTTCTTCCACTCTGAGCAAAGCGTTTTATATTTCCTGTAACGCATTTGTCAACGCTGGCACCAGCAAGCGCATACATTGTAAAGAAACGAGAGTCAACGAAAGTGAATGAAGCGCCGACGGGTATGCCTATTAAAACGAGTTTCTGGGTTGATGAGTAATAGGAATTGTTAGAACCAGAATGCCATGAAGCACCAAGGTGTGAGAACTGAATACCCGCATCAATGGCCCAATGGTTATTGAAGTGGTATCTGAACATCGCCGCATATGTAAGAGGAATGTCGTATTCAATTTCAGTTTTAGTTTCTTCTTCAATATTGTTAGCAACAACAGATGAATACACATAATTGAAATGCCCCATTTTTTGGTCCGGTCTTGAACTGTATTTGTTGACTGCATACGCATTATTGATAGGGGCAAAACCGTTTGCAGAAGAGTTCCTGTTCCCGAATCCATTGTTTACAGCCATAGCAATGCTCCATCTCCGGTCATTGTTGTTGGCGGCAGGCAGTGATATATCTTTACCGTTTGCATGATTTTCAGTCATTTTTGCGGCTTCATTAAATTCTTTTATTGCTTTTAGGCGGGAATTGTTACCATTATTAGCAGATTTGTCATTATCAGCAATTGCAGAGTGAATGTTTGCAGTTGCCGGTTTGTCACTTATAGAGTCCGGATTGTAAGTTGAAACAACTGGTATATTTGCTTGCTTTTCATTTATAATGTTTTGAGCAAGGTTTTCTTTTACTTCTTGAGTCTCAATGACAATATCTTTATTTTCAGATTGTTTTTTTGCTTCATCAATGATGTTGGTTTTTGCAGAAGAAATTAGGTGCTTTTGAGGATTGTTGGTGTTCGCAAATCTAACAGTGATGATAATAGCGGCAATGGCTGCTATTGAAGCAATAGCGGCGGCTGTACGTTTTAGGTATAGCGTAACAAGTGACTTTTTTGGCAAGTCCCTTTCTATGCTGCTCCAAAGGTCTTTTGGAACGGGAGACTCATAATTGTCAACTCTTTCTTTTATTATTTTAAGCCAATCCTCGTTATTACTCATATTTTTAAAATTTCAAATAGTCTTTAAGTTTTTTAGCCAAAAGGCTTTTTGCCCTGAAAAATTGAGAAGATGAAGATTTTTCATTAATGCCCAATTCCTCTGCAATTTCTTTGTGGGTCAACCCTTCAAAGATGAATAGGTTTAGAACTGTTCGATACCCCGTAGGCAATTCTCCAATCAGTTTCAGTAAAACTTCAGGAGGTATTTGCTCTGCGTTTTCTTCATTGTCTTCTATAGTTTCTCCAATGGTTTCTATGGGAATATTATCTACTTTTGCATTTTTACGGATAAAGTCAAGGCATTTGTTTACCATAACCTTTTTAGCCCAAGCGATAAGCGAACCTTCTTCTCGATACACAAATTTGCTTGCAGAGTTGAATATCTGAATGTAAGTATCGTGAAGAATATCCTCCGCTAATTCCCTGTCGTTGAGATACCGGCATCCGATAGTCAGGAGTTTTCCACTTGTAAGAGTGTAAAATTCCTTGCGGCATTTGTTGTCGCCTGCTTGTAATCCCTCGCATATCTCAAGTTCAGTCATATTCTGTTTGTAAAACTCATTTGTTGCAAAAATACTGCATTATATGCAATTAAATTTTTTTTAACAAGAAAAAAATAGAAAAGTGTGCAGTATTCGTATTAATTTCGTGTTATAAAAATAAACTAATTGATTGTATTATGAAGAAAATAGCAAACATTAAATTATTACCGGTTGTGGCTGCATTGTTTCTAACCGTTTCGTGTGATGATAACGATAGCAATGTAACGTATATGTCGGCTTTAGGGGAGTTTGAAAAAGTTAGTCCAACAGAGTATTATATAGATACTGATAAGGATAATAAGTTCCATGTTCTTAATGCTTTGGAAATGGTTAAGGCGGGAATTAAAGAAGATGACAGAATTTTGGCATACTTTTATGCAGAAGAAGGAAAAACCTCATCTAACAGTAAGTATAATGCAGATGTTACAGTTACAGAATGCGTAACCATCCCAGTTAAGAAACCGGTTCTTCTAACAGAAGAAAACAAAGATAAATTGGGTAATGACAGGGTAAGTGTTATAGGTTTCTGGTTTGGAAAGGAATATTTGAATTTCCAATATCGTTTTGCAGCATCTGGTTCTATTAAGCATGAACTAAACCTGGTTGATGTTCCTAATCCAGAAGTAAACAAACCTGGTTACAAGTATCTTGAAATCCGTCACAATGCAAACAAGGATTCAGGTCAGCAATATTACAGTGGCATTGTGTCTTTTGATTTGTCTGATTTTAGAGAGGCCAATCCAGATTTGACAGGCATCGTTGTTGGCGTAACCTACGGAGAAGGAGAAACTAAACTTTTTGAATTAAAGTTTGATCAGAAAGAAGAAGAACCGAAATTTAAGATAGGAACCCTTCAGGCAAATAGGCTAACGGAATAACGATAGGAATAATATGAGATGTCAAGGAGGGCTTGCATGTGCAGGCCCTCTTTCTATTTGGAATAAAAGCCTTATTTGTGCGTCTTTTGGTTTATTAAATGCTCGTTGTTTCTGTATTTTAATTTATTTTTTTGTACATTTGCGAAAAATATATAGATTGTTTAATTTTTTTACAAAAATTATTCTGAGAAATGAGAAAATGGCGTATAGAGGACAGTGCTGAATTGTACAATATCACCGGTTGGGGTCTGAAGTACTTTTCAATTAATGAAAAAGGTCACGTTCAGGTAACACCGCGAGAGGATTATGCACCTGTTGACTTGAAAGAGTTGATGGACGAATTGCAGGTGAGGGATATTACTGCACCGGTATTGCTTCGTTTTCCCGATATTCTGGATAACCGTATTGAGAAGATTTCACGATGCTTTAAGCAGGCAGCCGTTGAATATGAATATAAGGCGCAGAACTTTATCATTTATCCGATTAAGGTAAACCAGATGCGTCAGGTCGTTGAGGAAATTGTTACGCATGGAAAAAAATTCAACATTGGACTGGAGGCAGGTTCAAAACCTGAATTGCATGCCGTTCTTGCAACGAATATTGATGAAAACAGTCTGATTATCTGTAACGGATATAAGGATGAGGACTATATCGAACTTGCTCTTCTTGCTCATAAGATGGGAAGAAAAATTTTCATTGTAGTAGAGAAGTTGAGTGAGTTGCGACTTATAGCAACGTTGGCGAAGCGTATAGGCGTTCGCCCAAATATAGGTATCCGTATCAAATTGTCAAGTTCTGGTAGCGGTAAATGGGAAGAATCTGGCGGAGACCAAAGTAAGTTTGGCTTGAATTCAAGTGAATTACTTGAGGCTTTGGAAATTCTTGAAAAGAATAAAATCGTTGACTGTTTGCGATTGATACATTTCCATATTGGCAGCCAGATAACAAAGATTCGCCGCATCAAGAACGCATTGCGTGAGGCTACTCAGTTCTACGTTCAGTTGACTAAGATGGGCTTTGATATTGATTTTATTGATATCGGTGGAGGCCTTGGCGTTGACTATGATGGAACTCGAAGCAGTGCAAGTGAAAGCAGTATGAACTACTCAATACAGGAGTATGCTAATGATGCCATATCTGCCCTTGTTGATGTTTGTGTGAAAAATGATATAAAGCAACCCAATATCATCACAGAATCGGGACGCTCACTGTCTGCTCATCACTCGTTGCTGATTTTTGAAGCAATAGAAACAACGCAATTGCCAATTTGGAATGATAACGAAGAAATAACAGAAAAGGATCACGAACTTGCACGTGAACTCTATGATATTTGGGATAAGTTGAACCAGCAGCGACTTTTGGAAAGTTGGCACGACGCATTGCAGATTCGTGAGGAGGCGTTGGACTTATTTAGCCTTGGTATGCTTGATTTGAAGACCCGTGCACAAATTGAAAAACTTTTCTGGTCTGTTGCCAGAGACGTTAATGATTTGGCAAAAGAGATGAAACACGTTCCTGATGAGTTGAAGATTTCGAAGATGCTTCCCGACAAGTATTTCTGTAACTTCTCTTTATTCCAGTCATTGCCGGACTCATGGGCTATCGACCAGATGTTCCCAATTATGCCAATTTCCCGTCTTGATGAAAGACCCACAAGAACAGCAACTATCCAAGATGTTACTTGCGATAGTGACGGTAAGATATGCAATTTTATATCAGATCACGGGATTAATAATTCCTTGCCAATACACCCTTTAAAGGCAAATGAATCATATTATCTTGGTGTTTTCCTTGTTGGTGCTTATCAGGAAATCCTTGGAGATATGCATAATTTGTTTGGTGATACAACTGCGGTGCATATCAGCGTTTATAAAGACCGCTATGAGATAGACCAGATTATTGATGGTGAAACGGTTGCGGAAGTGCTTGACTACGTTCAATATAATCCTAAGAAACTTGTAAGAAACGTAGAAACATGGGTAACACGCTCAATGAAGAGTGGGAAGATTACACCAGAAGAAGGTAGAGAGTTCTTGAGCAACTACAGGTCTGGTCTTTACGGTTATACATATCTTGAAAAAGACTAACAATGCCAAGATATTTTCTTCATCTTGCATATAATGGAGCGCCTTTTCATGGCTGGCAGTCGCAGCCCAATGCTGTTAGTGTTCAGGAAACAATAGAGAAGGCGATGACTACAATATTACGAAGTGAGATTAAAATCACCGGTGCTGGTAGAACCGACACCGGTGTTAATGCTCGCTCTATGTTTGCCCACTTTGATATTGATAATAAAATTGCTGATACACGGCGGTTTATAATGGCTCTTAATAGCCTTGTAGGAAAGGATATTGCTATTTACAGCGTTAAGGAAGTTAGTGATGATGCACATGCTCGTTTTGATGCAACAGCAAGAACGTATAAGTATTTTATAGGGTTGCAAAAATCGCCCTTTGATTACAATTTCTGCTGGACACCGCCATTTACTTTAGATGTTGAGGCAATGAATGAAGCCGCTTCGCATCTGTTTGATTATATTGATTTTACCAGTTTTTCCAAGTTGCATACAGATGTTCTTACAAATAATTGTAAGATAATGTATGCCAAATGGGAGATGGAAGGGGAACAACTTGTATTTACAGTAAAGGCAGACCGTTTTCTCCGCAATATGGTTCGTGCTATTGTAGGAACGCTTGTTGACGTTGGTCGCGGAAAAATTACAGTTGACGGTTTCTGCAAGATTATTGAAAGCAAAAACCGATGCTCCGCTGGAGCATCAGTGCCAGGAAATGCTCTTTTCCTCTGGAATGTTGACTACCCCTATCCTGTTGAGTAATTGCTGTATGGATTATTTGGTTAGAAACTTTTCTGTCAGCCATTTTCGTACAGGCTTGTCATATAACTTCATGCATGCATAGGCTATGCCTAACGATAGAACAAAGCAACCTACCGCAACCATTATGTGTGTATATAAAGGAGCATCTTTATGGCTCCAAACCCAGTTGAATTGGGTGTACATTAGAGGGTAGTGGGTGATGTATAGTGGATAAGAAATGTCGCCCAAGAATTTGCATACATTTATACTCTTTTTTCCGGAAATCTTTCCTCCTGCACCAATAATGACGACCAATGGAAATATTATCATTATTGCAGTTGCGTTATAGTACCCGTTCAGAATGCTGCCCTCTCCTCCAATACAAGGAATTGAGAAAATTCCTATTAGAATAATTGAGCAAATCCAGAAACTTCTTTTGACTGACACAAATTTTCCTATTCTTGAAATCAGCAAGCCACATAAGAATGGGTAAAGCAAGCGAGTTGCGCCAATATATAATTGTTCTGTTGTAAGGCTCCAACCTCCTATAACTGTGTACATTTGATGATTTCTACCTTCTGTAAGAAGACCGAATATATTCATATTAAGGCACAGGTCAATAGTGCATATAGCAGCCGCGCCGAGAAGAATTGCAAGAATAGCCTTAGGTAATCGTCGAAATATCAGTGCATATAGAATATTAGCGAGGTATTCCCAAGTAAGTGTCCAGTTAGGTCCGTTAAATGAGTTCATTTCTCCCCAACCGCGGATGTCAAGGCTTTTACCACAAGGGATCATGAAGCACGCCATGATAAATGCAAGAATGATATTCCAAAGAGGTGCAAATTCAGAAGTGTAATTTCCAAGGCTGAAAAAGAAAAAGCATGCACCAATGGTGGTTCCCATAATAACCATCGGATGCAGCCTTATTAATCTTCGTTTGAGAAAACCTTTGAGGCTCATTTTATCCCATCTGTCATCGTAAGCATATCCAACAACGAATCCTGAGAGGGCAAAAAAGAAATCAACAGCAAGATAGCCGTGATTAATTATCTGGTTTGCCGAAACACCAGAATATGGTTCGAACAGGTGAAAAATAACTACAAAAATTGCTGCAACGCCCCTTAATCCGTCAAGAATTTCATATCTTGGCTTGGACGCTAAATACCCATTAGTTGTCATATAAAATTATTTGAATGCAAAGTTATGAAATATTTCTAAGTAATTCAGCATAAATTTGGTGATGTATTGATTTAAAGCAGTTGTAAATTTGCTGCTTTCGTAATGAAAATTATTTAGGGTTTGAATGTTTCGTTAATATTATTTGCCTCTTTCGAAATATGCGATTATTTGCAATTAGAGTTGTGTAATGAAAGTAATTAACATTTTTTACACGATTTCTTCTGATTGTTATAAAATCTTTTTTTTATCTTGCACTCAGAAATAAAACTTAAAATACCATTATTACTATGAATCAGTATATTTTAGCCTTGGATCAAGGCACAAGTAGTTCGCGTGCTATAGTTTTCAACAAGAATGGAGAAATATGTTCTACCGCACAGCGAGAATTTACCCAGTATTTTCCAAAACCAGGGTGGGTTGAACATAACCCTCATGAAATTTGGTCATCGCAGGCTTCTGTTATTGCTGAGGCTATAACGCAAATAGACATTAACGGTCTTAACATCGCGGGAATTGGTATAACCAATCAAAGGGAAACAACTATAGTTTGGGACCGTGATACTGAAGAGCCAATTTATAATGCCATTGTTTGGCAGGACCGCCGTACTTCGGAATATTGTGACCGATTAAAATCGGAAGGGAAAACTGACTTTATCAGGAATAAAACAGGGCTGATTATTGACGCATATTTCAGTGCCACTAAAATTAAATGGATTCTTGACAATGTTCCAGGTGCAAGAAAAAGAGCAGAAGCGGGCAAATTAATGTTTGGAACAGTCGATTCCTGGCTTATATGGCGTTTGACTCGTGGAGAAGTTCATGTAACCGATGTTTCAAATGCTTCTCGTACTCTGCTGTTTAATATTCATACATTGCAGTGGGATGATGAACTGCTTGAATTGTTTGATATCCCTCGCTCTATGATGCCAGAAGTAAAGTCGTCGAGTGAAGTTTACGGCCACACAAAGACAACAATTTTTGCACATAAGGTGCCTATAGCAGGAGTTGCAGGCGACCAGCAGGCTGCCCTTTTCGGACAAATGTGTACTGAACCAGGCATGATTAAAAATACCTACGGAACAGGATGCTTTATGCTTATGAACACTGGCGAAAAACCGATAAAGTCAAATAATAATCTTCTGACAACGGTAGCATGGAAGATTGGCGATAAAGTAAATTATGCCCTTGAAGGCAGTATTTTTGTTGCCGGTTCTGTTGTCCAGTGGTTGCGTGACGGACTTGGAATTATCCGCACATCGGCAGAGGTTGAGGAACTTGCATCTACTGTTCCAGATACAGACGGAGTATATTTTGTTCCAGCACTTACCGGTCTTGGTGCTCCGTGGTGGGATCCGTATGCAAGAGGGCTGATATGCAATATCAGTAGAGGGACAAAAGCAGCTCATATCGCTCGTGCTGCCCTTGAAGGCGTTGCTTTCCAAACAATGGATATTGTTAGCGGTATGGCATGTGATGCCAATATTGAATTGAGGGAACTTAAAGTTGACGGAGGGGCTTCTCGCAATAATCTTATGATGCAATTTCAGGCTGATATTCTCGGTATCCCCGTTATCCGCCCGACAACTACGGAAACAACCGCTCTTGGTGCCGCTTTCCTTGCTGGTTTGGCAGTCGGTTACTGGAAAGACTTGAGTGAAATACGCGATTTGACTGGTATTGAGCGTCGCTTTGAACCATCTGAAAACGATGAGGTTGTTAAAGAAAAAATCAAAGGCTGGAAAGTTGCTGTTCAAAGAACCCTTACTGAGCAAAAATAAATTAATTTATATGTAATTTTACTGTTATGGAAGTGTCTTTATTTACAAAGTGTGTTTTCGAGTTTATCGGAACCCTTGTGCTCATATTATTAGGCGATGGTGTTGTTGCCTGCTGCAATTTGAAAAAGTCAAAAGGAGAAGGTGGCGGTTGGGTTGTCATAACAATGGCTTGGGGCTTTGCTGTTATGTGCGGTGTCTTTATTGCTGGTCCTTTTTCGGGAGCGCATCTAAATCCCGCTGTAACTCTTGGTTTTGCTATTGCCGGTAAATTTGCCTGGACTGCGGTTCCTGGATATATAATTGCCCAAATGTTTGGTGGCTTTATCGGTGCTGCACTTGTTTATATGTTCTATAAAGACCATTTTGATGCGACAGATGATAAGGCGACAAAATTAGGCGTTTTCTGCACTGCTCCTGCTATTGTCAACAAGCCGAGAAATCTTTTTTGTGAGATTATAGGAACTTTGTTGCTCGTGTTTGTGATTTTAGTTCTATCAGAGAAGTGCAATTGTGCATCTGTTGGTCTTGGTTCTCTTGGGGCATTTCCTGTCACTATGCTTATTATGTCGATAGGTATGTCATTGGGAGGTACTACGGGCTATGCTATTAATCCAGCACGTGATTTGGGTCCACGCATAGCGCATGCAGTTCTGCCTATAAAAGGCAAAGGAGGCAACGACTGGGGGTATAGTTGGGTTCCTGTCTTTGGCCCTATGATTGGAGGTGCATTTTCGGCGGTGCTTTACATTATGCTCTTTTAATTATAATATATTAGTTTTATTGAAGGTGCAGTTCGGCTGAACTGTACCTTATTTTTTGAAATTAACTTAATTTTACAGGGTTGTCGTGGTTAAGTTGGTTAATTTATGTAAGTTTGTAGAAAAATTGAAATGAGTAGAATGAGAATATATCGTTTATTGCTGTTTGTATGTGTATTATTGATTTCGTTTAGTGCTTTTTCTTTTGAAAAAGCAGATTCGGTCTTGAGTGCTTTTGAAAAGAAGCCAGGTATGCAGAAAGCAAAGTTTGGAGTTTGTGTTGTTGATCTTGAAAGTGGAGAAACTGTGGTTAATTATTGCGAAACAGATACGTTTATACCGGCTTCTATAACAAAACTTGTCACTTCAGCAGTAACGATGAAAGTTTTGCCTGAAAACTATAAATTCAAGACAAGGATAACGACAAATGGATATATACTTAATGGAACGCTATTTGGTAATCTTATTATAAAAGGAGGTGTTGATCCTACGATCGGTTCTCGTCATTTCCCTGACCAGCCGTCTTTAGTAGATGAATGCATAATGGCTCTTATAGCCAACGGAATAAATAAAATAAAAGGTAAAATAGTTATAAATAAAGGACTTTACCATGAAAATGCCGTTCCTGATGACTGGGAAGATGCGGATGTTATTGAAACATTCGGAGCGGGACTTTTTGCGGTTAATTATCATGATAATTTGTCAAAGGTATCGGTTGATATAAGTGGAGATAAACCTGTAATACAATATACCTATCCATATTGGGATGATTTTGAAATAAATCTCGATAATCTGAAAGTTGTTAAGAGAAAGAAAGATTGCAGAAAGGTAAAGCAGTATAGGAAAAAAAATTCCAGAAAGTTGAGGGTTTCGGGTGCTGTGCTTGCTTCTGAAACACCATTGACATTTGTTACAACAATGCCTGACGCAAACAGGGCATTTGCTCAGGACCTTGAGGAATCTCTTTTAAGGGTAGGGATTAGTGTTGAGAAAGATAGGGTTTTTGCTTTCGGAGAGAAGGACGCGTTGCTTATCCATGAATCGCCAGCAATAGAGGAGATTGTCAGGTCTTTATTGTATAGAAGTGATAATATGTATGCAGAGGCTGTTTTCCGAGCAAATTGCATAGGGCATAAAAATAATTTGTCAAGAAAGAAATCCGTTAAAAGGGAGAAGGAAATTCTTAAAGATTGGGGAATTGATATAGATGGGTTGGAGTTTTATGACGGTTCCGGCTTGTCACGCTCCAATCACTTCACTCCTAAATTTATGGGTGACTTGTTAAAGAAGGTATATGATGATAAGGCGTTATTTGATAGGTTTTTACCATTAATCCCAATTTCAGGCAAGAATGGAACGGTGAAGAAATTGCTAAAAAATACATTCTTGTCGGGGCACATGGCATTGAAATCGGGCAGTATGACAGGTGTGCAGTCGTATGCTGGTTATTTTCCTGCTGGAACTCCGAAATATGCAGTTGTTGTGATGGCAAATAAGTTTACCTGCGGATATTATAAGATTAATGAGTATATAGAAGAAATGCTGCTTGGATTGTTCCGAGGTTTTAATCCGGAAAAGAATCAGGAGTCTATACTGATTGCCGAGGAGGCTAAATGGGTTGAGGAACAACAGGAGAAATAAAAACTATATGAATGTAAAAAGCTAAAAACTTTCGTTTTTATTTTTTTCTGCTCTCACCTTGCACTATCTTTGTAACACATTATAGGTTTATGGATATATTGATAGCGATACTTCATGGCCTTGCTATAGGGATTCTTGTGTCGGCACCAATGGGGCCGATAGGGATGTTGTGTATCCAGCGGACTTTGAACAAGGGCCGAGCGGCTGGTTTTTTTACCGGAGTAGGGGCATCCTTTTCAGATTTGATTTATTCATTGCTTGCAGGTTTGGGTATGTCGTTTATTATCAGTTTTATTGAAGATAATCAAACGGCAATCCAGTTGTTTGGCAGTCTTGTTTTACTCGGTTTTGGCGTGTATATTGCCAGAAAAAATCCGTCAAAGGCACTAAGGGGTAAAGCGGATGGTCCGCGGAAGAATAATTATGTGCAGGACTTTGTTACAGGCTTTTTATTGACATTCTCGAATCCGTTGATATTATTTCTCATAATCGGTTTATATGCGAGATTTAACTTTCCGTCGCCTGATTTTACGTTCTACCATTATGTGGCGGGCTTTGCGTCGATAATTATCGGAGCGCTGCTGTGGTGGTTTGTGATAACATACTTTGTAAACAAGGTAAGGGGGCATTTTAATATGAGGAGTATGTGGATAATGAATCTGATTATCGGCGGTTTGATATGTTTGATGTCATTGTTCGGTTTATGTATGTCATTATTTGATTTGTTATGAAGAAAAGGGTAACAGTACCAAGAATTGAAGGTCTTGATGAAATGAAGATGGACGCTGTTTGCGAGCGTTTGGAAGTTGAAGCACCTAAGTGCGGTATCAATAGTGTTAACTGGTCAGATGAGTTTCCTTATCATCCGATAACGGTTTTTTCTATTGCTCGTAGTGACAAGTATCTGTACATTAATTTCTTTGTAAGATGCAATTATTTGAGAGCGGTAAATCACACTAATAATTCTCCTGTTAGTGAGGATAGTTGTGTCGAATTTTTTATGCAGGTTCCTGGCTCTGACGAGTATTGGAATTTTGAGTTTAACTGCATTGGCGCTGTTAACGCTTCTCATCGTAAGGACAGAAAAAATCCAACTCGTCTTAATGAAGAAGAGATAGCATCTATACGTCGTTACGCTTCTTGTGGAACAAGTCCTTTCCAGGAACTTGAGGGGCTTTTCAGTTGGAGCCTTGCCTTTGCTATTCCTTTTGAGTTGGTTGGCATTTCAAGCGACAGTTTTCCATTGGAGATAAGAGGCAATTTCTATAAGTGCGCTTCGCAGACAAGTATGCCGCACTATATCAGTTGGTCGCCTATAAAAACAGAAACTCCGAACTTTCATTGCCCGGAGTTTTTTGGTGATATTGTTCTTGAATAATTATTTTTCAGGGAAGGGGTAGCCAGCCTTTTCAATAAAGTCGAAGAAAACTTTTGAGAATAACTCGTTGCTTTCTTTTGTGTATCTGACATCAGTAAATACTTGGGCAAGAGTTTCTTTATTGTTTTCTTTGACATATCTCTTGTTTACTTCAAGCGATTCCTTTTCGCAAAAAACTGCCTTGATGTCGGCATTGCTATAGTCGTGGTATTTTTCCTTGTGGATAATGCCTGATACAGGGATTCTCTCAACTTGTGAAACATCGCCTTCAGGGTAGCCAACTGTAATTGTAACAATAGGAATGACCATTTTCGGAAGGTCGAGAACCTCTGCTATTTTGTCGGCATTGTAGGTCGTTGTTCCCAAATAGCAACAACCGAGCCCGTTCATTTCTGCGATTGTGTTGAATTGTTGTGCGAATATTGTTGCGTCGAGAACTGCGGTCATAAACGATTGGAAATTGTTGTAACCCAGAACGGCATTTGAAGCCTCGCACCATTTGCAGAATCTGTTGAAATCAGCGCAAAAGGTTATAACGGCAGGAGCCATCGTTACTTGTGGCTGGTTAAAATGGCAAGGAGCAAGTTGCTCTTTTATAGATTTGTCGGTTGTAACGACTGCACTATATACCTGCATTCCCCCTGTTGTTGGGGCGCGCATTGCGTCTTCAAGCATTTCTGTAAGAAGACCTTCGGGAATTGCCTTGTCTTCATATCTGCGTACTGTTGCTCGCTTTTTAAAATATGATGTATCCATTATTTATATATTTTTCGCAAATTTAGTGCAAACGGGCAATAAAACAAAAAAATCAGCAGGTCTTTAAAGTTGACTAAAGACTGTCAACAATTATTTGTGGCATATATAGTTGCGGTTTTTTGCCGTCATATATGTTAATTGCGAATTATTTCTTAACTTTGCATATCTTTTAAATAAGCAAAATGTCAGCGATTTTAAATATAGAAACGGCGACCGATGTATGTTCGGTATGTCTTGCGGCTGATGGTGAGATGAAATTCCATAATGCCGATTATAAGGGGCCAAATCACGCAACTGTTTTGAGCGGTTTCGTTAAAGACGCTTTGGATTATGCCAAGCAGTGTGAAATCAAGTTAGATGCTATTGCTGTCAGTATAGGTCCCGGTTCATATACAGGGCTGCGTATTGGTTTGTCGGAGGCAAAAGGATTGTGTTTCGGTCTTGGGTTGCCATTGATTGGTATCCCAACTCTGAAAATTTTGAGTGTTGCCGTAATGTTTTCACATAATGTCGGAGAGAATGACTATTTTGTTCCGATGATTGACGCACGCCGAATGGAGGTTTTCTCAGGAGTCTATGACTTGGCGTTGAACGAAATTGAGCCCAACCAGCCGAAGATTATTGATGAGAACTCGTATTCGGAACTTTTGGAAAATCATAAACTTTTCTTTATGGGCAATGGCGCTGACAAGGTTAGCGAGGTTATCAACCATGAGAATGCTGTGTTTGTTCCCGATGTAAGACTTAATGCAGTTGATATGATTGCATTGTCAGAAAAGGCGTTTAGAGAGAAAGACTTTTTGGACGTAGCTTATTCAACGCCGCTATATTTGAAAAAATTCCAGGCAACAACGCCTAAGAAAAATTTGATTTAATGTTAGAATATAATACAAAAAGAGAGAAACTCGTTTTGCCAGAGTTTGGGCGTAATGTTCAGCAGATGGTTGACCACTGTATGGCTATTGAAGACCGTGCGGAGCGTAACCGCTGTGCGGAAGCAATTGTCGGAATCATGAGCAATCTGTTTTCCAATCAGCGTGACGTTGACGATTTCAATAAAATGTTGTGGAATCAGTTGGCGATAATGTCAGATTTCAGGTTGGATATTGATTATCCCTGCGAAGTCATACGTCCTGAAAATCTTCATTCCAAGCCGGAAAAAGTTCCATATAAATTATCGCCTATACGTTTCCGCCACTATGGTAAGATTTTGGAGAAACTCATCAAGATTGCAGCAGAGATGCCAGAGGGTGAGGAGCGCGAACAGTTGTCGTTGCTTATAGCCCATCACATGAAGAAGCAACTCCTTGTATCAAATAAGGATGGTGTTGACGATGCAAAGGTTTTCAGTGACTTGGCTTACTATACCAAAGGGGCAATTTCTCTTGATCCCGAGGTTTACCATTTGAATGAGTTTAAGGAACTTGTTCAGTCGCAACCGCAAGTTAAGAAAAATAAAAAGCGCAAATAAGGATGATAACACTTGAAGAAGTTGTACCAGTTGGGCAGTTCTTGAAACCTCATGGGGTAAAGGGGGAAATATCGGCAACTGTAAATGTTGAGGATATAGAGGCCTTTTCTGCGATTATATGCTCTATGGATGGTATCCTGGTTCCGTTTTTTATCTCCTCTTCACGTTCAAAAAGCAATGTGTCTGTGCTGCTAACTTTATGTGACATCGATTCTGACGTTAAGGCAAAAAAATTTGCAAATAAGAAAATTTATGTCCTCAAAAGGGAGTTTGATGAGATGGGCGATGAGGTCTATTGCGATTATTTTATAGGTTTCTCCGTCTATGACTGCAACAATGAACTGCTTGGAGAGATTGTTGACGTTGATGATTCCACTGAAAATGCCTTATTTATTTTAAGAAGAGATGGTAAGGAGTTTTTTATTCCAATAAGCGAGGATTTTATAACTGATATTGACAATGATGGCAAGACTATTAATATGGATTTGCCGGAAGGTCTTGTTGAATCTCAAATAGATTAAAGCAATGAGTGAATTTGATGATGTTTTTGATGATATAGAAGAATATGATGAAGACGCCGCTTTGGAGTATATCCGCAATGGATTGTCTGAAGAAGTGTCGGCAAAATATGATGACAACAATATCCTTGATGTTGTTGAACTTGTCTTTGATTATTATGAGTCAAAGGGTTTTTTTCAAATCGTTGATATGTGTGATGAGGAGGATTCAGTTGATAAAGAAGACCTTGACGCATATATTTGTAAGCGCTTGTCGAAGCGTCGCCATAAAAGGGTTGACGATTTTGACGTGCCTTTGATAACAGCACTTGAATTGGAATACGAAAAGACATTGAGCGATTTTTAATTATGAAATTTACAGTGTTTATAAGGCATATATTGGTTGTCTTTGCTCTTGTTGTACCAGCCATTTCTCTTGCATCTGAAAAGACAGACTCGGTAGAGACTGTTGAAACTAATGCTTTTAAAAGGGGCTTTGGAGCAGTTAAGAATTTTTTCAGAGGTGGAAAAAGAGAAAATTCCAACGTCGTGAAATCAGAAAAGCATGTAAAGGTTTCACAAGAGAAAAAGCGTAGTGAAAGTTTGGTTAAATCAAAGAAAACTGTTGCGGTAAAAAAGAAGAAGGAAGAATCTAAGGATTATTCCGTTGAGGAACTTTATGATTTGTCGATTACCGATAATCTTAAAATTCCGAAATTAGGCTCTCAGAAAAGTAATATCAAGTCATATCAACTTGTAGAGGCAAAGAAACTTGTTGCGTCAGGACAGCAGTCTGTTGAGATGATGAGAGGAGGAGAGATCGTTATTGTAACTTTAGACACAAGCGATTTATTTTATCCAAATGAAACAGATTTAAAGCCGACAGCAGGTAAATTCCTTAATCCCTTCGTGAAATATTTGCAGGTGCCTGATTTCTATCGTATGATTATTGCAGTTCATAGTGATAATACAGGTTCTCAGTCTTATACAGATGAATTGACCAACAAAAGGGCAATGTCGGTTATGCAGTGGTTCTCAGAGCATGCAGAATGTAGTGACTATGTTATTCCTTACGGAATAGGGTCTGCCGAGCCGCTGGTGCTGAATAATTCAATGGAAAACAGGGCAAAAAACCGACGATTGGAAATATTCCTTGTGCCAGGAAAAAGAATGATTTCTGATTCCTCAAAGGGACTTTTAAAGCATTGATAATAAGAAAACAAAAGAAAATAATTAATTTTGCAAAAAAATCAACAAGATGGCAAAAGAATTAAAAGATTTAACAAAGCGCAGTGAAAACTACTCGCAATGGTATAACGATTTGGTTGTTAAGGCGGATTTAGCAGAGCAATCAGCCGTTCGCGGATGTATGGTAATCAAACCTTACGGTTATGCCATTTGGGAAAAGATGCAGCACCAGTTGGATGCTATGTTTAAGGAAACAGGTCACGTTAACGCATATTTCCCCTTGCTTATTCCAAAGTCATTTTTGAGCCGAGAGGCAGAACACGTAGAAGGCTTTGCCAAGGAATGTGCAGTAGTTACTCACTATCGTTTGAAAAATGCCGAAGACGGTAGCGGTGTTGTTGTTGACCCGGCTGCAAAATTGGAGGAAGAATTGATTATCCGTCCAACTTCGGAAACAATTATCTGGAATACATATAAAAACTGGATTCAATCATATAGAGACCTTCCAATTCTTTGTAACCAATGGGCTAATGTGTTCCGTTGGGAGATGAGAACTCGTATGTTCCTGCGTACTGCCGAATTCTTGTGGCAAGAAGGTCACACTGCCCATGCTACTAAGGAAGAGGCAATGGACGAGGCAGTTAAGATGCTTAATGTTTACTCTGATTTTGCCGAGAAATATATGGCAGTTCCTGTTATCAAGGGTGTTAAGACAGCAAACGAGCGCTTTGCCGGTGCTCTCGAGACTTATACTATTGAGGCTATGATGCAAGACGGTAAGGCCTTGCAGTCTGGAACATCGCACTTCCTCGGTCAGAACTTTGCTAAGGCTTTCGACGTTAAGTTTATCAACAAGGAAAACAAGTTGGAATATGTATGGGCAACATCGTGGGGGGTTTCAACCCGCCTGATGGGTGCATTGATTATGACACACTCTGATGATAATGGTTTGGTTTTGCCACCACATTTGGCTCCTATCCAAGTTGTTATCGTTCCTATTTACAAGAATGCAGACCAACTTGCACAAGTGTCAGAAAAAGTTGCTCCAATTGTTGAGGGCTTGAAGAAATTGGGTATCAGCGTTAAGTATGACGATGCTGACAACAAGCGTCCTGGCTTTAAGTTCGCTGATTACGAATTGAAGGGTATTCCAGTTCGTTTGGCTCTTGGTGCGCGAGATTTGGAAAACGGCACTGTTGAGGTAATGCGTCGCGACACTCTTGAAAAGCAGACTGTTTCTCTTGAAGGCATTGTTGAATATGTTTCAAACCTTTTGGAAGAAATTCAGGCAAATATTTACAACAAGGCTCGCGCTCACAGAGATTCTCATATCGTTGAAGTTAATTCCTACGATGAGTTTAAGCAAAAGATTGAAGAAGGATATTTTGTTATGGCTCATTGGGACGGAACAACTGAAACTGAAGTTAGAGTTAAAGAAGAGACAAAGGCAACAATTCGCTGTTTGCCTTTGGATGGAGATGAAACACCAGGAACATGTATTTTTACAGGCAAACCATCGGCTCGCCGTGTGCTTTTTGCTCGTAACTATTAATATCTTCTGACGATATATATACGGAGTTGCATTTTTGTGCGGCTCCGTTTTATTTGCTAATAAAGGTGATTAAAGTCATAAAATGATTGTATATTGCAAATTTTAAATATTAGCAACATAATTTTGCACTATAATTTTTGTGATAATTGGTATAGACGAATAAAATCTTTATTTTTGCAGAGTTAATAATTTGAATTATGCATATTAATAAAATATTAGAAGCAACGATACGCAAGAATTGGGAAGAACTCTCAATGTCAGATTTTAATGGAATCTCGTTGCAGTATAGAGATGTTGCCCGAAAAGTGGCGAAATTGCATTTGTTGTTTGAGCATGCAGGCGTTAAGCAAGGCGATAAAGTTGCGTTGTGTGGGAAAAACAGTACCCAGTGGTCTGTTGCATTTATAGGCGTGTTAACGTACGGAGCAGTTCCTGTCCCTGTTTTGCATGAGTTTAAGCCAGACAATATTCACCATATTGTAAATCATTCAGATGCAAAGTTATTCTTTGTTGATGCTTCAATATGGGAAAATCTCGATGCAGAGAATATGAAAGGCATTTGTGGTGCATTGCGAATTAAAGACTATAGTCTTCTTTTTTCAAGAAATGAAGAGTTGACAGAAGCACGCAAGACATTAAATGCGTTGTTTGGCAAGCGTTATCCAGAGAGATTTACTCAAGAAGACGTTATCTATCCAGAATTTGATGAAAATGCTCTTGCTGTTATAAATTATACCTCAGGTTCTACAGGCTTTTCAAAGGGCGTTATGGTTCCTTATCGTGCTTTGCGTTCCAATATTGAGTTTGCTTTGAATAAATTGAAGTTTCTTGGACCTGGTGACGGAATCATTTGTATGCTTCCTCTTGCTCACATGTATGGTCTTTCTATAGAGATGCTCCATTCTTTTGCGAGGGGATGCCATATACATTTCCTTACAAGAGTGCCATCGCCTAAGATTATCATTGAAGCATTTGCGAAAGTTAAGCCAAGACTTATCATTGCAGTTCCCTTGATCCTTGAAAAGATAATCAAGACAAAGGTATTCCCATTGTTGGAGAAGCCTCACATGAAACTGCTCATGACAATGCCGTTTGTTAACGACCACTTGCTCCATAAGATAAAGGACAAACTTGATGAGACTTTTGGCGGCAGACTGTTTGAAATCATTATCGGAGGTGCTGCGTTAAATAAGGATGTTGAGAAATTCCTTCGCAGGATTGAATTTCCATATACCGTAGGATATGGAATGACAGAATGTGCTCCATTGATTTCCTATGCTGGTCATGAGATTAACAGAACAGGTTCGTGTGGACGCGTTGTTGACAATATGGAAGCCGTTGTTGAATCTTCTGACCCTGCAACAGTTGTTGGAGAATTGAAGGTTAGAGGTGATAACGTTATGCTTGGTTATTACAAAAATGATGAGGCAACAGCAGAGGCGTTGAGAGACGGCTGGTTATATACCGGTGACCTTTGTAATATAGATGAAGATGGGTTTATCTATATCAAGGGTAGAAATAAAAACTTGATTCTTGGACCTTCTGGACAAAATATTTATCCAGAGGAAATTGAACAGAAGTTGAATAATATGCCTTACGTCTGTGAGTCAATTGTTATAGAAGAATCAGGCAGACTTGTTGCTTTGATTTATCCTGATTTTGAGAACCTTGAGAAGCAGGGCGTTATTGCAGAAACGCAGATTCAAAAGATTATGAATGAAAATATTACGGCGTTAAATAAGGATTTGCCAGCGTATTCGCATATTAACAGCATCAAACTTTATAACGAAGAGTTTGAAAAGACACCGAAACGCTCAATCAAGCGATTCCTCTATCAGCATAAGCAGTAGAACTATTTCTACGAATATACAAAAACCTGCAATGTTGGCTTTTTATTGGAGTGGCTTTCATTGCAGGTTTTGCTTTTGTTTATGCTTTTCTTGTGTTCATTGCTCGAATTGCATTAAGTATGGCTATTATCATAACGCCTACATCTGCAAAAATAGCAAGCCACATGTTTACTAATCCAAAAACTCCGAGTAATAGGCATAATCCTTTAACACCCAGTGCCAGTACTATATTTTCTTTAACTATTCTCAAGCATTTCTTGGAAATTCTTATAGCCTTTCCAACCTTTAGTGGATTATCGTCCATTAGAACGATGTCTGATGCTTCAATGGCAGCGTCGCTGCCTATTGCACCCATCGCAATTCCTATATCAGCTCTTGATAGAACAGGTGCGTCGTTAATACCATCTCCGACAAAAGCAACTGTGCTGCCAGTGTTATTGTTGCTGATTATTTCTTCAAGTTTGTCAACCTTGTCGGTTGGAAGGAGTTCGCTGTAAACTTTATCGATTCCAATCTGTTTTGCAATGTCTTCAGCAGTGTGTCTTGAATCACCTGTAAGCATAACTGTTTTGAAAATACCAGTCTTATTCAGATCTGTTATGGCTTCTTTAGAAGATGATTTTATGACATCTCCCAATACGATATGCCCTGCATAATTCCGGTCAATTGCAAGATGTACGACAGTTTTTGCATCTTTGCAGGAGCAATGGAGAATACCCATTGATTTCATCAGTCTTTCGTTGCCGGCAGCGATTTCCTTTCCGTCAATAATTGCAATAATCCCTTTCCCGCTTATTTCTTTTATGCTGCTAATGCGCTTTCTGTCAATTGCTTTACCATAAGCAAGCTGCAATGATTTTGCAATAGGGTGTGATGACGAAGATTCTGCTAAGGCCGCATATTCTAAGAGCAGTTCTTTATGGCTTTCTGCATTTTCATCATTATGGTTATGGTATGCGTTAACTTCAAATACGCCTTTTGTTAAAGTGCCTGTTTTGTCAAAAATAACAGTTTTTACTTTAGACAGGCTCTCAAGAATATTTGCCCCTTTTATCAGAATACCCTCTTTACTTGCGCCACCAATGCCTGCAAAAAATGATAATGGAACGCTGATAACCAAGGCACAAGGGCAACTGATAACGAGGAAAACCAATGCACGGTGTAGCCACGGTTCGAAGGTTGTAAAATCAAATGGAGTTGCAGATAGCAGAATATTTGTTATAGGAGGAATTAAAGCAAGTGACAATGCTCCGTAGCAAACGGCGGGTGTGTAGTATCGGGCAAATTTAGCAATGAAATTTTCTGATTTTGATTTTCGTGATGCAGAGTCTTCAACCAGTTCGAGTATTTTTGATACAGTTGATTCTCCAAATTCCTTTGTTGTTCTAACCTTTAGTACGCCGGATAAGTTAATGCTTCCGCTCATTACTTCTTCTCCTGCACTAACATCACGGGGTATGGATTCCCCGGTTAGAGCAGAAGTATTGAGAGAAGAGTCTCCAGCAATAATGACTCCGTCAATAGGTATTCTTTCTCCCGGTTGAATTATTATTGTTTGCCCAATTCCTACATTTTCAGGATCCGTTTTGACAATTTTTCCATCTTGCTCAATATTGGCGTAATCTGGCCGTATATCTATCAGAGAGGCAATATTGCGACGGCTTTTGCCAACGGCATAACTTTGGAAAAATTCTCCTATTTGATAGAATAGCATTACGGCAACGGCTTCTGTATAGTCTCCATTTTTTTCGTAAATTGCAAGTGCAAATGCACCAATGGTTGCAATGGTCATTAGGAAGTTCTCATCAAAGATTCTTCCGTGAAAGATTCCGAGTATTGCTTTCTTTACAATGTTATAGCCTATAAAAAGGTAGATTGCAAGGAAAAGACATAAACGTAGCCAGCCTGTAATGTCTATGAATTGCATTGCTATTGTTGCTATAGATGTAATTGCAATTGTTGTAAGAACTTTTCTTTGTTTTTTGTTCATTATAAGAATAGCGAGTAGTTGTACTTGTGGGTGTAAATCGTTGATTGATAATGAAATTTATATAATTTCGAAATCTGGTTCTATTCTTTTGGCTATTTTTAATATTTCAGCCATAACTATTTCAGTATTAGCACTTTCTTCAAAGGTTATTTTCATCTTCTGTGTCATAAAAGAAATTGAAATGTTAGTAACTCCATTAACTTTCTTGGCAGCCTCTTCTATTAGATTTGCACAGTTTGCGCAATCAACTTCTATTTTAAATGTTTTGTTCATAATGTTATAATTTTTATTTAATTCTGATGCAAAGGTAATATTAGATTTATGCAACCTGTTTGCAAACTTCGTCTATGTAGTTTGCAAACAGGTCGCATCTCTTTCTGTCTGCCTTTTATTTTACACTGAAACAAAAGGACGAAATTTGATAAAAAGGATATATGATTATTGTGATTGTAGGATGGCGTGTGCCGTTATGTGGGTGATTGGGTTATAGAATTCGGCTTCCACATGGAGTTGTTTCTTCCTGTTGATAGCGAAGTATTCAATTTTCCATGTGGGGCAGTCAACTTTGTAAAGCAGAGTCCGTCTCTATCGGAGAGACGGACCAACTCTATCGGAGAGACGGATTTACAGGTGCAAAGGTAAGTATTTTATGAATATAAACAATACGAAATGGGTAAAAAAATTAAAAGAACAAAGTCATATATTGTAGATTGTTGAGCAAACAACGTATCCGGTTCTATGGTAACACATTTATAATAAAAGATTATCGCCTCTTGGTCCGTCTCTCCGATAGAGATAGAGCGATGGTTAGTTGTGAAACAGGCTGACAGTGAGGTGGTTAATGAATGGTATTAGAGTGCCGGCTATTTTGTTGGTCTGTGTTTGCATATTTTGTTTGAAGATATAAAAACGATTGATATGAAATGGCGAGTTCCTTTAAAGCGGGTGTTGACGTGGGCCGTGATATTTCTTATTTGTCCTTTATTACATGCCCAACG
>OHBJ01000315.1_pt1 | contig 29857 bp, 19 predicted proteins | sample 1577241 | NCBI WGS metagenome assembly OHBJ01 (sample SAMEA3541594, study PRJEB24748) | human gut metagenome | biome: human gut; feature: human-associated habitat; material: faeces | place: China | collected 2012 | reverse complement strand
TACTACGGATACTAACAGCCTTATATAAATAACATTAAACTCTTTTTTAAAAAAAGAAAAAATAAAATATATACTATGATTGTCGATAAAGGTTATATCGATGCCCCTATTGAAGAGGGTATTGATTTGGTAAAAGAGATTAAGCGACTGAAAGAGGAAAAGAATGCAATCATCCTTGGTCACTACTATCAGCGTGATGAAATACAGGAAATCTCTGACTATATTGGAGACAGTTTGGCATTGGCTCAGGTAGCAGCGAAAACCGATGCCGACATCATAGTTAGTTGCGGGGTGAACTTTATGGGTGAAACAGCGAAGATTCTTTCTCCGCAGAAAAAGGTTCTTGTGCCTGACACTAATGCGGGTTGCTCCCTTGCCGACAGTTGTGATGCTGTTGAGTTTGAAAAGTTAATAAAGGCAAATCCTGGTCACATCGTTATTAGTTATGCAAACACTTCTGCTGAAGTGAAGGCTCTGACGGATATTATTGTGACTTCTTCAAATGCCTGCCAGATTGTAAACAGTCTTCCAAAAGATCAGCCTATAATATTTGGACCAGACAGAAACTTGGGAGGATATATCAACAGCCTTACAGGTAGAAATATGAAACTTTGGGACGGTGCCTGCATCGTTCATGAAAAATTCAGCATTGAGAAACTTGTTGAATTGAAAAAGCAGTATCCGCAAGCAAAGGTGCTTGCTCACCCGGAATGCAAGAAGAGCCTGCTCGCACTTGCCGACAAGATTGGTTCAACGAAAGGTTTGCTTGATTATGCAATAAATAGTGAAAGCAAGCAATTCATAGTTGTAACAGAATCTGGAATCCTTTACAAGATGAAGGAAGCGTGTCCTGACAAGGAATTCATTCCTGCTCCGCCAGATGACAGCACTTGCGGTTGCAATGAATGCGCTTTCATGAGATTGAATACATTGGAGAAACTTTATAACTGCCTCAAATATGAGCAGCCTGAAATCGTTATAGATGAAGAGTTGTGCAAAAAGGCAAGAAGGTCAATCGACAATATGCTTGACCTTTCAAAAAAACTTGGTTTGATAAAATAAAAGAAAATAAGATATGGAGTATAATCACAAAGAGATAGAGAAGCGTTGGCAACAGTATTGGAAAGACAACGCAGTATATAAAACAGAAATAAACAGCGACAAGCCTAAATTCTACGTTCTTGACATGTTCCCTTACCCATCTGGAGCAGGTCTTCACGTAGGTCACCCGCTTGGTTATATAGCTTCTGACATATATTCACGTTACAAGAGATTGCAAGGATTCAACGTTCTTCACCCTATGGGATATGACTCTTACGGTTTGCCGGCAGAGCAATATGCAATCCAGACAGGTCAGCATCCTGAAGTGACTACAATAAAGAATATCAACAGATATAGAGAGCAGTTGGATCATATCGGTTTCTGCTATGACTGGGACAGAGAAATCAAGACATGTGACCCGGAATATTACAAATGGACACAATGGGCATTTATCAAGATGTTTAATCATTACTATGATAATGACAAATGCAAGGCTATGCCTATTGAAGATCTTGAAAAGGAATTTTCTGCTAACGGTACAAAGAATATCAATGCTGCTTGCGGTGAAGAACTGACATTCACAGCAGAAGAATGGAACAGCAAAGATGAAAAGGAAAAAAGAGAAATACTAATGAACTATCGTATCGCTTATATTGGCAATACAATGGTTAACTGGTGTCCTAAGTTGGGAACAGTTCTTGCAAACGATGAAGTTAGTGAGGGCGTTTCTATTCGTGGTGGTTATCCTGTTGAGCAGAAAGTGATGCGTCAATGGTGTCTTAGGGTTTCCGCATACGCACAGCGTCTTCTTGACGGTTTGGATACTATAGACTGGACTGAATCGTTGAAGGAAACACAGAAAAACTGGATTGGCCGTTCAGAAGGTGCTGAAATGAATTTCAAGGTTGTTGGTCAGGATTTGAATCTTGAAATCTTCACTACTCGTGCGGATACTATTTTTGGTGTAACATTCATGGTTCTTGCACCAGAAAGCGAATATGTTTCTCAACTTGTAACAGCAGAGCAAAAAGATGCTGTTGACAAATATTTGCAGGAAATCAAGCATAAGACAGAAAGAGAGCGTTTGATTGACAAGAAAGTCAGTGGCGTATTCTCTGGTTCATACGCAATCAATCCTTTGACAGGTAAAGAAATTCCTGTTTGGATTAGTGATTACGTTTTGGCTGGTTATGGAACAGGTGCTATTATGGCTGTTCCTGCTCACGATAGCCGTGACTATGCTTTTGCTAAGCATTTCAATCTACCTATCATTCCACTAATTGAAGGTTGTGACGTATCAGAAGAAAGTTTTGACGCTAAGGAAGGCAAGATGATCAATTCACAAGGCGTTGAATTGAACCTTAACGGAATGGAGGTCAAGGACGCTATTGCGGCAACAAAGAAATTCATAGAAGAAAAGGGTATAGGTAAAGTAAAGGTAAACTTCCGTCTCCGTGACGCTATTTTCAGCCGTCAGAGATATTGGGGTGAGCCGTTCCCTGTTTATTATAAAGATGGCGTTCCTTACACTGTTGAGGAAGATAAATTGCCATTGCTATTGCCGGAAGTGGATAAATTCTTGCCTACTGAAACAGGAGAGCCTCCATTGGGACGTGCTAAAAACTGGAAAACTGTAGAGGGTTATCCATACGAACTATGCACAATGCCTGGATTCGCAGGTTCTTCTGCATATTATTTGAGATATATGGATCCGAAAAATTCAAATGCTCTCGTTTCTAAGGAGGCAAATGAATATTGGAGAAATGTTGACCTTTATATAGGAGGAACAGAGCACGCAACAGGTCACCTTATTTACAGCCGTTTCTGGAATAAGTTCCTCTTTGACCTTGGTGCTGTTTGTGAAAATGAACCGTTCAAGAAACTTATCAACCAAGGTATGATTCAGGGACGCTCTAACTTCGTTTACAGAATTAAGGATACAAATACATTCGTTTCCTATAATTTAAGAAAAGAGTATGACGTTACTCCAATTCACGTTGACGTTAATATTGTAAGCAATGATATTCTTGATTTGGAGAAATTCAAGAACTGGCGTCCGGAATTTAACAATGCTGAATTTATCCTTGAAGACGGTAAATATGTTTGCGGTTATGCTGTTGAGAAGATGTCAAAATCTATGTTCAATGTTGTTAACCCGGATGATATAGTTGAGGAATATGGTGCAGATACTTTGCGTCTTTATGAAATGTTCCTTGGTCCGTTGGAGCAAAGCAAGCCTTGGGATACAAACGGAATTGACGGCGTTAACCGCTTTATCAAGCGTCTATGGGGATTATTCTTCAAGGGTGATGTCCTTAGCGTTACAGATGACAAGGCTACAGCAGAAGAATTGAAATCACTTCACAAGTTAATTAAGAAAGTTACTTGGGATATTGAGCATTTCTCTTACAATACTTCTATCAGTGCATTTATGATTTGTGTCAATGAGTTGAACGGTTTGAAATGCCATTCAAAGGAAGTATTGGAGAAATTGATAATCCTTATTGCTCCGTTTGCTCCGCACTTGGCTGAAGAATTGTGGCATGCTTTGGGTAACGAAAGCACTGTTTGTGATGCTGAATGGCCGGAATTTAAGGAGGAATATCTTGTTGAATCAATGGTAAACTACGCTGTATCTTTCAACGGAAAGGCAAGATTCAATATTCAGGTGCCTAATGGTACTTCTAAAGAAGAGGTAGAGAAACTTGCGTTGGAGAATCCTAATTCTGAAAAATGGATTGATGGCAAAACACCGAAAAAGATTATCGTAGTTCCTAACAAGATTGTAAACATCGTTATTTAGAATAAAATAAATAACATAAAAATCCGTTATGTATATGAAAAATATAGTATTTGCCACTAATAACAAGAATAAATTAAGAGAAATACGTAATATTGTCGGTGATAAATACAATATTTTAAGTCTTGAAGACATTAATTGTCATGACGAAATACCTGAAACAGCCGAAACAATTGAGGGCAATGCAGCCCTCAAGGCTGAATGGGTAAAAGAGCGTTATGGATATGACTGCTTTGCTGATGATACTGCTCTTGAAGTTGCTGCACTCGGCGGTGAGCCTGGAGTATATTCAGCCCGATATGCCGGTGAACCGGCGGATTCCGAAAAGAATATAGACAAATTGCTTGTGAATATGAAAGGAATAACCGACAGGGCTGCTCGTTTCAGAACCATTATTGCTTTAATTCTTGACGGGAAATGTGTTTCTTTTGAAGGAGTTGTAAATGGAAAAATTCTGGAAGAGAGAAAAGGTGAAGCAGGATTTGGTTATGACAAGGTTTTCATACCTGACGGATTTGCCGAGTCTTTTGCTCAAATGGAGGATTCACAGAAAAATGCTATTAGCCATAGGGCAAAGGCTACTGCTTTATTAATAGAATATTTAAACAAAGAATTATGATAAAAAAGTTTTTATTGCCATTATTATTATTTTGCCTTTCTTTAAATTCGTTTTCACAAGTGCAAGTTGGAGACTGGCGGTTAAATTCTGTATTTTCCGGTGAAAATATTCAGAATGTTATCGATACGGGTAATATGGTTTTTTATCTGTCTGATGGTTATCTATTCTCTTATAATAAGGCGGAAGATGAAACTGTTTATTATAATAAGAGAAATGATATGTCGGATTTGAACATATCAAAAATCTATTATAATTACGATAAAAAGTATCTTTTCGTTGTCTATGAAAATTCAAATATTGATTTGGTGTTTGAAAACGGAAATGTGATTAATATACCTGACTTGAAAAATACTGTTGTCACAGGTTCTAAAAAAATTAATACTGTTGACTTCTCTTATAATAATGAGGTATATGTTGCTACCGATTTCGGCTTTATGATTATTGATGACGAGAAGTACCTTATCAAGCAGTCTTTCAATTATGGTAAGGCATTTACTTCTTTGATTGCAAACGATAAATATCTTTATGCTTGTTTTGATAAGGCTATTTGGTTTTCTGAAAAGACTGAAAACCACTTTGGTATAAGTTCTTTTAAGAAAACAGACAAGGCGGTTGATGTCAATTTGCAGAAAATTAACGACAAGTATGCTGTTACTACAAAAGGATGGTTCTATGTTGTAGAATTGAATTATAAGGATAACCCTGTCAGTCTTGTATTCAGGGCTGATATAAAGGAGCAGGTGAAGGTCGTTTCTAAATCGAAGAGCGGATATATCGCCTCCTTCTCTAAATATTATGTAAATCTTGATGAAAATGGAAATCATACAGCGGAAAGTAAAATAAATTATCCTGCTGATATGTTTGTTAATATTAAGGTTACATCTATGGAGAATGATGGTTCTGTATGGGCTTTGGACAAGAAAGGTTTGAAACACATTAAAATAAATGATGACCAGACCATTACTTACTTGATGGAGAATTACCGTCCTAATGTGTCAAGTGTGTCATATCCTTTCTATTTGAAATATGAAGGTGACAGGCTTTATGCTATGAGTTCAGGTAAAAATAACTTCAGTTATGAGCAATGGATTCCTTTTGAATTGTCATATAAAAAAAGCGGTCAGTGGAAAGATCTTGCTCCAGAAAATGTGCCTTTGACAAACAGTAATTCAAAAAACAAGTTGAATAGCCCTTACGGTTTGTCGGTTGACCCAGATAATCCTGAAAGAGTTTGGTTTGGTACAAGTTGGGAAGGTATTTTTTGCGTTGAAAATAATCAGGTTATACAAAAATTTGACAATACCAATTCTCCAATGATTATGAACTATATATGCCTTGTGCCGGATATGAAGTTCGACAAGGATAAAAATCTTTGGTTTATTTTTGACAATGAATTGGTAAGCAATATCCCTTTGCTTTATATGTTGCCGGCAAGCAAGCGTTTTGACCCTAATGTTACAAGAGAAGATTGGATTGGATTTAATATTGATAATTTCCTTATCGTTGCTCAGGGTAGAATGCATATAACCAAGAGTGGTACAATTCTTGTGGCTAATAACAGTTATAAGACAAGTCTTTTTGCCCTTAACCATAACAATACCCCGACTGTTAAGGACGATGACAGACAGATTACGATAGGTTCTTATATTGACCAGGATAATAAATCTTACGACATTAGTTATTTCTACGCTTTCGCTGAAGAGCCTAATGGTAAACTTTGGATTGCTACTAATAATGGTGTTTGCTATTTAAATAATCCTGATAATATTTTCGGTAGCAATTTCTATTTCAATAGGGTAAAGGTCCCGAGAAATGACGGTACAAATCTTGCTGACTATTTGCTTGACGGTTTGAGCGTTACTTGTATTGCTATCGATGGTGCAAATAGAAAATGGTTCGGTACATCTACTTCCGGTGTTTACCTTGTTAGTGAAGACGGAACGGAAATTATTGACCACTTCACAATGGAAAACAGTTATTTACCTTCTGACGCTGTATATTCTATCGCATGCGATGCAAATTCTAATATGGTTTATATAGGAACAAGCAACGGTATGGCGGAATATAGCAGTGACGCTGTGCCCGCTGAAAGCAATATGGAGAATGTTTATGCTTATCCGAATCCTGTCAGACCAGACTATACTGGTGATATTATAATTCGCGGGCTTATGGATAATTCTTGGGTAAAGATTACAGATTCTGTGGGTAATATTGTTTACCAGACTCGCTCTAACGGTGGTATGGTTGTTTGGAATGGTTCCAATATGAATGGCAAGCGAGTGGATACTGGCGTATATTTCGTTATGGCTTCCCAGTCGCAAAATGATAGTAAGACTGGTTGTGTTACTAAAATTTTAGTTGTTAGATAATTATGAATATAGCATTAATAGGATATGGAAAGATGGGTAAAACCATCGAAGAAATTGCTCTTACAAGGGGGCATAAGATTGTTTGTATTGTTAATATTGACAATCAGGATGACATTTATTCTGATGAGTTCAAGTCTGCTGATGTTGCCATAGAATTTACTATGCCGCAAAGTGCTGTAAGCAATTATTTGAAAGTTTTGGATTTGGGCGTTCCTGTCGTGTCTGGAACAACGGGGTGGCTTGACAAAATCGATGAGGTCAAGAAGGTTGTTGACGAAAAGAATGGGGCTTTTTTCTATTCTTCTAATTTCAGTATTGGAGTGAACATATTCTTTGCACTGAATAAACATTTGGCAAAAATCATGAACCAATTCAGCCAATATGATGTTTCTATGAAAGAGATACACCATATTCATAAACTTGACCATCCAAGTGGAACTGCTTTAACTTTGGCGGAAGGTATCATTGAAAACATAGACAGAAAAACTTCTTGGGCGGAAGATACTAAAGATGCTGACAAGTTGAATATTGAGCATGAGCGTATCGGTGAAGTGCCCGGTACACATACTGTTACATATACTTCTGATGTTGACTGTATTAAGATTGAGCATGAGGCTTTCTCTCGAAAGGGGTTCGCTTTGGGAGTTGTTCTTGCTGCTGAATGGATGCTTGGTAGAAAAGGTTGGTATTCAATGAATGACATGTTGAATTTTTAATCTTTGGCAAATGGCTGATTTTAATATTAATAATAAATTGGGATTTAGGGAGCGTATTGCTCTTGTCAAGAAAACAAGGTGGATAAGATTTGCTGTCGTTTCTCTTGTATTCTTCTTTTGGGTGGCTTGGTTAGGCAATCCTTGGGTATTATTGGTATATCCGGTCCTTTTTGATATATATATAACTTTATATATTCCTTGGAACTGGTGGAAAAAGTCGGAGAATAAAACGGTTAGAACCATTATGAGTTGGGTGGATTCTATCGTATATGCACTTATTTTGGTTTATTTCATATTTGCTTTTATAGGGCAGAACTATAAGATACCTACTTCTTCTCTTGAGAAAACTTTGCTTATCGGCGATTATCTATGGGTGAATAAAATGGTATATGGTCCTCGTGTTCCGCAGACCGTTATACATTTCCCACTGTGTCATAACACTTTCCCTATTTTGGAAACTAAGAGTTATCTTGATAAGCCTCTGCTTGAATATCATCGACTTGCTGGTGTGAGAAATGTTGAGAGAAACGATATTGTCGTTTTCAACTTCCCTGCTGGTGATACTATCGCTTTCAGAATGCAAAACCCAGATTATTACACTCTTTGCTACGAAATAGGCAGAAATATTATGGAGAAATCTTATATTTCTATGCATCAGAAGGGGTCTTACCAGTATGCAAACCAGTGTATGGCATTGGGTTCTGATTATATAAAATCAAACCCTCAGCAGTTTGGTGAAGTGATGTACAGACCTGTTGATAGAAGAGAAAACTATGTTAAGCGTTGCATAGGTCTTCCTGGTGACTATTTGAAAATAAAGAATAATATTATCTATATCAACGGTAAACCACTTTCCGAACCCGAAAACGTTCAGTATAACTATTTTGTCAGAACCGACGGAACGGTTATTTCTGATGAATTTTGGGAGGAGTGTGGCGTTAGCATGGTTGACCGCGGACAACCTCAACAGATAAACTATCAAGGTGCTAATCAACTTGTATATGCCTTGCCTCTAACTAAGGCTACTATTGCTAAGTTGAATAATTTGAAAGGTGTTGTTGCAATCGAAAAGATTGAAACTGTTGAGGAAATGCCGGTTTACCCAGTATTCAAGGATTATGGGTGGACCCGTGCAGACTATGGCGTTGATTTGCCTAATGGTATATGGATTCCTAAAAAGGGTATGTCTTTGAGGTTGAATCTATATAACTTGCCTGTTTATGAACGCGTTATCAAAAATTATGAGGGTAATGACCTTAAAGTTGAAAATGGTAAAATATTTATCAACGGCAAGGAAACTGATACTTATAAGTTCAAGATGGACTATTACTGGATGATGGGCGACAACAGGGACAATTCAGCCGATTCTCGCTATTGGGGTTTTGTTCCTGAAGACCATATAATAGGTACGCCTATGTTCGTGATAATCTCTATTGATGAGGAAAAGGGTCTATTCAAGGGATTCCGTTTCAATAGAATGTTTAAGGATGCCAATCCAGACAAATAATGGAAAAGGCATTATTTAGCACAAGGTATGCAGGCAGCGTAGGATTCTACGCTGCTATGTTGCATTATGGCACCGTTTCTTTCGATTCTGCCGAGCTTTACGGCAAAAAGAATAAAATGGTAAACAGAATGAATATAATCGGCCCTAACGGCGTCCAAACGCTTTCTGTGCCGTTGGTGAAGAATGGTGCCAAAACTGTTTCTGACCTTATTATTTCTGAACATGGCAACTGGAGGCACAATCATTGGGGGGCTTTGTACTCGGCTTACGGAAGAACGCCTTTTTTTGAATATTTTGCAGATGACTTGAAAGCGGTTATTCTTGATGTATCACTAACAAATCTGTTTGATTTTAATATCAAGTTGCATTCTGCCATTGTGGACTTCCTTGATTTGCCGATAATTACCGAACATTTCAGTGCCGAAAATGATTATGTTGGCTATTGCAGGTTCGACGGCGTTAACGAGGATATCCGAAAATATTATCAGATTTGGAATGATAAGTTCGGTTTTACTCCAAATTTGAGTATTCTCGACCTCTTGTTTAATGAGGGTAGAGAGGCTATATTTACATTAAGAAAATCTTTTATTCCAAGAAAATAGATAATGGAAACAAAAACAGGCAAAAGGGTGTTAGTTACCGGTGCTGGTGGTTTCATCGGTAGTTTTATCGTTGAAGAGGCTTTAAGGAGAGGTTATCGCGTAACGGCGGCTGTCAGGGCTTCTACATCAAGAAAATATCTCACTGATAAGAGAATAGAATTTCTTGAGTTGGATTTCAACGATGAGGATGCTTTTGCAGAAGCACTTTTTGAGGCTACCCAGAAAGATGGCAAATGGGATTATATAGTTCATAATCTGGGAGCAACAAAGGCTGCAAATTTTGATATGTTCAAGCGTGTCAACTATGAGTATCCCAAATTACTTGTAGAGACTCTTGCTAAGTTGGATATAGTTCCTGAATGCCTGTTGGTGATGAGTTCTATGAGCGTTTTGGGTATTGGTGACGAAAAGGGCGGTACTCCGTTTACAGAAAAGAGCATACCCAATCCGTCAACAAAGTATGGAGTTTCTAAATTTATGTGCGAAACTTTCCTGAAAACCCAAAAGAGCGTTCCATATATTATTTTCCGTCCTACTGGCGTATATGGCCCGAGGGAAAAGGATTATTTCTTGATGATAAAGACAATAAACAGTGGTTTTGATTTCAGTGTTGGTTATAAGGAGCAGAGGCTCACTTTCATATATGTCCGTGACTTGGCAAGAGCGGTTTTCGATGCTTTGGAAAAAGGTACTCGCGGAAAATCATATATAATTTCTGAAAGCAAGGATTATAGCCAGAAAGATTTCCGACAGATTGTGAAGCGTGAATTGGGCAAGAAGTTCGTTTTGCCGATTATAGCACCTATATGGTTGGTAAAGATTGTTTGTTATCTGTCGGAAAAGATTGCTGCAATGTCGCTTAAAACTGCAACTCTTAATAGGGATAAATTCAAGATTCTTAAGCAGCGTAACTGGCGTTGCTCGCCTGATGCAGCAAGGGAGGATTTTGGTTTTGTAGCGGAGTATGATCTCGATAAGGGGCTTACCGAGGCGATAAAGTGGTATAAGGAGAACGGCTGGATTTAATGTATAATATTAATTATAGCAATGAATAAGCGAAATAATATTTGTGTATATTGTGCCTCAAGCGGTGATTTGGATAAGGAATATATTGAAAGTGCAGATCTTCTCGGTAGATTAATTGCGGGACAGGGTAAAACTTGTATATGCGGTGCTGGCAGAACTGGACTTATGGGGGCTGTTTCTGACGGTTGTATTGCTGCTGGAGGTAAGGTGATTGGTGTTATACCTAACTTTATGGTTGATAGGGGATGGTGTCACAATTCGCTTTCTGAAGTTATAATTACTGAAAACATTCATGAAAGAAAGCAAAAGATGGCACAAATGGCTGATGCTTTTGTTGCTCTTCCTGGTGGTTGCGGAACCTTCGAAGAATTGCTTGAGGTAATAACGTGGAAGCAGTTGGGACTGCATACTAAGCCCATAATCATTCTCAATACAAAGCAATATTATAACCCTTTGATTGAGATGCTCAACAAGGCTGTTGAGGAAAAATTTATGAAACAATCGCATTCGCAATTATGGACGGTTGCTTCAACACCAGAAGAAGTTCTGCTTCTTGTTGATGAAATACCGGAAACCGTTGCGGAACAAAAATATTGATATGCCACAATATAAGGATACAGCGAATATATCGGTTAGTGATACTGTTGTCATAGAGCCTTTTATAAAGGCATCGTACCCGAAAGGGCTGACAGATACTGTTGTCGTGCGAGGCTGCGGAGAGAAGCAGTTGCAGGACTATGCCGTTATGACTGTAGATGCCGGCAGAGAGCCGGAAACATACTATAAATCGCCTATTAAGTCAACGGGTATCCTGTTGATGCTGGTGATTTCATTCCTTATTATAGCCTTCTGCTACAGAAACGGCAGAAAGTATTTCTCTACCCTTATTTCAAATACATGGTCAGTAAGAAGAACGAAAAATCACCTTGATGACCATACAATGACAGAAACTTTTACTATGCTGTCATTGATATTGCAAACGGTTATAATGGAGGGATTGATTGCTTTTTCTGCTTTTAATACTTTTGGAATAGAAGTCAAATATGTGGGACCAGCCGTTTTGTCATTAGTGGTATTTGCTGGTTTGATTTATGTTGCACAGATTCTTTCATTCAGATTGATTGGTTTTATTTTTGCGAAGAAAGCCGAAACCGACTTGTGGATTCAGGGATTCAACGCTTCTCAATCGCTAATGGGACTGATTATTTCTCCTGTCGCTATCTTGATGCTTTTCTTTCCTGTTTATACTTATTCGATGTTGATTATTGCCGCAATCATCTATATAACAGCGCGATTTGCATTTCTTTTGAAGAGTTTTAGGGTTTTTTACACCAATTTATTTCAATGTTTTTATTTTATTTTGTACCTTTGTGCCCTCGAAATAGTGCCTTATGTGATTTTATACAGAGCACTCTTTAATTAATGTTTTTATAATTTTAAGGTAGTGAAAGTAAACAAGATATTGGTGTCACAGCCGAAGCCTTCTTCTGATAAATCTCCGTACTTTGACATTGAGAAAAAATATGGCGTTGAAATTGTGTTCCGTCCATTTATCAAGGTTGAAGGTTTGGCTTCTAAAGAATTTCGTCAACAAAGAATTAACTTTGCAGATTATACTGCAGTTATTTTTACTGCAAAGGCTGCCATAGACCATTTCTTCAGATTGGCGAAAGAAATGAGATATACGGTTCCTGAAACTTTGAAGTATTTCTGTACTTCTGAAGCGATTGCCCTCTATTTGCAAAAGTATATTGTTTATCGTAAAAGAAAAATTTTCTTTGGTACTTCAAACAAAATTGAAGAGTTGATTCCGTATATGCTTAAGCATAATACTGAAAAGTACCTTTATGCTGTTAATGAGGCATACAAACCGGAAGAAGCATTGCCACTCGATAAAAACAAGGTAAACTATACGCGTGCTATTATGTACCGTACTGTTAGTAACGATTTTACTGAAGATGAGCCGTTCGACTATGATATGTTGATATTCTTCAGCCCTTCCGGTATCAAGGCTCTTACTAAAAATTTCCCTGATTTCAAGCAGGGTGACATTCAAATTGGTTGCCTCGGTGAAACTACTGCAAAGACGATTAAGGATGCTGGATTTAGGCTCGATATTGTTGCTCCAACTCCTACCGCCCCGTCTATGACCGCAGCTCTTGAGCAGTTCTTAAAAAACAATTAATTTTTATATAAATATAGAAAAATCAGGCTTTCTAATGAAAGCCTGATTTTTTTGTATATGCACTTAATGGTTTAGTCCAAGTCAAAACCTATATCGCGACGGAAATATTTGCCTTCGAAGTTTACCTTCTTGATTGCTTCGAAAGATTTTCCGAGGGCCTCTGCCTTATTTGCTCCGTAAGAACTTGCAGCAATAACTCTACCGCCGTTAGTAACAATTCCACTTTCAGCCTTCTTTGTGCCTGCATGGAAAAGAATAGTATCTTTAACCGCTTCAAGTCCTGTAATTACCTTGCCTTTTTCGTAATCGCCAGGATAGCCAGCAGATACCATCATGACTGTTACCGCGTATCTGTTGTCGATAGCGAAATTGCGGTTTGCAAGTGTTCCTGTTGCAACGCCGTCAAGCAAGTCAAGAAGGTCGCCATCAATTCGGAGCATAACAACTTCTGTTTCCGGGTCGCCCATACGAACGTTATACTCAATAACCATCGGTTCGCCTTCAACGTTGATCAGGCCGAGGAAGATAAATCCCTTATATGTGATATTTTCCTTCTTTAGACCGTCCATTGTTGGCTTGATGATTCTTTCTTCCACTTTATTCATAAAGGTTTCGTCAGCAAACGACACAGGTGAAACGGCTCCCATACCACCTGTATTTAGCCCTGTATCGCCTTCTCCAATGCGTTTGTAGTCTTTTGCTACTGGAAGTACCTTGTAAGTGTTTCCGTCTGTTAGAACGAACACAGAGCATTCTATTCCTGATAGAAATTCTTCTATAACAACTGTTGCTGATGATTTGCCAAACATCCCGCCAAGCATTTCGTCAAGCATCTGCTCAGCTTCTGCAAGCGTTGGAAGGATAAGAACTCCCTTTCCGGCCGCAAGCCCGTCGGCTTTGAGAACGTATGGAGCTTTTAGACTTTTAAGAAATTCTTTGCCTTCTGAAATATTTTCATTGCTTACGCTCAAGTATTTTGCCGTTGGGATATTGTGACGCATCATAAATCCTTTTGCAAAATCCTTGCTTCCTTCAAGTTGAGCACCTTCTTTCGACGGTCCGATAACTGGAATACTGCTTATTTCCGGGTCATTTGTAAAGAAATCATAGATACCTGCAACGAGTGGGTCCTCATTGCCAACGATTACCATAGTTACCTTATGGCTGATAACAAATTCCTTAATGCCTTGGAAGTTCATTGGAGATAATGGTACATTTTCTCCGTATGCTTCAGTGCCTCCGTTTCCAGGAGCAATGAATAGTTTTTCCAATGAATTACTCTGGCTTAGTTTCCACGCCAATGCTGATTCTCTACCTCCAGAGCCGAGGAGTAGTACGGTATGATTCATAAGAGTATATTTTAATCGTTTTCTTCAGAGTTATTTCTTTTTCTGTGACGCATAGTGATTTCGCCCTCTTTGTTATATTCTTCTGCAGAGAAGAGGGTTGGTTTCTTAAACTTTATGTTTCTGTCAACTTTGGAATCGCCGAAAACAGATGGCTTGCGTTCTGTTTTCTTGAATCTCTCACCAAAAGGCTTTCTATATTCCTTTTCAAGTGCATTTTTAGGCTTCTCGCGACGGAATCCGCGACGGTCACGCTCAAAACGCTCTTCTTCTTTATTGCGGTCAAAGCGTTTTTCTCTCCTGAAGCGGTCATCTTGGTTTTTCCACTCCTTACGTGCTGCTCTGTCTTTTGATTTTTCTTTTTTCTCGCCCTTGATTGTGTTCCCTTGCTTTCTGAAGTCTGCAAATGTTCCGTCAAAGATTACATATTCTCTAAACTCGCATTCCAACGCTCCGTTATGCATTGGGTATTTTACCGACGGTTTCAAGCCGATAGCGTTGAAATGCTCTGGCTTATATGCAATTATCCACGCGTGGTAGCCCTTGAATACTGTTTTCAACTTGTTGCCTACCATATCATAGAATTTGTCAATGTCGTCTAAAGAGAGGCGTTCTCCGTATGGTGGATTAGTGATTAGCATTCCGTTTTGAGGTGCTTCCGTATATTCTTCAAAAGGCATGGCCTTGAGGTCAATGTACCTGCCAACACCTGCACTCTTGATGTTTAGTGAAGAAATGGCAATTGCCTTTGGGGAGATGTCTGAGCCATAAATTAAATAGTTGAAATCTCTCTCATTTGAATCATCATTGTATATTTCGTCAAGAATTTCCGGTTCAAAGTCCTTCCAGTTCTCAAAAGCAAACGATTTTCTGAAAATGCCAGGATAAATACCTGTTGCTATCAGTGCTGCTTCTATGAGGAATGTTCCTGAACCGCACATAGGGTCTATAAGGTTGGACTGACCGTCCCAGCCGGCTTTAAGCAAGAGTCCTGCAGCAAGAACTTCGTTGATTGGAGCTTCTGTTTGTTCTACTCGGTAACCTCTTTTGAAAAGTGGTTCGCCTGAACTGTCGAGCGAAATGGTTACTTCATTGTTGAAGATGTGAACGTTTAGTTGGATATCTGCATTGACAAGACGTATAGACGGCCTTTTGTTGAATTTCTCGCTGAAATAGTCGGCAATGGCATCTTTAACGCGATAGACAACGAACTTTGAGTGGCGGAATTCGTCACTATTTACAGTTGAGTCAATAGAGAATGTATCGTTAACGTTCAATAGGGTATCCCAAGCGAACTTCTTTGCTTCTTCATAGAGTTCGTCGGTGTCTTGAGCCTTAAAAGATACTATTGGCTTTAGAATCTTCAAAGCCGTGCGGCAGCAGAAATTAGCCTTGTAGAGCATGCGTTTGTCGCCTTTAAAAGAAACCATGCGGGTTCCTGTTGTAACCTCTAAGGCGCCCAAATCTGTCAATTCTTTTGCCAATACGTCTTCCAATCCTTGAAACGTTTTGGCGATGAGTAGCATTTCGTCGTTCATTTATATATCTTGCTTAAATCTTAGTATATTATTTGCTTTTGCTTGCGTTAGTTTCTCGTTTTCTGATACATCTTCTGTTACCCAGATGTTACCGCCGATAACAGCATTTTTGCCGATAGTGATTCTGCCGAGAACAGAAGTGTTGGAATAGATGATAACGTTGTCGCCGATAATAGGATGGCGCGGAATACCCTTGATAGGGTTATTGTTCTCATCATAGTCGAAACTCTTTGCTCCAAGGGTTACTCCCTGATACAGTTTGACGTTATTTCCGATGATAGCGGTTGCTCCAATTACAATACCGGTACCGTGGTCTATAGCGAAGTATTCACCTATTGTAGCACCCGGGTGAATGTCAATGCCAGTCTCTGAATGGGCAAGTTCACTAATCATTCGTGGAATAACGGGAACTTTTAATTCGAGCAACGCATGGGCAATGCGGTAGTTGGTGATTGCACGGATAGAAGGGTAGCAGTAGATAACTTCCTCGCGGCTCTCGGCTGCGGGATCTCCGCGATAGATGGCACATACATCTGTTTGCAGAATGCGTCGCATTTCCGGAAGTTGGCTGATAAACTGCATCGCTCTATCTTCTGCTTCATGCTCCAATTTGCGGTAGTCTGTCCGTTGCCTGCAGGCAACGGACAGGACAAGACCTGCTGTAATCTGATTGATTAGCAGTTTTCGCAATTCCTCACATTTGAGTCCTATCAGATATTCTATATTGTATGTATTAACATCATCGGAGCCGAAATACCCCGGAAAAAGTATCGTTCTGCATAGTTCAACGATTGTCTTTATCGCTGGTTGGGAAGGCAAGGGCTCGCCACATAATCGCTTGTGACACATTTGTCCGAGAGTTTGCTCGTTAGATAATTCTGAGACAATTTGCTTCATCTTGTCCTCATTGCAGTACGTTTTATTCATCAGAATGAAGTTTTTGGAATCTTGGTACAAAGATAGTGCAAGTCGAATGCAAAAAAAAATAAGTTCACTTATTTTTTTGCTGAGACGCAGCCTATCTTGTTCAGACTTGAAGATCTAACCCGAAAACAAAAAATGATTGCACTATTATTTTTTTAAGTATATTTGCCTGTAAAATTTCTTGTCATGGATAATATAATCAGAAAAGTGCACCATGTTGCCGTTATATGCAGTGACTATGCCAAGTCGTTGGAGTTCTATACAAATATTATAGGTCTTAAAGTCATTACTGAAAAATATCGTGAAGAAAGGCAGTCGTATAAGACCGATTTGGCTTTAAACGGTGAATATATTATAGAATTATTTTCATTTCCATCACCAGCAAGAAGACCATCATATCCAGAGGCCGTTGGTCTAAGGCACCTTGCATTTGAAGTAGCAGATATAGATAAGGCTGCTACATTTTTAGAGAGAAAAGGAGTAGAGCATCAGGAAATTAGTATTGATGGATATACAGGTAAAAGATTCTTCTTCTTTGAAGACCCCGACGGTTTGCCGTTGGAATTTTATGAAATGTAAAGTGTTTTAGACTTTTAGTATTTTATTGGTATTTTGATTCTTCCATTAAAAATTTAAATATTTATAATCCGCAAAACGAAGCGTTATGTATTTTTTGAACGAAGCGTTCATTTTCTCAAAACGAAACGTTACTCGGAGAATACCCCTACCCTATCATAATTCAAAATAAAATCGACCGGCTTACGCCGGTTTATATATGGCAAGGACGGCGTTTGAATAAGTTTCTAACGCCGTCCTATTCTTGTGTTTCCGCTTTGTCGCTTCGCTCCCGCTTTACGCTTTCTCGATTATCGCCTTGTACGCAGCCACGCTCTCAGCTCTGACGATTTTTCCGCGGAAGGCAAGACGCGACCCGACATACGTGCCCGCATACGACGCATCGTTATTCGCATGCGCATACGACACACCGCCATACGCATACGCGTTGTAGCCGCCACGATAAACCACACGGCTTGCTGCGGTGCTTATCCAATATTTATCGCAATAATAAGTGGAACTACTGCCATTCATCGTACCCACGGATACCACGTCCATGTGCTGTCCGTGTGCTACACCACATATCCACATATCTGAACTTGTCCTGCCTTGAACCAAACGGGTACCACCATCTGGCATCCATATACGCCACTTTCCTAAATTGCCAGTATTGTTGGGTAAATCAACACTGTCCATCATATCGTACTTGTGCCCATAAATATCCTCGTATCCAAGACAGCAAATATTGTTGACCTGCGTAACCGTATCTTTGCCATATTCATCACGGTCTTTATACCAAGCATATTGATGCACAGACCCGTCTATCAAGGAATTGGTTACTTTGTCATTGATAGCATACGCTTCTTCATATCCTATTGTATCCTGCATGCCGTAAGCAGCAGTGCCCCCTGTTATACGGGCAGTTGTATGCTGACCGCCACCACACTGTTCCTGACTGTCCCTGCGACCGTATCTCGCATAAAACAGATTGGCAATACGGAAATGCATCAGTGCATCTATCTGCTGCATGCCGCGCTGTCGGCTGTAGTAATGGAAATCCAGCCAGTTCATGTTTGCAGCGGTACTGTTGCCCGTGATACAGGCTCTGAGCCTGCTTCCTACCACCGAACTGCCCACAACCGCACACAGATGCTCATCGTTTGCCACCCAATCGGGTTCCATATCTTCTATCCTGTCGCTGTTAGAAAGGACAACCTTGTCAAACTCTGCCGTATTCAAAATACTGAAATGAAGCGACTCTGCACCTTCAGGAATATCTGCTATCAAATACATGCCTGCCTCGAAGCGGCTGCCGAGCGTCGCAACCACAACAGTATCTACTATACGTCCATCGGCATCGACAAATACCGAGCCTACGAGGTTCGTGCCGGGAACGCTCGGGAAGCGGACTCGTTTGTAGCCTTTCACGACAACCCTGCACACGGAATACGACTTGTCGGCACTATAGGATTCTTCAAGCGTGGTCTTCCCTGTCATTATCTTACGATCCTGCAAATGTCCGCCAAGCGTACCCTTTATCTCATCAAGTGTGAATACTGTTGCTTCGGGCACGGAAGGAATGTTGTCCGGATCATTGGAACTGTAACAGCTGTAATGCTTCCCTCTCAAGTAGTCGTTCACACCCTTGCTCCAGAAGAACGGCTCGTACATCATCCATTCCCCATCACTGCCATCCAGTTTCGCCACCGTGCAGTCATTAAGGTTGTCTGCATCGGCATAGTAGTTGGAATTGGCATCGTGCAGGGGATAGTATGTCATTTCACCATCCGGGTTGTTCACGTCCACCTCATGCCCGGCTATGGTCTCCTTGCGGCCCGTAGGCTTCTTCGTGAGTTTGGCAAGCACCCTGAAACGTTGTTTAAATATAGCGGACACGTGACCGCTCATTTTGTACGTATTACCGAACTTATAACCTGTCTTGTTGTCCAGATTCGAGATATTGGCATCGTCGCTCACGTCATCATCAAACTCTATCATCGTGTATTCAGGCAATACTATCTCCAACTCGGGATATTTATCACGGTAACGCTGTATATCGACATCTTCCAGATACCGGGTCAGACGAACCTTGCCAATCAGTCCGGAGTGGATGTTGTCGTTCGTGCCGGATGAGGTGTATGTCCTATATCCAAAATATTTCTCAAGCAATGTTCCGTCATCCTCCATATCGATGCGGATTCTGAAACGCTCCAACTTACCGGTTCCGTTACGTTTTGCCGAGTGCAATCTCTCCAAAAGGGCGAATCCGTCGATGCCGGGGCATTCCTCAAAACGGTAACCTGTCACATTGGATACGCCTTCGAGTATCAGGCCGCTCTCTGGCAGACGTGTCAGATACTCAAGGAACAACTCCTCTATCGTATCTGGCAGGCATAAACGCACAACGGGCGCACCGGTTGCAAGTTGTAACTTGACAAGCCCCGTGCCTCTCACGTCAATTTCCCTCAAACGTGCCTGACGACTGAGGTCAAGCGTGGCGACATTTCCATTGTCGCCGTTTCTTGCAAGACGGTTGTTCCGCATGTTCAGAACTTCCAAAAGCGCCATAGACTCAGTAGCGGTCATGAACGAACCGTTGCGATAACTTCCGGGATAATTCATACTCATATCAAGTTCGACAAGTGAGGAGAACAATCCAAAATTGAAACCGATAGCGAAAGCGTCCTCATGCCATACAAGTTTCTTTATTTTGGCCGCACCGATTATCTTCAACGGGTCATTCTCACCAAACGCACCTTTCAACTGCAATGTGTGTAACGTGTCGGCTTCCACGACCCCACTGTCTGCCTGAACTCCGTTGGAGGTGCTTACCTGTACCCGATAGGGGATTGTCAGAGCGAACTGTAGAGGTTTCAATATGTATCCGGAATCAAGGGCTGCAGTACTTTGATAGAATTGCGCTCCGAGTGTGGAAACATAGCCGTATTCAACTTGTTTGAGGTCGTAACGCCTGCGTATGAAATACCCCCTGTGTGCTTTCAGGGAACCTTTAAGACCGTAAATCTGCGGGTAGGTCTGCTCCGCACCGTCAGCACCCACCTTCATCGGGTTCAGGAACGGGTAGATATACTTGAAAATGCCGCTTTTGTTGTAAAGGCGGCTGCACCATTTCTCCATTTGCCCGGTATCAAAGTGGTCTAACGCTTTCTGTATGGAAAATGCGCTCATGAATGATGTTCCGCCGTTATAACCGCTTACCATTATTTCAGTCATCATGTCTGAAAAATTAGCGAGTATCAGGTTCCATAGCCACGAATTATGTCCCTGCATCACATACGCGCCGTCCCGCTTGGTCTGGCGGCTGTCGTCGTATTTGCCGGTAAGGAAGGACTTGTTGTCACTGCCCAACTGGCAGTCTCCATCATAATAGGTAATATACCACATCACACCATCCCATGTACGAATGAGCATATTTTTTGCCAACTGGTCAACGCCGAGATTAAAGTCAACATACAGATAGTAGGCTATCAGGTAAGGCAGGTTGAAATACTTATGTGCTTCTTTCCGGAAAGTGTCACTCTGCCATTTGCCTTTAGGAAAACTGCCGTCCGTATCCTCATAGTCCATGCCCTCGAACTGATGGGTCTGCTTGTTGTAAGAAAGGTTCTTGCCTGCCGCCGTCTCCTTGATGCAACGGTACACAAAGCCCATCATTCTGTCGGTCGCCTTGTACATCTTCTCATATACGTCACCGGTGCCAAGGTGGTCTTTCAGGTTCGGTTCTTCTGCTTCATCACCTCCGCCGTCCGACCAGAAGGTGTCTTTCGGGTGGTTGAACTCAAGTCCTCCGTCGAAATTGTTGTCCATGAAGTCCTCGTGGTCTGCTTCTGTGCTTGGCAACCATTGGAACAGGCAACATGGGTTGGAGTTGTTCAATGTTTCAAAGCAAATTGGAAGGTACTGCTTATGTCCCTCTTCATCGGCTTCGAGATATTCCAGCGTGTCACCCTCTCCCCATGTCTCCTCGCCTATGGCCTTGTCCTGCCCGAATATCGGGTAACTGTCGCTCTTCTCATTGTTGGTGTTATATTGTCCGTAATAGGTCAGGTCTTCATCGACGGACTTCGCCACAAAAAGGTCGCAAGGCATACCGTCGATGGCTGAACGGATGTCGTCAGCCAACCCGTGGTCTTGTGCATATTGCTGGGCAGGAGTAAGTAGTCCCATTTCCTTCAGCCCGTCGTGAATGAACTTAGCACCGCCGGTATTGGTGGTCATTGACGAGTCGGAGAAATCACACTTCGGACATGCCAGTTTCGCCCCTACGGAGTTCTTGCGCAACTTGAAAAGGTTCTTCTTACCCACGGTCGTTACCGGATTGCTCTGGTTTCCGTTTCCGTCAATCTCCCCGTAACTCAATGATACGGTCTCACCCGGGGCTGTCTTCTGGAAATAGAAGCGGAGGTTCTTCCGGGCATAGTTGACCGAGGAGGTTCCCTGTATCCTTGCGTATGCGTTCTTCAGTATGAAGTCCAGATTTCTGTCCTCTCCATTATAAAAGCGGATTTCCCTCACCAGTTTGTTCGCTTTCTTGTTGTTCAGTTGTGCAAGCGCATCCATCACGTTGAGCGTATCGCTGTCTGACGGCACTTCACTGCCGACAGAACCGGAGCCTATCAGCACGAGGATGGAGTTCTTCCGTTTCGCCATCAAGGACGAGAGTTTTTCCATACTTACCGTGTCGCCCTCACTGAGCACCCTGTTATCCTCGTCCAAGGTGCGGACGCCTTTCTCGCTTTCCGTATCCTCCAAATGGTTGCGGTCGACGATATAGTTATTGAGGACCTCGTCATCGCTCAAAGCCTTGTCGTATATGCGTATGCTCTTGATATAAAGGTCTGCTCCGATGGAGTTGAAACGCAACTGCTCTGTAATGTCAAAGTTCACTTTGTTCAACCAACGGGAGGCGGCACTCTCCTCTCCGTTCACAAAAAAGCCGATAAGACCCCTCTGCTCGTTCGTAGAAATGTCAGGATAAAACACGTATGTGATCTTGATATTCGTTCCGGGTTCGAACTTCGTTCCTACGCTGTCCTCATAAGTGATGGTCTCTCCCCCATCCACGGCTTCCGAAACAACTCCAGTAAGGAACTTCGCCTCTTCGGCTGTAACCACCAGACCATAGCGGTTGCCGTTCGGCAGTTGGCCAAGGCAAGTGATGAGCTCCGCTCCCGTATCGGTAACGTTTGCTGTACTGTATTCAATCTCTATGGTCATCCCCACTTCGCGGATGGAATAACCCACGGGCTTGTCGGATTCATTGAACGGATGGTAGCCGTCCTTGGCTGTCAAGGTCATGCCGGATCCGTTGGAGAGCAAAAGGCGGTCATTGTACCAGCCGCTTCCCGCCCCGTTGTCGTTAACGTTCCACAGCACATTCTCAAACTCCATGTATTTGTCACCACTCTTCCATGTGGCGGCATTGTTTTCACTGTTGCTGCGCCCGAATGCGTCAAAGGTGCAGACGGCATCGGGAGAAAGGGTCGCTTCAATATCGGAATGGCTGCCGGTCTCTACCTGAAGGATAATTTGGGAAGCGCCGCATTCCAACCGATAGGCTTGCGGTTCCACGCTGACATTGGTCTTGCCATAACTTCCTTTTCCACCCCTTGCCAGTCTGTCTTCCTTAACCATGGATTCACCGTATAATATGCGGACGATGGAAAAGTTGTTCTCCCTGTCATAGCCTGTATAGTCAAAAATCCATGCCGTGAACTGCTCGGCGCGAAGCACAGGGTTCTTCCAGTCCTTTTGGAAACCCTCTGCCTTGTGGCGGAACATCAGTCCGGCGTAGTCTTTCACGGATACCCCTGCTTTGAGCAGGGTGATGTAATGGACACCGCTCATGACACCGGAACTCTCATGCAGGGCATAGGCTTCCACCACGTTCAGTCCGTCCGCCATCTCGCTCAAAAGTACGGTTATGTTCTTGGACTGCGTACCTGATCCTGAGGAAAGCCCTACCGTATAGGGTGTGCCTCCGTTCAGACGGTAATAGATATTCTTCTCACCGGTCGTGCCCTTTACGGTGAACGGTATGTTCACATCATTTCTGTAACCGCCTTCGGATGTACCGTTGGCCACCGAGAAACTGGTTTCCATCTGCATGGCTACCATTGTAACCCTCGCCGTGGATGTCTTTGTCAGTGTCTGCCCCTGATAGGTCGCTTGTGCCTCTACCTGTATGGCGTATGTGGTGGCATCCGTCAGATATGGGGATGCGTCAAACGTATAGGCACGTCCTGCAGTAACACCGACAAATTCTGCATCTTGAAAAGCGGCAAGTACGGTGGAGCCTCGTTTCATCACAACCCTAACTTTCAGGTCGGAATAGTCAAGCACCTCTCCCCCGCCTGCGGTACCCACGTTGGCGGTATATCGAACCACGAATCCGGAGCCCAATGACAGGTACTGGGATGAAGGGAGGGAGGAACCGGCATCGTCTGTCAAATCCACGGTAACGACTACCTTGTCATCGTCACTGTACTTCGAGAATCGGATTTCCCTCTTGGTCTCTCCTCCTTCCTCGTTCTTTTGTGTAACATCCATGATATACTGCGTACCGTCCTCACTGTCCCTCACGTCAAGGTCTGTCACCGTACCCACAAGGGAATCGAACACGGCTCCGCTGGTCGGAGGCTTGGTCTCGCCTGCGGCCAGTTCCTCTGTGGTGGTGGCCTTGTCATCGATACGTTTTATATAGCCCTCCACAAGCCGTCCGCTGACAGGAAGACCACCGGTATTCTCATCTCCGCTCCAATTGGTATTGAGCATGTCAAGACCGTCTTCGTCATATACTTTCTTCGCCATAATATTGATTTTTAGTGATTGATTATTTGTTCCGTCTCCAACCGTCAGTCCTGCTCCACGGCTTGTCACGACGCCAGAAACCGCTGCCGAAGCAACTGCTTATCGCTGACCAGACCATTCGGGTCCCAACATATATCGCTGACAGGGCGCGTTTGCCTATATATACGCCCGTTATTTCTTTCCCTCCGCTATTCAGCATGGCTATTCCTCCTCGTATGTCATATATATGGTTGTGTCATCTTTTTCCGCCAAAGCCTCGTATGCGTCCTCGCTCAGAACTTCGTGGCGGTGCGAGAACAAAACGAGTTTCCCGGAAGTGGCGGTGTACAGGCTGTTGCCAAACACATACAGTTTGTCACAATGTATCTTCGTGTTTCCGGCATACATGAACATATCGGGATTTGGCACACCGGCCACGTTCCAATTTGCATAATACTTTCCATCTACATTGTAAGCAAATAGGTCGGAAGATTTCACATATACCACTTTTCCACCCGCCTGAACCGAGGACTGGAGTTGCAACACAACTCTGTCCACAATCCCTGAAAAACGCACTGTAGCTCCGTTCAACGCTGCTACAGTGGAGTTTTCCACTACGTAGGCTGCGTTTTCGGCTTTTGCAGCGGCTTCCTTGGCAAGCCGTGCCGCTTCATCTGCTGCCAGAGTCTTTTCCTCAAGACCTACTACGGATTCTTCGGCTTTCTTTGCCGATGCTGCCGCCTGTTTCGCAGCATCCTCAGCCGCTTTGCTTAACAACGATATAGGGACGTTCACCAGTTCCTCCCCTTTTATTGCCGGCAGCGATTTAACCCCGGAAAGGGATGATACGGTATTCAGGTCTTCGACGCTTGTGGAAGCATTCTTCACCTCACCCAATACTTCTTGGACAATCTGTGCCTTATCAATATCTTCTGCCATAATTACTCCATATTTAGCATTTCCTCAAAAGCATCTATTACATTCGGGAGGCAATAACGTTCCACCGCAGTGCGTATCATGCCGATTTCATCGTCGCAGAACTCTGTCTTGCCGGTACTCTCAAAAATCTTGAACGCAAGGCGGTGGGCCTTGATACCGCTCACATGGGTGTACAGCAAATCGGCTATAGCCTCGCGTGCGTCTATTACCTGATGCGTCTGCCGGGTTATACCGGTAGGGACGCTGAAATTCTTGAAGTCTAACTGTTTCATATCTGTCATTATTTAACTTGAATGATTCAATATCTGATAACGGAAGCCGTCTGCCTTGGTTATAAGCACCATTACGGAATCGCCTGATGCCATCTCATAGTCCTGTCCCCCCTCATTATGATTATAAATACCTTTTAATATGATATTCTTTGAACCGGGACGAACTCTGAATGTAACCACGGCTGCAAAATCTATTGGAAGTTCGGTCAATCCGAATTTGTCTGCGACAGATTTTTCCGATGGCAATGAGACTTGAACACGGTCATAAGCAGGCTCATTGTAATACATCAGGATAATGTTATGCTGCGAAAAATCCACGTTATAACTTCCCCCTGAAAACGTCAGCAATTTTGCTTGTGTATTAATAAATGCAGGGGCGAGTAGTGCCGCATCGCTTTTAATACCATAGTTCTTAGTGCCACCCGACACATTGATAAACAGTCCATAATTCGCTGTATCAAAGCCAAAGGAGGATTGGTCATTGGGATGATTGTTCTCTATACGACCGACTGCTGTAAATGCGCCTCCTACCGAACCGGGGATAACGTCATTTCCGAACATCACACTGCCATGCATTCCTCCTACCCGAAAGAAATTGTTATAAATAGCAAGATTCCCACCTCCTCCATGGCTTTCTGCCACGGAACCGATACGTCCGTCTCCTATTTGGAATCCGCCAATCTTGCCTTTATTACTGTCGATTTCTCCGGTAAACTTGCCATTGACGGCTTCAATGCTGCCATCCTCCAGTATTTTGAAATTACCGTTGGCGGTCACCAGTCCTTCCAACTGTATATTGTCGGCAGTAAGTTTTATCTTGCTCACCTTGTTGCCATACTCGTCCGTTTCTTCCACACTGACACCTATAAGAGCTATTTTACCGGTGTTGTCTTGTGCATACAGACCAGACCCTTCGGGTTTTATGACAAGCCCGGTCTCTTGCAACGCCTCGCCGTCCTTGTCGAACACCGCAGCCGATATCTTGACCAGACGCTCGCTCTGCTCAAACAAGGTACGGTACTTGTAGGTCAGGGCATCGGTCTTGTTGGTGGAGAACACCAGTAGAGATATGAATATCGTCCCGGTAAACGAAAGCCTGAAATCACCCGTGCCGTTCCACAGCCCGTCAAGGTTGAAGAGTTTGTAACCGCTTGTCACCTGCAGTTCGCCATCGTAGGTGAACATATTGAAGTTCTCGAACCCTGTCTTGTCGGCATTCACGAACTCTATCTTCAGACGCCCGGCTTTTACCACCTTGTAACTGAATGACAGATATACCACTCCGGGCACACGCTCTCCGTTTGCGTTGGTCTGAAGGTATTCCGGGACGAGCCGGAAGTCCTCTAACTTCTGCATGATATAACTGTTGCGGATATAGGCATACGGGGTCTTGCCGTCCTTGCGTATCTCGGCATAGCCGTCGGGCTTGGACGACAAGGGAGCACCGTTCGCCCATATCCATTTGCCTCCGAATGTCAGGAACGTGGCAGTCTTTCCGGTCATCCATTTTTCCTCTCCGTCCGCAAAGGTGGTATTGTCGAAGTAGCTTTGCTCCTCGCGTATCTCGTTGCGCAGACCTTCCACCGCACTCTGTATCTTCCCCTCGGTTATCTCGAACTTGGTCAGTATGTCCTCACCGGTCATCAGCAGGAAAGTTCCCCGCAGATAGACATTATCTGCATAAAGGCCGTTGCCGTGAGGCTGGTTGTTTGCCGGGAACCGGCTGTCCTTGATGCCGTCAAGATTGCCGAGCCGGCAGCGGAGGCAGCCGTTGAAGTTCTTCTCCTGCACACCGTCCAATATGTCGATGCGAGGTTGCCCGTCCTCTGTAGCCGATATGCTGATAAGGTTGCGTCTCAGCCTGTTTTCGGTATTGCCCATAAGCACGCACTCGTCACCGGCTTCGGGGAGAACGCCGCCGAATTCGGACATGGGAACGGTGATGCCGCCTGCGTCTCCAGCCGACACTTCCACCCAGTAGGCTTTCCGCTTCGTGCCGGAGAATGTGGCGCACCGCACAAGGTCGTGAGCCACGAAACCGCACTCCTGTTCGAACATGATACGGTAGTTGTCACCCTGACGGATAACGTCCCTTATCTTGCCGTTGGCAGCCGATATGATGAACTGGCCACCTATACTGCGCACTTTCTCAATCAGCAGTTCCAACGCAACCAAAGATTGACGGACGGTAACCTTGTCTATTGTCAGGTTGCTAAGTCCGGTCAACTGGTCTATCCATACCTGCCACCCCTCGCCGATCAGTCCGTCAACGAACTTCACGGAGCGTAGCAATTCACGGATAACGGCAGTAAGGTATTCGGCATTGCCCTCACCGTCCACGATGCCGCAGGGCTTGCCGCCGGCAGCCTCGCCAAAGCTCACACCCTTCAGGAAGCGGATGGACTCTTTGGCTGTGTCCGGCTGGTTCTTGCTCAGGAACTCTTTCTGGCTGCGCCGGGCGGAAAACAGGTTGTTGTCCGTGGGCAGCGTCTTGTCCCAGCTTCGTATGATGTCCGGAAGGGCAGCGCCTTCCGTCTTTGATTTCGTATAGCTTTTCAGCGCACCGATGCTGTCCGTCACCTTGTCGAACTTGCCCACCTGCAGCGCATCGCTTATCTCGATGTCCATCTGCCCGGGTTCGTTCACCTTGCGGCTGATCTTGGTGATACGGCTCTGACGGTAGCCTTTTTCCGGGAAATACTTCCGGCTCTCCAGCTTCACCCGTCTGCCCACAAACAGGTCTATGCCGTGCTCCTCGATGTATACCGGGTCTGTCGGGGCTTTGTAGGCGGCAATGTCCAGCCAGTGGTCCCGGTTGTACTCGTCCACCGCAACCGCAAACTCCTCTTCGGCCAGCCGGTAATACTCATCCGGCATCCGGATATTCCACAGGATATAGGTGTCGCCTGCTCGGGGCACCAGCTTGCCGCCCGGCAGCTGGGTGTCGTCATCGTAGGGCCAGATGGTGATCAGTTCGAATTCACGTGCCGCGCTGTCGTAGTTCACCTCAAAGTAGTGGTCATCGCTTTCTCCCAGTCCGGCAAGGTCGCCCGTCTGGAACGACACACGTTTGGTTTCTCCGGCCAGCTCGTACAGGTTAGGGTCAAAGTCCAGTTCCCCGTCCCGGAAATAATAGACGGTGAATTTGTTTCCTTCATCGTCTGCCACCTCCTCGCTGCGAACCGAGCTCACCGTACCGACCCGACGGGGGAAGATGCCGCTGAAAGCATCCTGCTCGTAATGGTCATAGATGCCATATTCCTCCACGCCCTGCTCGATGTACTTCCTGCCGCCGGGAAGCATCAGACGCGGGCTGCCGTATTTCTCCGCATCGATGTTGCGGGTCGGTCGGGCTGTATAAGCTGGACCGCGACACCTGCGATTTGACCGATGAAGCGCCCTATACAGACGGCTGTAAGACCCGCGCCTCCCTTTTGAACGGCGGCAGCAACCGCGCCGACATCCCGGCTGATGCCAATATGGTCGCGGGCGCCGTCTATGAGCTGTACACCGCAGACGACATTTACAGTATTTCCGGCGAGCTGCTGGCCGCCGCCGATACTCTGCTGGGCACAGCCACCACCGATGAAAACGGCCTTGCCTATTTTGACGTGGATGTTCCCCTGCGCGGCGAACATTACGGCAGCAGCGATGCCCACGACTGGACGACAAACAGTGGCCGCTACTACCTGCGCGAGATCAGTGTGCCGGACGGCTACCTGATTGAGCAGAGTGTGATTCCCGTTGAGTTCACCTATGAAAACCAGTTCATTGCATGGCAGGTCGTTGACTGCCTGCACTCCGACAAGCAGACCACCGTGGAGATCGACAAGCGTGCTTTCGCCTCTGATTCTGATACCACCTTTGCCCTGCCCGGTGCCACCTTGACCGTGACCGATTGGAACGGCAATGTGGTGGATAGCTGGGAAAGCAGCGACACGGCTCATGTGATTCGTGGACTGCATCTTTCCCACGACTTTGCCGGGAACCGCGATACCACCAAAATCTATACGCTGTCCGAGACCCGCCCGGCAGACGGCTATACCACCGCCCGCTCGATTCAGTTCCGCTTGGAGCAGGCCACGGGCGATAACAGCTACTTGCAGGAAACGACGGTCTGGGTACTGCATGAATCCGAAGATGCCGAGTACCAGTCCGGCAGTATTATCTCCCCCACTGCATTCTCCGATGATTCCGTGGCTACGATTCCCGCCAAGCTGCGTGCTTTCTGGGATAAGTTGCTGGGCAAGAATCCCGATGCAGACGGCGTTGTCATTGCCAACTGGTACTGCGTGAACGGCATGCTGGTGGTGAATTTCACCGATGCCGCCAATGACCGCGCCATTGCCAAGTGCCTGCGGGAGAGCGATTTCTCCGATTTGACGTTTGATAAGGTCTACTTGACCGGCGCGGCGGCTCCTGCATTCTTTGCCGATAAGCAGGTTGCCGACAAGCCTACCGATGCCGAAATCACCTACTCTGCAAGTTGGATTCTGCTGAAGGATTCCGATGGGTTCAGCCAGACCGTTACAATGCTGGATGCCCCGACCCGCTTTCTGCATCAACGACATAACATAGAAAGCTCTGCTACTTTGCCGCAAATTCAAA